>Ga0209006_10000924_pt1 | contig 27187 bp, 20 predicted proteins | sample JacPin_JW_Ref_O2_FD_188567 | JGI IMG/M metagenome (GOLD analysis project Ga0209006, IMG submission 188567) | Forest soil microbial communities from Algoma, Ontario, Canada - Jack Pine, Ontario site 1_JW_Ref_O2 (SPAdes) (version 2) | ecosystem: Environmental > Terrestrial > Soil > Boreal...
AATACCGGAGCGATCGGCAATGACGGCCCGACGCACGATACGAACCGCCATCATGCTAGACCCATGCGGGGACAAAAGCAATCAGGCATCCCCCTGGCCTAACGTTAAGAAAATCGATTTACCGAACGACCGCTATTCGCCGTAAGGAACCCAGATGTTCTTCACTTGCGTGGCGTGTTCGAGGAACCAGCGTCCCTCGGCGAGAGTGGAATCGAACCAGTCGATCTCCCGGCCTTCGTTCGTCCAGACTTGTTTTAGATTTCCCGTGGACAGGGCTTTGGCTGCGGCCGCACTGGCTTCGTCTCCGAAGCACCAGATGGCATCCACATCGTCGTGCTCGGCGAGAACCTTCAAGAGTTGCGAGGTGTAGCCGGTCACAATGTTGATGGCACCGCCGGGCAGATCGCTGGTGTCGAACAGTTGGTAGAGCTCCGCGGTGATCAGCGGATAGGCTTCCGAAGGAATCGCGATCACTGTGTTGCCGACGGCGAGAAGCGGCATGGCGAGCGACAGAAAACCGAGCAGGGGCGCTTCCCGGGGACAGATGACGCCGACCGTTCCGATAGGCTCGTTCATGGCGATGGCGATATTGCGAAACGGCGGATTGTGGACGGCGCCATCGAATTTGTCCGCCCATGCCGCGTAAGAGAAAATGCGTTCGACTCCCAGATCGATTTCCGCCGCAGCTTGTTTTTCACCGACAACGGCTGTGAGACGGCGAATAATTTCATCGCGGCGTTGCGAAAGATTTTCCGCGCAATAATAAAGAACCTGCGCGCGATTATGCGCCGTGGCTTTGCCCCAGGCTTCGGCCTTGCGCGCGGCTTCGACAGCGTTGCGAATGTCTTTGCGATTGCCGAGCGGAGCTTCGCCAAGCAAGTGACCATCAGGTGAGCGAACCTCCATGCTGTAACCGGAATCGGGCCGGGCCTGCTTGCCTCCGATGTAGAGCTTCACCGTGCGGTCGATGGCAGGAGTGCTGGGTTGCACCTCATCTTCGACTTCTATGATTGCGGGCGAGTGCACGGCCGGTAACTTCGCCGCGTTCTTGAACCATGAGGGCTCCAAATACTCGAGCAGCCCCTCGCGGCCACCTTCGCGGCCGAATCCGCTTTCCCGATAGCCGCCAAAGCCACACGACGCGTCGAACAAGTTGGTGCAGTTCACCCAGACGACGCCGGCCTTCAGTTGTGCCGCCACGTGCAATGCGACATTGACGTTCTCGCTCCACACGCAGGAGGCGAGGCCATACACCGTATTGTTAGCGAGTTCCACGGCTTCGCGCGGAGTGCGGAACGTCATGGTCGCCAGGACAGGGCCGAAGATTTCTTCCTGGGCAACAATGGATGTGGGGTGGACGTTGCTGAGCAGAGTCGGCGGATAAAAAAATCCGCGCGCGGGCAGCGTGACTTGCGGCTGCCAGCAGGTTGCACCCTCGGCGACACCTTGTTCCACCATGCGCTGGATACGTTCCAGTTGCACCCGAGCCACGATTGGGCCAATGTCGATGGCTTTGTCGAGAGGCGCGCCGACCCGCAGTGTAGTCATGCGCTCGCGAATCTTGCCGAGCAAAACTTCGGCGATACTCTCCTCCATCAACAGGCGGGAGCCAGCGCAGCAGACTTGTCCCTGGTTAAACCAGATTCCATCCACCAAACCTTCGACTGCGCTATCGAGATCGGCGTCGTCGAAAACAATGAACGGGGATTTTCCTCCCAGTTCGAGTGAAAGGCGTTTGTGGCTGGTGGCTGTGGCGGCACGGATCGCGCGACCCACTTCGGTCGAACCGGTGAATGCGATCTTGTCAACATCGGGATGTTTCACCAACGCTTCACCGGTGGTGCCATCGCCGGTCACGATGTTGACGACACCGGCGGGCAATCCGGCTTCCTGACAAAGTTCGGCAAAGGCAAGCGCGGTGAGCGGAGTAAACTCGGCGGGCTTCAAGACGACCGTATTCCCCGTAGCCAGCGCAGGGGCAATCTTCCACGCCGCCATGAGCAGCGGGAAGTTCCATGGAATAATTTGCCCAACCACGCCGCAAGGCTCGTGCTCGGGAAATTCTTGCTTGAGTAGTTGCGCCCAGCCTGCGTGATGATAAAAGTGCCGAGCGACGAGAGGGATATCAATATCGCGGCTCTCGCGGATTGGTTTGCCGTTGTCTAGGGTTTCGAGAACGGCGAGCAAGCGCGAATGTTTCTGCACCAACCGGGCCAGTGCGTAGAGAAAGCGCGCCCGGGCGTGCGGAGTAAGTGCGCGCCACTTCGGCAAGGCCGCCCGTGCAGACCGCACGGCAGCATCGACGTCCGCGGTGGAACCCTGAGCAATGGACGCCAGCTTTTCGCCGGTGGACGGATCGAGCGTGTCGAAGTATTCTCCGGAGGCCGGCGCCTGCCAGGCTCCGTTGATGAAGTGGGCGAAGCGGCGGCCATGGCGGTCCAGCCAGCCTTGCGATTCCTTGGGATCTTCGGGAGCGGGGCCGTACTCCATGGTCAGAAATTTTTCGGCAATACTCATTCGGTTCGGCTCGATTCTTCAGGCATTCGCAAAAGCACGAAGAGTTAGTCTTTCTTCCGTCAAGCAATCGGATGGCGATATTCCGCGGAATACCGTCCGGTCGCATGATGTTCCAGCTGACGCTCAATATCTCCGAGCAAGCTGCTGGCACCAAAGCGAAACAGTTCCGCGCGCGTCCACGATAAACCGAGTTCTTCTTTCATCATGGCTAGCCAGTCCGTGGACTGCTTCGCGGTTCGAAGTCCCCCGGCGGCTTTGAAACCCACGCTCATCCCAGTTTGCTCCGCGTATTCGCGAATGGCGCGCGTCATGACCAGCCCCACTGGCAACGTAGCATTGGTGGGCTCTTTGCCGGTTGAGGTTTTGATGAAGTCGGCTCCTGCCATCATCGCGACCACACTGGCTCGCGCCACATTACGCAAGGTCAGCAAATCACCGGTGCCAAGAATCACCTTCATGTGCGCGCCGCCGCAGGCCTGCCTGAAAGCGGCGACCTCGTCATAGAGCGCCTGCCACCGGCCACCGAATACGTAGCCGCGGGTGATGACGACATCGATCTCGTGGGCGCCCGCTTCGACGGAACGGCGAATTTCCGCGACCCGCTCTGCCAATGGCGACAGACCCGCCGGAAAGCCGGTGGACACGGCGGCGACGTGCACGCCACTGCCTTCGAGCGCGTGCAGAGCGGTTTCGATGAAGGTGTGATAGACGCAGACGGCAGCGACTTTCACGTCGAGTCCCTCGATACCCAACTTGCGTACCAGATCGTTCTGGATGGGCCGCCGCGCCTTGGCGCACAGCCTGCGCACACGGTCGTCGGTATCGTCACCGGAAAGCGTGGTCAAATCCATGCAGGTGATGGCGCGCAGCAGCCATGCGGCCTGCCATTCTTTTTTGACTGATCGACGCGCGACCTGCGACTGGACACGGCGTTCGATGGCGCTCGTATTGGCTCGCACGTCGCGCACCCAATGCAGGTCCAGAGGTATGCCTGCGTTAGGCTGAAGGGCGCGTCCGGAAAGCGTCGAGATCGCCCCTGGAGTGTGCTCGACAGGCGCGTGGACTGACGCGGGAAGCTGGTGATCCACAGACATTGACGACTTCACCTCGAGAGCGCGCAACTACAGGCGCACCCGGTTCGCTCCGGTTGCAATTGTACGGCAGGCTTCGCCAAATGGGGCATCCGAACGGAAATTGCCGCGACTGTTGCACGGAGCTGGCAAAAATGCCATGCAGCCTCGGCGACAGGGTTTACAATGACGCACAATTTGTTCGGTTCGATAATTTCGTCCCATTGAGCTGGCCCGAAAAAAGTCATGCCTAAGAAAACGGTCACTGCCGCTGCTCGCAAGGAGCTCGAGCGAGCTGCGCTGAAAGTGATGAAGAACGCCCACGCCCCCTACTCCAACTTTCGCGTTGGCGCCGCGATCCTGTTGGCGGACGGAAAAATCTTTTCCGGCTGCAACGTGGAAAACGCTTCTTATGGGATGACGAACTGTGCCGAGCGGACGGCAATTTTTTCTGCAGTGGCGAAGTTGGGACCAAAGATTGAGATTCGGGCGGTCGCGGTAACCAATGACCATGGAGTTGCCTGCTCGCCGTGCGGGGCTTGCCGCCAAGTCATCTATGAGTTCGGTCCCGACGCCGTAGTGTTCTTCCCCGGCGCTCGTGGCCCAAAACAAGCTCACATTACTGAACTTCTTCCGGAAGGATTTCGCCTCCAGTGAGCGACTCTGCGTCCTCCGCTCAGACATTCCGCGCGATTGACGTGATTCGAAAGAAACGGGATGGCGGCGAGTTATCGCGATTCGAAATCGACTCTCTGATTGCAGCCTATACGCAGGGCTCGATACCCGACTATCAAGTTTCTGCGTGGCTGATGGCGGTGGTTTTGCGTGGCATGACGCGGGGAGAAACCGCGGCCCTGACGGACGCAATGCTGCGCTCCGGTGAAGTGCTGGACCTTTCGGGAATCGCGACGAAGAAAGTGGACAAACATTCGACGGGCGGAGTGGGTGACAAGACTTCCCTCGTGTTGGCGCCGCTGGCAGCCATCGCAGGCGTGACGGTTCCGATGATCAGTGGACGCGGACTCGGGCACACTGGCGGCACTCTCGACAAACTGGAGGCGATTCCGGGGTTCAATGTGAATCTGGCAGTGCCAGAGTTCCGGCGAGTGCTCGAGGTGTGCGGCTGCGCCATGATTGGGCAAACCGCGGAGATCGCGCCGGCCGATCGCAAGCTCTATGCGCTGCGCGATGTAACTGGGACCGTGGAAAGTCCTTACCTGATTTGCGCTTCCATCATGAGCAAGAAGATGGCCGAAGGCATTGATGCGCTGGTGCTCGACGTCAAGACCGGATCCGGCGCTTTCATGAAGAGCGAAAAGGATGCGGCGTTCCTGGCGGAACTCATGGTGGAAACCGGTGAGCGCATGGGTAAGCGAACGGTCGCACTGATCACCGACATGGACCAACCACTGGGGAACATGATCGGCAACGCGCTCGAAGTCGTCGAGGTGGTGGATGTCCTGCGGGGCGGCGGGCCGCAAGACTTGCGCGATCTTTGTCTGGAGTTGGCGGCATGGATGCTGCATCTCGGCGGCGTCTCGAAGACCGTAGCGGAAGGAAAACAGGAGAGCGCGAAACTGCTTGCGTCAGGGAAGGCACTCGAACGATTCCGACAGATGGTGGAGTTGCAGGGTGGAGATCCCCGAGTGGTCGACGACCCGAAAACCTTGCCGCAGGCCCAACACTCACAGCAGGTCTTGTCCGCGAAGGATGGATACGTCGCCTCTCTGCAGTGCGAACAGGTCGGTACCGCCTGCGTGATTCTTGGGGGAGGACGCGAACGCAAAGAAGATTCGGTTGATCCGGCGGTAGGCATTGTGCTGCACAGGAAAGTTGGCGACCGCGTTGCCGCCGGAGAACCAATTGCCACGATCTACTACAATTCCGGATCGCGAGTTGAGCGAGCTCAACAATTGCTGGAAGAAAGCTGTGGGATCAGCGATTCACCACCGAGTGAAAAACGGTTGCTGATTCATCGGGTGATCGGGAACTGATCGGCGAGCCAGGAGGAAACTGAATGGGACGCTACACGGGAATTCTCGGCCTGTTAACCATGCTGGGCTTGGCCTATGCGTTTTCCACCAACCGCCGGGCGATTCGCATGAAGACCGTGGCATGGGGCCTTGGCCTGCAGATCGCCATGGCGATTTTTGTCCTCCGAACGCAAAAGGGGGAAAGACTGTTCGCGTGGCTGGGTGCGGGAGCAAAACACCTCCTCGATTTTTCCTACTACGGTTCGGATTTTGTCTTTGGCGATCTCGGTAGGCAGGCGTCGTCGGTAGGATTCATCTTCGCCTTTCAAGTGTTACCTACAATCATCTTCATCGCCGCGTTCTTCGCTGTGCTCTACCATATCGGCATCATGCAACTCATTATTCGCGCCGGCGCCTGGGTAATGACCACGGTGATGGGCGCGAGTGGCGCCGAATCGCTGAATCTTGCGGCCAGCATCTTCATGGGCCAGACCGAAGCCCCACTGACCATTCGCCCCTTTCTGCCCGAGCTTACGCAATCCGAATTGATGACCGTGATGACCAGCGGCATGGCACACATCTCCGGAGGCATGATGGCCGGTTACATTCACGTGGGCGGCGCGGACCCGAAAAATCTCATCACGGCCGTCATCATGACCGCGCCTGGCACGCTGTTGATCGCGAAGATGCTCGTGCCCGAAACCGAAAAGCCTCTCACCGCCGGGCGGGTGCAGATGCCGGCCATGGAGAAGGAATCCAATGTGCTCGGCGCAATCGCCCGAGGCACGGTGGACGGGCTGCACCTCGCTCTCAACGTCGGAGCCATGCTCATCACTTTTATCGCGCTGCTGGCCCTGCTCAATGCCATGATGGGCTGGATTCATATTCACATCTCGTGGTTTCCCTACAGTCTGCAGCAGATCTTTGGCAAGATTTTCGCGCCGATTGCCTGGTTGGTCGGCGTCAAGTGGAATGATGCCGCGGCCATCGGCAACCTCCTCGGCACGCGCATGGTGCTCAATGAATTTGTCGCTTTCGCCCAGCTCGGACCGATGAAGGGCAGCCTCGATCCGCGCTCATTCACCATCGCGACTTTTGCCCTTTGCGGCTTTGCCAATCTCAGCTCGATTGGAATTCAGATTGGCGGTATCGGCGCGCTCGCCCCCAACCGCCGCGGCGACCTGGCGCGCTTCGGCATTCGCGCGATGCTGGCGGGAACCATGGCGAACCTGATGTCGGCGTCCATTGCGGGCATGTTGCTTTAGATTTGTTTGCCTGTGTTTTTTAGGATGATCTTCACAGAGGTGTCTCAGACATGAATTGCATTTTCATTCGCCGCGCTCTGATTTGGCTTGCCCTGTTGTGTCTGCTGACGAGCGCCGTCGCGCAAACGCCTCGGCGCGTGATCATCGACACCGATCCCGGCACTGACGACGCCCTGGCGATTCTGTTGGCGCTGAATTCTCCCGAGATCAAAGTGGATGCGCTGACCGTAGTGCCCGGGAACGTGGTAGCAGCCCAGGGATTGGAGAATGCGCTGAAACTGGTTTCACTGGCGGGGCGATGCGACGTGGCGGTCGCGGGCGGAGCGCAGCATCCCCTGAATCAGAAGTTGATTACCGCGGAGTATTGGCATGGACAAAATGGGCTGGCCAACATTGAATTACCGGCGTCGAAATGCAAAGCCGATCCAAGGTTCGGTCCGGACCTCATTATCGAGATGGTCCACAAATATCCACACGAAATCACGCTCATTCCGGTCGGGCCGTTGACCAACATCGCATTGGCGGTTTCGAAGGATCCATCCATCGCAGCCTTGGTGAAAGACATTGTGATCATGGGCGGGTCGATCACTGGAGGAAACGTGAACGGGGCGGCCGAAGCCAATATTTATAACGACCCGGAGGCCGCGGCGATTGTGTTTGATGCGGGTTGGATCGTGACCATGGTCGGTTCGGACATCGGCGAGCGCACCTTGATGACGCGCAAGCAACTCGCGCAGATTCAATCCACGCACGGACCAGAAAACGATTTCGTAGCCAAGCTCGGTGAGTTCTATTTGTCGCGCGCCGAGAAAAATGGATACCCGGGTGCCGCTATGTACGACCCGCTGGCGGTGGGAACGGTCGTTGACCCGACTCTGGTCACTCTGAAAGAGATGCACGTCGATGTCGAGACCAAGGGCGAGTTCACGCGCGGAGAAACTGTCGCCAATCGCATGGGAGCGAATGAAAAAAACGTGCTGCACGGGGACCACTATGTGATCGAGGGCTACGATTATCTAAAGACGAATGCAAAAGTGTGTGTAGCTTCCGATGCAGATCGATTCTTGCAGCTATTCATCAGCCGCATAAGAGGGAAATAGTTTCCGCACGACCTGGCCAGACGCTGCCCCGCTTGCTCGCAACAATCGAGAAACGGTTCTAGCCGTTTGCCCGTACGACCAGAAAAATTGCCAGCGCGTAGAAGACAAACATGAGGGTCAGATATAGCTTGGCGCGCGGACCCGAGTTTGCAAATTCTTTCCACGCGAGAATTCCCCAGAGTGCCGCGACCATAGGAGCCGACTGCCCGATGGCGTAAGAAATCGCCACTCCCGTGAGGTTCCCAGCGACCAGATTAAAAACAGTTCCAGTCCCCCAGATAAACCCGCCGAACAAACCCAGTAGATGTCCCGAGGCCGGTCCACGAAAAAATCCCCCGAAGCTCACTGGATCGCCTACGAGTGGATGTTTCATGAAGTAAACATTCCAAATAAAACAGGAGAGCAGTGCTCCGAACGTCAGGAATACGGCTGCGCTATAAGGCCCCAGCGAATTGCCGCGAGTCATCGCGTGAGTCATAAACGGAGCCCACAAGCCCATCAAGACGCCCGAGACCACGCACGTGACAATACTTTTCTTCGAGACGGAACGTCCGGCGGCGGCCAGACTGCCGTAAGCCTTCCCGTCCAGAACGACCGCGACGAAAGCGCAGGCAACACCGAGGGCCAGGAATATCGCATTCCCTTTCGGCTGCAGCGCATAACTCAGAACTACTCCTACGACCAGCGCGATGCCAATCGAGATCGGAAACGCGACGGCCAGTCCGGCCATATCAATCGCGGCTACGAGCAGGAGGTTGGCAAGGTTAAACAGAGCTCCGCCGATCAGTGCATTGACAATGTTCGAGGTATCTGCGGAGTGAACGTTGTTCAGGAAGCTCGTGGAATCGTGGCCCGCGCTTCCCATGGTGAGGGCAAGAATCAGGGAGACCAGGAATATGCCGATAGCATAGTCCCAGTAAAAAAGCTCGAAGCGATAATTCTTGACGCCCTTATAAGTATTCGCCCAGGAACCCCAACAGATGGCGCTGGTTGCCATCATCAGAAGGGCGACCTGGAGACTGTGCGGAGTGAACATCGTGGCTCCTTTGGCAGGTTGCGGGTCCGCGAAAGGCGGAGTGAATCTGTCTGTGTTCTCTTTGTTCTCGTTGTCCTTGTTGCTGAAGCAGCGACGTAGCCTAGCGTTGCAACCGAAATCGTGTCAAGGACAAAGCGGATGACTGTCAAGACTGGATAGAAATGTCCCCATCGTTAACTGAATAGAAATGTCCCCTTTTTGTGTTGTGGTGTTGCGATCCCCGCGGGTTTGGACAAAGCGGATGAGGGACTTTGCCGATTGTGTGACCTTCTCCGCAAGAGTGGCTTGGTGTGGCCCACAAAGTCTGACCACCACCAAGTCTGACATTGACACGATTCAGATCGCTCAATAGACTCGGCGTTCTCGACGATCTTCTGTGCCAAGGTCTCTGTACGAGGATCTCCTGCAAGAAACACTATGGCAAAGCGGCCTCGCATCGCTGTCATTGGCAGCGCTAACATTGATCTGACGACTTTTACCGACCGCTTCCCGAAACCCGGCGAAACCATATTCGGACAGAAGTTCGATCTCGGCTTCGGCGGCAAAGGCGCGAATCAGGCGGCTGCGGCGCGGCTATGCGGAGCAGAAGTGTTCATGGTGGCGTGCGTGGGGAGCGACCTGTTCGGCCCAGCCACGATTGAGAACTTCAAAAAGCTTGGCATCGATACCACGCACGTCAGGCAGGTTGAGGGATTGTCGAGCGGCGTCGCGCCTATCTTTGTCGATCCCAGTGGACAGAACCGCATCCTGGTGGTCAAGGGAGCGAATGACGCGCTGAAGCCAGCTGATGTGGATGCCGCCGCGGAAATGCTGAAAACCGCCGATTGTATCGTCCTGCAGTTTGAGATTCCGCTCGAAACGGTTTACCACACCGTCGCGTTCGCGCGACGGCACAGCGTTCGTTGTATTGTGAATCCTGCGCCGGCACAACCGGTTGACCTGCAGGCCTTGGCCAACCTCGACTACTTCGTGCCCAACGAAGGCGAGGCTGAGACAATCACGGGAATCCCCGTACGCAGCGTCGAGGACGCGAAACAGTGCGCCGGCAAACTTTTGGCTGAAGGCATTCGCCGAGTCATTATCACGCTCGGCGCCAAGGGTTCCCTTCTCGCAAGCCGTGAGAGCAGCCAGCACGTGCCCGCGTTTCCGGTGAAGAGCATTGACAGCACGGGCGCGGGAGATGCCTTCATTGGCAGCTTTGCGGTGTTCCTCGCTGAAGGCATTCCGGAGCATGAGGCAGTGCGGCGCGCCAACTTATACGCGGGACTTTCGACCACCGGCGTAGGGACGCAGAAGTCTTTTTATGATCGCGCGCGCTTCGACGGGGAATGGGATTCCCAATCCGGGAACAGTTCCGTTTGAAATCGTCTTAATACTCACAACTTACTGTGTCTGCTCACGATATGCAGTGCAAGTGCCTGCTGCGCTTGGCATGGACCGCAGGTGTGTCGACGAGTCTGTCGTTCCGAATCGGTCAACCGCAAATTTTGCATGTGTCGATACGAAAAGATTGCGCGAGTGGTCTCTCTGTACAGGCGAAAAATCTTGACTTCGGAATAGCGGCCCATTTATAAGGCCCTTCTACGGCTACGCCTTCAACTTTCAGGAGCAGGGAGAACTTTTTGCGTTCGGTTGAGGGCCGCCGAAAGGGGTTCGAATGCTGAACAAGAAAGCGCTGCTTGTCGGTTGTTGCTGTTTCCTGGTTTTTTCTCTCTCTCCGTTCCTTTTCGGCCAGGCAACCGGAAGCTTTTCCGGCACCGTTTCTGACAATGCCGGCGCGGTCGTGTCCGGCGCAACCGTGAGAGCCACCTCGCAGGGCACCGGCGTGTCGCGCGAGGCGAAAACCGACGACTCCGGCCACTATCTCATCCCGCTGCTGCCCGTCGCGTTCTACACCATTCGAGTGGAGGCGCAAGGTTTCGGACCCGCGGAGCAGAAAGACGCCCGGCTGCAGATCGACGAGCACCGCGAATTGGATTTCACCGTCGCGCCCGCGTCGGTCACGACGGCTGTAGAAGTGAATGCGACCGAAGTTGCGGTGGAGACTACGAATCCGACGTTGGGTCAGGTCATCACAGCCGAGGAAGTCGCCGACCTCCCTCTGAACGGCCGCAATTTTGTCCAGCTTGCGACTCTGACCCCGGGAACAACGCAGTCGACGAGTCCGGTCAGTTTCTTTACCAGCGCCGCGAGCAGCGAAGCTGCGACGCGTGGCGCATTTTCGCTTTCGGTCGGTGGCTCTCGCGAACAGAGCACCGATTGGCTGCTCGATGGGAACGACAATAATCAACTGGATGAAGGGGGAATCGCCATTTTCTCTTCGATCGACGACATCCAGGAGTTCAAAGTCTTAACTTACAACTACTCCGCGGAATATGGAGAGCGCGCAGGTCCCACGGTGTTGGTCACGACAAAGTCGGGTTCCAACAAGTTCCACGGTTCATTGTTTGAATTCTTTCGCAATACGAAGCTCGATGCCAGCCCTTACTTCTCCAGATCGGGGGCGGCAAAATTTAATCTGAACCAGTTTGGGGGATCGTTAGGCGGCCCCATCCGGAAGGACAAGACGTTCTTCTTTGCAGACTATCAGGCCAAGATGCAGCGGCAGGGCGTAACCTTCACCGGAACCGTTCCGAGCTCGGCCATGACGACACCCGACGCCAACGGGGACTACGATTTCACCAACGATCCTTTCGGCGTGCCTCGTCCGGGTTTCTCCCCTAACGCTCCTACTGTCAATGTTGACGGCTTTGGCAACCTGTCGAATCCGTTCAACGTTTATGGACCGTTCCAGTGCGTAACGGGCACAACTCCAGAGCCTATCCTGCCGGGCGGAACGCAGGCTGCCGGTTCCAATTGCAACGTCATTCCGGCGGGCTATATTAATTCGATCGGGGCGAAAGTTGTGCAGCTTTATCCCGCTTCCACTCCGGGTCTTCCAACAAATGCTGGCTACAACTACGTCAACTCGCCAGTGAGGAAACTCAACGAAGGAACGTTCGATATCCGCCTCGATCACAACTTCTCCAGTAAAGACTCCGCGTTTGCTCGCTTCAGCTACGACCAAGCAACAAACTATATCCCCGGCGGTTCCCCGACCTGGTCGGAAACTAACGCTTTCGGCAGCAACCAGTACATTAATAACCATGGACGTAATGCCGTGGTGACTGAAACCCACGTCTTTTCTCCGAACCTGATCAATCAGTTTACCGCTGGGTTCAGCCGGATTTTCAATCACATCCTCTCTTACGGAACGGGCAGCTGCGAAGCCGCGATCATCGGCATCCCCGGCGCTGATTTGGGATCTGGGTGCGATAGCTTCACGGGATACTCTCCGAGTCTGAACCAATCGAACAAGGACTGCATCAGCTGCGGCATGACTTCGTTCGATATGGCCGCCTACTTGTCGGTAGGCGACCGTGGCTATGCGCCCTACCAGGGTGGGACCAACGTCTATTCGCTGTCCGACACCCTCGATTTGATTCGCGGCAAGCACAATATCCGTGTCGGGGTTGTTTTCCGCGCCAATCAAATGAACGTGAGGAACAACGCGTTCCAGGATGGTTTTGCCGTGGAGACTGGCGTACAAACCGGCGATGACATTGCAGATGTGCTGCTCGGAGGCATGGGGGTTTTTGCCGCTCATGATCAGACGTTCCTGGGCGGTACCACCGGGCGCAGGTGGAAACTCGTTCGCCCGTTTGTCCAGGACGATTGGCGCGTGAGTAATGATCTTACGGTGAACATTGGACTTGCCTGGGCTCTGGTGACTCCTGAGACCGAGGTCGAAAATCGGCAAGCGAACTTCAACATTCAGAATCTCATGTGGTATGTCCCCAGGGGTGGCCCCACGTTGGCCAACTGCACGATCTGCATCGCCACCGATGGTCGCGCAGGTATTCAATTTGACAAAACTGCTTTAGAGCCGCGCATTGGATTTGCCTGGAAGCCCATGGGCAGCACCAAGACCTCCATTCGAGGCGGCTATGCTATCTTCCACGATTCCTCGTGGGATCAAGGTGGGCAGGGGCTGTGGCAGAACCCGCCGTATTATGCGGAGGTGGATCCGTGCACTTTTTGTCTCGCTTACGGCAGCGGATTCGGCTCGCTCTCGGATGGTTTTCTTGTCAATGGCGCACCGCTTTCCTCGCCTGTGAACCCATCCGATTACACGGGAACCATTCAATCCCAGAACCTGAATTTCAAACAGGGAGTGATCCAGCAGTTCAATCTGAATGTTGAGCGGCAGCTGCCGGGAAATATTGTGCTCACAGCCGGCTACGCTGGCTCTCGCAGTGCACACATTCTCGTCAGCCAGGTGAACGAAAATATCGAGTCACCTAGCGCGTGCGGTGTTGTCACGGGATACACGCTGGGCTGCGGCATTACCAATTGGCCTTACGCCCTGCCTTTCCAGGCGGTTGATAGCAACAACAGCGTCGGCGCTGCCCGTTACGACTCTCTGGAGGTGAAGGCCGAGACCAAGAGCGCGCGTAAGGGTCTATATGCTCTCTTGGGCTACACCTATTCCCGCACCTTCGACTCTGGCATGCCCGACGGACTGGGCACCAATCCAGGCGCGCTCTACTATCCGCTGCCCGGGACCGCGAAGCTGGACTGGGGCCTCTCGCAACTGAACCTCAACGATAGCTTCACCGCCAGCGTCCTCTACGACTTGCCATTTGGAAAGGGCAAGCACTTCGGCGGCGACTGGAACGGAGCCACCAACGCTATCCTGGGGAATTGGCAGCTGGATTTGATCGAAAGGGCAACCTCGGGCTTCCCGCTGTTCGTGGTCGATAGCGCCGACGAGTCGGGGGTGTACTTCTCCTATAACGGTGACACCTTCCAGCGACCGAATCAGGTGGGTAATCCCAACAAGACCGGCGATGAAGGTGGTTTTACGGGCTGCCCTACCCAGATTCACACCAAACAAAACTGGTTCAATCCCTGCGCTTTTGCGAAGGCACCGGCAGGAGAGCTCGGCACCGCAGCCCGCGCACCGGTTTACGGCCCTCGTTTTGTGAACACAGACTTCTCCGTCATCAAGGATTTCCCGTTGTCGTTCCACGAGGGCATGGGTCTGCAATTCCGTGCAGAGTTCTTCAATCTGTTCAACCACCCGCAGTTCTTCCTACCCGGTGTCGGAAGCACCGGGGAGCAAGACATAAACACGCCATCTAGTTTCGGGGTGATCAGTAATACAGTAAACAACGCGCGATTGATCCAATTTGGCCTCAAGCTGAAGTTCTAGGGCAAAGCTGAGTTGAACGCTTTTTCGGGCAGGCTGGGTTCTCACCCGTCTGCCCTTAAGTTTGCGATCGAAGAATCTGCGAGAGGAAATAAGGGATGATGAAGCGGCACGCTCGGACGCTCGCATTGATACTTCTGCTGGTCGCTTTCGTCGGGCATTCCTTCGGATCCGCGCAACCGCGTCGCAAAGTCATTATCAACGAAGACTGCTCTGGGCCTGGTGGTAGCAACATGCAGACGCTGCTGGTGCTGATTCAATCTCCGCAGGTAGAGGTGCTTGGCATCACGGTGGTAAGCGGAGATCAGTGGCGCGATGAGGAAGTGGCGCATACGCTGCGCTTGCTGGAAATCATCGGCCGCACCGACATTCCGGTTGTGCCTGGAGCGGCGTTCCCTTTGGTTCGCAGCCGGGAAGAAGCCCAGGTCTGGCAGCAGCGTTACGGAAAAGTAGCCTACGCGGGCGCGTGGGATGACCGCTGGTGGCATGAGCCTTTTGTGCTGCCGGAGCTTCCCGAAGGAAGGCCGACGACCAAGCCGGCGGACGAAGACGCGATACATTTTATGATTCGGATGGTGCGCAAATATCCTCGCGAAGTGACCATCTACGAGGGCGGGCCCATGACGAACCTGGCGCTCGCGGTCACGATCGATCCACAGTTTTCAGAATTGGTGAAGGAGCTCGTGTTCATGGGCGGAAGTTTAAATCCACGCACCGACAATCCAGAATTCGCCAGCAATCCGCGCCACGAATTTAATTTTTGGTTCGATCCGGAGGCGGCTCGGATCGTGCTCCACGAACCCTGGAAAAAGATTGTCTGCACGCCAACGGACATTTCTATCAAAACGCATCTGACTCCAGCCATGATCAAAGAGATCGAATCCAGCGGCACTCCGCTCGCACATTATCTGGCCCATTTCGCCCAGTTTTGGCCCGGCGCCGACATCATGTGGGACGAACTTGCGGCCGCGGCTTGGATTGACCCATCTCTGATCACAAAGAGCGAGATCCGCTATATGGGGGTGGACCTCGACAAGGGAGCAGGATACGGAAACACTCTGACGTGGAGTGATAAAGACAAGCCGAAACTGGACGCGCAGCCGGTTGAGATCCAGGTGGACCTGAACGCCGAGAAGTTCTACAGAATGTTTGTGAGGTTGATGACGGCACCAACCCCCGCGGCTCATTAGCCGCTGGATTTCCGGCTAAACCCTCACGCGCTGACGATGGGACTCAAGGCGTATTTCAGTGGCCCATGGGTCAGTGAGCCATGGGATGGAACGGGCCACGGACGGCGTTCATGCCGGCACGCTTGCGCAATTCGGTGAGCAGAGCGCTGGCGGCGTTGCGGTAAGTCTTGTTCGGGTCCGAAGGATCGGCCCACACCGCATCGTAAATAATCTGCGCAGCCTCTTTCAGGTCGATGTGTAAAGCCGCCTCGCAAACGTCCAAACGAGCCTGAAGGCGGTCATGGCAAGGCTGGCAAACCTCCGCAGGTTGCGAGCCGGCAGGATGATTGTGCTCGAGTTTGCAGGTATACGCGGGCGCCTTAGTAGCCTCGGCGTGCACCGCAACCAGTTCGGATTTGAATTCACGCAGAAAGTGCTCGCGTTCGTGGTCCTGATCCGTGACTGCCTGCCCTACGACTTTGCCAGCCGGTTGCAGGTCCTTGCGCGGAGGCGCAGTCTCTTTGCTGCTCTGGGGTACCTGGCCGGCCGCAATCCGCATGACCGGGGCGACACGCTCCTTGCCTTGGCATGTCGGGCAAGCATCGAGATCGGCTGGGTAGTAGAGATGACAAGTGGCACAGGGAAGTCCGTACGCCGAGGATTTGCTTGCGACCGGGCCTGGACCATTGGTCAAACCCGGGCGACTGCTATTGGCATCATTCGCACGCGCAGCGCCATGTTGAACACCACCCGCTGCGTGCTGGGACCGCGTTACTTCCATGCTGCATCTCCAGAAATTCTTCTTAGTCTAGTGTAGGCAGATTGTAGGCCAGACCGAAACACCTTCAGTACACACGTAGGTACTGGCCTTTGGGACACGTCCGCCCCGCGTAACCGGGAGACGGCACTTTAGCTGAGAGCTGAGGGCCTTTTACCGGGCGCTGTTCGTGGCTTTCATCAGCTTGAGAAGTTCTTCGCGGCGAGCGCGGTAAAGAGTCCGTTCGGGGTCGAGCCGAGCAGCCAGATCCAGTTCTGCAAGAGCTTCTTCGTAGCGATCTAGGCTCATCAGGCACGCTGCCAGCGAAAAGTGGTTATCGGCGGACGGCTTCAGCCGCAGGGCTTCGCGGAATTCTTTTTCAGCCGCCTGTAACTGCTGCTGCTCGAACAGGACGGTGCCCAGGTAGTGATGGGCCACGTCGGAATCAGGGTTCAGCGAAACCGAAAGGCGAAATTCGCGCAACGCCTCTTCCGGCTTGCCATCAAGCAGAAGAGCTTGGCCAAGGACGCGGTGCTCGGCGGCGCCCGAAGGATTCTGTTGCAACGCCAACTGTAGTTCTGCAACCGCACCCTCGTAGTCTTTCTTTGCCATCAACGCGCTAGCCAGGCAGCCGTGTCCCTCTTGCCATTCCGGGTGTTGCTTGTAGAGCTCACCCAATTCGGTAATCGCTGCATCGAAATTTCCCTGGTCGCAATAGGTATTGCCCAGATTGTTCCGGATGGAGGCTTGCTCGGGCGCCAACTTCTTGGCCTGGCGATATTCCGCCACTGCCTGATCAAGCTTGCCTTCTTCGTGCAGCGTCAAAGCCAAATTGGAATGCGCCTCCCAGAAGTCCGGGCGAAGGCCGATGGCCTTTTCATAGGCGGCCAATGCGGCCGGCAGTTTGCCGGCGGCGTGCAGTGCGATACCCATGTCGTAATAACTATCGGCGTTCTCCGGATCGCGTAACAAAGACTGCGCAAACGCGTGGACGGCAGCGCCATATTCGCCACTGGAGTAAAAGCCCAGTCCCAGGTACTGATAAGCCTCAGAGTTCTCCGGGTCCATACTCAATGCAGTGCGCGCCTCGGCGACGGCGTTCGGGCCATCATCCAGGCGATAAAAAATGTAAGACAAGCTGCTGTGGTTCTCGGGGAAGTTGGGCTTCAGTTGCAGCGACAGCGTGATCTCGTCGAAGGCATCATCCCACTGATCTTGCTGGCGAAGCATCGCGCTGAGGGCGAAGTGCAAAGCGCTGCTCTGCGGATCCGCGCGCAAAGCTTCCCGCAATTGCAATTCCGCTTCATGATAATTCTGCTGGGCGGCAGCCGCGGCCGCTTTCAGCAGCGCATGCGGGATGGGAGCGCTCGCCGTTTGAGCCGAAGTCTTGACGGAACCACTCGTGACGGAAGCAAGCACACGAAGAAGATTCTGATCGGCCCCGGCGGACTGCAACTGGCGCAGTTCGTCCTTTCCCGGAGCGGCAGTCAGCCCGCTTTCGCCAACTAACCGCACCAGGCGGCTGTTCGGAACGCCTCCGGCCAACCAAGCTACGAGTTCAGTGGTGGTGAGCGCCTTGTCGGTGCCGGACGGCTTGACGTCAGCGGAATCAGCAGCACAGATGGCTGCCAAACCCAGGAAAGCAAGAAACACCACAAACTTGAGTTTCACCGGACTCCCTAACCCCGTGATTGGCCTGCTGGTCGCCGTCTGAGAGAGGTGCCTGCGGAAAACAGCCCTCCAGAACATAGCCCGCCAGCATCGTCGTAGGTAAGGTCACGGAGGTAACCAGCGGTGATAAGGCTCACGAAAGGCTCAAGGCAGCAGTCTTCTGGAAGACGCTAAACCGAACTGGCACAGGGTTTTGCGGGCAATGAGGCGCGTGCGCAAACCTTCGGACGACGGCATTCGATTGACTTCCCCCGCATCCTTCCGTACCCTGTAAGGTGCCGTTGCTGGAGGCTCAGAATGTTTGAAGGTTTGTTTCAACCGACGCACTTGATTTTTCTTTTCTTGATCGCCCTGGTCGTGTTCGGCCCTAAGAAACTGCCTGAACTCGGAAAAGGTCTGGGTGAGGGGATCCGTGCCTTGAAAGATGGCATGAAGGATCAACCACCCACGCAGGCTTCAACCGACCAGAGCAAGAAACCCGAAACCAAGAGCTGACTGGATTCCCCGCATAGGGGTTCTCGTCGCGGGTTCTCGCCGTGCGTTTGCGCCGAAGGAAGCCCAAACAGCGCCCTTTTCCGTTCGCTGAAGATTCAGCGAACCCGGTCCCGTTGTTCGTCTCGAAGCTCGTCTCGAATTTAGATCGTCAGCACTTAAGTCGTTACGAGATTATCTTTTATCCCAATGGAGGATCAGTCTGTGTTGCGTAAGATGCAGTGCGTCGTTGCGTTTATTTTGATTTCCTCAGCCCTGATGCTGGCTGACCAGATCACTCTGAAAAACGGTGACCATCTGACCGGGAAGATTGTGAAGTCAGATGGCAAAACGGTGGTGTTGCACACCGAGTTTGCGGGCGACGTGACTATCCAGTTTGCCGCGATCGACCAAATCACGACCGACCAGGAATTGCACATTGACTTGAAGGGCGGAAAGACCGCCGTCGGCATCGTCACCACGAGTGACGGAAAGCTCGAGATCGCGACCAAGACCAGTGGCACTGTCGAGACGACCAAGGAAGAAGTCACCGTGATCCGCAACGATGCGGAACAGACGGCTTATGACAAATCGCTGCATCCGACATTGCTGCACGGATGGACCGGCGGGGTCAATATTGGCTTTTCGCTGGCCCGCGGCAACAGCGACACAGAGAACCTGGCGCTGGCGTTTAATGCGGCCCATCCCACGATCCACGACAAAATCACGTTGTCCGCGAGCTCGGTTTACACCGAGAACAGTGCCCCGGGAGCATCGCCGGCAACGATCGCCAACCTGGTGGAAGGCCTGTTTCGCTACGACCGCAACATCAATGCGCGGACGTTTGTCTTTGTCGGCACGGACTTCATGAGCAATCAACTGCAAGACTTGGACCTCCGCGCCGTCTACGATGGTGGTCTCGGACTCCATGCGATCAAGACGGACAAGACCATACTCGATTTTCTTGGCGGGGTAAACTATACCCATGAGACCTACTCGAACGGTCCTCCGGTTACGCCGCCCACCACGCCGCCGACTTTCACTTCTTACGGCATCACGAACAAGTTCGCCGCACTCACTTTGGGCGAAGAGTTGACGCAAAAGCTGGGCGCCAGCACGGTGCTGACCCAGAAGCTGTACCTCTATCCCGATCTGAATGACACCAGCCAATACCGCGGCACCTTTAACTTTGGAACCGTGACCAAGATCAGCAAGTGGCTGGGATGGCAGAACCAGTTTTCCGACATCTACGTGAGCAATCCGCCTTCGACCGCGAAGCAGAACGATCTCATTTTCACCACGGGGTTGAACATTTCGTTCACGCACTAAATCCTCATTTGCATTCAACAGAAAGCCGCCCAAATGGGCGGCTTTTCTCTTTTCACTTCTCTTGGGATTCCATCGCCTCGGAAACGGATCAGTCGATGCCGTGAATGCGGAGGCTTACCAGTTGGTCGATGGTCAGCTTTTCCATGCCGCGAGTGCGTAGCCCGGCGATGTATTCCGGAGTTACGTTGTGAATGCGCATCGCGATCAGCTGTTCGGGTTCAGGATGGGTATACCCCAGGCCTTGCAGCCTGTCGATGAACTCCGGCGAGACGCCATGTATGCGGAATGCGATCAACTGCTGCAGGTCGATGTGGTCGTAGCCTCGCTTCTTCAGGTCGTCCACCCACTCGGGGGTTGCACCGTGGATCCGCATTGCGATCAGCGTATCTTCGTCCGGTGAATAGCCTGCCTCGTGGAGGCTGCGAATCATCTGCGGAGTTACGCCGTGAATGCGGAACGCCACCAGCTTGTCGCTATCGGATATTTTCAATCCCGCGGCACGCAGATCTGCGATGAACTGCGCATTCACATTGAAGATGCGGAATGCGATCAGTTTGTCGGTGTCGAGATCGGTTAGGTGTTCATTCTTCATCTGCCGGGCGAACTCCAGACTGACATCCTGCACGGCCATGCTGAATTGCTTTTCATCGTCCACGGGAAAACCGAGGTTCTGCATTTCGCGTGGGTAGTTGGGATCGGCCTGGAAATGGAAAATGCCCGCGCCTTCTCCATCATTGAGGAAACCCTCGCAATCGATTTTGCCCGCGTCACGAGAAATATTGAAATGCACATCCTGGCGGCCAGACTTCGAAAAGTCCACGCCCTGAAACGAACTGGCCGGCCAATCAGACTGGTGACTCGACATCCCGCCATGGTGGCGCTCGATCAGCGAGAATTCGACCTTGCCCGGTTCCTCGGACTTGCCGAGTGTCCAGTCGCCGCTGCGGGTCTCAGCTGCACGGTTCGCGAGTGCACCGAAAACCACGCAGAATCCGAATACTAGAAAACAGAACGTCTGGCGAAATCTCATAAATTTTCTCCTCTAAATATCAGCGTGAGGTTCCAGAATATTCAGGCGCTTTAGCTCGATGAGCTTGTCGAGATCGAGGTTCTTGAATCCGTGCTGGCGCGCCTTTTCAATGAACTCGGGAGTAAGGCCCTGCACCTTGGCGGAGACCACATCGTCGATGTCGACCTTGAACCCGGCCGATTGCAGGGCCTTGATGAAGTCAGCCGTCACGCCCTGCACTCGCATGGCAATCAGGTCATCGCCGCCAGGCTTAAGGCCCGTGGCCTGGATTTCCCGTACATATTCCGGACTGACCCCCTGCACTTTCATACCCACGAGGTCGTCGCCATCCGGCTTCAGACCGAGTTCACGAAGATCGTGCACATAGGCAGCGGTGATGCCCTGAACCTTCATGGCGATAAGTTCGTCCGCATCGGGGTTCAAACCCGCTGCGCGAAGTTCCTTGATATAGGCCGGAGTCACTCCCTGCACTTTCAGCGCAATGATCTCGTCCGGGTTGGGTTGAATCCCGGCTTCCTTCAGGCCGCGAACGTAATCCGCATTCACATTCTGCACCTTGAAGGCGATGATCTCGTCCGGACCGGGATTAAACCCCAACCCGCGCAACTCCTGAATATATGCGGCTGTAACGTTTTGGACCCGGAAGGCGACAAGAGTATCGGCGTCGGGATGCAGTCCCTGATCGTGAAGCTCGCGGACATACTCCGGTGTGACACCCTGAATCTTCATGGCTACAAGTTCGTCGATCGTGAGATCGCCGATACCGGCGGCTTTCATAGCATCGATGTACGAGGTGGCCGTGGTCGCGGGTGTGGCCGTGGCAGCGAGCGGCGGGGCGGCCGCCGGTTGCGCACTGCTCGCCGGGCGGACTGGGGAAGGCTTCGGCTCCTGCGGGCTCACGGGCTCTGCCTGAGCGGCTTGCGGCGAGAATGCCATTCCCGAAATGACAGGGCGTGCGTGAGCGATCCCAACCAGAGCGTTCCCGGCAAACAGAGCCGCGGTCAGGCAGACCACACTGCCGGTAATTCCGATCCCGCGCATTCCGGCGCCCAGAGTTCTTAGCCCGAGTACACGGAGAATGCGCTCCGTGAGCGGACCACGGTTAACGGCCATGGCGAGAACCGGCACGCTCCGCCACTCTTCCATCAGGGTGAGCGCGCGAGCATACTCGACGGCGTTGCCGCAGAGTGAGATTGCGAGATCATCACAGCAATGCTCACGCTCGGCCCGAATGCGTCGATTCAGCCACCACACGGCGGGATGGTAGAACAGCAGCGCCTCCACTACGACCTGGAAAACATTTACGAACGGATCGAGCCGCTGAATGTGCGCGAGTTCATGCGCCACAACTAATTCGAGTTGCTCCTGAGAAAGTCCCGTGAGAGCGCGCAGGGGGAGAAAAACAACCGGGCGAAACCAGCCGATCACTGCTGGGGCCTGAAGACCTTCGCCTTCGCAATAACGGATCGCCCACTTCAAGCCGAGACGGCGTTGCAGCGTCTGGCACATTTCGAGTATGCGGACGTTCACATTCGAGGACAGTTTGCGGCGCTGCCGCTCCAGAAGAAGAAATCCGCCAGCCGAACGCAGGCTGAAAAAAGCGACTCCAGCGAGCCATGCTTCAACCAGCCAAGAGAATGAATTCCAAGACGATAGGTTGCGACGGAGTCCGGGAGCACGTGGATCAACCGCTCCAGGGGAGCCATTTACGGCGAGGTCGACCGGAGAACCCGATCTCCAATTGTCCGCGCTCCCACGATCCGTAATAGATTGGATCTGGCGGATAGAGAGCAGTGTAACGACCGGCGCGGCGAGCATCATCACCAGTACAGTCAGGGCGATCGCGTAGCGCGCGGAAGCGCGGCTGCAGAAAGCCATGGAGGCCGCAGCCAGCGCCGCCAAAGCGGCACCCTGCCACAGAAAATGAAGCAGCGTCCAAGCCACGGCATGCATGAGACCGGGGGAAAGCCAACTCGTCAGAATATTCATCATCGCCGGTTCCTTTCATATTCATCCAGCAAGCGTCGCAACTCGCCGATTTCTTCTCGCGAAGCACGCCGCCCGGCCAGCGCGTGCATCATGAGCTGGCTGGCCGATCCTTCGAAAACGCGCTGCAAGACGTCCCCCGCAAACTGGCGCTTGGTTTGCTCGGCGGGAAGGCATGCTTCATAGACGTGCGCCCTCTGGGTTTCGTCTCGCCGCCGCACCGTGCCTTTCGCCGTCATAATCTGCAAAAGCTTCAATACACTGGTGTACCCTAGGGGTCGTTTCTCGTTCAGCGCGGCGTAGACTTCGCGTACGGTGGAAGGCCCGCGCGACCAGAGCACGTGGAGGATTTCGAGTTCGGATGCAGTCGGTTTCAGCGGCTTCTTCATCGAACAGCACGTTACTACGAAGGGATTCGTAGTGTCAACGAAAATCTTCGTAGACGAAGTTTCGAGGGGGCTCGCGAAGTTCGCGCCGGCAGGAATGCGATCAAGGAGATACGGAGTGGCTTCTCGCACGGAAAAATCGAAACAGCTTTATGGGCGCACGCTCGATCTGCTGATTGAAGGCAGCAGTTCTTCATCGCGCGGTCCCGCCAATTATGGCGAATACCCACTGTTCATGCAGCGCGGCAGCGGCTCACGAATCTGGGACGCGGATGGCAACCAATATATCGATTGGATGATGGGATTCGGAGCTCTTCCTCTGGGACATGCCGACCCTGACGTGGCCCGCGCGATAGCGGACGCTGCCGCTACGGGAACACATTTCGCCACAGCTACGGAAATTGAGATCGAAGTGGCGGAACTGTTGCGCAATCTCATCCCCAATGCTGAGCGGATACGGTTCGCCAACACCGGTACGGAGGCAGTGATGGCCGCGCTTCGTTTAGCGCGCGGATATACCGGCAGGCCGAAAATTCTGAAGTTCGAGGGCCACTATCACGGATGGTATGACGACCTGATGGTGAGTTCGAATCCGCTGCCCCCAGCTGCGGTTGGACATCGCAACGATCCCATCAAAATTCCCGACAGTTCGGGCTTGAACCGGCACGCGCTCGACGACACAATTGTGGTTCCGTGGAACGATCTGCTGGCTCTGCAGCGCGCCATCGAAAATCATCCGGGGCAGATTGCCGCCATCATCACCGAAGGCATCATGGCCAACATGGGCGTCCTCCCTCCCGCGGAAGGATTTCTCCTGGGCCTGCAGAAGCTCGCGCAACACAACGGCATTCTTTTCATTCTCGACGAAACTGTAACCGGCTTTCGGATCGCCCCCGGCGGCTGCCAGGAATATTACAAACTCTCGCCCGATCTTGTGACCCTTGGCAAAGCGCTCGGTTGCGGACTTCCGGTCGCAGCCTTCGCGGGGCGAGCGGCAGTGATGGAAGCGCTGGCCTGGGGCGGGGTTCTGCACTACGGCACGCACAACGGTTCACGCATTGGGATGCACGCGGCGCGCGCCAGCCTGCGCAAGCTCACGGAAAATAATTGCGCGGCCTTCGCGCACACCTGGAAAATCGCCGACCGACTCTGCGGCGGACTTACCGATCTCTTCCAACGGAAAAGAATTCCCGCGATCGTGCAGCGCGTAGGGCCCATGTTTCAAATCATGTTTACGGAACGTCCCGCGATCAGGGATTATCGCGAGTTTTGTCAGCATGTGGACAGAAAGGCGTACCAGCAGTTTGTCTTTAAACTGTTCGAGCTCGGAATTTACACGACACCCTCGGCCACGCTGCATTCGATCGTCACGCTCGCGCACAACGAGGAGGACGTGGACTGCACTCTGGAGGCAGCTGAAAAGGCGCTGGACGCGAGCACTCCTATTCGACTACGACAATGACAATCGCAGAGAAAGCGGAGCAGTTTCTGTCGTTGCAGGGTGAGGTGGCCATGGTGACCGGCGCTGCTTCCGGCATTGGGCGCGGGATCGCGCTCTTGCTCGCGCAGATGGGCGCGGCCGTTGCAGTTCTGGATATTGATGACCAGGGCGGAACCGAAGCTGTCTCGCAGATTTGCGGGCAGCACGGAAAGGCTATCTTCCTTCGTTGCGATGTGACTTCCGCGGAAAATTGCGCCCGTGCGGTGCGAACCACAATTGAAATGTTCGGCAAGATCAGCATTCTCTGCAACAACGCAGGAATCATTCGCCGCAAGAGCGTCACGGAACTTCGTGAAGAGGAGTGGGCGCTGGTTCTGGACGTAACCCTGAAGAGCGTTTATCTGCTATCCCGAGAAGTGATTCCTCACATGATCCGCAACGGTGGCGGCCGGATTATCAACATCGGCTCGGGATGGTCGTTGAAAGGCGGACCAAGGGCCGCCGCCTACTGCGCGGCTAAAGCCGGAGTCCTCAACCTGACGCGCTCGATGGCGATCGACCATGGCAAAGACGACATTCGCGTGAACTGCGTTTGTCCGGGCGACGTTGATACGCCGATGTTGCGGAGTGAATGCTCACAACTTGGCGACGAGCCAGGCAACTTTATGAAACACGCCGCTGATCGCCCGTTGCGACGAATCGGCACGCCCGTGGATGTGGCAAAGGCCGTTCTGTTCCTCGCCGGCGATATGTCGAACTGGATTACGGGAGCCTGCGTCGTGGTCGACGGCGGCGGCTTGGCCTGAAGCGTATTGCAGTGACAGTTTCTGCTTGCTGCCATTGCCTCGCGGGCACAGGTGCGAGTAGATTAGTGTGGCTCTCAAGATAGCAACCAAGCTTTCAGGAGATTCTGATGCTGAAGCGCGCAATGGTTTTGACATTTTTGCTCTTTTGTTTTGCGTCGACAGGTTTTGCCGCCGATGAAGATCACAATGCCTGCGCCGGCGATCCCAACCAGTGGCGGCAACTTTTCAACGGCAAGGATCTGACTGGATGGAAGCACGTTGGGCCGGGCGGAGATACGGTGGAAGACGGCTTGATCCACACTCACGGCGGTATGGGCCTGCTCTATTGGACCGGCGGAAAAGTCGGCGACTGCATCATCCATGTCGTCTACAAGATGCGCGATGAGAACGACAACTCCGGAGTCTTCATTCGCATTCCCCTGGAACCTCGTGAAGAATGGATGCCAGTCCATTATGGCTTCGAAGTGCAGATCGACAATCACCCGGAAAGGTCCGACCCCAGTGAGGATGAATATCATTCGACCGGCATGCTTTACTCGCTGACCAAGCCCCTTGCTAAAGCGTGGAAGCCAGGACCCGAGTGGAACACGATGGAAATTACGCTGGACGGTTCCCATACCATCGTGACGCTCAACGGCGTGAAGATCACGGACTATCACGATGGCGATCCCGTACCGGATAGGAAATTTGACTTCGAGCCGCAACGCGGTCCGCGGCCGAACTTCGGCTATATGGGACTACAGAATCACAGCGACAACGACATCGTATTTTTCAAAGAAGTGGCCATTAAACCACTGAAGAAGTAACGCCGTTTGTGAGAGTTGGGAGAGCCGTGCGCAGTCAACTCGAATCGGAGGAATACGCATGAAGAAGAATCTATCGCGCCGCGCGTTCTTGCAAGGCGGAACTGCCGCCGTTGCCGGAAGCGCACTGCTTTCGAAGACCGTCCTGCTCAACGCGCAACCGCTGGCCGGCATGCCACAAGCGGTGGCGGCGAGCGACCGCGTTCGTTTTGGAATGATTGGGATCGGGATGCAAGGTTCTGGCCTGCTCAGTGGCGCAATCACAATTCCTGGCATCGAATGCGTGGGCGCCGCCGATTTGTACGATGGCCGCCACACCCTGGCCAAGGAGATCACCGGAAACACGAGTTTGCCCACCTCCCGCCATTATCAGGAATTGCTGGACCGGAAAGATATCGACTGCATTGTGGCCGCCGTTCCCGATCATTGGCACAGACGCGTGGTTGTGGATGCCTGTAACGCGGGCAAAGACATCTATTGCGAGAAGCCAATGTCACATACCGTGGCCGATGGATTCGCCATGGTCGAGGCAGCTCAAAAGAACAATCGCATTGTGCAGATCGGCTCTCAGCGCGTCAGTTCCGTGCTCTGCGCCCAGGCTCGCACCATGTATCATGACGGCGCGATTGGCGAAGTCTCGATGATCGAGCTCACGCTGGGCCGCAACGATCCCACGGGTGCGTGGGAGTATCCTCCACCACCCGATCTTTCCACCGAGACTCTTGACTGGGACACGTGGCTCAATGACGCGCCGAAAATTCCGCTCAACAAGTTTCACTTCTCGCGCTGGCGTTGCTGGCGGAACTACGGCACAGGCGTGGCTGGGGACCTCATGGTCCATCTCATCAGCGGCATGCTGGTGACGCTGGGATGGAATGAAGCACCGCGCTCGGCGACGGCCATGGGCGGGATTTTCCGCTGGCCCGATGGCCGCGACATGCCCGATCTGCACGTGGTGCTCTTCGACTATCACGGCATTCCGGTTTACGTTCGTCTAGGACTGGGAACGGAAACTCCGGAGCTCGCGCGGTTCATGGGGCCGAAGGGAATTCTCGATGCAGGCGAATTCGATCTTCGCCACTCGCCTCAGGCTGGAGTCGACCTGGACCCGAGTTACTACGCAAAT
>Ga0209006_10000925_pt1 | contig 27182 bp, 19 predicted proteins | sample JacPin_JW_Ref_O2_FD_188567 | JGI IMG/M metagenome (GOLD analysis project Ga0209006, IMG submission 188567) | Forest soil microbial communities from Algoma, Ontario, Canada - Jack Pine, Ontario site 1_JW_Ref_O2 (SPAdes) (version 2) | ecosystem: Environmental > Terrestrial > Soil > Boreal...
CGTCGGCTGGTAGCCCCACGAGCCGTCGAAGGGATGCTCGCTGACGGGCAGGAATTCGACATGGGTGAAGCCGAGGGCGCGCGCATAGGCGGGCAGGACCTCGGCAAGCTCGCGATAGCTGAGCCAGCGGTTGCCCTCCTCGGGCCGGCGCCGCCACGAGCCAAGATGGACCTCGTAGATCGAGATCGGCTTGTCGAGCGCGTTCGCGTCGCGCGGCGCCGGCGCCGGGCGTGGCAGGTTCGCCACGTCGACGACGATCGACGCCGTCTTCGGCCGCAGCTCGGCGGCAAAGCCGACCGGGTCGGACTTGAGCGGCAGCAGCGTGCCGTCGGCGCTGACGATCTCGTATTTGTATCTGTCGCCGGCGCGCGCCCCGGGAACGAAAATCTCCCAGAAACCGTTGCCGCGCACCCGCATGGCGTGGCGGCGGCCGTCCCAGAAGTTGAAATCGCCGACCACGCTGACGCGGCACGCGCCCGGCACAAACACCGCGAAGGCGACGCCATGCACGCCATCCATCTCCATCGGATGGGCGCCGAGCTTGTCGTAGAGCCGCAGATGCCGGCCTTCGGCGAGGAGATGGAGATCGAGGTCCGACAGCACGGGGGCAAAGCGATAGGGGTCTTCCATCTCGATCACCCGGTCGCCGAAGCGCGCGCGCAGGCGATAGCGCGGCCGCCGCGATTGCAGGTGCCCGGCAAAGAGCCCGGCATCGTGGATGCGCGGCAGGACCGTCGCCCTGCCGTCCTCGTCGATCGCGGCGACCTCCGCGGCGTCGGGCAGGAAGGCGCGCACGGTCGGCGTCTCGCCGTCCGGATGCCAGCCGAGATAGTGGAACGGATCGGGGTGGCGGCCCTCGATGACCGCGTAGGCCTCGGGCGAGAGGCTCATGTCAGCGCCTCCCGTGCCGCGAGGATGCGCAGGATGCCGGCGAGCGGCACCCGCAGCCACTGCGGCCGATGCGAAAGCTCGTATTCGATCTCATAGAATGCCTTCTCGATGAGGAAGAAGTCGAGCAGGCGATCGGCCTCCTCGCGCTCCTGCGGCCACAGCCTGACATCCGACAGCGCCTCGCGATAGGCGGCAACGAAAGTCGCCGCCGAGATGTCGCGCCAGATCGCGAGCGCCGGCGCGAGCTTGCCCTGCTCGTCCGGCGCGTTCGCGAGCGCGCGCTCGAGCGCCGCGGTGGTCGAATAGTCGATCGAGCGCACGAGCCCGGCGACGTCGCGCGCGGCCGCCGACTTCGCGCGCCGGTCCGCGATGGTGCGGTTCGGCTCGCCTTCGAAATCGATGATGAACACGTCGTCCTTGGCGATCAGCACCTGGCCGAGGTGGAAGTCGCCATGGGTGCGGATCTTGCGCGCATCGAGGTTTTGCGGGACGAGGCCGCGCAGCGTCGCGTCGAGCGACCTCGTGGCGTCGAGCAACTGCTCGGCCATCACGTGATCGGGCTCGCTCAGGCCGGCGCGCTGGGCGGCGAGGCGCTCGCGCACGCGGGTTGCGCGCGCCAAGATGCCGGCGATCCACCCCGCGCTATCCTGGGCGGTGATCGGCTCGGGGCGGAAGTCGGCGACGTCGTCGCGGCTCGCGAGCGCGATCTGCATCTGCGCGAGGCGCAGGCCGATCTGCGCCATCAGCCGCTGATAGGCGGCAAGCTCGCTGCTCTGTGCCGCGTCCTCGGCCGCGAGCAGCCGCTGCTCCTCGACGAAGCGATCGAGATAGGCGCTGGTGACGGTCCAGGCTTCGCCCTGATTGCCGATGAACTCGTGCACGACCGCGACCGAGCTGCGCTCGCCGTCCTCGATGAGCTCGACCGCGCCGAGCAGCGCCGGCGAATTGGGGAAGCCGACGACATCAGTGAGGAAGCGGCCGATCTCGATTTCCGGATTGACGCCGGGCGCGAGGCGGCGAAACAGCTTGACGACGAGCTTTTCGCCGACGAGCGCCGTCGAGTTCGACTGCTCGGTGTCGACCGCCCGCACGGGTCCCTCGAACGCGCAGGCTTCGCGCGTGAGCCGGCTGCTCGGCCGGAATTCGAGCCGCCGGCCGTCCGCCTCGACGGTCTCAGACGCGCAAATCTTGTCGAGCAGCAGGGATATCCACTCGTCCTGCGCCGCGACATCGAACAATGTCCCCTCGCGCGGCCCCTGGCGCACCGCGCCGACGGCATTGGGCTTTTCCCGTTCATGATCGAACCGGCTCCAGCGCACCGCGAGCGGCATGACGTAATCCGCGGTGGCCCGCGCGCCCGTGACCTCGACGAGCGTGAGATCGACGCGCTTGTCGCCGGCGATGACCGGAATGTTGACCTTCACGTGCGCGCGGATGTGTCCGGCGCCCTTGTCGGCGAACCAACGGGCGCGCGCGAGATAGATCGGCAGCACCTCGCGCTCGAACATGGCGCGCGTGCGCGCCTGCAGCGGCGGCCGGCCGGGAGCGAGCACCAGCGTTGCGAATTCCGGCACAACCGGAAGGATCTCGCGCCGCTCCAGGTTCTCCATCAGGCGGAACCAGAGAAAACCGTAGGGCGCGAGCGTGACCAGATAGGGCTCGTCGCGGATCGCCGGAAATTCCGAGCGGCCGAGCATTTCCATCGGGGTCCAGCCGCGCCAGGCGGAAAGATCGATCTCCGCCGCCTGGGCGGAGCGCGACAGGTTGGCGACGCAGAGCAGCACCTCGCCCTGGTGCTCGCGCACATAGGCGAAGACCGCGCGATTGGCCGGACGCAGGAAGGCGAGCGAGCCGTAACCGAAGACCTTGCTCGACTTGCGCACCGCGATCATGCGCTTGGTCCAGCTCAGCAGCGAGGACAGGCTGCGCGACTGCGCCTCGACGTTGACGGCCTCATAGCCGTACACCGGGTCCATCACCGGCGGGGAGTAGAGGCGCGCGGGATCGCAGCGGGAAAAGCCGCCGTTGCGGTCGGGGGTCCACTGCATCGGCGTGCGCACGCCGTTGCGGTCGCCGAGATAGATGTTGTCGCCCATGCCGATCTCGTCGCCGTAGTAGATGATCGGCGTGCCCGGCAGCGAGAATAGCAGCGAGTTCATCAGCTCGATCTTGCGCCGGTCGTTGTCCATCAGGGTCGCGAGGCGGCGGCGGATGCCGAGGTTGAGGCGCGCGCGCGGGTCGGTCGCGTAGGTCGACCACAGGTAGTCGCGCTCGACGTCGGTCACCATTTCGAGGGTGAGCTCGTCGTGGTTGCGCAGGAAGAGCGCCCACTGGCAGTTCGCCGGGATGTCCGGCGTCTGGCGCAGGATGTCGGTGATGGGGAAACGGTCCTCCCGGGCGATCGCCATGTAGATGCGCGGCATCAGCGGGAAATGATAGGCCATGTGGCATTCGTCGCCGGTACCGAAATAGGCGCTCACGTCCTCGGGCCACTGGTTGGCTTCGGCAAGCAGCAGCTTGCCGGGCGCATGGGCGTCGAGCGCCGCGCGGATGCTGCGGATGATGGCGTGGGTCTCCGGCAGGTTCTCGTTGCTGGTGCCTTCGCGCTCGCACAGATAGGGGATCGCGTCGAGCCGGAACCCGTCGACGCCGAGGTCGAGCCAATTGCGCATGACGCGGATGATCGCCTGCAGCACGCGCGGGTTATCGAAGTTGAGATCGGGCTGGTGGGCGAAGAAGCGGTGCCAGTAGTACGCATTGGCGTCCGCGTCCCAGGTCCAGTTCGATTTCTCGGTGTCCTTGAAGATGATGCGTGTGCCGGCGTAGCGCGCGTCGGTGTCGCTCCAGACGTACCAGTTGCGCGCATCGGTGTGCGGGGCGCTTTTGCGCGCGCGCTGGAACCAGGGATGCTGGTCGGAGGTGTGGTTGATCACGAGCTCGGTGATGACGTGCAGCCCGCGCCGCCGCGCCTCCTGCATGAAGCGGCGGAAATCCTTCATGGTGCCGAATTCGGGATTGATGCGGCCGTAGTCGGCGATGTCGTAGCCGTCGTCGCGGCCGGGCGAGGGATAGAACGGCAGGAGCCACAGCGCCGTGACGCCGAGATCCTGCAGATAGTCGAGCTTGCCGGTGAGGCCGGCGAAATCGCCGATGCCGTCGTGGTTGCTGTCGGCGAAGGCCTTCACGTGCAGCTGATAGATGATCGCCGACTTGTACCAGGACTCGTCGGCATCAAGGCTCAGCTCGGCGGCGGTACGCGGCTGGAAGTTCATTGCTCCACCAGACACGCAAACACGAGCGCGGGCTCGCGGCCGGGGTCGATCGTCAGCCGTACCCCGCCAAATTCGATCGGATGGCGCTCGCCGCTCGCGAGATTCTCGATCGCCGCCACCGGCTTGCGCGCGCCCTGCGGCCCGACCGTGATGTCGGCGAAGTGGAACCAGAACTGGCGCGGCTCGCGCGCAAGCGCGACCGCGACCGCGACCGCGTTGCGCCGATCGACCGACTCCTTGACGAAGCCCATGACCTGCGGGCTGTCGACCTGGGCAAAGCTCAGGTTGCTCGTCTGCAGCAACGCCGGATTGGCGCGGCGCAGCCGGTTGATCCAGGCGACGTAGTCCTTGATGTTGCCGGGCGCATTCCAGTCGCGGATCTTGATCTCGTACTTGTCGGAGTCGAGATACTCCTCCTTGCCGGGGATCGGCTCGTGCTCGAGGAGCTCGAAGCCGTTGTAGATGCCGTACGATCCCGACAGCGTCGCGGCGAGCGCGAGGCGCGCCTTGAACATCCACGGCTCGCCGGCCTGCAGGTGGAAGGGCAGGATGTCCGGCGTGTTGACGAAGAAGTTGGGGCGGAAATATTCGCGCTCGGGATAGCGGGTGATCTCGGCGAGATAGGCCTGCAGCTCCTCCTTGCCGGTGCGCCACGTGAAGTACGTATAGGATTGGCTAAAGCCGAGCTTCGCCAGCGCCTTCATCAGCTTCGGCCGGGTGAAGGCTTCCGATAGGAAGATCGCGTCGGGAAACTCGCTCTTCACCTCGCGGATCAGCCATTCCCAGAACGGCAGCGGCTTGGTGTGCGGATTGTCGACGCGGAAGACGCGCACGCCTTCGCGCGCCCAGAACAAGACGATATCGCGCAAGGCAATCCACAGGGCATCCGCATGCGCGCCGCGGAAGTCCGGGTTGACGATGTCCTCGTACTTTTTCGGCGGATTTTCCGCGAAGTGGATCGTGCCGTCGGGGCGCCGCCGGAACCAGTCGGGGTGCTCGTCAAGCCAGGGATGGTCGGGCGAGCATTGCACGGCGAAATCGAGCGCGATCTCCATGCCATGCGCACGGCATGCCGCCATCAGCGCGCGAAAGTCATCGAGCGTGCCGAGCTCCGGATGAATCGCGTCATGGCCGCCCTCGGGCGAGCCGATCGCATAGGGACTGCCCGGATCGCCGCGCGCCGCGCGCACCGCATTGTTGCGCCCCTTGCGATTGGTGCGTCCGATCGGATGGATCGGCGTCAGGTAGAGCACGTCGAAGCCGAGCGCCGCGATGTCGGGAACGCGCGCGATGCAATCCGCGAAGGTGCCGTGCTGCCCTGGCGTCGCCCCTTGGCTGCGCGGCATGATCTCGTACCAGGCGCCGGCGCCAGCGAGCGGCCGGTCGACGACAAGCGGCAGGAGCTCCGATCGGGTCAGGTCATAGCGCGCTTCGGACCGGGCCATCGCGGCCGCGAGCTCTTCCGACAGCAGCGTTTCCGCATCGCCGCTGCGCAGGAAGTCGTCGCGGTAGCGCGCGATGACGCACTCGGCCTCGGCATTCGCCGGCGTCGCCGTCGTGAGCAGCGCCGCCCCCTCGAGCGCCTCGAGGGTGCCGACCTGGCCGGCCTCGCGCTTGAGCAGGAAATCGCGTCGCCAGGTCGCGAACTGATCGGTCCACGCCTCGATCTGGTAGACATAGTCGCCGGGCTCGGATGGCGCGAACTGCGCGGTCCAGCGGTCATTGCCATGCAGCCGCATGGGAACGCGCCGCCAGGCGGTCTTGCATGTCGTCTTGGACGCGGCCTTGGACGGGGTTTTGGCCCGGGCGCGCCAGCGCAACGTGGCGGCGATCACCTCGTGCCCGTCGCGGAAGACATCGGCCCAGACCTCGATGACGTCGCCCGCGATGCGCTTGACCGCGAAGCGTCCGCCATCGACGACCGGATAGATATCCTCGATGTAGAATCGCTTGGCGGCGAGCCCGCCGGTGGACGCTTCACCCAAAGGTTTCACGCTGTTCGCCCTGATCGCGGCCGCGCCTGCGCCCGCCGCCCGCTCAGGCGACCCGACCGCAGTGCGCAGCTTGCCGGCATTTGGTGGAAAGGCCGTTTTCATCGAAGAAAAAGCAGATGGGGGCGAAAAAGTTCCATCGGAAACGGCCAGTTCCCGGCCGCACCGTCGGGCGGTGCGGGAACCGACGACCGGGCGAGAAGGTTTCGTTGCAAGCATGGCACGCGAAGTGACGGGACGGGCAGATCTTCGCTCCGAGGCGGATCGTCTCGGCATCGAGACCGCGTATGTCGATGCGCACGGCCGCCGGCGGAGCGTTGCTGCCCGCACGATCCAGAAGATTGCGGCCGCCTTGCGTGACGGAGCCATTCCCGTCGTCCTGCCGGAGATCACCGAGGACGCCGCCCCGGGAGCGCCCTCACAGGCCTGCCAAGGACCGCCGGGCCGCCACTGGATGCTCGCCGCGCAGCTTTACGCCGTCCGCTCGCGGCGCAACTGGGGGTACGGCGACTTCACGGATCTGCTGGCGCTGATCGAGCTCGCGGCGGACATCGGCGCCGCCGGCGTCGGCATCAACCCGCTGCACGCCCTGTTCGACGAGGCGCCGCAGCGCCCGAGCCCCTATTCGCCCAACAGCCGGCTGTTTCTCAATCCGCTCTATATCGACCTCGACGCGGTTGCGGATTTCGACGGCGCCCGCACCGCCGAGGTCGCTGCCGAGGCGGAGCGGTTGCGCCACACCGCGCTCGTCGACCACGTGGGCGTCGCTGCCCTCAAGGCGCGCAGCCTGCGCGCCGCGCATCGCGCCTTTCGGCGCGACGCCTCGGCCGAGCGGCGCGAGGATTTCGCCAGCTTCCGTCAATCACGGCATCCGGTGCTGGCGCGGTTCGCCGCCTTCGAGGTGCTGCGGCACCGTTTCCCGCAGCCGTGGTGGGAATGGCCGATCGAGTGGCGGGAGCCGGACGAGACGGCGCTCGCGCGCCTGCGCGACGAGGCGGCCGAGGACATCGAGCATGTCGAATACGTTCAATGGCTCGCCGACCGCCAGCTCATGCGTTGCCGCGACCGCGCCCGTTCGCGCGGCCTGCCGATCGGGCTCTATCTCGACGTGGCGGTCGGCGTGCAGCCGACGGGCTTCGACGCCTGGCAGGCGCCCGACGCAGTCGCACGCACGCTCGCGGTCGGCGCGCCGCCCGATCTGCTCAACACGCTCGGGCAGAACTGGGGCCTCGCAGGCTTTAGCGGCGTCGGCCTGCGAGGAACCGGATTTCGTGCCTTCCGCGACATGCTGCGCGCCGCCATGCGCTACGCCGGCGCGATCCGGATCGACCACGCGTTCGGCCTCAAGCGGCTTTACGTCATCCCGCAGGGGATGCGGCCGGATCAGGGCGCCTACCTGCGCATGCCGTTCGCGCAGATGCTGGAGGTGGTCGCCGACGAGAGCGCCGCGAACCAGTGCATCGTCATCGGCGAGGACCTCGGCACGGTGCCGGCGGGGTTCCGCGAGGAGGTCGCGCGCCACGGCATCTGGTCCTATCAGGTGATGCTGTTCGAGCGCGACGGGCGCGGCGCCTTCTTTTCCCCAGCGCACTACGCCGAGCGCGCGCTCGTCACGTTCGCGACCCACGACCTGCCGACCTTCGCGGGTTGGCGCTCGGGCCATGACCTTGCGTTACGCGCGGCGCTCGCAATTCCCGCGGGCGAAAGCGAGGAGGAGCGCGCCGCGGCGATCCGCGCCTTGCGCGCCGCGCTGCGCGCGCAGGGACTGACGGCGCTCGACTTTCCCTCGATCGTGCGCTTTCTCGCCGCGTCGCCGGCCAAGCTGCTTGCCGTCGCGCTGGAGGATGCCCTCGGCGAGCGCGAGCAGGTCAACGTCCCGGGCACGATCGACACGCATCCCAATTGGCGACGCAAGCTGCCGCGCGACATCGAAAGCCTGCGCGCCGATGCCGGGCTGCGCGAGCTTGCGCGCATCGCGGCCGAAAGCGGGAGAGCTGCCGGCGCGCCTGCGCGGGGCCGGCACGGATGAGAAATCATCCGCGCGGGGCGCTAGCGGCGGTCGGCTTGCGGTCCGTCATAGCGACTGGGGAACGATTGCGGCCGCGGGCGGATGCAAGCTCCTCCTGAAATCATTGCATTTTCTAGCTTTGTTTTGCTCGGCCGGCTTCCGGAGGATCCGCGGTTCCGGTGGCCCGACCGCAGCCCGGGCGTGCCAGCGCAAAAATACAATGGATTTACAATGGAAAATTGCCGCCAATTACAATGCAAGGCCTTGAAAGAGCAACGAAAAAGCCGCCGGCGCAAGAACAATGGAAACAATGAAAAGAACAATGCGAAAAACAATCGAGACAATGCGGATTGGAGCAGCGATATCTAGCGGAGGTTGTGGGAAACAAGGCGCCGATCGTCGCCGGCAGGGCCTCATTGATATCGCTGGCATTTCGCCGAATGGCTTCGTTCTGCCGTTCTGCCGTTCCGACCAACTCGGTCTCCAACGTCTCGTCTCTTTTCACCGTCATGCCCGCGCATAGCCGTTCGAAGAACGGCGTCGCTTCCGCCTACGCGCTCCGCGCTTCGGCGGACTCAAACCCGTTCCGTCGCTCGCGCCGCGAGCGAAGGCGGGTCGCCCGCCTATGCGGGCATCCACGTCTTTGCGGCAGCGGCACCAAGCAAGACGTGGATGGCCGGGACGGAGCCCGGCCATGACGAATGCGCGCGCAGGTATGAACTCGCCCCCGTCCTAAAGGACATTTTAGCGGCGGCGACGATGGCCGTCAAGAACAAATAGAGAACATTCATGCAATCCCCGCCCGATCCGCTACGTCAGCGGCCGAGCAACCCTTGAGACCTCCGTCCTTGTCTCGCGTCAGCATCGAGCCAGCGGATCGGCGCGTCTGGGCGACCGCGCCGCTTCGGCGATCATGCGCGACCCTATCCGGCGTGCTGCACCGGGCGCGGAACCGACGGCCCGCCCGTAATGCTCGCGATCAACACCGCGACGATGCCGATGAGGAAGACGCCATCGAATGTGCCGGCGCCGCCGATCGAGGCGACCGGCGCGCCGAGCCCGCGCACGCTGCCGAGGTTGAGCAGGTCGGCGCCGATCAGCGTGCCTAGGCTGCCGCCGATATAGGCGAGCGGCGCCGCGTATTCGCGCGAGAGGACGATCGCCACGACGCCGCAGGTGAGCGCCGGAACGAAGACCGGCTCGGCGATGCCGAGGCCGCGGATAGGCTGCGACAGCGCGTAGCACACGGCGGCGACCACGAGGGTCGCGACCGCGCCGCGCAGCCACAGGTCATGGCGGATCAACAGGTAGACGGACATCAGCGTCGGGATGAGCGCGCCGCCGACATTCATGGCGATGATGGTGCTGGGCGATCGTACGACGTCCGGAATCACGTACTCCATGCCGTAGAAATCGACCACGCGGCCCGACATCATCTGCTCGGCGGGCAATTCGACCAACGGGATATTGAAGAAGCTGCCGATGAGCGACCCGAACAGCAGCAACAGGGCGCCGCCGGAACTGATGCCGAGCCGCATGTAGGCGTAGCGCAGGATGCCGAGCTGGACGAGCACGAGCAGGAGGACGAACAGCCCGGCCAGAATGGAGAAGAAGGTCGGACTGAGCGGCAGATAGTGGAGGTCACCGTATTGCATGGCGGCTGGCCTGGCGGATCACGAAAATGGCGTCAGCTCTCGAAATGGCGTCTGTTCTCGAACGCGCAAGCGGCCGATTGGTTTTGCGCCTTCAACCGATGTCGGAAGACTTGTATACGAAACTCATGCTTACGTATACTTGCGGCGAAAGAACGGGATCCCTCATGGCAACTCGAGACCTGCGCGACTGGATCGCCGACATCGCGGCGGCCGGACAGCTAAAGACGATCACCGGCGCCGAGCCCAAGGAAGAGATCGGCGCGTTCGTCGACATCTACCAGCGTCGGATGGGCAACCCCGCGCTGATGTTCGACGAGGTGCCTGGCTTCCCCAAGGGCCACCGGGTCATCGCCAACATCCTCACGTCGGTGCCCCGCATCAACGTGGCGCTCGGCCTCCCAGCGACCGCGTCCGAGATGGAATTGATCCACTGGTGGCGCGACTACATGCGCAGGGCGCCCTCGCACGAACCGCGTTCCGTCAATGGCGGGCCGCTGCTCGAGAACGTGATCGAGGGCAAGGACGTGAACATCGAGAAAATCCCGACGCCGGTCTGGCACGAGCGCGACGGCGGGCCATACATCGGCACCGCCTGCATGGTGGCGATGAAGGATCCGGACAGCGGCTGGGTGAACTACGGCTGCTATCGCATCCAATCGCAGGGGCCCGACCGCGTCACCGTGTTCATGTCGCCCGGCAAGCACGGCTGCATCATCATGGGCAAGTATCACGCGCGCAAGCAGCCCTGCCCGGTCGCCGCGGTGGTCGGCATGCATCCGGCCATGTTCATGCTGGCCGGCCTCGAGATCCCCTACGGCAAGAACGAGCTCGAAGCGGCCGGCGGAATCTTCGGCGAGCCGGTCGAGGTGTTCAACATGCCGCGCACCGGCCTGCCGGTGCCGGCCAATGCGGAGATCGCGTTCGAGGGCTTCATCCATCCGGGCGACGAGCTGTCGGAAGGGCCGCTCGGCGAATGGACCGGCTACTATCCGTCAGGCAGCCATCTCGAGCCGGCGCTGCGCATCACCACGCTGATGCACCGGAACCAGCCGATTCTCATGGGCGCGATCCCGGCGGTGCCGCCGAACGACAATACCTTCTATCTCGGCACCTATCGCTGCGGCGCGGTATGGAGCCAGCTCGAGGCCGCCGGCATTCCGGGCGTGCAAGGCGTGTGGGCGCACGAGGCCGGCGGCAGCCGGTTCATGCTCACGGTGTCGATCAAGCAGCTCTACGGCGGGCACTCGAAGCAGGCCGGTATGGTGGCGTCGCATTGTCATGCGGGGGCATACTGCAACCGCTGGACCGTCGTGGTCGACGACGACATCGACCCGACCAACATCAACGACGTCATCTGGGCGATGTGCACGCGCTGCGATCCGCGCGACCAGGTCGACATCATCCACGGCGGCTGGAGCTCGGCGCTCGACCCGATGTGCTATGACGCCGAGAACGACAAGCGCAATTCGCGGGTCGTGATCGACGCCTGCACTCCGTTCCGCCGCCAGAAGACCTTCCCGACCATCGCGCGTGCGAGCAAGGCGCTGGACGCGCGCATGCGCGCGAAATGGGCGCACGAGTTGCCCGAGGGTTTCTGATCGCGACCCCCGACGCCGCCTTTCGCCTAGGCGCCGGCGGCGCGCCGGCCGCCGATTTCCCGACCAGCCGCGACGATCGCGGCGACGATGTTGGCATAGCCGGTGCAACGGCAGATCTGGCCGCTGAGCTGCTGGCGGACCGTCGCGGGGTCCGGCGTCGGGATGCGCAGCAGGATGTCGCGCGCCATCATCAGCATTCCCGGCGTGCAGAATCCGCATTGCAGCGCATGGCCGGTGTGGAAGTGGCGGCGCAGAACGTCCATCGTCGCGTCGCTCTCCATGCCCTCGAGCGTCGTCACCGACTGACCCTCGCACATGACCGCGAGGCGCAGGCACGACCGCGTGGCGACGCCATCGATCGTGACCGTGCAGGCACCGCAGGCCCCGTGCTCGCAGCCGAGGTGCGTCGCGGTCAGGCGGAGGCGCTCGCGCAGGAAATCGGCGAGCGTCTCGCGCGGCTCGACGACCTGGGTGACGTCGACGTCGTTCACCTTGAGCGTCAGGGTCTTCATCGGCCTTGCATCTCCCGCAGCGCGCGCAGCACGGTCGATATGTGCAGGCGGACCAGATAGGGATCATCCTGCGGCGCATGCGCCGCGATGTCCGCCACGATGGCGGAACGCAGGTCGTCCTCGGAATCCTTGCCGGTGCCGATCCGCTCGGCGACCGTCGGCAGCGCACACGGCCGCGGTGCCGCAGCGGCAAGCACGACAGATACCGGGCCGCCACGCCCCTGCGCCACCGCGAAGGCGATCGAATTCGCAAACGCGCCGCTCTTGCGCACGACCTTGCTGAAGCCCCAGCGCGTCCCCGGGTCGGGACGCGGAACGTCGAAGCCGAGAATGATCTCGTCGGCGGCGAGCGTCGTCGAATATTGTCCTTGCACGAAATCCGCGACCGGCTGCCTGCGCACGGTCGCGCGGCCGGAGACACGCACCTGCGCACCCAGCGCCATCAGGCAGCCGGGCCAGTCGGCGGCCGGATCGGCCAGCGCGACGCTGCCGCCGATGGTCCCGTGGTTGCGCACGGCCCGATAGGAGATCTTGGACGCGACCATGCGCATGAGGCCATTGCAATCGTCGGGCAAGCGGCCATCCTCGATGGCCGCATGGGTAGTCAGCGCCCCGATGTAGATCGTGTCGGCGGTCGCGGAAACCTGCTTGAGCTCGTCGAGACCGCCGATGTCGACCAAGAGGTCGGGGAGCGCGACGCGCAAGGAGAGCATCGGCAGCAGCGATTGGCCGCCCGCGATTGCGGCCGCATTCGCGCCTTCGGCGCCCAATGCGGCGCTCACCTCGGCAACCGACTTCGGCTTCACGTAATCGAACGGGGCCGGCTTCATCGGCCGGCGCTCCCGGCGCGGCGCGCGCGATCGACGGCCTCGGACACGCGACGCGGCGTCAACGGCGTCTCGTTGAAGCTCGCGCCGATGTCGCGGAACGCGTCGGCGACCGCGTTGGCGATCGCGGCGGGCGGCGCGACCGCACCGCCCTCGCCGAGGCCCTTGACGCCGTAAGCGGTCGTCAGCGCCGGCGTCACCAGATGCACGATGCGCACGTCGGGAATCTCCGGCGCGCACGGCACCATGTAGTCCGCGAAGGTCGTCGCCAGCGGCTGCCCCTGCTCGTCATAGGGAATCTCTTCGTACAGCGCCGTGCCGATGCCTTGCGCGATGCCGCCCTGCACCTGGCCGTCGACGATCATTGGGTTGATCATCGTGCCGCAGTCCTCGGACACGACGTAGTCGAGCAGCTCGGTCACACCGCTGTCGGGATCGACCGCGACGACGACCGCATGGGTGCCATAGGCGAACACGCCGCCGGAGTCGGAGGGCTCGTAGGTCGCGATCGTGTCGAGCAGCGGATCCATGCCGGCCGGCAGTTGATCCGGCCGCGCGTTGGCCGCAAAGGCGATCTCGGCGATGCTGATCTTTGCCGAAGGACCGTGCACCATGCCGTCCGCGATGCGGGTGTCGGCCACGTCCGCCTGCAAAAAATGCGCGCCGATGCGGCGGATCTTGTCGGCCAATATATGCGCGGCCTTGCCGACGGCACCACCCGCAAACACGATCGAGCGTGACGCGAACGTACCGAAGCCGTACGGCCCGACCGCCGTGTCGCCATAGCGAACCGAGATGCGTGCGGGATCGATGCCGAGCTCGTGGGCAGCGATCTGCGCAAGCGACGTCTCGTGGCCCTGGCCGTGATTTTGTACGCCGACATAGATGATGACGCCGCCGTCCGGCAGCATGCGCACGTTGGCCGACTCGTACCCGGGGATCACGCGGAACTTGCGCTTCATGAACTCGGCGGTGCCGTGACCGCTCTGCTCGGTATAGAAGGCAAAGCCGACGCCGATGCGGCGTCCGTCCGGCTCGCCGGCCGCCTGCCGCTTGCGAATGGCCGGGAGGTCGATCTTGTCGCGTGCGATGTCGAGCGCCGCGATGTAGTCGCCGGTGTCGAGCTTCATGCCGGCGGCGGTGCGATACGGCAGCTCCGACGCGGTCACGATATTCTGGCGCCGCAGCTCGACCGGCTCGCGGCCGAGCTCGCGCGCAACCTCGTCGACCAGCCGCTCGATCGCAAACGTCGCGCCTGGCCGGGCAACGCCGCGATAGGGGCCCATGGGCGCCTTGTTAGTGGCGACCGTATGCGCGTTGAGCCGCAGGTGGCGGATACGATACGGCCCGGTGAGATTGCGCGATGCCATGCTGGCTTCCTGGAAGGAGCCGGTCGGCCACAGCGCGTAGGCGCCGGCGTCGATGTAGATGTCGCCTTCGACGCCCAGCAAGGTGCCGTCACGATCCGCCGAGATGACGAGATCATAGGTGTGATCGCGGCAGTGGACCGAGGCGAGCAGATGCTCGCGCCGGTCCTCGATCCAGCGCACCGGATGTTTCAGCTTGAGCGCGAGCGCCGCGACCGCGATATCTTCCGGCATGATGCGGTTCTTGCCGCCGAAACCGCCGCCGACGTCGGGCGCGATGACGCGCACTTTCTCCTCGGGCAAGCCGAGCATGCGCGAGAGCGCGATGCGCTTGACCTGCCCGCCCTGGGTCGAGAGGTAGACGACCAGTTCGTCGAGCCGATAATCCCAATATGCGAGCACGCCGCGCCCTTCGAGCGACACCGTGGCCTGGCGATTGAGGCGCAAGCGGCGGCGCAGCCGGATCGGCGCGGCCGCAAGCGAGTCCGGCGTACCCTCGACAACCGTCGTGCTGATGTAGGCGTTGCTCGGCCACTCATCGAACACGCGCGGACTGTCCGCCTTCATCGCGGCGACCGCATCGACAATGGCGGGCAACTCCTCGAGCTCGACCTTCACCCGGTCGGCAAGATCCTCGGCTTGCGCGCGCGTCGGCATCACGCAGGCCGCAATCGTCTGCCCGACATAGCGCACGCGGCCGTCGGCGAGCGGCGGATAGGGACTATGCCGATGCGCCGCGAGCTCGGGACCGGCCTCGAGCACGTTGATGGGCGCGAGGTCGGCGAGCGTGAACACGCGGCCCGCCGCATCGGCCGGCTTGATCACGTTGCGCAAGCGCGCATGCGCCATCTGGCTTCTGACGAAGGCGACGTCCTGAACGCCGGGCACCTGCACGTCGGCAATGAACATGCCGCGGCCATGCAGATGCCGGTGGTCCTCCTTGCGCAGCAGGCTGGCGCCGATCCAGCCGCGATCTCCAGGTGCACTGCTCATGTCAGGGTGATTTCTGCGTATACGTTGTCATCGTATCGTATGCATATTTTCGATGTCAATCTGCGGGCGCACTGGATACGTCGGTCGTTCGCCTTGCCTTAGCGCGATTTTGCTCCACTAGACAAGTATACGCTTGTGATATACCGTATGCGTAGCTGGGCGGAGTGGAGGGGCATGGGTATGCGTATCTCGACGCTTGTTCGCGTCAACATCGCGGTTTTCGGCGTCCTCGCGACCCTGCTCGGGCCGGTGCACGCGCTGGAAAAATCGGCCGTCCGCCTCGACTGGACGGCGCTCGGCTATCACGCGCCATTCTATCTCGGCGTCAAGCGCGGCTACTACCGCGACGCCGGCATCGATCTCAGCATTCTCGAAGGCAAGGGCTCGCCGACCGTCGGCAGCCTCGTCGGCAACGGCTCAGACGATTTCGGCTTTGCCGACGCGAGCACGATCGCGCAGTTCATCAGCCAGGGCCTGCCGGTGAAGATGGTGATGGGCGTCTTCCAGAAATCGACGCTCGCGCTGTTCTTTCCGGAAAACAAAGGCATCGCCAAGCCGACCGACCTCAAAGGCAAGCGCATCCTGCTCTGCCCGACCGACGGCCTGATCAAGTACCTGCCGGTCTATCTCAAGCGCATCGGGCTCACGATGCAGGACGTCAAAATCAACATGATCGACTGCGCGATCAAGTACACCTACCTCGCGCAGGGCAACGCCGACGTCGCCGGCAGCTACGGCACCGCCGGCCGGGCGCTGCTGCAATCGGTCGGTATCAAGGACATCGGCCAGTTCGACTACGCCGATGCCGGTATCGTGCTTCCCTCGCACGGCATCGTCACCTCGCTCGCGCTGACCGAGAAGCAGCCCGACAAGGTCCGCCGCTTTGTCGCCGCGACCGCCAAGGCCTGGCGGGATGCGCGCGATCATCCCGATGATGCCGTCAATGCGCTGATCGCCGCCAACCCGCTGCAGAAAGGCAGGGAGGATCAGGTGAAAGCCGCCCTGCTCGCCTCGTTCCGCTACATCGAGACCCCCGGCACCAAGGGCATGCCGTTCGGCTGGCAGTCGCCGGCGGAGTGGAAGGCAGCGGCCGCGCTCCTGGTCGAGGCCGCCGGCATGAAGGCGCCCTCCTCGCCCGAGGTGTTCTACACCAATGACTTCATCGCCAAGTGACGCGCTGACGTGACGTCGCAGGTCGCCTCCGCGCGCGCCGGCGCGACCGGAAACACGAAGCGTCACATCGCCCTTGCGGGGATCGCGAAGGCGTATGGCAAAGGCAGGAGCGCGATCACGGCGATCGCGGACGTCACGGTCGACATCGCGCGCGGTGAATTCGTTTCGATCCTCGGGCCGAGCGGCTGCGGCAAGAGCACGCTGCTGATGATGATCGCCGGCCTGGTGGCGCCGACGAGCGGCACCGTCGAGGTCGATGCGCGTCGCGTCACCCGGCCGCTCACCGACATCGGCATCGCGTTCCAGCAGGACCTGCTGTTCGACTGGCGCACGGTGCTCGGCAACGTCATGGTACAGGCCGACATGCGCGGCCTCGATCGCGCGGCAGCGCGGCAAAAGGCCGAGACGCTGCTCGAGCGCGTCGGGCTCAAGGGGTTCGAGAACCGCCACCCCTGGGAGCTGTCGGGCGGCATGCGCCAGCGCGTCGCGATCTGCCGCGCGCTGCTGCACGGCGCCAGCATCCTGCTGATGGACGAGCCTTTCGGCGCGCTCGACGCGCTCACGCGCGAGCACATGAACATGCACCTGCAGACGCTGTGGATGGCGGAGCGGCCGACCGCCGTCATGGTGACGCACAGCATCGCCGAAGCCGTCTTTCTGTCGGACCGCGTGATCGTGCTGTCGCCGCGCCCCGCGCGCCGCGTGTGCGAGCTCGTGATCGAGCTGCCGCGGCCGCGCACGCCGGCGATGCGCGACTCGAGCGAGTTCGTCCGGCTGCAGCATCGCCTGCGCGAGGCGATCGAGGCGCCGCCGGGGCAGCCATGAGCGACAGGATCGCCAAGGTCGTCTATCCGGCGGTGGTGCTCGTCGTCGTCCTCGCCGTGTGGCAGTGGGGCGCCGACAGATCCCTGTTTCCGTCCTACATCCTGCCGGCGCCATCGGTGGTCGCGGTGCGCATCGCGGACACCTTCTGGGTCATGCTCGATCATGCGGCGGTGACCACCATGGAGATCCTGGTCGGTTTCGCGCTCGCGGTGCTGTTCGGCGTGTTTCTCGCCTGGATGATCGCCTATGTGCGCGTGTTCGAGCAGGCTTTCTATCCATGGCTCGTGTTCATCCAGGTGCTGCCGAAGGTGGCGCTCGGGCCGCTGCTGGTGGTGTGGATCGGCGTGGGCTTCCTGCCGAAGATCATGGTGTCGTTCCTGCTCGCCTTCTTCCCGATCATGATCGATACGCTGGTCGGCCTGAAATCCGTGCCGCGCGACTACGTCTTCCTGTTGCGCTCGATGGGCGCGGGCCCGCTGACGCGGTTCTGGCGCTTCCAGCTTCCCTACGCGCTGCCGCACATCTTCGCGTCGCTCAAGGTCGGGATCACGCTCGCGGCCGTAGGCGCGATCGTCGGCGAGTTCATTGGCGCCGACAAAGGCCTCGGCTACGTGCTGATCGTCGCGACCGGGACGATGGACACCACGCTCCTGTTCGTCGCGCTGGCGTGGATCTCGCTGTTGTCGCTCGTGCTGTACGCGCTGATCGGCGTCTTCGAGCGGATCTTCGTGTCCTGGCACGCCGTCGCGCGCCACGCCGAGGTCAGCGACACGGCCTAAGACCGCCGCGAAGGCCGGTCATCCGGTTTTCTTGATCCGCATGCCGGCTTTCGCCGAGGCGTTCGCCTCGCGCTGGGAGAAATGCTCGATGACCTGCAGACCGGTGCCGATCACATGGTCGCGCATCAGGCCATAGGCGCGATCGGGGTCGGAGGCGATGACCGCCGCAACGATGCCGTCGTGCTCGTGAAACGAATACTCGGTGTAGCCGGGCACGAATTGCAGGGCGCGGAACGGCGCCAGCCGCTGCCGGAAACCGCGCGTGACCGACGCGATGCTCGAGTTGTGCGCACCCTGATAGATGAACTCGTGGAACTCATTGTTCAGCTCGGCAAAATGCTTATCGCCGTCGGCGACCTTCTTCTGCCGGTTGGCATTGATGATCTCAAGCCGCTTCTTTTCCAGCGTCGTCATCCGGACGGCGGACAGTCGCACGCACAGGCCCTCGAACTCGGCGAGCGCCTCGAACATCTCGTTGAGCTGCGCGACGTCGATGCGCGCGACCGTGACCCCTTTGCGCGGCGTGACCTCGACCAGCCCGGTGCCGCTCAGCCGGCGCAACGCCTCGCGGATGGGCGTGCGCGACACGCCGAACTTGCGGCAGATGCTCGGCTCGTCGAGCCTCGCGCCCGGTTCGACCGCCCCCGACAGGATGTCCTTTACGAGCGCCTGAAAGACGTCGTCCGAGAGGGTCACGATCTCGCTCCAGTGCTCGACTCAATTGCGATCAGCATCGTCCAGCCCAGCCGCCGCTCCAAGAAGGAATCGGCGACGCCGTGTATACGCTTGACAAATAGCGTATGCACGACAAGAATTCAAACCATCAATCGCAGCGAAGTTGTCGTCAGCGCCGCCAGCAATCGAATGTTGTAAGTCATGGAAGTGTCGGGCGAATTCACGGTCACGGCGCCGCGGCGTGTCGTCTACGAGACCCTGCGCGACGCGAACGCCTTCGTTCGCTTCATCGACGGCGTGAGCGATCTGCAGGCGATCGACCCGACCCACTACCGGGCCGTCTTCGAGACCAAGGTCGCGTATCTCAAGTTCAAGTTCAATGTCACGGTCGAGGTCACGCGCGCCGATGAGCCTGCGCAGATCGAGGCGAGAATCGAGGGAACGCCGCTCGGCATCGTCGGCCGCCTGGTCGCGACGTCGATAACCCGGCTCGAGGATGCGGGCGCGCAGACGCGCGTCGCCTACTCGGTCCACTCGACGCTCGCCGGCAAGCTCGGCAGCCTCGGCCAGCCGGTCTTGCGCGCCAAGGCGAAGGACATGGAAAAGCAGTTTGCGCAACGCCTGCAAGCGGCCTTCGCATCCGCATCCGCCCGATGATCCCGTTCGAGCTCGCACAACCCACGACGCTGGCCGAGGCCGTCCGGCTGCTCGACCCCGACGATCCCACGATCCGGCCGGCGGCCGGCTGCACCGCGCTGATGCTGATGATGAAGGCCGGCGTTTTCCGGCCCGCGAAGCTCGTCAGCCTGCGCCGGATCGAGCCGCGATATGCCGGCATCGCGATCGCGACCGATGGGCTGCGCATCGGCGCGATGACGACGCTCGGCACGCTCGAGCGCTCGGCCGACATCCGGAAGCACGCGCCGGTCATCGCGCGGACGTTGCGGACCCTGTCCAATGTCCGCGTTCGCAATGTCGCCACCGTCGGCGGCGCGTTGGCGCACGGCGATCCGCACATGGACCTGCCCCCCGTGCTGATGGCGCTCGGCGCGACCTTGACCGTGGTGGGGCCGGACGGTGAAAGGCGGCTGCCGCTCGACGATTTCTTCACCGGCTACTACGAGACGGTGCTGCAGAAGAACGAATTGATCGCCGAGGTTCACGTGCCGGCGCAGCCGTCCATGCAGGCGGCCTACATGAAGGTCACCACCGGATCGGTGGACGACTGGCCGGCGCTCGGCATCGCGGTCGCGCTCGTGCGCAACCGCGGGACGATCACGTCGGTGCGGATGACGGCGAGCGCCGCAACCGACCGGGCGATGCGGTTGCGGTCGGTCGAATCGGTGCTGACGGGCGAGGCCGTCGACGACGAATTGCTGATGCGGGCCGGCGAGGCCGCGGCCGGCGAGTGCGAATTCATCGCCGACGTCCGCGGCTCGGCCGCCTACAAGCGCGAGCTGATGAAGGTCTATGTCGGGCGCGCGGTGCGTGCCGCCCTGGCGCGAGGCGCGGATTGATGGCGAGGAGCCCCACCGCATCCGATGCCCGCGCCGGCTCGCAGATCGGCCGATCGCTGCCGCGGCTCGAAGGCCGCGACAAGGTCACGGGCCGTGCCGAGTACACCCATACGATGCGCGTGCCCGGCATGCTGCATGCCAAGATCTTTCGCAGCACGGTGGCGCATGGCCGGATCAAGTCGATCGATACCACGGCCGCCCGGAACCATCCGGGCGTGCGGCACGTCGTGACCATCGACGACATCAAGCGTTTCATTCCGAACCCGTATTACGGCCCGGCGTTCCATGATCAGCCGATCCTTGCAGACCGCAAGGTGCGGTTCGTCGGCGAGCCGGTCGCCGTCGTGCTGGCACGCGATCCGCACGTCGCCGAGCAGGCGGCGCAGCTCATCGAGGCCGAATACGAGGAGTTGCCGCCGGTCTTCGACGAGGTGGAGGCCGTCACGGCCGACACGTTCGTCCATGAGCAATTGAAACCCGCGGCCACCTTTCCCGACCTCAAGCATCTGCAAGGCGTCAGCGGCACCAACGTGGCGCTCGACTATCGCCTGCGCCGCGGCGACTTCGCGCGCGCCTATGCGGAGGCGGAGCACAAGTTCGAGCACGAGTTCAAGACGCAGAAGGTGCTGCACCTGTCGCTGGAGCCGTTCGCGACCATCGCGGACTATCGCCACGATGGGGTGACGATCCATTCGGCCTCGCAGGGGCCCTCCTTCGTGCGCATCGAGATCGCGCGCCTGCTCGGCTGGCCGGAAAACAAGGTGCGCGTGAAGGTCCCCTATGTGGGCGGCGGTTACGGCTCCAAGCTCTACATCAAGCTGGAGGCGCTCGCGGTCGCGCTGTCGATGGTCGCGCGCGCGCCCGTAAAGGTCGCCGTCACCATGGAGGAGATGTTCTACCAGATCACCAAGCATCCGAGTACGTTCCGCATCAAGAGCGGCGTCGACCGGGACGGCAGGATCGTCGCGCGCAAGTGCGAGGTCTATTGGAACGGCGGCGCCTATGCGGACATCGGCCCGCGCGTCGCGCAAAAAGCCGGCCTGACGGCGTCCGGACCCTATGACATCGACAATGTCGATATCGACTCCTATGCGATTTACACCAATGTGACCCCGTCCGGCGCATTGCGCGGCTTCGGCGTGCCGCAGCTCGCCTGGGCCCTCGAGAGCCACATGGACATGATGGCGCGGGCGCTCCGGCTCGATCCGGTGGAATTCCGCCGACACAATCTCCTGCGCGAAGGCGACATCCACGCGACCGGAACGCCGATCGAGGATGCCCCGCTCGACACGGTGCTCGACACGGTGCTCGACCGTCTCGCCTGGACGCAGCCACTCGATCGCGGCAGCGGCACGATCCGACGCGGCCGCGGCTTCGGCATCGCGATCAAGGCCGTGGTGACGCCGACCACGTCGGTCGCGATCCTCAATGTCTCGGCGGACGGCTCGGTCACGCTCTATTGCGGGACCGTCGACATGGGCCAGGGCTCCGATACCGCGATGGCGCAAATCGTCGGCGAAGCCCTCAACGTGCCGGCCGAGTCGGTCCGCGTGGTGCCGCGCGACACCGATGTGACGCCCTATGACATGGGCACGCTCGGCTCGCGCTCCCTCTTTCACATGGGTCACGCGATCCAGCGCGCGGCCGCGGAGGTGCGCGACAAGATCGCTTCCCTGCGCCAGGAGGTCGGCGAGCCTGCGGGCTCGAATGCGCCGCTCTCGGCGCTCTTCCAGAAACGCTATGGAATGCAGGCCGGCAACATCATCGGCAGCGGCGCCTTCCGGCCCGACTATGTGCCGCCGTCGGCCGACACCGGGCAGAGCGACAAGGCGACGCCGTTCTGGCTGATCTCGGCCGCCGGCGCCGAGATCGAGGTCGACACCGAGACCGGCCACATCAAGATCGCCAAGCTCGTCAACGTCGTCGACGCCGGCACGCCCGTGAACCCGAAAATCGTCGCGACGCAGATTTCCGGCGGCGCCCTGATGCAGCTCGGCTTCACGCTGTTCGAGAAGATCCACATCGACGGCGGCCAGATCACCAACGCGTCGCTCGCCGACTACAAGATTCCCGGCCTGCATGACCTGCCCGGCACGGTGGAGAACGTCTGCGTCGAGCACGCACAATCGAACGGACCATTCGGCGCCAAGGGGGTCGGCGAGACCTCGATGTTCTGCGTATCGCCGGCCATCGCCAATGCGCTCGACGATGCGGTCGGCGTGCGTCTCACCGAGCTTCCGCTCGCGCCCGAGGCGGTGCTGCGGGCGCTCCGCGCCAAGGCCGGGCGGCCGATCGGGGACGACTAGGATGAGCGCGCCGCGCACGATCTCGTTCACGCTGAACGGCAGCCCGGTCACCGCCGACGTCGGGCCGCACCAGAACCTGGTGGAATTGCTGCAGACGCAGTTCGGCCTCACCGGCGCGCGGGAAAGCTGCGGCCAGGGCCTGTGCGGATGCTGCACCGTGATCGTCGACGATCTGCCGGTCTCGGGCTGCCTGTATCTCGCCGCGTTCGTCGACGGTGCCGACATCACGACCATCGAGGGTCTCGGCAGCGACGACGAGCTCAGCCCGGTGCAGGAGGCGTTCATCGAGGCCGGCGCGTTCCAATGCGGATACTGTACGCCCGGCTTCATCCTGATGGTCACCAAGCTGCTCGACGAGCATCCCGATCCTGACGAGGAGACCATCAAGCACTATCTGAGCGGAAACCTCTGTCGCTGCGCCGCCTATGCGGAAGTACTCGATGCGGTGCGGCTGGCGGCGCGAAAGCGCAAGGTGCAGACCCGCGCCATGCCGAATTGACGCGCGAACGTGCAGAAAGGATCGATGCGATGACGGCGTTGCCCAGGGTGGGATTGATCCTGACCGGCGGCACGATCGATTCGGTCGGCACCGATCGGCTGGACCTTGCCTGGTACATGGAGGCGAACAAGCGGCTCGGCGACGGCGAGCTGCTCGGCCGGCTTCCCGAGCTCGCGAGCATCGCCCAGGTTACGGAGATTCCGTTCCGGCGGCTGCCGAGCCAGGCGCTGGTCGACGCCGACTGGCTCGATCTCGTGCGCAAGATCCACTCGATCTTCGACCGCGACGAAGCGGACGGGATCGTGATCACCCACGGCACCAACACGCTGGAAGAGACCGCGTACTTCCTCAATCTGACCTTGAAGACCGACAAGCCCGTGGTGATCGTCGGCTCGATGCGTCCGTCGTCGGCGGTGAGCGCCGATGGCTATCTCAACGTCATCAACGCAGTGCGCGTCGCCGCCGACCCGCGGTCACGCGGACTCGGCTGCCTCGTCGTCATGAACGACACCATCTTCAGCGGCCGCGACGTGACCAAGAACTCGACCTATCGGGTCGACGCCTTCCAGTCGCGCGACCTCGGGCCGCTCGGCTTCGCCGACGCCGACGGCGAGGTCGTCTACTATCACGCGCCGCTGAAGAAGCACACGAGCGCGACCGAGTTCGACGTGCGCGCGATGCAATCGCTGCCGCGCGTCGACATCGTGCTCGCCTACGCGAATGCGGACGGTGTGATGATCGAGGCGGCCGCGCAAGCGGGCGCCAAGGGAATCGTCAGCGCCGCGACTGGCGCCGGGCGCCCGACACCGGCGCAGGACATCGCGTTCGACAAGGCCTACAAGGAGCACGGCATGCTGATGTGCTTGTGCAGCCGCGTCGCCTCCGGCCGCGTGGTGCGCAGCCCCGGCCTCGAGCGCAAGGGCTTCGTCGCCGGCGACAACCTGCAGCCGTGGAAGGCGCGCATCCTGTTGTCGCTCGCATTGACGAAAACCACGAATGCCGACGAAATCCAGCGGATGTTCAACACCTACTAGCTCACCGCGCTCGCGCCCGAGCGCCGTTATCTTTGTTTTGCGCATGTTCTTGTCGGCGAACCGGCATCCACTTCGCCGGAACATGCGCCAGCCACGAGGAGGAAGTGCGTCATGAAGGCAGATCTGGTTGTCAGGGGCGGCACGATCGTCACGCCCGAGGCCACGCTCACGGGCGGCATCGCGATCGCCGACGGCAAGATCGTCGATATCGGCCTCGATGAGACATTGCCGGACGCCAGGCAGGTGATCGACGCGACCGGCCTTTACGTGCTGCCCGGCCTGATCGACGCCCACGTGCATTTCCGCGACCCCGGCGTCACCCACAAGGAGGATTTCTCCACCGGCTCGACCGCGGCCGTGTGCGGCGGCATCACCACCGTGATCGACATGCCGAACCAGATCCCGCCGACCGAGAACGCCGAGCAGGTCGACGTGAAGCGAAAGATCGCCGAGGCGAAATCGCTGTGCGATTTCGCCGTGCTCGGCGTCGTCCACCAGACCAACGCGGATGACATCCTGCCGATGGCCGCGCGCGGCGCCATCGGCTACAAGATCTTCTTCGGCGAGACGATCGGCAACCTGCCGTTCCCCGACGACGGCATGTGCCAGATCGTCTTTCCCAACATCACCAAGTCGCAGGTGCCGCTCTGCGTGCACGCCGAAAACCGCCAGATCCAGCACTTCTGGACCAACAAGCTCAAGTCCGAAGGCAAGAACGATCCGATCTACTGGGAGTCGTCGCGGCCCTGGCTGTGCGAGGCGGAATCGATCGCCCACATCATGTTCCTGGCCGAGACCTTCGGCACCAAGCTGCACATCGTACATGCCTCGACCCAGCAGGCCGTGCAGATGGTGCGCGACGGCAAGGCGCGCGGCCTGCGCTTCACGGCGGAGACCCAGCCGCACTACCTGCTGCGCGTCGACACCGACATGAAGGACGTCGGGCCGCTCCTGAAGATGAATCCGCCGGTGCGCTCGAAGGAGCACCAGGAGGCGCTGTGGCAAGGCCTGCTCGACGGCGCGATCGACATGATCGCGACCGACCACTCGCCGCACACGCTCGAGGAGAAGGGCTGCGACATCAATGGCAAGATGACCAAGTCCGCGATCTGGGACTGCATCTCCGGCTTCTGCGGGGTCGAGACCAACGTGCCGCTGATCCTGACGCAGGTGAACAAGGGCCGCATGACGCTCAATCACTACGTCAAGGTGCAGAGCGAGAACGTCGCCAAGGTGTGGCAGATGTATCCCAAGAAGGGCACGATCCGCCTCGGCTCGGACGGCGACCTCACCATCGTCGACATGAACAAGGAAGGAACGATCGACCCGAACAAGCTGCACAGCAAGAACCACCCGACGCCATGGGGCGGCTGGAAGGTCAAGGGCATGCCGGTCTACACCATCGTGCGCGGCAACGTGCAGATGAAGGACGGCGAGCCGGTCGGCAAGGTGGTCGGCCAGATGCAGACGCCGATCATCAACTGACGGGAGATGCCGCCAGGTTCTTGCCCGAGCGCGTGCGCGGACCCATCTTTGATCCATGACGCCCGACCTGAGCCAATCCCGCGCCAAGGCGTCGGTCATCATCCTGACCGGCTTCCTCGGCTCGGGCAAAACGACGCTTCTCAACCGCATCCTCACCGGCGCGCATGGGCGCCGCGTCGCCGTGATCGTCAACGAGTTCGGCGAGGTCGGGATCGACCATCACCTGCTGCTCGCTTCCAACCAGGAAGTCGTGCAGATGAACAACGGCTGCATCTGCTGCACGGTGCGCGGCGACCTGGTGCGCAGCTTCTTCGAACTGCTCGAGCACCGCGACAAGTTCGACACCGTGGTGATCGAGACCACCGGCCTCGCCGAGCCCGCGCCGGTGGCGCAGAGCATCTATTCGGACGAACGCATCCGCAGCGCGTTCACGCTCGCGGGCGTCGTGACGGTGGTGGACGCCAAGTACATCGCGCGCCGGCTCGAGGAATCGGCCGAGGCGTGCGAGCAGATCGCGTTTGCCGACCTGATCGTGCTCAACAAGACGGATCTCGCGACGCCGGAGCAGATCGAGGAGACGCAGCAGCGGATCGCACGGCTCAACAAGCTCGCGCCGGTCGAGCAAGCGAAGAACGCCGACATCGATCTCGGCCGCATCTTCAATCTCGGCGATGTCGATTTCGCCGAGAAGCTGCACGGTCACGACGATCACGATGATCACGGTCACGATCACGATCACAATCATCATCACCACCATCACAATCACCTGCAGAACATCGAGACCGTGTGCATCGAGCGGCCCGGCGATCTCGACGGCCTGAAAGTGAGCATCTGGTTCCGCGCGGTCATCGGCGAGATGGGCGACAAGCTCCTGCGCGTGAAAGGCATCCTCAACCTCAAGGGCGACGGCGACCAGTTCCTGCTGCAGGGCGTGCACTGGGACTTCGAGGGGCGGCCGGGCCGCGCGTGGGCGGCGGACGAGAAACGCGTGAACCGCCTCGTGTTCATCGGCCGCAACCTCGATGGGGACAGGATCGCGCGCGGATTCGAAGCCTGCCTCTATGTCGACGGCACGCGCGATGCCGCGACCGACGGCGACCCGTTCGGGCGCTACATCGAGATCTCGTCCTATACGCTCGAGCAGATCCGCTACTGGATGCGGCAGAATTTCAACTACGCCAAGGATGTCCCGATCCTGATCAAGGAAGTCCCGTGCGTGAAAGACAAATGCCCGCCGATCGAGACCGCGATCATGGCCATGCTGCCGAACGCCCCGCCGCGCGCCTTCAAGGTGCAGAAGCCGATCAGCGAGATCACCTTCGACCACATCTACGATCTGATCGAGAACCCCATGCCGTGCTGCTAGAATATCGCATCTCGTAGACGTCGAACACGAGATGCCTGAATTCGTGGGCGACCGCGAAGAGCAGCTGGCCCACGAGCGCATCGGTGGGCGTCACCCCGTCTTCCGTGACCATCGAGGGCAAATGCCTCCAGGCCACGGCAACAGGTCAGGCGGGCCGAAGCTCGCCTGATCCGATGTGCCCGAACGCGCAACCGGCAGATAGCCGCGCTGCGCCGTCGTCACCTCACTTGACGTCGCGCTTGCTGGCCTTGTCATCGAGGCCGCGCGCGTCGGCCGGATCGCGCCGGTCGGCTGAGTCGTTGATGTTGCGCGCGTTGGCCGGATCATTGAGGCGCGACGTCTTAGGGTCTTGCTGATCGTTGAGATTGCGCTGGTTTGCCGGGTCGTTGAGATGAGATCCCTGCGCCTG
>Ga0209006_10000926_pt1 | contig 27173 bp, 21 predicted proteins | sample JacPin_JW_Ref_O2_FD_188567 | JGI IMG/M metagenome (GOLD analysis project Ga0209006, IMG submission 188567) | Forest soil microbial communities from Algoma, Ontario, Canada - Jack Pine, Ontario site 1_JW_Ref_O2 (SPAdes) (version 2) | ecosystem: Environmental > Terrestrial > Soil > Boreal...
GGGAGCGGGCTGAAGGGAGCCATCCTCGATGGAATTTCAGGACAAGGTACTGAAGTGTATCGACTGCGGCGCCGATTTCGTTTTTACCGCCGGGGAACAGCTTTTTTTTCACGATAAACAATTCAAGAACGAACCCAAGCGTTGCAAAGCCTGCAAGTCCAAGCGCGTGGCGGTGCTCGGCGCGCCTTCACCTCCGGGCCAGAACTTCCACTACTCCAAGGTCGAGACTCGCGCCACTTGCTCCCAGTGCGGCAAGGAAACCACTGTGCCCTTCCGTCCCACGCAGGGCCGCCCGGTGTTTTGCCGGGAGTGTTTCCAGTCGCGGAGAACCGCCGCGTCGGCTTGACATCCTATCCCACCCCCTGGGGGTTGCTGAAGGCGTAGGTCTCCAGCGTGCGCCGAGGTGTGCCTTGGCGCATGGAAGCTTCGGGCGTTCGCGGTGGAGGAGGGAGAGGCAATTCACCATGGAGGCACGGAGACATGGAGTAGCCGGTACTACCTGTAAAGCCAAAGATCGTTGGATTTAAGTAAGAGTTTTGGTTTTCTCTGTGCCTCCGTGTCTTCGTGGTGAAAAAGGTTCCTGCGAAATGCGCTACCATGGACCACGTGCCCGCCTTCTGTGTAGAAAATTTCGGCTGCCGCGCCACCCAGGCGGATGGCGCTGCCTTGGAGCGCCAGTTCGAGGAGCGCGGGTTGGACCGCGCCTCCGCCGCCGATGCCGACGTGGTCATCCTCAACACTTGTACGGTGACAGCCGCCGCCGACCAGGATGCCCGTGCCGCGATTCGCCGCGTGCAGCGCCAGAATCCCAACGCCCGGATCGTCGTCACCGGATGCTACGCCCAGCGTGCTCCGGAAGAAATCGCAGCCCTGCCCGGGGTAACCTGCGTGGTTGGCAACTCGCACAAACACCAGCTTGCCGAGATTGCTCTGCCAAACGTTTTCGCCCGGTTGGCTCGGAATAAGCACCTTCAGGAAGAGCGCGAACGGGAAGGGCACGACCTCAGTCGTGCCGTAACTACCGCACGTTTGCCCGCTTCAGCCGCTGAGGGTTCGCCGCGCGGCCACATGGCATCCTTCGTCCCGCTCGCCAGCCTCGCATCCAAGGGCTGGGAGCCGGAAGCCGACGCCCGCATCTTCGTCTCCGACATTTTCGCCCACACAGAACTGGTCGCCGCGCCCGTCTTCGATCTCCTCGGCGATGCGCGTGACAGCCAGCGCACCCGCCCCAACCTCAAAGTTCAAGACGGATGCGACAACCGCTGTTCGTTCTGCGTGATCCCCTACGTGCGGGGCCAGAGCCGGTCATTGCCCTTGCCACAAATCCTGCATGAAGTGAATGCCCTGGTCGAGGCGGGCTATTGCGAAGTCGTGGTTAGTGGCATCAACCTCGGCCGATGGGGACGGGATTTAGCCGACCGTGATCAGGCATCGGCGATTGGTGAGAACGGCCAACGACTGTCCTTTGAAGATTTGCTCCGCGCCATCCTTGCCGAAACTTCTCTGGAGAAGCTGCGCATCTCCTCAGTCGAGCCCATGGACTGGACTGACGAACTCATCGCGCTCGTGGCTGAATCGCCGCGCATCGCCGAGCATGCGCACGTGCCTTTGCAGTCCGGCAGTGACGCTGTGCTGCGTCGCATGCATCGCAAATATCGTCCCTGGCATTATCGCGAGAAGATCGAGAAGATTCGCGCCGCCATGCCGGCGGCCGCCATCGGCGCCGACGTGATGGTCGGATTCCCCGGCGAGACCGAAGGCGAATTCGAGGCCACGCGCAGCCTGATCGACGATTTGCCCCTCACCTACCTGCACGTCTTCACCTACTCCGCTCGACCCGGAACGCCGGCTGCGGGGATGGCGAATCAGGTCCCGGTTCACGTGGCTCGCGAGCGCAGCCGCATTCTGCGCGACCTTGCCGACGAGAAGAAGCGAGCCTTCATGCGCAGTTTCGTTGGCCAGACGATGGAGGCCGTCACTCTGAGGTCGTGTGGCACAGGCACTCCCTTCGACCAGCTCAGGGCAGGCAATACGCGCGAAGGCAGCGGCACGAACGATTGCCAGCGAGCGATTCCCGAGGGCGTCGGCGCGATCACCGAAGCCCTCACCGACAACTATCTGAAACTGCATCTCAAAGGACGCCACGAGCCGAATCTCTGGCTGCGCGCACACATCGAGAAGGTGGAAGACGGAGCGCTCGTCGCCTCTCGAGAATGGTCACGAGAGGCGGCAGAGTCAGCCGGCTGACCATCTCATTCTATTTCTGCGTCTTCACCGCAATCGCCGAGATTTCCACGCGCGCATTATTTACCAGGGCAGCCGCTTGAATGGTGGCACGGGCCGGTTTCGGATCAGGCATGAAGGCTTTGTAAACCGAGTTCATGTCGCCGAATTCATGAATATCCGCCAGGTAGACGGTGACGCTGACAATATCCTTCACCTCGAAGCCGGCGGCCTTAGCCACCTTTTCGATATTCGCCAGCGCTGCCTTGGTCTCCGGACCGATTCCTCCGGTGACAAGTTTGTCGGAATCATCCGTGCCCTCCTGGCCGGCAATGTAGAGTGTGTTGCCCGCGACAATCGCATCGCTGAAGGGCAGCCCCCGAGCGGGGGAGAGGTTGATGGCCTTGCGCTCTTGCGCGTAGCCAGTTTGCCATGCCGGAACAAGGGTGAGCGCCAGCCCGGCGGCCAAAAGAAAAAGGATAAAAATCCCGAAGCGCGTTTTCATTTTTCGTTCTCCTCATGCAATCGAGTGGTAGGCTCTTCCACGCGTGCAAAACCCGTGGGAGAGTCCGCGCACATGTATACAGCGAGGAGGGCGCACTGGACAACTGCTCGGCGTCGCGCGGCCGGTTGCGAGCAGTACTTTTCAGTTTGTTGTCATTCCGTCCGCGTTTTTTCATCGCGGCGGAGGAATCTCGGTCTTCGCGGCTGCGGAGCGCCAACCACATCAGGTTTTGATTCTAAGCCTGTAAGGAATTAATCTCTGAGCTATGGCGAAATTGAACGTCAAACCGAAACAAGGTTGCGGGTGGGATCTGGTGAGCCTCGGCGAGGTCATGCTGCGGCTCGATCCCGGCGACCAGCGGATTTCCACGACCCGCAATTTTCGCGTGTGGGAAGGCGGCGGGGAATACAACGTGGCCCGCGGCCTGAAGCGCTGCTTTGGATTGGATACCGCGGTGGTCACTGCCCTCGCCGACAATCCCGTGGGAGGCCTGGTGGAAGATCTGATGTTGCAGGGCGGCGTCAGCCAGAAATATGTGCGCTGGGTGCCGTTCGACGGAGTCGGCCGCAGCGTGCGCAACGGCCTCAACTTTACCGAAAGAGGTTTCGGGATTCGCGCCGCGCTTGGCTGCTCCGATCGCGGGCATACCGCGGCCTCGCAGATGAAGCCCGGCGACATCGACTGGGAGCAGATCTTTTCGAAAGACGGAGCACGCTGGTTTCACACCGGCGGAATATTCTGCGCGCTTTCCGAATCCACTCCGCTGGTTGCGCTCGAGGCCATGGAAGCGGCGAAGCGGGCGGGCGCGATCATCTCCTACGACTTGAATTATCGCGCCTCGTTGTGGAAATCAATTGGTGGGAAAGCGCGCGCGCAGGAAATTAACCGGCGCCTCGCTCCACTGGTGGATGTGATGCTGGGAAACGAAGAAGACTTTACCGCTGCGCTGGGTTTCGAGGTTGCGGGACTGGATGAGCAGCACTCTAAGCTCGATCCCTCCAACTTTCAGCAGATGATCACCAAGGTAGTGAAGGCGTTTCCGAATATGGCGGTGATTGCCACGACTCTGCGGTATGCCAAAACCGCCACGTTCAACGACTGGGGAGCGATGTGCTATTACGATGGCCGCTTCTACCAGGCTCCGGTTCGCGACAATCTGGAAATCTACGACCGCGTTGGGGGCGGCGACTCTTTCGCCTCGGGATTGATTTATGGGTTTTTGTCGTCGAAGGATCCGCAATGGTCGGTGGAATGTGGCGCCGCGCACGGCGCTCTCGCTATGACCACGCCCGGCGACACGACCATGGCGACGCTGGCGGAAGTGTTGCAGGCGATGAAGTCGCAAACCGCGCGCATTGAACGCTAAGACATTGAACTTCGGGACAAGGAAAATTCAGAAAAGAACGCCGCGAGAAGACATCGGGAAAGAACTAAGGTAAAGACTATGGGACGAGCATGGACGAGATAATTCGCAGAATCGGAGAAATTGGCATCATTCCCGTTGTGCGGGCCGCGACGGTCGAGGAGGCTACGGCAGCCGTCGAAGCCGTTTGCGCGGGCGGCATTCCCGTGGTCGAAATCACCATGACCGTTCCCAACGCAGTTTCGGTGATTCGCAGCGTGGCGCAACAACTTGGCGGCGATGTGCTCATCGGAGCCGGCACGGTCACTTCGGCGGAGCAGGCCGAGTTGTGCATTCGTGCGGGGGCAAAGTTTCTGGTGAGTCCGGGGCTCTCGCTCGCAGTGCTGTCGGTCGCGCAGTCCTGCGCGACGCTGGCGATTCCGGGCGCGCTGACTCCCACAGAATTGATGAATGCCCTCGATCACGGAGCGACGCTGATCAAGATTTTCCCTTGCGGGAACGTAGGCGGAGCAAAATATTTGAAAGCGTTGCGCGGGCCTTTTCCCAACGTGGCGCTGATTCCGACCGGCGGAGTCAACGCCTCAAACGCCGCGGAGTTTATTACGGCCGGAGCATTTGCCCTTGGTGTGGGCTCGGATCTGGTCGATGTCGCCGCGCTGCGCACGGGCCATCCCGAGAAAATTACGCAGTCTGCTCGCGAACTGGTTCAAGCCGTGGCTGCGGCACGCGCAAAATAGTTCGCCAACTGGTCTTCACGCTCACCGATTTACGGCGCTGGCTAAAACGCCGCCGTCGACGGCCAGCACGGTTCCGGTGACAAAGCTGGCGGCGTCGGACGCGAGGAAGATCGCCGCGCCCACGAGTTCGTCAAGTTCTCCGAAACGGTTCATCGGGGTCCGCATCAGCACCTCTTCCCCGCGCGGCGTGCCCACCAGAAACTTCTCGCTCAACGGAGTGCGAAAATATCCCGGCGCAATCGCGTTGACGCAAATCCCGTGCCGCGCCCACTCGATCGCCAGCGATTTCGTCAGCGACGCGAGTCCAGCCTTGCTCGCACTGTACGCCGCAACTTCATAGAGCGCCAGGAACGATCCCATGGACGCGATATTGATGATCCGGCCGTAGCGCCGCTCGATCATGTGGCGTCCAAACACCTGGCAGGCGCGCAGGGTGCCCGTCAGGTTCGTATCCATCAGGCGGTTCCAGTCAGCTTCGGGAAAATCCAGCGTTGGAGCCTTTTTGCTGATGCCGGCCGCGCTGACCATGATATCGACCTTGCCGAATTTCTCGACCGTCGCCTCCAGCACTTTTTCGAGCGACCCGCGATCAGCTACGTCGCTACTCACGCGCAGCGAGCGCCGTCCCAGAGACTCGATGTGATCCGCGACCACATTCACAAGGTCCAGACGCCGCGCGCTGGGCACTACGTCGGCACCGGCCTCGGCCAATCCGATCGCGAGCGCGCGGCCGATTCCGGAACTGCCTCCAATCACCACCGCCACTTTGCCGCTAAGGTCCAGGCCTTTGTAACCCATGCGTTCCTCGAGTCGAACGAAATTTAGAGCGAACAAAATTCGGATCGAACCAATCAAAATACCGCCCTGCCGAGTGTATCGAAAGTTTCAGATGCGGCGCACCAGGCCTTGATTCGTGGCCTCAGTATTACGCACCAGCAGCAGCACCAGAATCATCCCCACCAGCGGAAGCAGGCCCGCGATGATGATGATCGGGTCGAAAGAATGCGTTCCTGTGGCTTGGCGCGCGTCGGAAAAATAGCCGATAAGCTTGAAGGCGATGATGGTTCCAATCCCCGTACCAGTGCCGCCCAATCCGCTAACGGAGGCCACCGACTCGCTGTTGAAAAGGTCCGAGGGCAGCACGTTCGCCATGGTCGTGAAACTCGCGTAGGTGAAAGTGGTGATCGCGAACAGCAACGCGATCAAATACAGATTGGTGGTGAAGATCGTGGGGATGATCATGGTCATGCCGATTGCGCCAAAAACAATCAGCGCCTTGCGCGCCTTGCCCAGCGGCCATCCGCGCTTGATCAGCGCGCCAGAGACACCACCGGCAATAAAGCTGCCCACATCTGCGGCGATAAACGGAATCCACACTGCGATCAGTCCGCTGTTCAGCGCGATGCCCTTCGCGACCAGGTAGATCGGAAACCATTCCGTGATGAAAAAAAACACCGGGTCGGTGAACGCCTTCGCCACAATGGTTCCCCAAGTCTGCGGAAGTTTTAACAGGTCGCGCCACCGCGGACGAGTCCTGCCCGGCAGCGCCGCCTCCGACTCCCGCTTGTCGGCCACGATCATCTCCAACTCGTCTTGACTGATTCGTGGATGCTGCTCGGGAGAATAGTAGAGCCATCGCCACGCGATCAGCCACAAGAACCCCAGCGCGCCTGGGATCATGAAAGCCGGACGCCATCCCCAACGAAAATAAATTGACAGCACGATGAAAGGCGCGATCGCGCCACCGATAGACGATCCGGTGTCAAAACAAGCCGTAGCCAGCGCACGCTCGCGTTTCGGAAACCACTCCGCGACCGCCTTGGTGGCTGCCGGCCAATTCGCCGACTCGCCCGCGCCCAGCAAAAATCGAAACGTGGCAAAGCTAACAAAACCGTTGGCCAACGAGGTGAGCATGGAGACGATCGAATACCAGATCACGGTCAGCGTCAGTCCGCGTCGGGTGCCGATGCGGTCCATGAGGCGTCCAAACACGGTCTGTCCAATCGAATACGCGACCCGAAAAGCGATCGCGATGTTCGCGTAGTCCGAGTTCGTCCAGTGATATTCGAGTTTAAGAAACGGAGCAAGCAGCGACAGCGTCTGCCGGTCGATGTAATTGATTACTGTGGAAGCAAACAGAAGGCCGGCGATCCACCAGCGTAATGAAGAGATCGGCTTTCCGTTGGTGGCCATGCGTCGATTTTGCAACAGCGCGCTACGAGTTGATCATCACCTGCGATTCATTGTCGAGCCTATCCCGCAGCGCAGGGCTCAATAGCGCAGCCGAATCCCGATCGAGGTAGACCGTTGCGTTCGGATGCGTGCGCAAAATCGACCCCGGCGCCATGGGACTGATCGGACCCTCGAGACACGCCTTCACTGCCTGGGCCTTGCGCGTTTCGGGCACCACGGCAACTAGTTCCTTCGCTTTGAGAATTTGCCGCACCGACATCGAGATGGCCTGCTTTGGCACCTGCGAAATGTCGGCAAACCAGCCTTCTCCCACCTGCTGGCGGCGGCAAACCTCGTCGAGTTCCACGAGGATGTAGGGATCTTCCGTTGCGAAATCAGCGGGTGGATCATTGAACGCGATGTGACCATTCTCGCCAATGCCCAGAAATGCGACGTCGACGGGCGACGACGCGAGTTGCTTCCCCACACGGCGCACCACTTCGTCGGGGTCCGGCGCGTCGCCGTCGAGCAGGTGATAGTTGACGATGCCGGCTTTTCGCATCAGTTGCTCCAACAGTATCTTGCGAAAACTTGCCGGATGGGTGATGGGCAATCCAATGTATTCGTCGAGATGAAAAGCTTCCACCTTCGCCCACGGGATGTCGTTGGTTTTAGTTAACGCGTTTAGAAATGCGGCCTGCGACGTGCCGGTTGCGGCGATGATCCGGGCCGGGCCCCTGTCCGCGATCGCGCGGCGAATGGCCGCCGCTGCCTGTTCGGCCGCGGCTTGACCCAGAGAATCCCGACTCTTGAATACCTTGATCAGCATGCAGATTGAATTCGTGAGTTCCGAATTTGTGATGACGTGGAGTCGGCAAATTATACAGAAGATGGTCAGCATCTCGCCTTGCCGCGACGAAGAATGGCGGTTAACGCACGTTGACGGAATCCCGGGTTTCCGCCGGAATGTAATTCACCGCCGCCGTACGCTCCAGTTTGTCCCAGGCGAACTTGCGTCCTTCCAGCGCGCGCTTCAGCGTCTTGAAAAGGACAATCGAGAACAACTGCCGGTAGGCGAAACGCTGCAGCCAGACCTGGCTGAGCAGCCAGATATCTTCTTTGTCGTCGGGACGCCTGCGTTCCAGCGCGAACGCGATGGCCGACGCCAGAAAGTCGATGACCAGGAAGGCGAAGAAAAACGCGACCAGCTTGTGGAAGTCTGCCGGGTCGGTGGAGTCGGGGTGAAAATGCTTCTGGATGTAATACCAGATCGTGCCTACCGCAAACATAATGTCGATGAGCGGCGAAACCAGCGGCAGCAGAATCTGGAAGATGACGATGTTCGGCAGCGCCACCAACCCCAGCACACCTTTGCGCGCGAATACCGCGCGATGCTTGTACACCGCCTGCAGAATGCCGAATGACCAGCGGAAACGCTGGCGCATCAGGCCGTTGGCGTTGGTCGGGGCTTCGGTAAAAGCCAAAGCCATGTCTTCGTATTCCACGCGATAACCGCGGCGCAACAGCGCCATGGTGAGGTCGGCATCTTCAGCGACGGTATCGACGTGATAGCCGCCCGCCTCGCGCACCGCCGAAACCCGCCATGCTCCAATGGCTCCCGGCACCACGCTCACCGCGCCTAACACATCGAGCGCGCGCCGCTCAAAATTCTGGCTGGTGATGTATTCCAGCGCCTGCCAGCGCGTCCACAGGTTCACGCGGTTGCCGACTTTGGCATTGCCCGCCATGGCGCCCACCTTGGGATTGATAAAATGCGGCACCAGTCGCGAGATGGCATCGGGCGCGATGATGGTATCGGCGTCGATGCCCACGAAAAGTTCGGCATCGCCAATGTGCTCAATGCCGTGGTTGAGAGCCGAGGCTTTGCCCGAGTTCGGCTTGCCAAGAATAAGCACAGTGCCTCGCGCTTCCTCCTCAGCAAATGCGGCGCGTGCCACCTCGAGCGTGCGATCCTTCGATCCATCGTCGATCACAATCACGCGCAGTTTGGGATAGTCCGAGTTCAGCACGGCTCGCACCGTCCGCTCAATCACTTTCTCTTCGTTGTAAGCCGGGATCAGGACCGCGACTTTCGGCCGGTACGATGCAACCACCGCCGGTTGCCCCAGGATTTTTTCGCGCACGCGATCGTAGACGGCCGCTGTTCCGATGAAGATCAGGCGTCCGGTCATGAGCAAATCGCCGAGAAAGAATATCCACGAGATTCCGGTGACCGCGGCGTCAAAAATCCAAAAGCCCAGCCGGTCCAGGCGAGCGAGCCAGAGTTCTCCGGTGGGCAAGGCAGGCATCACGTCCGCGCGAGTCTTGCCGATCAGCTGGTAGACCGGCACCACGGTCAATCCGCGGGCGCGAATGCCGTCAATAATCATGGGCAAGGCGCGCACGGTTTCCGCGCGGTTGCCGCCGCCATCATGCAGCAGCACAACGTTGCCGCAACGCAGATCTTCCGGACGGCAGGGAGGCAGATGCGCCATCACGTACGCGGTGATCTGCTCGGCCGACCGGTGTGGCGTGCTCTCCCAATCGTCAGGATCAATGCGATTCCCCACTGTGATATATCCCAGGTCCTGCGCGAACTCGAGCGGCCGCACCTGGTCCGCGGTGTCGGGCTCTTCGTCGATCGCGTAGGGCGGCCGCAGCAACGTGGTGCGGATTCCCATCAGGCTGGCAAACAGCCGTTCCGTGAGATTCAGTTCCAGCTTGAAGTGGGCTGAGGAGATATTACTGACGTCGGGGTGGGTAAACGTGTGATTGCCGACGGCGTTGCCTTCCGCATAAATGCGTTTAGCCAGACCCGAAAATTTGTCCGCCTGAATGCCGATCAGAAAAAAAGTTGCCGTCGCATTTTTGTTCTTAAGCTCATCGAGGATCTTTGGCGTCCATTCCGGATCTGGACCATCGTCGAACGTGATCACCACCTGATCCGGGCTGTAGCCGTAGCGCGACACGCGGTAGGGCTCGGGCAGGGTTTGGAAAACTTCGTCTGTAATCAGCTTGCTGTCAGGGTCGATCGTGAGGTCGCGCGTGCCATGGGTCGGGCGCGCTTCGATGCGTAGAATCTCGCCCTGGCCTTCCATGTCCACATCCTGCCCCGGTGGAACATCGCGCAGTTTATCGGTCGCAGTGGGATCGCCCGGCATGTCCCATACCCGCCACAGCGTCCGGTCTTCGCCCCCCAGCCGCCACAGCGCAAACGTCTGGATGCCGAGATTTTGCGCGGCGCGCATGTGATTCAAGGCCGTGACCCCGTCAAGAAACCAAATGTCGTGACGCACGCTGCGTTCGTCGAGGTAGCTGAACCGCGGATTCATGGCATCGTCGTCGAACGTGACGTCGACTTCGGAATCACGAGCCGCCAACCATGCGTCCTGCGGGGTTACCGAATGATCTTTTTCTCCAGCCGGCAGGACCCCATTTTTCGGTTTCGACACCCAGTCATAGCCATAATTTGCGATGGCGCAAATGATTTTTTCCTTCGGAATCACCTTTTCGGCGGAGGTCAGGTTCTGCACGAACCAGTCCTGCGAAGCCACTGGCCCAGCCTCGGCACCGGGGTAGTGCTCGTCGTAATTCATCAGCACCACGCCATCGGCGGCGGCCGCAACCCGCGCGTAGTCGAATCCCATGTTCCGCGCGGGCGCCGCGACGTAAAGCTTCATTCCGCGCCCGTGTAGATCCGCGGAAAGCTCCTGCAGCAAGGCCACGTAGCCCGCCTGGCCGCTCTCGGGGAAAGCTTCAAAGTCCACCATCAGCCCGCGATAGCGGTCCGAAGAAAGAAAACGGGAGATTTGCTGGCGAAAGGAAAGCCGGGCCGCTGGGTTGTTGAGAAATTCCGTGATTCCTCCCACCCAGTTGGCTCCGTCGAAATTATCGACCATGGGGAATACTTCCATGTTGGCGCCTTCCGTCTTGAGGAAGGGCATCACCCTCTCGTCAACCGGCCGCACTTGATCGTTTTGCACGACGTCGAAAAATTTGTTGGTCTGGTCGTCCACGCCCTGCACTCGGCCGTCCGCCGTGAGCACGTGCAGCCATTCGGGATAGAGGATGTCGATCTGGCGTGCGAAGTCGCGCAGAGAAGAAAAACTGGCCGCGTCCCAGGGCACGTAGAAGGCCGCGCGGATGCCTTCCTCCTGGTTCAGTTTGACCTGGGACGGAGCCAGCTTCGATTTGCGGTGAGTGCGGTTGGCCAGCTTGCGCTGGCGGTCGCGGGCTTTTTCCTTCTCGCTTTCTTTGAGCGCCTTGAAGGCTCGCTTCTGCGGAGAAAGCAGGAGTTCGGGCAGCGGCTCTCCGCGCAACGCCGTGTAGACGAAGAAGATGACGAGCAGCGAGAGAGCGACTCCGCATGCGTCAAAAACGCGGCGCAGCCGTTTCCAGCGAGCGCGTCGCGGATCATAAAAGACAGATTCAGCCATGAGATCGCAAGCCTCATCGTATGCTGCGCGCGGCAGACGGTCAATTCTGAGCACGTTCATCCCGGGCACAATCAACCGTGCAGCAAGCCAGCAAAGAAGCAGGGAATCAGTAATCAGAATCGGTGGAAGAAGATTAGAAAAGAATTAAGACGTTGGCAGCTTTGAGTCGAGCGACGCACTTTCCCGCGCCCGACTCTGCAGCAAACGCGTTATATTCGCTCGGTGTGGCACCTGGTGCGGAAGCATCCGTGGTTCTTTCTTGGGGCAAGCCTCGTCGGGATGGGGCTGCGCCTGTGGTTCGTTTTCCGCTTTCCAGCAGTGGTCGACGATTCCCACTTCTACGCCAACATCGCCGAAAACTGGCTGCAGCATGGGGTTTACGCGGTTACGGACTCCGGCCAGGTTGTACCGACGCTCTCCCGCTTGCCCGGATATCCGGCTTTTCTGGCTGCGATCTTCGCCACCTTCGGAATGGAAAATTTTCGCGCCGTGCTGCTCCTTCAGGTGCTGATCGACCTGGGAACCTGTTTCCTGATCGCAGACAGCGCGCGCCGTCTGCTTTCTGATGGCGCGGCAAGAGCGGCTTTCCTCCTGGCCGCGGCCTGCCCGTTCCTCGCGAACTACGCCGCCGCCGCGCTCACCGAGTGCCTGGAAATATTCTTCACCGCGCTCGCCTTGGATCTGGCCCTCGCCGGACTAAAGCTCCGCACGGTCGACCCGAGCCTGCGCTCAGAATCTCTCTCGTCCTCGTCGAAGCATGCGTCGACGCAGGCGGCTGGAATTTGGTTCGGTTGCGGGCTGGCCACCGGCGGCGCGATCCTGCTTCGCCCGGATGGCGGAATCCTGCTGGCGGCGATCGGGGGATATTTGCTGATTCTTCTATTTCGATGCTGCGCCCCCGCGGCGAACACGTTCGCTATCTTCAGCAGCGCCGCGAACCCGAAGCCCGAAGCCCAAAGCCCGAAGCCGGTTTTGCGCTTCGGCAGGGAAGCCCGCGCGATCCTGCGGGCCGGCCTGCTCCTGGCCCTGGGAGCAGCGCTCCCAATCATCCCTTGGACCATCCGCAACCTGCACACTCTGCACCGCTTTCAGCCCCTTGCGCCCCGCTATGCCACCGATTCGGACGAGCTGGTCATGACCGGGTTCAACCGCTGGGTCAAAACCTGGATGGCGGAATATGTCTCAGTCGAGGAGATTTATTGGAACGTCCCCGGCGATCCCATCAACCTCACGCGCCTACCCAAACGCGCGTTCGATTCCGAGCAGCAGCGGCAGCAAACCGCCGCGCTCGTCGCGGACTACAACCTTGGGCGGGATAACGAGCGGGACATGACCCCCGAACTGGATGCCCGCTTCGCAGCCCTCGCCGCCGCTCGCGTGAAGGCAGCCCCGCTTCGCTACTACCTTTGGCTGCCGGCCGCGCGGATCGCCGACATGTGGTTGCGTCCGCGCACGGAATTGCTTCCGCCCGATCCGCGCTGGTGGGAGTTCAATGACGAACTGCGACCCGTAGTCACAGTGCTTGGCTTTGGCCTGCTGAACCTGATTTATGTCGGGATGGCCGCTGCCGGATGGCTTCGCGCCCGCGAATATTTCGGCATTGGCTTATTGGTTTTGTTTCTGGTACTCCGCTCGGCGTTTCTGGGAACGCTGGAGAATCCGGAGACTCGTTACACGCTCGAATGTTATCCAGCAGTGATTATTCTTGCTGCTTCGATGTTACGGTAGCTCGCTTCGATATTCAGGTTTCAGTACATCGGCTTCCAGAATACGGATTCCGAGCCGCTTATAAACTCCAAAACACTGAAAATAAAGCTTGCACACGGTGGCCGCGCAGTTGCAAAATAGCCCCCCATCAGGTCCCCAGGGTTCCCCTTCCGTCTCCAGTTTCCTGGGCAAACACAATTTGAGTTAGACGCCCCGTTTGGGTAAAGGAGCTTCCCCATATGCGTTCTGGCTTCCGTGTAGTGGCTGTAATGTTGTGGCTTGGATGCCTTCTTGGTTTGAGCATTTCAGCCTTCACGCAGTCTGCCACCAGTTCCCTGCGCGGAACCATCGCCGACTCCAAGGGCTTGGTTGTCGCCGGAGCCACAACGACCCTCACAAACGGGGCCACCGGGTTTTCTCGCAGTACCACCACCAATGACCAGGGAGTCTACCAGTTCCTTCAGATTCCGCCGGCCAGCTACGTCCTGACGGTGACCGCGGCGGGCTTCGCCACCACCAAGGTGGAGAATTTGGTGCTGGAGGTTAGCACCCCCATGACAAAGGACCTGACCTTGCAGGTGCAGGGCGGTTCGGTGATCGTCGATGTCAGCGGCGAAGCGCCCTTGGTGAACACCGTGGACGCTACCCTCGGCAACACGTTTAATGCGCGCCAGTTGACCGATCTACCGTCGGAAGGGCGCGATCCGGCCTCGATTCTCAGTCTGCAGCCAGGCGTCGTCTACATCGGCAAGACCACCGATCAGCAGCAGGACAATGACAGCCGCGGAGGCGCGGTCAACGGCGCCCGGAGCGACCAGACCAACATTACCCTCGACGGCTTGGACGATAACGATCAGCTCAAAGGCTACGCCTTCGAAGGCGCCATGCGGGCCACGCTCGATTCCCTCGAGGAATTCCGCGTGACTACCAGCAATTACGACGCGGGGTCGGGCCGTTCGTCCGGGGCGCAAGTGAACCTGGTCACCAAGACGGGAACCAACTCGGTTCATGGTTCGCTTTACGAGTATTACCGTCCCTCGTTCGACGTGGCCAATGACTGGTTCAACAAACACGCCCAGCTACAGGCCGGGGCCCCGAATGTTCCCGGATTCGTTCTTCGCAACACCTTCGGCGCCACGTTTGGCGGGCCGATCAAGAAGGACCGGATGTTTTACTTTGCCGCCTACGAAGGCCAGCGCACCTCCGACCAGGTCCAGACCACCCAGATTGTTCCCACCGCGAGCCTGGCAGCAGGAGAGCTGAGATATCTGTGCGCGCCGAGCTCTACCTGCAAGGACGGCAATAGCGGTAACATCGGATCCGCACAGGCCTTCTCCGTTGCGGCTGACAGCACCTATGCGCCGGATCTGGTGGCGACGCTGTATCCGGCAGGTATCGCTTCGATCGACGCAGGCTGCGCAGCGAACGGAACGTGCCCCCCGACGCCCGGGTCTGCCGGACCAGGTCCCAATGGGCTGATCGCCAACATCGGCGGGGCGAACCCAAATTCGCTGTTTTCGAAGTATCCCCTGCCCAACTGCACCGCCTGCGGCAACGCCACTAACGGTGACGGGGACGGCCTGAATTCGGCTGGCTTCACCTTCCCTGGCAACGATCCCACCAAGCACGACACCTATATTTTCAAGCTTGATTACAAGATCACTGCTGACGGCAACCACACTCTGTTCCTGCGCGGCAACCTGCAGAACGACCATGAAAAACAGCCGCCCGAGTTTCCTGGCGCGCCTCCGAACAATTTCGTCACCAACAACAGCAAAGGCATCGCCGCCGGTTACACCTACATTCACAATAACGTGATCAACAACATGCGGTATGCCTTCATCCGGCAGGGTGTGGGGACTGCCGGCCTCAACAATCAGGACTTTATCCGACTCCGGGGCCTGGATGACACGATCGGTCTTACCCCCACGATTCTGACCAACGTTCCGGTGAACAACTTTATCGATGACGTATCTGTGACCAAAGGCAAACATACGATTGGGTTCGGCACGAACTGGCGCCTGATTCACAACAACCGCCAGTCCAACGCCGAGAATATTTCCGAGGGCTATGCCAACTTGTACTGGATGTTTCCTTCTTTCATTTCGGGCACGGGCGCCAGTCTCGACCCGGCTATTAATCCGGCCTTCCCGGTCGTCGATCCTTCCTTTGGAACTTCCTACGATTTCGCGGCCGTCCAGGTCACCGGTCTGATCAGCCAGGTCTATACCGTGTCCAACCAGGACAAGCTCGCCAACAACATCCCCAATGGAGAGTTGGTGACGCGGCATTTCCAGAACTTTGAAGGCGAAATGTATCTGCAGGATAAGTGGAACATCAAGCCCACCCTGACTTTGACCTACGGGCTTCGCTATTCGCTGCTGCAGCCTCCCTTTGAAAGCTCGGGCAACCAGGTGGCGCCCACCGTCGACATGCATGACTGGTTCACGACGCGCTGGGAGAACATGCTCTCCGGCGCTGCCGTGCAACCGAACCTGAGCTTCGATCTTTCCGGGCAAGCCAACGGTGGGAAGCCTTACTGGGCCTGGAATTACAAGAACCTGGCTCCCCGCTTCGCCCTGGCCTATGCTCCCCACGCCGCCAGCGGATTCTGGCACACAATTTTCGGTGACGCCGGAAAAAGTTCCGTACGCGCCGGTTACGGCATGTACTATGACCACTTTGGCGAAGGCGTGGTCAATACTTTCGACCGTCAGGGTTCCTGGGGTCTGACCACAACCATCAGCAACCCCGCCGGCGTGACCAGCGTCGACACATCCCCACGCTACACAGGCTTGCTGGGTCCGCAGAATCTTCCGGCTTCGCAGATTGCGCAGGCTCCGCACGGATTCCCCTACACTCCTTCGACCGATCCTGATACTTACGGCCTGGCGATTGCCTGGGGCATCGACGACCACCTGAAAACCCCGTATTCCCACGTGGTGGATTTCTCCGTCACCCGCGAACTTGGCCACAGCTTCGTCCTGGAGGCCACTTACACGGGACGCTTCGCCCACCACCTGCTGCAGGAAATCGATTTGTCCCAACCTCTGAATCTGGTCGATCCCAAGAGCCACACCAGCTATTTCCAGGCGGCGCAGATGCTCTCTAAAGCGGCTTATGCCGGAACTCCAGAGAGCGCGATCGCGCCTATCCCTTACTGGGAAAACCTGTTTCCAATGGCCAAGGGGCCTGCTGGGGAGTCCGGCTCTGCTCCGGGGATTCCCGCGAATCCAACCGCCACCCAGAACATGTACGATCTCTACACTTCGCAACTCGGGAACGAAACCTCGGCAGTGGAAGACTTTGACGCCTTTTGTTTCCCGGCCGCAGCGGGTGCCGGCACCGGAGCCTGCGGTGCAGGCTCGGCGGGAAGCCTGCCCTTCCAGTATTATCAGCCGCAGTTCTCCTCGCTCTATGGCTGGCAGACTCGCGGCAACAGCAACTACAACGGGTTGCAGGTGTCCTTGCGGCACAGCATGGCGGCGGGCTTCCAGTTCGATTTGAACTACACCTATTCGAAGGCAATCGATGTTGGGTCAAATGCCGAGCGCGTGAATGGATTTGAGTCCAACGGCCTGGCCTTCAACAGCCAGGTGATCAACGCGTTTTCTCCCGATCTGTGGCGCGCCCCCGCGGATTACGACACCACTCACCAGTTGAATGCCAATTGGGTCTGGGACCTGCCTTATGGCCATGGCCGCCACTGGGGAGGCGGAGGTAACAAATTCTTGAATGGCGTCTTCGGCGGATGGGGCTTCAACGGCCTGTATCGCTGGACCAGCGGTTTCCCCTTCAGCGTGGAGGCCGGCGATGGTTGGTCCACCAATTTCGAACTTGAAGGGTCTTCGGTGCTGTCGGGACCAAAGCCTAAGACCGGAGTGTTTTTGGATTCGAACAACGATCCCACCGTATTCAAGAATCCAACGAGCCTTTCATGCTCGTGCTCCCCAGGCAGTGCGGCGACGCCCGCAACCTGGCGTCCCACTTATCCCGGCGAATCTGGACAGCGCAACAACTTCCGCGGTCCTGGCTACTTCGAGATCGATTCCGGTCTCACCAAGATGTGGAATCTGACGGAGTCGAAGACCTTGAAGTTCTCCTGGGAAGTGTTCAACGTTACGAACTCGGTGCGCTTCGATGCTGCCGGTTCCCTGATCGGCCAGGATCTCGTCAATATCACCGGCTTCGGCGTATTTAACACCGAACTATCCACCCCGCGTGTAATGCAGTTTGCGCTGCGGGTCGCCTTCTAAGGCCAAAGGCGGGTTTCGGGAACCAGCGAAGAAGGGACGGCGCGCGCATGCCGTCCGTTCTTGTCGACGCCGTACACAATTGCTGATTCTGGATTGTTGACTGTTGATTGCTGATGAAAACCCGCAACCGCGAGGTTTTCAATCAACCATCAGAAATTTCGCCCGTAGCAAGTCAACTTCAGCATGAAAGCAGGCGCGGCCTACGCCAGTGGCGAATCGCTCATGCGGAAGCGCGTTCGGACGTGCTCCGAGATGAGTTCGATAGCGGGGCGGTTCTTCACAGGATCCGCATGAGCCAGATATTTCATGGCTTCCACCAGCAGGCGCTGGCCATCCACGTAGCGCGGGTCCGAGGTGCGCTCTCTGCGCTTGTTTCCCAGCCGGGGAGGAACTGTAATCGTAAGAACTCTAGCCATGAATGAACCTGCAAACTAAACCAGTTAAGAACAGTGGGGTCAGTATAGCGCCCCACTTGCAGTTTTCAGCACACCTTCTTGCTCTTTGTATTCAATCACTTAGCCACGCGGCGAAAGGATTTGCGTCTTGCCTGTGGTCTTTAGATGAAAAACCTCGTCGGGAACTTTTTCATTCACTCGAATCGAAGAGTACTTGGCCAGCTTATAGTTCCCCCCCGGCTCAAAGAATTGCTGCTGCACCGAGATGCCGCGATCCAGGTCAATCCAGAGCAGGATTTGTGCGAAAGTGTTGCGCACTCGTTCCGATTTGGGAATCAGCTGGAGCTTGCCCGCCGGGATCCCGTCAATGGTCTCCTCCCCCTGGTAAGTCACGTCGAAGGACTTGGCGAGATCCTGACCGCTTCCTCCGAAGCCCAGGACCAGGTAAGCCTCAACCTCAGAGCGGTTCTTGCCGACGTCGTAGACCGTGACCTGGTCCACCTTGGGCAAGTACCTCTGGACCTTTCCCTGGCTAAACAGCACAAATTGCGGTTCGGGTTTCAACTTGTCGCGACTGGTGCCGGCTGTTTTGATCTCGGCTTTCATCTCGACATCTTTTCCCACCCGGCGGTAGTAGATCGTGCCTGACTGGATATCGTCGACTTCGTCGATCACCTTTTCGTAACGGTCCCACTCAAAGTTCGCCTGCGTGGTGTTGAACTTGGCGGCGGCCGCGTCCATGGATTTGTAGACGCTTTCGAGAGTGACCGCGCTGGCGGGTAGCGGCTGTTGTGCCGCCCTGTAGCCGGAGAGCACGTGCCCAACGAACAACATCGGAAAGGCGAGGCAGAAGAGTCTCATCGGAAAGTTCTTTACCCTCACGTTCGCGGGGCGGCGTAAGCCGTTGCCGCTGACACCTATTGCCGTTGCACCAGAACTTTGTAGCTTTGGACGCGCCCTTTGCCGTCCTTCACCGCGTCGTATTGCAAGATTGAGACTCCACCCGAGATGGGTTCGATGATCTTCAGCAACTGGTCGCGCACGGAACCGTCGTCGCCGGGAGAAACCGCGCTGGCCTCGATCTGATACAGCAGGCGGCCTTGCGCGGCGGGCGTGACCACCACGTCGGTAGGATGCGGGTTCCGCGCGATGGGTTTATCGTTGAAGTTGATCACGCGCGGCGAGAAGAAAATGAAAATCAGGATGAGCGTGACCATGATGTCGTAGTGCAGCGTTCCCCGCTCATACTGCCACAGGACGTATCCGCGAATTGTGCGCCAGATGGCGTTCATCGGCAGGGGCGGCGCGGTGACCACGTTCGCGCTGATTTCAGTTCTCTGCAAGTCTAGTTATCGTTCCTTCTCTTGGCAATGCGGAAGGGAAGCTGCTAGCCGCCCGGATGCCAGCTTGTACCCTTCCGCTCTTGGCCCTTAGCTCTCACCTGCCCCTTCATGTCTGTCATTCCGAGCGAAGCGTAGCCCGAGAAGGCTATTGTGAAAACTAAAACTTCCTCGCCGTAATCCGTTCCGCCCCAATATACGGCCGCAGCACTTCCGGAATCACCACACTCCCATCCGATTGCTGGTAGTTCTCTACAATCGCCACCCACGTACGTCCCACTGCCAACCCGCTGCCGTTCAACGTGTGGACGAACTCGGTCTTGCTCTTGCCCTCAGGCCGGTAGCGAATGTTCCCCCGCCGCGCCTGGTACGCCTCAAAATTCGAGCACGAAGAAATCTCGCGGAACAACTGCTGCCCTGGCAACCAGACTTCAATATCGTAAGTCTTCGCCGCCACCGCCCCCATGTCGCCCGTGCACAGCGCCATCACCCGGTAGTGCAACCCCAGTTTCTGCAGAACTTCCTCCGCGTCGCGCGTAAGTTTCTCATGCTCGTCGTAGGAATTCTCCGGCCGCGAAAATTTCACCAGCTCGACTTTCTGAAATTGATGCTGGCGAATAATCCCGCGAACATCTTTCCCGTACGACCCCGCCTCGCTGCGAAAGCACGGAGTGTATGCCGTAAGTGAAACCGGCAGCCGCGCCGGGTCCAGCACTTCGTCGCGGTAAAGATTCGTGACCGGAACTTCCGCCGTGGGAATTAACCAGAGATCTTTTTCCCCGTGCGGCACGCGAAATAAATCCGCCGCGAATTTCGGCAGCTGTCCCGTACCATACATCGATTCGGAGTTCACCAGGTACGGCGGCAGAACCTCTGTATAGCCGTGCTCGCGCGTGTGCAGATCGAGCATAAAGTTCGCCAGCGCCCGCTCGAGTTTTGCGCCCAGATCCCAGTAAACCGCGAAGCGCGCGCCCGCCAGCTTCGCTGCGCGTTCCAGGTCCAGCACGCCCAGTTGCTCGCCCAACTCCCAGTGTGGTTTCGGGGCGAAATCAAGTTTCGGCGGCGAACCCCAGCGCCTCACTTCCACGTTTTCTTCCGCGCTGTGGCCAACCGGCACACTTGCGTGCGGAAGGTTCGGAATACCTGAGAGGATGTCACGCAGGCGCGCATCCAGATCAGTGGCCGTTTTCTCGAGCGCCTGGATTTGCTCGCGCAGTTCCTTGGTTTGCGCCATGGCAGCGCTGGCGTCCTGGCCGGCCTTCTTGGCCTTGGCAATCTCCTCCGAGGCCTTATTGCGCTGCGCCTTCATGGTCTCCGCGGCGGAGATCGCATGGCGCCGCTGTGTGTCGACCTCGCTGAAATCCTTGAGCACGGCAGCGGGATCGATGCCGCGCTGGCGCAGCTTCTCTTCCACCACCGGCAGGTTGTCGCGAACAAAATTCAGATCAAGCATGGGTTAAGGTCAGGAGAATCAACTACTTTATCGGAAACAGGCCAGAGAAATCCACGTCGGAGTGATCTAGTGATCTCCGATCCCGGTTTTACCATGTGGTCCCGGGTGTCCTCGGTGGTAAAAAATTAGTCCGCCACCACCCAAACCGCCCTGCTGGCGCGTTCCCGCGGCGAATGCGACAATGACCTCGCGACAATGACTTCGCCCTATGAAACTGAGCACGTCCCCCCGCCTCCTTGCGCTTGCATTCGCACTGACTGCCCTCACACAATTGCTCCTGGCGCAGCCTTCCCAACCGATCCCCGCCCAACGCCCGCCCGAATACACATTCAAGCTGGTGCAAGTGTTTCCTCACGACCCGGGTGCTTTTACGCAAGGTCTCGCTTACCGTGACGGATTTCTCTACGAAGGCACGGGCCTGAACGGACAATCCTCGCTGCGCAAGGTGAGCCTCGAAACTGGAGAAGTGGTTCAGCGCGTCGACCTGACGTCAGAATTTTTTGGCGAGGGAATTGCTCTCCTCAGAAATGAAGTCGTGCAACTCACCTGGCAGTCCCAAACCGGATTTATCTACAACCTGAGCGACTTCAAATTACGGCGCACCTTCGCATACTCCGGCGAAGGCTGGGGACTCGCCACCAATGGCCGTGACTTTTTCATGAGCGACGGAACCGCTCAGCTCCGCGTTCTGGACGGCGATACGCTCGCAGAAAAGCGTCGCATTAAAGTCCACGACGGAGACAAGCCTGTCGACCAGTTGAACGAGCTCGAATTCGTCGAGGGAGAAATTTTTGCCAACGTTTGGCAGACGAATCGCGTCGCCCGCATCTCTCCGCAAAGCGGCAAGGTGATCGGCTGGATCGACCTCACCGGTCTTCTGCCCCCGGTCTACCACCTCGAGTCAGGCGCTGTTCTCAACGGAATCGCCTACGACCCAGACCACAAGCGTTTGTTTGTCACCGGGAAGTTGTGGCCCAGCATCTTCCAGATCCAACTCCTCCTGAAACCTGCCAAATAAAAGCGCCTGTGGGGGGACAGCCGCGCTCGACTGTCCGGTCGAGCGAAGCTCGACGGTTTTTCCTCGCTGCCGGCAACCTGAGATACGCCTGAGTTTCATTCCGCCTTTGGCGTATTCCCCCCGCCTGTGTAAACTACCTTCGCGATGCGATCCTTCCCCCGATCTATCGGTCTGCGTCTTCTTCTGGCGTTGGCCGGGCTCATCGCGGCTCCCCTGATTGCTGTTCCGATCCTCCCCACTTCCGCCTTTGCCTCGGCCTACAACGGACGCCCCAAGCTGGTCGTGGTCATTGTGATCGACCAGTTTCGCGGCGATTATCTCGAGCGTTACCGCGATCAATTCGGCGACTCCGGTTTTCGCCTTTTCCTCGACCGCGGTGCGTACTTCACTGACTGCAACTACAACTACGCCAACACCCGCACCGCCCCAGGACACGCCACGCTGTTTACCGGTGCTTATTCGAACGGACATGGCATTGTCGCCAACGAATGGTGGGACTCGAAAAAGAAGCGCATGGTCACGTCAGTCGAAGACGACGCAACGAAGATCCTCGGTATTCCCGGAGAGAAAGACGGAGCATCTCCCCACAACCTGATGGCCGATACCCTCGGCGACGAACTCAAGCTGGCCACGCAAGGAAAGTCTCGCGTCTTTGGCGTCTCGCTGAAAGACCGCGCGGCCGTGCTGCCGGCGGGATTCGGCGGCGACGCGGCTTACTGGATCGACGCGAAGAGTGGCGGCTGGATCACGTCCACTTACTACCGCAGCGAATTACCGAAGTGGGTGCAGGATTTCGATTCCAGCAACCGCGCCGCAAAATATTGGGATCGCGACTGGAGAGATGCGCAGGGAACCGTGCTGCGCTCCACCGCGCACCGCAAGGCCAAAGACGGCTCCGACGCGGGTTTCTACGAAGTCATCGGCCACACCGCCTTCGCCAACGAATATGAATTTGAATTTGCCAAGGAATTAATGGTCTATGAGAACGTAGGCCGCGGCCCGGCAACGGACTTGCTGGTCGTCAGCCTTTCGGCCAACGACATTCTCGGCCACGAAGTGGGACCAGACTCCCCTGAAATGCAGACCATGGCTCTCGATCTGGATCGCGAGCTCGCTGACTTCTTCAATTTTCTCGGGCATCAAATCGGACTGGCCAACGTGTGGATCGCACTTTCCGCCGATCATGGAGTCTCCGCGCTGCCCGACGCCGCGAAGAAGCTGCGCATTCCGGCGGCAAATCTCGACTCGCATGAACTCGAGGCGCAGATCAACAGCGCAATAACCGCAAAAGTTTCTCCGAGCCATCCCGCCGCCTACGTGAAGCTCGATTATCCGATGGCATGGCTTGATCCGGATGCCTTTGCGGCAGCGCACGTGAAAGAGCATGATGCGGAAGCTGCTGTGGGCGAAGCCATGAAACAGGCCGGCCTGCACGACTTCTACACCAAGTCGCAGTTGGCACAGGGCGAAGTCCCCGACACTGCACTCGGTCACAAGTTTCTGAACAGTTACTCACCCGCGGGAAGTTGGTACGTGATGGGCGTACCCGCGCCTTACACCGTAGGCTCGCTGAAAGGCACGGACCACGCTTCGCCCTACACCTACGATACGCATGTACCGCTGGCGTTCTACGGGCTGCCGTTCCAGCCCGGAGCTTACCGCACGCACGCCGAGCCCGTGGATCTGGCGGCGACCCTCGCGTCGCTGTTGGGCATCAATGCGCCTACGCACTCGGTAGGGCGCGTGTTGATCGAAGCTTTGGCGCCGCACCATGCGGGAAATTCCGCTGGAAATTCCGAACCTGTCGAAAGCTCGCCGAGGGAAAGTCCGCCGGGGGGAAGCCAGCCATGACGGCCGCGCCGAACTCCGGTACTCACTCGCATTCCACGCCCGATCTCAACGTCAGCGTCGCGGGCATTGCACTCAAGAATCCCGTGATCGCGGCCAGCGGAACTTTCGGCTACGGGGTGGAGTTCGAGGACGTTGTCCATCTGAGCAAGCTAGGTGGCTTCGTGGTGAAGGGATTATCAAGAGAGCCGATGATCGGCAATCCGCCGCCACGCCTGTGGGAGACGGCCGCGGGCATGCTCAACGCCATCGGCCTGCAGAACATCGGTGCGCAGGCATTTCTGCAGGAAAAGCTGCCGCACCTGCGTCAGCTCAAGAACGTTGTGATTCTGGCCAATGTGTTTGGCTACACGCGCGAAGACTACGAAACCGCCATCCACATTCTCAACGACGGCGAGGGAATCGCCGCCTACGAACTGAATGTTTCCTGCCCCAATACGGCTCATGGGGGATTGCAGTTCGGCAGCGATCCGCGCTCGCTCGATGAAGTTGTCACCACGGCAAAACGCGTAGCCAAGCGGCCGCTGATCGTCAAGCTTTCCCCCAACGTGACCAGCATCGCCCAGATGGCTTACGTGGCGCAGGAAGCCGGGGCGGACGCGCTCTCGCTGGTGAATACTTTCGTGGCTATGGCCATCGACGCCGAAACCCGCAAGCCACGCATCGCTAACGTCACCGCCGGACTTTCCGGTCCTGCCATCAAGCCCATCGCGCTGCGCATGGTCTATGACGCCGCTCACGCCGTGAAGATTCCCGTGATCGGCATGGGCGGAATCTCCACTGCGGCCGATATCATCGAGTTCATGCTGGCAGGCGCGACCGCCGTGCAGATCGGCACCGCCAGTTACTGGGATCCCTGCGCCACCGAGAAAATTGTCGATGAATTGCAGGAGTGGTGCGCCGAGCACGAAGTCGCCCGCATCGCCGATCTCACCGGCGGCCTGCTGTTGGAGTAAATCGGACCTTAAGTTCTGTCATTCTGAGAGAAGCGAAGAAACCCTAACGCCACCAGCGGTGGATAAGGGAGCCGTCTCGCGTTCGTCTTCGTCGCTCGCACGGCGCCCTACCTCCACACCGCCAGAATCGCTCCCATCACCACATAACAAACCAGCTGATAGCCTGTGTTGATGGCATAAAGCTTCGCCGGTTGCCGGCTGAAAAGAGAGTTCGTCAGTTGCACCGTAGTCACAAATCCCAGCCACACGGCGAGCGCGATCTTCACCCCATACACCGGCGAATGGACCGACGACATCAGGATGATCTTGGCGAGAACCGCCGCGCTCAGCAAGCTGGCGATCAGCGCAAAGGCATAGGTTGGCCCCGCACTCTTCTGCATCTCCGCGATTTTCGCCTTGTCGTTGGGATCGTAGCCCATCAACTTCATCCACGGATTAGCAAACAGCAACGGTGAATACCACACGAAGCCGACGATCATGGTCGCCAGCGCGCATACCAACACTGCCCACACATTCAATCCCATCACGTGCATGGAAATCCTCCCTCAGCCCATGGCTTGAGCTGCTCTTGCACCTCGATTTTCAGGATGCGGATTCGAAGGGGGAGGTTTCGCGAACGCTTCCGCTATCGGCCGTGAGTGTACCAGATGGAGCCCGGCGATTTGTAATTTCGTCCCTCGCCCCATACCGCGTGGGTGGTTCCCTGGTTATCGATAGCGATGGTGAAATAGTCGCCGAAGGGGAAGCGGAATCCGTTCGGAAGAACGTAGTCGTCGTCGCGCGCCCTATCCGACCCCTCCCCGGAGAGTTGCGCCTCCGCCGACCAGGTGGCGCCGCCGTTCGTCGAACCGCGGTAGAAAGTATTCCACAGGGGTGATTTGCGGATTTCCGGATCGCTGATTTTCGGATCGAGGCTCGCCTCCGACATCCGCGCATCCATCCACGCAATTCGGATATCGCCGGCCGCGCCCGCCACAATTGCCGGGAAGCAGCTTTCCACGCCATCGCCAGCAGCAGAGACATTCGCCTTCAGTGACCATCCGGTCCCATCGGCGGTGGAAGAAGAAAAGTAAATGCGTTCCGCTCCGCCATTTGTCCGGCCCGCGTTCCACAACGCGTAAACCGTTCCGCCCGCGTCCGAAGCCAGCGCAACCTGTGCGCCCAGATAGCCGGTCTCGCAAGCCTGCGCCTCACAATCCGGAGGCGCGCCGGAAACGTCGAGCAGGCTGGTGCCCCACGTCTTGCCACTGTCTGCTGAGCGGCTGATGTAGATGTTGACGGAATGGTTCGACATGTCGTGCCGCGCGTAGGCCGTCCATCCGAAGTACACTGTGCCGTTGGGATCCACCGTGGCGCCACCCGCCAGAGATGCTCCCTCTTCGGCCCCGGAATTCACCTCGACGCGGTTGAACAGCTCCCCGTAGTCATGCGAGGCCGCAACGAAAAACTCTTCTTCGTGGTTGAATCCCACGTAAACATCCCGACCCCGCACCGTGAGTACTGGCTTATCGGCGTCTTCTCCACCGCGCTCGGCCACCGACATCGACCAGGTTCGCCCAAAGTCGATCGATCGCGCCACGACAATGTCGCGTTTCCGGTTTTGCAGCCACGACGCGTACACGGTCTGCCGGTCAACGGGATCCACCACGATTTGCGGATCGAATTCCCCCGTCGCCAGCGGAAGCAGCGGCTTCGAAGGCTGCCATGTAATTCCATTGTCATCGCTGATCAGCAAGGCAATCGTTGGCGCCGTGCAGTCCTCGCAGTTGGGCACGGCGCCGTATTGCGGGTAGAGAATGTAAACGTGCCCGTGGCCGTCGGCGGCTATTGCTGGCTCCCACTGATCGCCCGTGGTGTAACCGACGCGCCGCTGCGGCGTGAATACACCCGCGGCCAATACGGCCTGCACGCTTGCCAGAAGCAGAAGAGAGAGCAGCAGGCAGAAAACAGCAGTATTCCGCGCAGTCCTGGCACGATTGCTTGGCGAAACCACAGAACTACTCCCGGGGAGAGATCGGAACCTGCATGCGACTCTATCCTGACTCCCAAGGCAGCGTCAATTACCTGTTTGGGCAACCGCCTTCGCTAGCCCTCGAAGAATGTCTCGAAGCGTGAAATTCTGGACGAAAGCAGCTGCCCACCGGCCACTGCCCACCGGTCAGTGCTCTTTGCGTGACTTTCCCGCCGTTTCGTCATCTAATGTAGGACGGTATCAAGAGGAATCGCCGTTCAGGCGGCAGATTCCTCGGGCAAACAGGAGCGATTTCAATGGCGAAAGCAATCTTTGCAGCAGGCTGTTTCTGGGGAGTAGAAGCGACCTTCCGGCAGATTCCAGGGGTAATTTCGACCCGCGTCGGCTACACCGGCGGCCACACCGACAGTCCAACCTACAAAGACGTGTGTAGCGACGGCACCGGCCACGCCGAGGCCGTGGAAGTGGAATTCGATCCCGCGAAAGTCCGCTACGAAGACCTGCTTAAAGTTTTTTGGGAGAATCACGATCCCACCCAGCTCAACCGCCAGGGCCCGGATTGGGGCACGCAATATCGTTCCGCAATATTTTTCGAGTCGCCCCAGCAGCAAGCCGCAGCTGTGGCTTCGAAAGAAGCACTGGAGAAATCACATCGCTACTCCAAGCCCATCGTCACCCAGATCGTTCCCGCGGTCACCTTTCATCCCGCCGAGGAGTATCACCAGCAGTATCTGGAAAAGCGCGGCCAGGCCAGTTGCCACATCACGTAGCGCCCGGCCTCTCAGTGGCGGG
>Ga0209006_10000927_pt1 | contig 27161 bp, 21 predicted proteins | sample JacPin_JW_Ref_O2_FD_188567 | JGI IMG/M metagenome (GOLD analysis project Ga0209006, IMG submission 188567) | Forest soil microbial communities from Algoma, Ontario, Canada - Jack Pine, Ontario site 1_JW_Ref_O2 (SPAdes) (version 2) | ecosystem: Environmental > Terrestrial > Soil > Boreal...
CTTGCCGGTCTTCCGCCCATACCACCCCGCCATCACCAACCGCTTCAGCAGCGGAGGCGAGGCGAACCGTCGCTCCTTGAATTCGTCATACATCACATGCGTGATGTAGTACGTCGTGTCGAGCCCGACAAAATCCAGCAGCGTAAACGGCCCCATCGGATAGCCGCAGCCCAGCTTCATCGCGTTATCGATGTCATCAATCGATCCCACGCCCTCTTCATAGGCACGAATCGCGTCCAGCAAATACGGCACCAGCAGCCGGTTCACGATGAATCCGGTCTTATCCGACGTGCGCACCGGAACCTTGCCCAGCTTTTTCCCAAACTCGTAAGCCGTCTGGTACACATCGTCGGCCGTGGCAATCGTGCGCACCACTTCCACCAGTTTCATCAGCGGCACGGGATTAAAAAAGTGCAGCCCAATAAACCGCTCCGGCCGTTTCACCGCAGTCAAAAGCTCGGTCACGGAAATCGACGACGTATTCGAAGCGAAGATCGCGTCTTTTTTTACGATCGCATCGAGCGACGCATACATCTTCTTCTTCTCTTCCACATTCTCGATGATGGCCTCAATGACAATGTCGCAATCGGCAAGGTCGGCCTTGTTGGTCGTCCCTTTAAGCCGCGCGCGAATCTCATCCTTCTGCGCCGCCGTGATCCCGCCCTTCTCGACCGGCCGCTCGGCAAACTTCGCCAAAGATTTCTCAATCCCGGCAAAGCCCTTGTCGAGATATTTCTGCTCGACTTCAAGCACAGTCACATCGAATCCAGACGTAGCGCAAACCTGCGCAATGCCGGACCCCATCAGCCCACAACCGAGTACGCCAACCTTCTTAATCTCCATAATGGCTCCAAAAAACAAAGGCAGCCGCGGATCACACGGATTTCACGGATCAAACAATTAAGGCTTTGTGTTCATCCGCGAAAATCCGCGCGATCCGTGGCGAAAGATTTAGTTCAAGCTCTCCACAATCATGGCAATCCCCTGCCCGCCGCCAATGCATGCTGTCGCCAGTCCATACTTCTTCTTCCTCCGACGCAACTCATATAGCAGCGTGATCACCAGCCGCGTCCCGGTCGCGCCCAGCGGATGCCCCAGCGCAATCGCCCCGCCGTTCACATTCACCTTCTCGCGGTCTAGACCCAATTCCTTCTCTACTGCCAAATACTGCGCCGCGAACGCCTCATTCACTTCAATCAAATCGATGTAGTCCAAGTTCAACCCGGCTTTTTGCAGCGCCACCTTGGTCGCCGGCACCGGGCCGCGCCCCATCAACTTCGGCTCCACTCCGGCGACGCCCCAGCTGACAATGCGGCCCAGCGGCTGAATCCCCCGCTTGCGCGCCTCCTCCAGCGACATCAACACCACCGCCGCCGCACCATCCACAATCCCGCTGGCGTTGCCGGCGGTCACCGTACCATTTTTCCCGAACGCCGCCTTCAGCTTTGCCAAGCCTTCCATCGTGGTCTGCGGACGCCGGTGATCGTCCTCCGGAAAAACTTCTCCCGTCGCCTCGCCCTTCGCATTCCGCAGCGGCACCGGCACCAATTCTTCCTGAATGCGGCCTGCCTTGTAGGCCTCATCCGCCTTCTGCTGCGCGCGCAGCGCGAATTCATCCTGCGCCTGTCGCGTGATGCCCTGCTGCTCGCCATACAGCTCAGCCGTGTTGGCCATGTACAGGCCGCAATAACTATCGAGCAGCGCCACCATCAGCGAATCTTCCAGCTTCCCTCCCGGCGCAAGCGTAAATCCATCGCGCCCGCGAATCGTAAACGGCGCCTGCGACATCGCCTCCATCCCGCCAGCGAGAACAATCTTCGCTTCCTCCAACTGAATCATCTGCGCCGCATTCACAATCGATTGCATGCCCGACCCGCACAGCCGGTTCACGGTCAACGCCGGAGTTTCAATCGGCAGCCCCGCACGCAATCCCACATGCCGCGCGCCGTACAAAGCGTCTCCGGAAGTTTGCTGTGCATTCCCAAACACGGCGTGATCGAATTCCTTGGCGTCGATCCCCGCACGAGTGATCGCTTCCTTGGCCGCGACCGCGCCTAACTCCTGCGCGGTGAAATCCTTCAATTTGCCGCAATAGCGGCCAAAGGGCGTGCGCGCCCCGCTTACGATGGCAATGTCCCCAGGTTTCAGCATGATTTTCTAAAGGTGCTCCGAGCAGAGTGGTTCCAACCGCCTCACCAAACTTGTCAGTGTAGCAGTTCAGTGAGGAAGATGGGGCAGAGCAGCGGAGGGTAGACGAGCCGCAAACGGCTACCGGCTATCGGCGCCCGATGGAGTGTGGGAGTTTCTCATCCTCGGATCGGTCGGGGAAACATCGGTCGCTGGTTCGGCGGTGCCGACGAGAGGCATCAACTTTCCCCCGTCATGCTCGAACGAGAGAAATTTTTCGCCATGCACACAGGCCACATCGACCTCGGGATCGTGGTCACCAATTTGAAGGCGTCTTAAAACTTTCCCGGTTTGTCGGTTCAGTTCATAGAAGGATATTGAACCCTGTTCATTCACGCGAGCATACAAATTCCCGTCGCTGGGAATGAGCTTATCGATCTGAACACCTTGAGTCAGGTCGGGCTTGATCACTCGAACGGCTCCCGCTTCGTTTACCTCAAGAAGCGGAAACTTACTCTTGTTCTGAACAATGATGATGGAATCACCGTCGGGCACAAGCTGCGCAGGAGCAACGAAGACGGCTGGACCTCTGCCACCCCCGTCTTGTGGTCCGAGCATCGATTTCGGCGCACCGCCCTTGGGAGTTTCGAGGAACTTGAGGAGGATCCCGTCCTCCTTCAGCATCGCCAGCTTCGGCGACTGGTCTTGCCGGTCGAATCCGAAAGCGAGAAAGACGCCGGAGGGAAACATGCCGATACGGTGTATGGCCAGAGTGTCGTCGATTTGCACTCTTCGCTTATAGTTTCCTGCTTGGTCAAAGATCAGAAGGTAATCGTGATGTTCCGCCAGGCTCCGGTTCACTTCGTGCTTGGTTCCGTCAGAAGTTATAAATTCCTGCGTACCCCGTTTGTCCTCCTCCGCGGCGATCACGAGCACACTTACATTCGACTCCGACGCGTAATAACCTTTTTGCCGCACATCGTAAAGATCGGTAATTTGATCGAGGCGGAATTCGTGAGCCTCGCCGGACGGAGCAACCGATACGAGCAGTTCCGCGGGAGGTCCATCCGGTACCCGGAAAGAAGATAGAACCGTCGGACCTTGCGGTACAGGAGGCAGAAGCATGTAGAGAAATGCCGTCCCGTCTCCAGTGCATTCAGATGGCACGGAACTCATCGGCGAAGCGGCCACGCCCGCCACGGGATCACCACGCTGAAAAGAGATGCGAAAGACGGGCGTTGATGTCGAACTCGGTTCGGCCTTGTGGGGGACTTGGGCTGCTGCCGAGGCGCATAGACCGGCGCCCAGTGATGCGGCGAAGAGGATTTTCCGTATATACCAAAACACAATACGGAATTATGAAGCAGAAGCTAAATATTAGTACAGATTAAAAGGAAAGACTACGCCACCGCTCCCGTAGCCAGCACCGGCCCCAGCACCACTGCCTTGCCCGCGCCCTGAGCCTGCGACAGCGACAGCGCCTGCTCGGCCCGGTTGATCACTTCAGTGACAATGTCAACGACATCGTATTCCGGACGGATCACGGCTTCGGCAAGTCCAGCGGAGAACTGCACCGCGAGCGCAGTGCCGCCGTCTTTTCCTGGCAGGCGCACTTCGGAGATTACTTTGCGCAACTTTTCCACCGCCTTTGCCGCTTCTTTCTCGGCCGTCTCGCCCAGAATGATTGCGATCGACGTCGTTCCGTAGCGAAAGGCCAAATCATTCGAGCGGATATTAGCAGCCAGCAACTGTCCGGCTTTTTCCATAGCGGCTTCCAGTTCCGCTTCGCCGTGTTCTTTTAGTAAGGTCGCGGTCTTGCCCATTTGCATGAGCAGCACAGAAATAGGAACCGAGTTCTGCAGCGCGCGCCGGCTCTCGGCCAGCAGCAAATCAATGTAGGAAGCACGCTTGAGCAGGCCGGATTTTTCATCCGTGACAGAAAGATTCTTGACCAGCCGCCGCAGCCCGGCATTGTTGAGCGCAATCACCATCTGCTCCGCCACGGTCTTTAACACCAGCACATCGGACTGAGGCCATGACCGCGTTTTCCCGTGCATCAGAATCAGCATGCCGACGGATTCTTTACCATCAGTAAGCGGAATCGCCAGAATCGAAATGGCTCCCAACTCTTCTATCGCTTTTCGCACCGATTGCAACTGCGAGGCTTTCTGCGTGTCCGTCAGAACGAGCGGTTCGCTTCCAGTGCAAGCGACCTGCAAACAGGCAACCGCTTCCATCAGCGCCGCCGTACTGGCCTTCTCCACCGCTTCGACACAGTGCTCCTGAATCGCCGTTGGCGGCTGGCCGGATTTTCCCGTCGTAGCCACGCATCGTAACGCTTCCCAGTGCGATCCAATCTCTTTCGCGGCGGTGCTCAGCACTGCTTGCGCGGTTGATTGCTGATACAGTTTGCGCGTAATCTCCGCCACCCGCGTGAAGCTGCGCACATCGGCGGCAGGATCGACGGCGGTAGGCGCTGAAGCAGCAGGCTGAACTGGCGCGGATGCTGTTGGAGGTAACGCTGCAGTGCCGGCGTAACGCGGGGTCACTCCCGCAGAAAGATAGAGGCGTTGCAAGTCTTCGTTGCGTTCTTCTTCGCGGGGAAACAGCTCTTGAATTCTCTGCAACCGTTCTACCGCTTTGTTGCGCATTCCATATTGCACCAGAATTTCCGCCTGCAACATCAGGTCCTGCAGCGTAGCCGCACCCAGCGTAGGCCCCGCAGCAGGCGATGGCTCTTCCACTGGCTTGCCTGTCTGGGTAAATCGGGAAGCGATTGCACGATATCGACTTTCATCGATCTTTCCTTTGATGGCATCGAGCCGCTTCGCGTGACCGGACTCGTACGGATCTACTTCCGCCGCGCGGTCCAGGCACTCCGCCGCCTTGGCGAATTCGCTGGTGCTGATGTAAAGATCGAACAACTTCAGCAGAGTCTGGCAATAGTCGTTTTCCCGGTTCGACGCGTTATAGAGCTCACTCAGAAACTCCAGGATGGGCGGCGAGACTCTGTGCGCCGCCGTAATATCTTGCATGATGGCGATGAACTGCCGGCGTTCACCGCGCCGCCGCTGAAATTGCTCCAGCTTGCGCGCTAAATCGACAGCCGCATCATCCTGCTCGCGGTCGAGCAGTTGCCCGATCAACGCAATCACTTGCTGCAATCGCGTGGGATTTTGTTCGAACAGTTCCCAGATCAAGGGTTCGGCTTCGGTGTAGCGGCCCGCGCCCAGCAAAGCTTCCGCGTAAACATTTCGCAGTTCGGGACTCGCCGGCCCCATGTTCAACTGTGGCTCAAGAATAAAAATTGCCGCGCCCACCTGCCCTTGGGTGAGCAGACTCTTTCCATAAGCCACCGCAATCGCCGGATCGGACGAGTCCTCTTGATAAGCCTTTTCGTACCAGGGCGCCGGATCGCCCTCTTCGACCTGCGCCAATTGCGCTACTCTTAGAAACGCGGCGGCCGCGATTTTGGAATTACCTAACTCCGAAGCCAGATCAGCTATCCGCATATAATTCGACTGCGTGGGATCAAGCGCGACAATCCGTTCAAGAACCGGCATCGCTTCCTGTCTTTTATTTAGTTTGTCCAGATCCGACAGGGACGCTTCATAGGTTCCCACCGCCAGCTTTTTGTTCGATCCTTCCAGAAGTTGTCCAAAGCGGAATTTCTGCTCCCATGTAGGACTTCCGTGCCGCGCTAATTTCTTGTATGTCAGACTGGCTCGCGTAGCATCGCCAGCGTTCACCTGGCGCTCGAATAAATCGCCTAGAAGAACCACAGCATCGCGATTCCGGCTCACTGAAAGGCACAGATCGGCGGCCAGTTGCCGCACGACATCGTTTTCCGGATCGTCGCGCAGAATCTGCAGATATTCTTCCAGGGCTTCCAGGCTCTTGCCCTTCTGCAGCAATTTTTCTGCGCCTGCCGTTCGCCGCGCTACTTCGGCCCGGTCTACGCGCTTTGTCATCTCTGGCATGAGTAAGTGAGGCGGAGAAGTCCTGCTCCCGATTCTAGGAGTCGCGTCCACGAGCGGCAATGCGGTAACCCGCAGCCGCGATTACGAAGGTCACCAGCCAGGACGCCCGCGCACTATCGCTGCGGTTCGCTGGATTGTCACCTGGCCGAAGTGAGAGCCCGCCCTCAGCACTCTGTGGTTTCAGCAACACGGACCGTGTCTCAATCGACACTTCGATTCTGCCGATTTGCAGCAATTTGGGCCTTGCGTTCTTGGCACGCTGAATGCAAACTCCCGATCCGCTATGCCAAGCGGAAAATCAATGGTCGTGCGGTCTACAGTAGTGTTGGGGGCTACGCTGGCGATTTTTGTTTCTCTATGGGCACAAGTGGGCAAGGCAGAGACGAATCCAAAGGCTCCGCACCGTCACTGGCATGAGTACGTCAATCGGGAATACGGCGTTTCGTTCCTCTACCCCGATACCTACAAGCCAACCGTTGCTGCCGACAGATGCCAGGATAATTACTACCGCAGGTATTTGCTTTGTCTAGCGCCTATGGGTGGTTCAGATCCCGTCATCTCCGTCACCCTTATTGTTGCATCGCCATTCCATGTATCTCCTGGTGCTGATGACGTAATGCCAACGCGCCAAAGAATCGGTCGCCACGCATTCTATTGTGGAATCTTCGGCAGTATGGGTGTGGGGTTTTCGGATAGTTGCGTCCTCAACCTTAGGGGCAAGACCCTCGAGTTTCAATTCGATCCGCTTGACGGGGTAAATGTGAACGATGAAACAAAGCAGATCGAAGCGACCATGTTAAAGACGCTTCGCATATTTTGAGGTTTCAACGAAGGGCTGATTTAGGGAAACATCTCCTTACCGCTCATTCACCAACCGTCAAAATGTGTAATCGCTGTTTTCTACAGTTACGGCTTGGCCGATTGAGCCAAATGCGCTCTGAGGCGAATCGGTGAGAAACGCACTTCAACGGCACTTGGGAGCGTTGTGCGATTGGCACACAAGTCGACTGAATCGATAAATCCGCCGTGTTCCTCCGGCTTGAACACATTTCTGAGCATTCGAAAATCACCGTGCAAGGCTGCATCCACCGCCTGAGAGGGCCAAGTGTGCAGCTTTAGACTTGCCGTTACACGCATCGACTGCCCCGGCTCTAACCTTAGAATCGTGTCCGGATGTTTGGCTGATCCGAACAGCTCAACCCACCCAACCCCAGTGGCTCCTGATGGGCGGATACCAGAAAGAATTATCCGCAAAGCAAGGCTGATATAGCCAAACTGCTGCAGGTTCCCCGGCGGCTGGAGATCACTAAGGTGGGGTGAAATTGGAACTTCAACTGGGTCAGTTCCAGTATTCAGAATGCTAAACTCCGCCTTGAATGGGTCCAACGTGATGTCATGCGGCGCGACCCAGTCAAGCATGACGCGCAGCGGTCTAACGTCGGTGGTGCAGTCACCAACAGAAGTTTCTCTTTTGCCGACGCACGGTTCGGGGGTGCAATTTGGCACTTTTGTCTGCGGAACTCGCAGCGTAGTGCGCTGCTGAACATCGGAAAAGTCGATGAACTTAACCTCCTGCGCTCGCACCCAAGGCTCCGAGCAGAGGAAAAACACTAGCAACAACATCGACCTGAGAGGCATTGCTGCATTGTATAGCTCATGACAATTGGCGAAACATCGCCATTACACTCATTGATTTTGGAATGGACTCTCTCCTTTTTTGATATTGTGCAGCATGTCCTCCGCCCCTCCCGCAATCGCCCACGAAGAAGGACTCGGCCATCAACTCACTGCCGGACAAATGGCCATGGTCGGAGTCGGCGGCTCCATCGGTACTGGAATTCTGCTCGGCTCCGGCGCCGCTATGCAGATTGCCGGACCCGCTGCGATTCTCAGCTTCATCGCCGCCGCTTTCATCTGCTTTACGGTCACCATGGCTCTGGGCGAACTGGCGTGCGCCCATCCAGCCGCCGGATCGTTTGGCGTTTACGGCGAACTTTACCTCAATCCCTTCGCCGGCTTTCTCGCTCGCGCCGGTTACTGGATCGGAATGGCGCTCAATATCGGCGCGGAGATGGTCGCAACCGCGACCTACATGGCATATTGGTTTCCCAGCGTGCACGCCTACGTGTGGGTCTTCGTGTTTGCCGCGGCATTGCTTCTGGTCAATCTCAGCAGCGTCGGCTCGTATGGCCGTTTCGAATTCTGGCTTTCGATAATCAAGCTGGCTACGATCGCCGGATTTATCGTCATCGGAGCGAGTCTGCTGCTCGGTGGACGGGTGCATCCACAATACAACGCCTCAGGTGGATTGCTCCCCAATGGCGCGCTTTCGCCATTTGTTGCGCTCACTTTCGCGCTCTACACTTTCGGCGGAGTAGAAATGGTCGCGGTCGCCACCGGCGAAGCCCGCTCGACCAAAGACACGCCGCGCGCCGTGTGGCTCACATTTCTGATTCTCGTATTCGTCTACGTCGGAGCAATCATCGTTCTGCTCGGCGTCATCCCCTGGAACCATGCGGGCGTTACCGAGAGTCCCTTCGTCACCGTCTTCCGCACAATAAAAATCCCCCACGCTGCCGGGCTGATGAATTTTGTCGCTCTCTCGGCCGCGCTGTCCGGTGCGAACGCGGCATTGTATGTCGCTTCGCGCATGGTTTTCTCGCTCGCCCGTACGGGGTGGGCGCCGCCTTCGCTTGGCCGCCTCAATCGCTCGGGCTCGCCTCAGGTTGCGGTGGTTATTTCAGGTTTCGGCGTGATCATCGCCGCGGCGCTTGCGTTGTGGTTTCCGGAAAATGCTTTCCGTTATCTGGTGGGTGCAGGCTTTACCGGAATGATCTGCGCGTGGCTGGTTTCGCTGGGCGCGCATGTCAACTTCCGCCGCCGTCACTCTGCTGCTGAAGTTGCGGCTCTGCCGCTACGATCACCGCTGGGCAACTGGGGGTCGAAAGTAGGTGTGGTGCTCGTCTCGTTAGCTCTGCTCGAAACATGGCTCAATCCGCGCGTCAATCTCTTCAGCGGCCTGGCCTGCATTGGCGTAATCGCCGTCGCTTACTTCTTCGCGCGCCGATCTCGCAATCGCGTCAACTCATGAAAAAAACGGCGCCGGGAAATTTTCCGGCGCCGACAGGAAAAAACGCTCGCGAGATGCGGTCAAGCGAGATCGTAAAATTTGTTCGGGTTACTTGCTCTCCGCGGCCGAAGGCGACGGGCCCGTGCCAAAGTCGCGGCGGTTGCCCGCGGCAGTACGGGCAGCCCGAGCCGAAGGCTGTGTTGCAGCTGCGGCTCCGTAACGTTCGAGCATGACCGGCGCCATTGTGTTTTCCGCCTCTTTGACGAAGATCATCTTGCTGTCGGTCGCCATATCGACGCGGACGAAATCTCCGAGTTTCACCTGGCTGGTCGCCACAAGATTGGCCAGCGGAAATACCAGATTGCGTTCAATCGCACGCTTCAGGTGCCGCGCACCATAACGCGGATCGGTGCCTTCGCGCAACAGGAATTCCTTTACCGCCGCAGTGCAGTTGAAAACAAACTGATTGGTGCCCGCAGCCATCAGCACACGTTGCTGCACCATGCCCAGCTCGATTTCCAGAATCTGCGAAAGATGCTCATCGCGCAGCGTCTTGAAGACCACCGTCTTGTCGATGCGGTTCATGAACTCCGGCGTAAACTTGCGCCGCGCCGCTTCCACGGCAGAGCGCTGGATCTTGTCGTCGAAGGAACCATTGATTTCCACGACTTTCGGCGCAAAGCCAAGTCCGCCATCCACCAGATTGGTCATCTCCGATGCACCGAGGTTCGACGTCATGATGATGATGCATTGAGACAAATCCACGCGGCGGTTGTCGCCGAGCGTCAGCGTCGCTTTGTCGAGAATGCCCAGCAACAATTGCCACAGCGAGTCGGACGCCTTTTCGATTTCGTCGAACAGCAGAATCGAGAGCTTCAGCTTCTCCGTGAACCACTGGTTCAACGCTTCCTGCGTCAACAGCGGATGCGTCTCGCGATGTCCCAAATATCCCGGAGGCGAGCCGATCAGCTTCGCGATTTCGTGCGAGTGCTGGAACTCGGCGCAGTCGATCTTAATGCAGGCGCGCGAGTCGCCAAAAAGCGATTCGGCCATGGCTTCGACGACGCGCGTCTTGCCGGAACCAGTAGGCCCCAGGAACAGCAGGTTGCCTACCGGACGCCCCGGCGCGTTCAACCCCGCCAGAAACATCTGATAAATTTCGACGACTTTTTCGACGGCCGGGTCTTGCCCAACAATGCGCCGGCGGAGCGCGGTTTCAAATTCTCCGGCGTCGTTGCTGCGGCGGCTCGGATCAAGAACAGTGGCGAGGTTCGTTCTCATAATGTCAGCCCGTTTTCCCTTCATTCAGCCGCTCTTTCCGGCTGTTTGATTCTTTTCTTACCGGTTTCTCGGGCTCTGTTCCGCATCTCTGCCCGTTTCTCAGTAGCGACAAATTTTGTCAATCAGCCAGATTTGCCGCTCCCCGAAACCGTGTTCGTTCTGGGTATCTGGAATAAAGCAAGCTGTTCGCCACGCACCGCCATTCGGCCAGTGAATGGGAAGTCTTGCATCTGGCGGGAGTTAGGCCCGATTCGGGTCATTCCGGAAAGCGGAAGATGAGAAACGCACGAAGGGTAAGAGAAATACTTTGCAGCATCGGGGAAAGAACCCGCGCCAAAGGGCGCGCCCACAGCGGAACTCGCCGCTCAACGACCAGCAAACATTAGAACGAATTGGCGATGACCGCACGTAACTAGCGGCTCAAAAACTCGCCATCTACCATCGCGAACGAAGAGCAGTTCCGGGAGGAACCTTTGCGCCGTTCGTCGATTCGCACCATCACCGCAATTTCTTGTCTTCTGTTTGGAGCCGCTGCCTGGCGGCTTGGCCCTCGTTCTTATTCCGACTTCGCCGTAGAGGCGCAAACTGCGCAAAACCTTGCAACACCGCCAGCGGCAGGCCAATCGACTGGTTCCGGAGCGAAGCTGCAGCCGGTAAGCGCTACGGTTACAACAAAGCCCGCAAAAGCTACCGCGAACATTCCGGCGTTGCAGCCTGCCCCCGGCACTGAAATCTACACCGCGAAGCGCGGTGAGAGCATTCCGACCATCGCTCACCACTATCTCGGACAGACTTCTTATCTGACTTCTTCAGAACTGGCCGAAGCGATCCGTCACGTCAACGGCGACCGCACAGGCAACATTCTGAAGGCGAACGAGAATATCGTCATCCCCGGAATCTTGCCCGAACCCATCGTCGAAAAAACCGTCGCCGTTCCCAGAGATTTTGAAGTGCGTGCAATTTACCTCACGGGCGTGATGGCAGCCAGTGATCACGGCCTGCGCATCATCCGCCACTGGAGAGAGGTTGGCGGCAACGCCGTCGTCTTCGACATCAAAGATTCCGACGGCAGCGTCAACATTCCATTCGAGCATCCGCTGCTGGGCAAACATCAGATCTACATTCACGACGTGCCCAAGTTCGTGCGCTTCCTGCACTCGCAAAACATGCACGCCATCGCCCGCGTCGCGATTTTCCGCGACGAGCGCATGGTGAAAGAACATCCCGAACTCGCCGTGCAGTCGAAGAAGAACAAGCAGCCCTGGCGCGAGAACGGCAAACTGGTCTGGACCGATTCATCGAATGCCAAAGTTCAGGATTACAACATTGCGCTGGCGAAGCACGTAGCGCAGCTCGGCGCCGATGAAATTCAGTTCGACTATGTGCGCTTCCCCGCCGAAGGCGATCAGAAAGATGCGAGCTTCGTCTTTCAAACCGATCACCCAAAGTGGCAGCGGACCGACGTCATCACCGACTTCCTGAAGAAAGCCTACGCTGAGATTCATCCCACGGGTGCACTGCTCTCGCTCGATGTCTTCGGCGTGATGGCTTGGCAGCGCCAAGTAGACCTTTCGCACACGGGGCAGGACATCGTTGGCATGGCGAAATACTGCGATGTGATCTCGCCCATGATTTATCCCTCGCACTTCTTCGGTATGGACAACATCGCCCACCCCGGCGACGCGCCCGAGCACTTCATCGGCGAATCCATGCAGCGCTTCGAGCTGATCACCCATCCTGACGGAAACAAGGCCAGCGGCGTGGTGATCCGTCCCTGGCTGCAAGCCTTCCGCTGGCGCACCAAGACTTACTCGCCGGAATACATCAAGGTGCAAGTCGCCACCTCGAAAGAAAAAGGCGGCATAGGATTTTTATTCTGGAACGCAGCCAACGACTACTCGAAACCCTACGAAGCCATGCCAGAAATGAAGACGGCAAACGTCAAAGAAAAAGACAAATATTTTCGCGGAGACGAATTGCCAACAACGATGGCCAAAGCCAGCCTGACTACCGCATCGCCATCGGTACCCTGAAGCTGTCTGAGAGATCTTCTTGGGAAGGGCACAGCTTGTAGGGAAGCTCTGATTAAGCAATCTGTCATTTCGAGCGCAGCAGAATTGCCCCGTTGGGGGCAATTCTGCTGAGTCGAGAAACCTGTTTTCGCTTTTATCGGGCTTGCGGCTAGCCCACGCTCGCTCTCGATTTTTCTCGACGGCAATTCCGAAGGAGGGTGCCCCTCTTCTCGCGTCTGTTGCGAGAAGTGGGAACCCATGCAGCCTGCATCGCGAGGGCTTCCATCCGTCTGCATTACACCGCACGCGTCAGTTTGGCCATTGTCCCGCCGAGCGCATCACTTTGAACTGTTTCTCCAATGAAGCCGTTTCCCAATGAAGGCGTCATCCCGAAACGCGGCGTACTCCAGCCGCCTGAGGGATATCCCATAGATACGCCCAGCTGGAGATCCCACTTAGCTAAACCGACTAAACCGGGGCGCCCATTGACCCCGGCTGATCGATCCGAAGATGAACCCCGGTGATTCTCTCTACCGACATCCTGGGGAGCACACTATCGACTATCGCAAGGTAATGTTCAATCAGCGCTCGAATGTGATTGAGGTCGCCGTTCTCTATGTTGTGCCAAAGTGAGGGAAGATATCTCACAACGATGCTCAGCGCATATAAAACCATAAAGTGAATAACGAAGGCATCAGAGATTTCACCCCACAACGGCACGATGATACTGGTGCCGGAATAGCCGGATTTATATGTGTCAAGATGCTGCCACCAATAACTATCGTCTGGATGAGTAAATTTCCCCACGAAATAGTGGGAGTTCGTGGGACCGTCGTGCTCCGCGGTGATGTTTTTGATAGGCAGCCCTAGAGAGTTTAAATATGCTTCCGTGATCTTCGACCCTTGGGGATAGACCGCGATGTAGGTTATTTGGTCGGGTGGGACATATGCTGGGTTTCGTCCCGGGTGCGGATTGCGCCTCCAGTTCTGGTGAGCCATTTCCGGCAGGTACTTGTTGGCAATCCCCACGTGAAGAGACAAAGGGTGAACACCCAAGTATTCTTCAACTACGGGGCTCAATTCAGGCACCCTCCGAAAAAGGTCTGTAAGAGAAACCAATCGTCGTTGCTCCTCTGGATTGAGCTTGGAAAGGACGCGCGGCGGCCGCTTTTCGAAGGCGTATTCCCCGAGATTAATTTCTTTGTACCGACAATACGAATAGAAGTGGCCGCTCCTCAAGCAAGCAAGGTAGTAACTGTCAGGAAAGATTGCACTCGGGTCGCTAAGAGTAGATAGTCCGTGTCCTTGCTCCGTGTGCCGTTGAACCTCGTTTAGATCGAATGCCAGGTTGGGAGAGGCGACCTGTTCTGCGATAGAAATCTGAAGCAGTGCATAGTAGCGGGTTAGGATTCGTGCATTCAGGTCAGCCGGATTAGTATCCCAGTAACCCAAGGCGCTTCGAACAGCCCACGCGACCCCTTCGGACTTCGAATCCAACACCTCGGGGCTAAGCGCACTGGCTCTGGCGGAAACGATCTGCCGGCACAACCTCGAACTAGTTAAGCGACGCAACCTCAGCCAAACAGTCTGCCGGACGTCCTCAGCGACGAGGCGCTCAACAGCAGGTTTCGCATTCTGAGTCATGTTTTCCACGCAGCCTGAATGGCAGCAGGGATCCCAAATCCATTACTGTAATCTACCGGAAGATGGCACACCACGAATCATAGGAAGGCGCAAGCTCGCACTAACGATTAATTTCCCACAGCCCCACTGTGACATCTGACCTTGCGATCCACGGCCAAATCATTCCATCATTGCCCCAGCACAAGGAGTAGGGTCCGGCTGCATGCTAGGCGAAAACGTGCCACATAAGCACATGATTCAAAAGAACTAAGCACCTAGCTCCTTTAGAACATGGTATTTGCCGCGAAAAAACCGCCAAACCGATGATTCCAAATGATTTGCAAAATGGGGGGAGGGGGCCCAGCGCGTGGTGGTATAGACCGGGCGCATGCCTGGACAAAACAAACCGGGGGCATCCCTGATACTGTGATCGATTGACGAAGGCGTGTAGAAGAAACAACATGCATTGGAAAACGAGCGGTGCGATGGAAGGAAGCGAGGAAGGAAGATAAGGAATGGACGTTCTGGCCTCACACCGTAACAGGCAAGGATACCAGCAGTTATTGAGCGCCCGGCACCTTCAGCCGGTCCCGTTCCTCTTCCAGCTTTTTCTGGAGCAGCGGATTCACCAGCGACACCGGAACCTCGACATCTCCTACCTTGAATTCCGTGGGATCGAATGTCGCGAATCCGTCTTTTTCGCCCATATGGCCGGAGACCGTCACCCAAACATCTTTCCCCCCGATCTCCGTCAGAAATCTGCCATGAACGACATCTCCATCCATAGTCACCTGCTGATCCTTAATGTTCGGAGCGGAGCTGCCCATATTCGAATCAGGAGAAAGATTAGAGAGTCCACCCGTAGCCGCGCTCAAAGATTGCGCAAGCACGGCACTGATTGCATCGGAATGTGGATCCGCCTTCGAGCCTTGCATCGGCACCGAAGCCGCTGGTTGCTGCGCGGGAGAACCTGTCGCAACATTCGCCGGCTGCATCGACTGCGAAACCGGCTGACTCATCTGCGATGCCTGTTCACCCGGTGCAGGTTTTTGATCGAAAGACTGAACATTCGCCGGAACAGCTGCCGGCGCCTGATGCACCGCCACCGGAGCCGGACGTTTCAAAACCAAAACGATGGCCGTGACAGATGCGAGCAGGGTCGCGATACTGATGATTCGATCAAGTTTAAGCTTCATGGCGTTTTCGCAGCGGTCAGCCCCAAGACAAAAGAGCCCTAGTTATGGTAGCGGCGGTAGCGGGCGGATTCAGGTGACCGAAGTCACACTGCATTCTTGAACTCCGGTGTGGAAACTGCCGGGCTTGCGGCCAGCCACAGGCAGCCGCTAGGCCAATTTTTTCATCAGCAACTCATTTACAACCTGTGGATTGGCTTGGCCCTTCGAAGCCTTCATCACCTGGCCCACGAAAAACCCGATCACGGTTGTCTTTCCTGCGCGGAATTGCTCGATCTGCTTGGGGTTGGCAGCGAGCACCTCGTCGATGATCTTTTCCAAAGCGGAGGTGTCGGAAGATTGCTGCGGACGGCCCTCGTCTTCGTAGATTAAAGAAAAATCTTTGCCTCGCTCGAAGGATAAATCGTACAGATCCTTGAGCATCTTTCCCGAGATCGTACCCGCCTCTACCAGATCGGCTGACACGGCAACTCCTTCCATGGAAATAGGCGACTGCTCGATCTCAATCCCTTTCGCCTTGAGGCGTCCCATCAACTCGCCCTGCACCAGATTGGCAACCCGCTTGGGGTTCTTCGCCGCTTTAGCCGCCGACTCAAAACGATCCGCCAGAGAGATTGAAGCAGTCAGCACCTGCGCATCGTATTCGGTGATGCCGTATTCCTCGACCATGCGCTGGCGCCGTACTTCCGGCAGTTCCGGCAACAACTTTGCGATTTCCGTCTTCCAGCTTTCATTCACCACAAGCGGAAGCAAGTCAGGCTCAGGGAAATAACGGTAATCATGCGCCTGTTCCTTCGAGCGCATGCTATAGGTCTTTCCCTCGGTCGAATTGTAGAGCCGCGTTTCCTGCACAATCTTCCCGCCGGATTCGATCACTTCGATCTGTCGCCCAATCTCGTACTCCAGCGCCTCGCGAATAAAGCGAAACGAATTCACATTCTTAATCTCGGCCTTGGTGCCCAATTCTTTCTGCCCGCGCGGCCGCACGCTCACATTGGCATCGCAGCGCAACGAGCCTTCTTCCATGTTGCAATCACTCACGCCCGTATAAAGAATGATCTCTTTCAGCCGCGTGAGATATTCGTACGCCTCATCCGGCGTGGCCATATCCGGTTCACTGACAATTTCAATCAGCGGCACACCCGTTCGATTCAGGTCAATGGCGGTCTTCTGCGCCGCATCGGCAAAGCCTTCGTGCAAACTCTTTCCCGCATCTTCTTCCAGATGTACGCGAGTGATGCCAATCCGCTTTTTAGAAACTCCACCCGGCGACGGAATTTCGATAAAGCCATGCTCCGCCAGCGGCTTATCGTATTGCGAAATCTGATAGCCCTTGGGCAGATCGGGATAGAAATAATTCTTGCGGGCGAAAATCGAAGTCTCACGGACGCTGCACTTCAAAGCCATCGCCGCCAAGGTCGCGAACTCTACCGCCTTCTTGTTCAGTACCGGCAGCGCTCCCGGCATTCCCAGGCAGACCGGGCAAACGTTGGTATTCGGAGGCGCGCCGAAGCGCGTGGAACACGAGCAGAAAATCTTAGTCGCGGTCAGAAGCTGTACATGAACTTCCAATCCGATGACCGCTTCGAACGCAGTCCCCGCGGCCGTGGAAACAGCAGTTGTCATAGAGAAGAATTATAAGATCCCTATTTGGAGCTCTGCGGAGCGCCGAGATATTTGTCCATCAGTATTTCGAAATACATCAACTCGGTGCCCTTCGCGTCGTCAACACCCGTTACATCGATTTCAGCGCCAGCCAGCGGATTTGAAATTCCCCCAACATCGAAAAACAGAAAGCCCGACTGCGTGCCATGCGGTTCCACAGCTTTGGCCGCGAACTGCGACGAGTCGATCTCGTCCATCTCTTTTTTACTGAGAGTTCCCTTGACCTTCTTATGCGGAATGGGAAAAGGTATTGGCGAATTTGTGTTGGCCTGCGGATTCGAAAGCCGCCGGACAATATCTTCGCTCGACAAAGGAGTCAGCTTCGAATGGTTGGCGGTAATCAGCTTCACTTCCATGTTAGCGATGGAAATCGGCTGGTTGCCGTCATTAGTCACAGCAAAGAAGACCGGCAGGAATCCGTGCTCGCGAAAATCGACAGAAAAGATTTTGGCCTTCTCCGCTGTGTCGTAAGGATCAGCGGCGATCGCCACATTCTCCGCAGGATGATTGTCATGCGCCGGATAGCCCTGCGCTACATGGGCCACGGGCTTGGCAAAATCCTTGGCGCAAAGGTCGCGAGCCGTGAACGCGAGCGCGCCCAGCAGGAGCAGCAAATAAATCTTGCCCGTCCTCGATCGCATGGCGAAGCACATGCTCATGATTATAGTAGTTTCAGCCATGTGCACCGGCGCAGGCGAGTTTAGAATGACTCAGCTTGATCTATCTTCTCTACAGCCTGCTATTGGCAGCGGCGATGCTGCTGAGCCTGCCCTATTGGCTCTTCCAAATGCTGCGCCACGGCAAGTACGGTCTAGGGCTTTCGGAACGCCTGGGGCGGATTCCGGCGCGAATTGCACCAGCGGGAACATCCTCGACAACCTCCGCCGCCGGCGCGGCGCGCGTGATCTGGATTCACGCAGTTTCTGTTGGAGAAGTGATCGCGGTCAGCGGCCTGGTCGCGGCTATGCGATCTCGCTTTCCCGGTTACCGGTTGTTCGTTACGACCACAACCGATACAGGGCAGGAAATGGCGCGAAAGCGATTCGGCGAAGATAACGTTTTTTACTTTCCCATGGACTTTGCCTTTGCCATACGGTCCTATATACAGGCCTTGCGGCCCGAACTCGTCGTAATCGCAGAAACAGAATTCTGGCCCAACTTTCTGCGACTCGCGTACGAAAGCGGCGCACGCATTGCGATTGTAAACGCCCGCATCTCCGACCGGTCGTGGCCAAACTATCGTCGCTTTCGCTGGGCGCTGCGTCACGTGCTTTCTCATGTCGATCTTTTTCTTACACAGACTGCTGCGGACGCAGCAAGATTGCGCGCTATCGGAGCGGAAGAGAAACGCGTGCAGGTCACGGGGAATCTCAAGTTCGATGCTGCGCTTCCTGCGGCTCCAGCAATCGTAGAAGGCCTTCGACGATCTTTGACCGAGACCGCCGGACCAGTTCTGGTTTGCGGCAGCACGACGGACGGCGAGGAACCGCTCTTACTGAAGGCTTTCGAGAATGTGCTGCTTGCGCATCCACGAGCAGTCATGATTCTTGCGCCGCGGCATCCCGAACGCTTCGACTCCGTTGCCACCGTCCTGCAAGAGATGCGTATTCGCTTCTGGCGGCGTTCGCGGTGGCAGGGCGAATCGCTGGCGGGCGGCGTGTTCCTCCTGGACGCGATGGGAGAACTAGCCGCCCTTTACGCCTTGGCAGATATTGCATTCGTCGGTGGCAGTCTGGTTCCCCGAGGCGGACACAACATCATCGAACCCGCACAGCATGGAGTCGCCATCATAGTCGGAGAACACACCGAGAATTTTCGCGATATCGTAGAGTTGTTCCGCAACCGCGACGCTTTGCGGATCGTAGGCCAATCCGAGTTGCCTCTGGTCTTGATGGACCTGTTCGCAAATCCGCAAGCGAGAGCCGCCCTGGGACGCCGCGCCGCTGAAACTATTCAGTCGCAGACCGGCGCCACTCTGCGCACGTTGGAGGCGATCCAAACTCTTCTTCCAGCCTCCGCTTCCTCAGTTTCTTTACCGTCATTTTCTTCCCCCCCCACGGCCCAACTCAAGTGAATCCACTCTCGACCGTCTACGCTGGGGTTGTGAGAGCCCGCAACAGCCTCTATGAACGTGGAATGTTGCGTGCGCGAAGACTACAGGGACCCGTCATTAGCGTGGGAAACCTGTCTACGGGTGGGGCAGGAAAAACGCCTTTCGTGATTCTTTTAGGCGAGTTGCTCAAAGCGCGTGGAATTCCATTTGACGTCTTGTCGCGCGGCTATGGACGCGCCACTCGCGGCGTTCTGTTGGTCGATCCTTCAGGATCGGCAATGGAATTCGGCGACGAGCCTTTGCTGATCGCCAGGCGTTTGCAGGCGCCGGTAATTGTGGGCGAAGACCGCTATCGCGCCGGTTCTTTCGCCGAATCTAAGTTCGGCCCGCAGATTCACTTGCTGGATGATGGGTTTCAGCATCGCGCGCTGGCCCGCGACTTCGACATTGTTCTGGTAACGCCGCAGGATGCTGACGACCGACTGCTGCCGGCCGGCCGCCTGCGCGAACCCGTGAGCGCGTTGCGCCGAGCCGATACGATTGTCTTTACCGCAGCCGCGCCTCCAGGACTGTTCCATCAATTTGGAAAACCAATCTGGCGGGCGCATCGCAACATTGTTCCGCAAAACGTTCCGACACAGCCGGTGGTCTTCTGCGGCATCGCCCGTCCCCAAAACTTTGCATTGCAATTGCGTTTATCCGGCATTCAGCCGTTAGCTGAAGCGTTCTTCCGTGATCACCATCGCTACACTCCAAAAAATATTCAGGACCTGCTCCAACTGAAGCAACGTAGCGGCGCCGAAGGCTTTGTCACCACGGAGAAAGACGCCATCAATCTCGGCGAAAAGCTTTCCCTATTGCAACCGGTGTCGGTCATTCCCTTACAGATGCATCTCGACGATGCTGCTAACGCCGTGGATACCATGTTGCGCACAGTCAACGAAAGTAAGCGCACGGCATGAGAAAATGCCGAGTATCGTCGCCGACGAAGCAGTCCACTCAAATTCAATGACCAAGCATCCCAAGGAAACCGGACGCCTGAAGAAAATAGTGGATTCCTTTCCTAACGTGACAGTCACGGTGCTTGGCGACCTGGTAGCCGATGAGTTCATCTACGGCGAGATTTCCCGTGTCTCCCGCGAAGCTCCGGTGTTGATCCTGAGGCATCGCGACCGCTCGATTGTTCCGGGCGGCGGCGCAAACGCGGTGAACAACCTGGCGGAATTGGGCGTAAACGTATTGCCTGTCGGCATCGTCGGCGACGATGAGCCGGGACGATTGCTGCTCAAGTTTTTCCGCCACAAGCGCATTCCCGTCAGCGGAGTGTTGAAAGACAAAAGCTATGCCACGGTTACGAAGACAAGAATTCTTGCCGGCATGACGCACACCGCGCGGCAACAGGTAGTGCGCGTCGACCGCGAACCTGACGAACCGCCAAACCATCATCTGACACGGGAATTATTTCTTGCCGCGCGGGAATACACGCACGCATCCGATGCCTTGCTGATTTCCGACTATGGCTACGGTGCCGCAACTCCGGCGCTTCTCACCGCGTTGCAGCAAAAAGGAAAACTGGGCACTGTTCCCGTGATTCTCGATTCCCGCCACCGGCTGCTGCAATATTCCGGCGTGACCGCAGCCACTCCCAACGAGCCAGAAGTCGAGGATGCGCTGGGCTTTCGCATCGGGCAGAACTGGGATCGGGTTCTCTCCGCGGGCACGCAGGTAATGGAACGCATGAAGCTCAAATCGCTGATCATCACTCGCGGCCGGGACGGCATGGCTGCCTTCGATGAGCGTCACAAGCCAATCGATATTCCAATCTTCGGTTCGGACCAGGTCGCTGATGTAACCGGCGCAGGAGACACGGTGATCGCGACATTTACCGCGGCATATGCAGCCGGAGCCACCACTGAAGAAGCCGCGCAGTTGGCCAACTTCGCCGGCGGCATCGTCGTCATGAAACGCGGAACAGCGACGGTTTCGAGGGAGGAATTGTTGCAGGCTTTGGAACAATCGCCACCGGCAACCAGATCTCACTAAAACAACATTTGATTGAATAACAACAGCAAAATCCTGGATCGAGAACAACTTCGCCGCCGCGTTGAGCAGTGGCGACGTGCCGGAGAAAGCATCACGCTCGCAAATGGAAATTTCGATCTGTTGCACGTCGGCCACGTTCGTTATCTTCTGGCAGCGAAGGAACTGGGCGGCAGGCTGGTCGTCGCCATCAATTCCGATGAGTCTGTGCGTGCGCTCAAGGGCGCGGGCAGGCCACTGATGCCGGAAAGCGAGCGCGCCGAAATCATTGCCGCGCTGGCCGCAGTGGACGCGGTGGTTGTTTTTTCCGAGCTTGACGTTCGCGCCCTCGTCCGCGAAATTCATCCCAATATCCAAGCCAAGGGCACCGACTACACGCGCGAATCAGTTCCGGAGCAAGATGTCGTGGAAGAATGCGGCGGTCGCGTTGAGATCGTCGGCGACGCTAAGAATCACTCCACCAGTGAAATCATCCGCACACGGCTTACGCCGAGGCAAACTTGAGCGCGGGCCAGCGTCGCATCGAACGCATTCTGATTGTCCGCCTCAGCGCCATGGGCGATGTAATCCATACTTTGCCCACTGCGGCTGCGTTGCGCGAGTCATTCCCCCAAGCGACAATCGACTGGCTTATTGAAGAGCGCTGGGCCGAATTGCTTTGTGCTCCCGGAGCGCCGCGCCGCGGCCCGCGTTCTGCTCAGCGTCCTCTGGTCGACAACATCCACACCGTTAAACTCGTGCAATGGCGGAAATCGTTATTGACCCTGGCGACCGTACAGCAGATCGCGACCGTGCGGAATGACGTTCGCGACACGCGTTACGACATAGCGATCGACCTGCAAAGTGCAATTCGTTCCGCGGTTCTTGCCCGTTTTTCCGGTGCGCGCGAAGTCTTTGGAGCGGCGGAGCCGCGCGAATCACCCGCCAGTCTTTTCTATACGCGCCAGGCAATCACATACGGAACCCATGTAGTCGAGCAGACTGTTTCGCTGATCGCATCTCTTGCGCAGCGCAACCTCAAAATACCGGCAGCGGCATTGCCTTGCGACCCGGCGTCGGAGACGCGCATGAGCGAAATGCTCGCTGAACAAAACATTCAGAATTTCGCGATCATGAATCCCGGGGCGGGCTGGGGCGCGAAACGATGGCCTGCCGAGCGTTACGGCCAAGTCGCCCTGGCCCTTGCGCAGCAAGGCGTTCGCTCGATCATCAACTACGGACCCGGTGAAGAATCTTTAGCGCAGACGGTACAGGCCGCCAGCGACAGCACCGCCCTCGCATGGAAATGTTCGCTGAGCCAACTGATCGCGCTCACGCGCCGCGCAAGGATTTTTATTGGTGGTGACACTGGGCCTATGCATTTGGCGGCGGCGTTGCGAATTCCGGTGGTCGCGATTTTCGGTCCAACCGATCCTGCCCGTAACGGCCCCTACGGAACAAGAAGCATCGTGTTGCGCAATCCCGCCAGCCTGACAACTCACGCCCGCATATCCAGACCCGACGCGGGCTTGCTGGAAATCGGCACTGACGCGGTCGTCGCCGCAGCACGCGATTTGCTCGCAGGGGCGCTTCATGGTTGAGCAGCAGCAAGCGCAGTGGTCGCGCATTGCCCGGCGCATCCGCGTTCCGCTCGGATTCGTCTTCGCCATCGTATATTTTTGGGTGGCGCGGCCGCAGTGGATCTCGATTGCGCTCGGCATGATCCTTATTCTTCCCGGTCTTCTGATTCGCGCATTCGCTTCCGGCCATGTAAGAAAAAACGAAGCGTTAGCTACCTCCGGTCCCTATGCCTACACCCGCAACCCTCTCTATCTCGGTTCTTTGCTGATTGGCCTCGGATTCGCCGTGGCATCCCGCAGTTGCTGGATCGTTCTCTTGCTCGTGGTGATGCTCTTCGCGATCTACGCTCCTGTGATACTCGACGAGGAAAAGTTTTTGCGGCAACGGTTTCCGGAGTTCGACAACTATGCGCACCAAGTGCCCCGCATGTTTCCCAAGCTCCTTCGGCATCAGCGAAGACACAGCGATGCAAGCTCCAGGTTTTCCGCGGAACTGTACATGCAACATCGCGAATACAATGCCGCGTTTGGCGCCGCACTGATGCTCGCGGCTTTGGTAGTCAAGATGATCTGGCTTCATTCATCCACTTAGTTTTTCTTTGAGTTCATTTCGCTAAATGCATTCGAAGCGCATCCAAAGATTCATGTTCCGTCCCACGATCCGCCTGACGTTGGCTGCTTTCATTACCGTGTGGGCCTGCAGCCCACTGGAAGCGCCTGCCCAAACTCCGATTGAGCCAATCGCAGAAGTGGCGCCGCAGGGGCGCATCGTTCCGCCGCCGGCGAACTATCAATTTCCAAACGGACAGAAGTTTGTTTACGCCGTGGAATGGCACATGTTTAACGCCGGCACGGCTACTATGCGCTTCGATCGTGATGGAGATGAAGAAAAGCTGAGTGCAACCGCGGCGACCGCAGGCACGGTGAATTTTATTTATCCCGTCCACAGCTGGTTTGACGCGCGGGTCGAGCCCAAAACATTTTGCTCGACTAATGTCTTCAAACACGAAGAAGGCAAGCGCAAAAGGGAAATACAGATTCGTGCGGACCCATCGCGCGGCAAAAGCATCTTCGACGAAAAGAACCTGAAGACCGGCGAAACCCGCCACCAGGAGGACGACGCGCCTGCATGCGCCACCGACATTCTCAGCGGATTTTTTTACATCGGGTCGCGGCCGCTCTTGCCCGCTGGCAATGAAAATCTTCCTGTGGTCGACGGTGGCAAACCGACTGTGGTCCGAGCGCGGGTTGAAGCGCGGGAAGAGATAAAAGTTCCCGCTGGAGATTTTCTCGCCGTCCGCGTTTTGCTCGATCCTTTGAGCGGGAAGTTCGAGGGCAAAGGACAGATATGGGTCTGGTACAGCGATGATGCCGCCCGCATACCCATTCAGATGAAGGCCAGGTTGCAGTGGGGAACGGTTATGTTCCGGTTATTGCGCATAGAAAAGTAGCACTCACTTCTGCGCCAGCAACTGCTTCGCGCGGCCGAGTTCAGGTCGGCTCGAGTTTGATCCCTCGCAGTCCTTCACCAGAAGTGCATAGTACTCTGAGGCAGTCGTTTGTTCGCCAGCTTCTTCGGCTGCGCGCGCGGCGCCGTACAGACCGTTGAAGCGATTCGGGTTCATCTTCAAATCCGTTCGATATTCCGCCAGCGCCTGCGCCGGGCGCTTCGCTTCCAACAATATCTCCGCCAGCATTTCCCGCGTCGGGATGCCTTGCGGCTCTTCTCCCAGAGAATCTTCTTTGTCGGCCATGGGGCGGAGAATCTCAACCGCATCGTCCGGCCTTCCCTGGGAAAAAGCCAGCCAGGCCTGAGCCTGTTTCAAATCGTTTTCTGAAGACTCAGCAAAGTCCTTCTTTTTCTCGGAGGCGAATTTCTGATGGATGACTTCGATGGCACTGACATCTTTGCGAACTTCGTCGGGCTGATGAAGATGAGCGGCGCCGATTGCCTTTGCCCAATAACCCACCGATTCTTCGGCTGTGCCAAGAACGTTTGAGGGTGTGATCGCCGCCGCTGCCGCCCAGTCGCGCATCTCCAAGGGGTAAAGCGCGTTGAAGCCCGCCATTGTGGCGAGATGCGGATCGAATCCCACGCCGTACATGTCGTGCATTTGAGGCATAGCCTGTACTTCTTCCATTAGAGCCTTGGCGTCGGCTTCGCGACCACTTTGCATGTAGGCGTAGAACAAAAAGTCCATGGCGTGGAATTGATGTCCCTCGCCGCCCATGTGCATGGCTGCGGTCTTGCGCGTGGCGGCAATCGATGCCAGGTTCGACTTGATGTCGTCCTGCCAGAGGCCGACCCGGGCAAAGATATGAGATGGCATATGCAGAGCGTGCGGAGCGGCGGGAGCGATTTCCGCATAACGCCGTGCGGCAGGCAAACCTAATTGTGCCAGTTGCGGCTTGTCGTAGCTGTGAATCAGATAGTGGGCCACGCCGGGATGATCGGGTTGGGTGGCGAATAATTTTTCCAAGATTGCAGCGGCCTGTTTGCGGTTGGCAAAAGTGGGATCTTCGTTCGGCTCGGAGGCGAGCAGTGACAGCGCATAAAAAGTTGCCGCCTCGTGATCGTCAGGATTGCTTTCATACACCTTCTTCATCGCATCGGAATAGGCCTTGGCACGGGCGGCGTGATCGCGATCTTTTGCGTCTTTATAAAAAGCGGCGATGGCAGCGATGTATCCGCGCTCGCGCGGCGTCGCCTTGCCTTCCAGCTTTTCTGCTTGATGAACTTCATCGAGGCCGTGGCTAATTACCTTTTCGTCCGGATGATTCCACAACTGGTGCCAGATGCTCATGGCAACGCCCCAGTGCGCCATCGCACAGTGAGGATCGTCTTTGGCGATCTGGTCAAATTCTTTTTCGGCTTCTTCATACCAGAATGAGTGCAGCAGAGCCACTCCACGCTCAAACGGCTTCTGCACGGCTAGAGCGCATGAAACCGGAAAATGAACCAACCCCAGTTGTGTTTCGTTGAGATCCTCGTGGTGATTGTGGCCATGCTCGTCGTCGGCGGTGGTGGCGAAAACGGCGAAACTGAAAACGAAGGCGAATAGCAGAAGGAACAAAGAGAAGCGCTTCATTGAAGTCTCCGCGAAAGGTGCGATGCGATTCTAGTCATGCGCGGAGACAGGGTCAAACGGCGCGTGGGAAATATCCGGACCCAAAAACCGAAAACAGTTTTTGGCTAAATTCTTGATGTCATTGGGGTTACGGGAAATCGATCCGAGGGTCCGTCCGCAAATTCTAGAGAGGAAATAACTTGCAGGTAAATTCTTCCAGAATAAGGAGTTAGTTGTCGCCATCGGATCCGTTTCCAATGCCTCTCGGCTGAAACCATGATCGGATAGCGGGGCTGTGGAAGGCAAGGTCAGATGTCACAAAGCGTACGGCCACGTCAGAGGATTTCATGGGTGCGCGCGAGATCCCTCACTCGGCTGAACTGCGCCGGGTTTCGGGATGACGCCGTGAAATCGATCGAAGCATTCAGATTACCGCTAGACTTCTTTCAGCGAACTTGACAGACAGATTATGCTGGTCGCCGATAAGGAGTTGCATCATGAACACACACTTTGTGGGAGCAATTTTTCTGTGGCTTGCATTGAGCGCGCCGATGTTGTTCGCGCAGTCTGCGCCGGAGGGTCTCTGGCAAGGATATGACGGAGAATGGAAGCATGTTTCCAGCCAGTTGATTGCGCTGGCCGAAGCGACACCGGCGGAAAAATTCGCGTGGCGCCCTGCGGCGGGAGTCCGATCCACGAGCGAAGTCTACATGCACATTGTGCTGGCGAATTTCTATCTGTTGAGCGTAACCGGCCCGAAGATGCCCGCGGGGCTCAAGGAGGATGCAGAAAAAACGGTTACATCCAAGGCCGAAGTAATCGACTGGCTGAAGCGTTCGCTGGACGCAGTGAAGGAGGCCCATTTAGCCGTCAAACCCGGCGACCTTGGACGCAAGGTTCACATCGCCGACCGCGAGGCGACGGTTGATGGAATGTATCTCCGAATCATCGTGCATGCTAACGAACATATGGGACAACTGGTGGCGTATGCGCGCATGAGCGGCGTAGTACCGCCATGGTCGAAGAGTTGAAGGGCTAACTTGCGCCCTCGTCTTCGATGGGAGCCGACAATTGTGGCATTTATTGCGTAGCGAGGCGGCCACTGTTGACAGAATCGCATTTTTAGCCCAAAGTGTCTGCTACTTTTGCTCGGGGTCTGGCCAACTTTGAAAAAATCTCTGTTCGCACTGCTTGCTGTCGTGATGGCTCCGGTTCTTCTGGTGAGCCTGGTGGCGTTTGCTTCCGGAGACTGGCGACCGGTTGGCGAAACCGGAGCCGGAGACCAGGTATCGGTCAGCTCGGTGCGCGTGCTGAAGAATAACCAGCGCATGGCGTGGGTGCGAGTGGAATATAAAGAGCCGGCCAGGCTGCCGCAGGGCGGTCCGTTTGTGGAGTTGCGGGCGCGGGTTCGATTCGGTTGCGCGAGCGGCAGCGAAGTGCCCACGGCGGTGTGGTTCTATTCGCGCGATCGCAGCGGAAAGTTTGTGGTG
>Ga0209006_10000928_pt1 | contig 27128 bp, 19 predicted proteins | sample JacPin_JW_Ref_O2_FD_188567 | JGI IMG/M metagenome (GOLD analysis project Ga0209006, IMG submission 188567) | Forest soil microbial communities from Algoma, Ontario, Canada - Jack Pine, Ontario site 1_JW_Ref_O2 (SPAdes) (version 2) | ecosystem: Environmental > Terrestrial > Soil > Boreal...
TGGTCAGATGACGGGTCGCGCGTCCATCATCGTAGCCAGCGTGATTCTTTTTGCCATCTTCGGCAAGGCCACCGACTGGATGATGAGCGCGGTCGGCCGCAGGCTACTTGGTCACAGGGCTCGCTGATGCGCTTGATGCAGGAATTCGCCGCAATTAGCGATTTGAGATTTATGGACAGCGGCCGTCTCCGTCAAAGTGGTACCGTCGAGATTCGAATCGCGCACAAGACTTTTGCCGCCTCTCAGGGTGAACTCCTTGCCTTGCGAGATATTTCGCTCTCTATTAATGCTGGGGAATTCGTTTGCGTTGTCGGCGGGAGCGGCTGCGGGAAGACAACTTTGTTGAGAATCATCGCTGGGTTGGAGACACAATATGAAGGCGCCGTTTTTCTTGACGGCAAACCAGTCACAGGAACCGGCTTGGATCGAGGTGTAGTTTTCCAGGAGCACCGCCTTCTTTCCTGGCTCAACGTGCATGACAACGTCGCTTTCGGGCTTGCAGGTCTGCCGCGCGACGAAAGCAGAGACGAGCGCCGCAGGGATATTCGACATTTCATCAACCTGGTGGGCCTGGATGAGTTCGAATATGAATATCCTCATCAACTCTCTGGCGGCATGTCACAACGAGTGGCCATTGCTCGTGCACTGGTTGGGCGTCCTCAAGTTTTATTGTTAGACGAGCCATTTGCGTCGCTGGATGCGCTCACCCGCATGCGCTTGCAACAGGAAATCCTGCGAATCTGGGAGGCTGAGCGCACTACCGTTGTCTTGGTTACCCACGACATCGAGGAAGCTGTCTATCTCGCGGACAGGGTTGTCATCATGTCTGCACAGCCGGGCACGATTAGGAATGTGTTGCCGGTCCGTTTGTCCCGACCCCGTGATCGGACAGACCAAGAATTTATCCGAGTTCGCAAATTGGTGCATGAGGAGTTATTTGCGCCGGATGGTTTGGTGCAACTGGCCCCAGGGCTTTCTGATGGATGAATGTCGGGAAGATGAGCGGTAGCTCGAAGCTTTAGTCTTCGTTATCGTTCGTAGTCATCGTTAGTAGTCATCAGTAGTCATCGGCCGCTGGGCAATTCACCGCACTGCATCAGCTTGGCCCGAACAATGTTCCGGCTAATGCCAAGCAGCCGGGCCGTCTGAACCTGGTTGCGATGACAGAATTGGTAAGCCGTCCTGGTGATTGCTGTCTCGATCTCTGCGTAAAGATTGGGGCGGCCCTCTTCAAAAAGCGCCAATAAATCGTCTTGCAGCGCCTTAAGGGGATCCGCTGGCCCGCTTGTTATAGTTCGGAGCCCGAGTGGAGACAGCCTCAAATCTTCCGGTCGAACTACGTTTTCCCGGCAAACCAAGAGCGCATGGTGGATCACGTTTTCCAGTTCGCGCGTATTGCCTGGCCACAAGTGCCCACTCACCAGCACCTCGACGGCCTCTGGGCTCAGTGCGGGATTTCCAAGTCCCAGACGTTCCCCGTAGAGTGCGAGAAAATATTGCGCCAACGGAAGAATGTCTCCCGGTCGATCGCGCAACGGAGGAATGTGCAGCGTGGCAACCTGGAGCCGGTAATAAAGATCTTCGCGGAAACGTCGCGCCGCGACAGCATCCTCAAGATTCACGTTGGTCGCAGCTACCACGCGAACGTCAATCGCAACGGAATTGCGGGATCCCAATCGAACCACCTGGCGCTCTTGCAAAACTCGGAGCAACTTCACTTGCATGGCAACAGGCAAATCTCCGATCTCATCGAGGAATAACGTTCCACCTCGAGCCGCTTCAAACCACCCCGCCCGGGCTACCGTTGCTCCCGTGAATGAGCCGCGCTCATGGCCAAACAGCTCGCTCTCCACCAGGCTTTCAGAAAAAGCTCCACAATTCACCGCCACAAAAGGACCTGCGGCACGCGGACTCAACCTATGCACGTGTCTGGCGATGAGTTCTTTGCCGGTGCCAGTTTCGCCAGTAACCAGCACGTTGGCGGTGCTGGGCCCGATCAGATGCATTCTCTCCAGTAGTGCCTTGGACTTAACATCTTCAAAAACGAGGGCTGAAGCCCGTGGGCTAAGAGGCAAGGCAGGAGGGCCGGGGAAAGCTAGAAGGGGCTTGGGAACTGGCGATAGTGACATGAGAAACCCGACTAGACGAATAGACATGATAGGAAATAGCAGTCTTCATGTCAAGCGGAGGACACCGCGGAAATAAATCGCGGGTTCCGAAGAGGAAGCTCCCGGTAAGGATTTTGTGGTACGTATGCCAGAGGGCGACCTGCACACCTCCGCTCCGGATGTCATGACGATCGAGTCACAGAAGCAGAATTTCATGCGTCAACTCACGGGTGCGATCGATTTCGGAGTAGATTTCACCAGCGGCAACAACCAGACCTCCTTGAGTTCGGACGCGAGCGCCAATTACGTAAATACGAAGTTGATGGCCGGTGTCAGCTTTACTTCGTCATTCAGCGGTCAGTCCGGAGGCTCGCAAACCAATTTAGTAGAAATTCAGACGCTGGACGGGCTTTTCATGAGCCGCAACTCGTTCATCATGGGTCTCGGAGACTTCCTGCATAGCTCGCAACAGCAACTGAGCCTCCGGACAACGCTGGGCGGAGGTTATGGCCGATACTGGCTTCGTACGGATCATAATAGTCTCGTTTTGTTGGCAGGCGCTGTGTTCACACACGAGGACTTCCAGTCTGGTAGCGGCCAAACTCCATCCCAAAACGTGGAAGCACTGTTGGGCGCTCAATATCAGTTGTTCCGATTCGACCGCTACAGTGCTCAAGCGCAGTTGTTGGTCTATCCGGGACTGACCGACGCCGGTCGGGTTCGAGCCACAACCAAGAGCACGTTTAGCGTGAAATTGATTAACAATTTCCACACCGACTTTTCCTTCTGGGATAACTACGACAGTAGCCCGACACACAATGCCAAGGGCAATGAACTCGGAGTAAGCAACAGCATTGGTTGGACGTTTTAAATCGGCGTCAATGGAATTATGCACATCATAGTGCCGCCGAACCCTACGACGGAATCGACTTCCAAAACGAACAGAACGATACGTTGGCGAGGTCTTCGAATGTGCCTTTCTCGCCCCGACATTGTCGAGTGCATCCTAGAATGACACCAGCCGGTCGATCTCATCTTTGCCAAGCTCACGAATAGCATCCCTCTCAGCTGGGCCGAGCAGCGTCGCCAGTTTGGTTTCGCTCCGGCGTCATCCCGCTAGAGCGAACAATTCTTTGTTACCCCTCTCAAGATGAAGAAGAGCCCTCTCCCCTGATCTCTGGGGAGAGGGCTACTTATAGTCGGAGCATTTTTAGTCGTCTTTAATCGTCGTCGTCTTCGCCAGCGGGGGCTGGTTTGTTGAATTGGCTCGGCGGGCGAACCGTTTTCTCACCGGGATACGGCCGCGTAAAGCCGGTCGACATGTACCAGTTGAAATGGTTCACCGTGTCCGGGTCTTCGGAGTCGGGCTTGGTTAGTTTGCCGGCGAAGATCTCCGCCTTCTTTTTGAGCCACGCCGCCCTTAGCGCCTGTACCTTACGGCTTTCCTTCGAGTGGTCTTCGTTCTGTCCAACGCCCTGGTCGAGCGGGACTTGGTTCGGTACGTGCGTCCATGGCTGGAAGTTCGACTGGGGCGGCGTGCCTTTGACGAAAGCTGTCCTCATCGGTGATGCCACCAGGTCGAACTGGTTCATTGGCGGCAGACCGAGGATTTGCTCGATCGTCCGCGTCATGTTGACCTGGGTGTAGTAGGTGTGGTCGGTAGGTCCGCCCTGGACCGTGTATGGACTGATTACATAGCCTGGGCTGCGGTGGCCGTCGACGTGGTCGACGCCGTTTTGCGCGTCGTCTTCTTCGATGAAGATCGCCGAAGAGGACCACACGTTGCTGTGGCTGATGTAGTCGATGATGCGTCCAACGGCCAGGTCGTTGTCGGCCTGTTCGGCGTCCGGTGTCGGCGGGCCGCCAGTGTGGTCATCCATTACCCACAGGATATTCAACGTTGGCACGGTGCCGTTCGCAACGTCGTTGTTGAAATCCTGCAGCCACAGATCGACCCGGAACTGATCAGGAATATTCAAATCGAATATCGGGAAGTTCGGGATCAGGTGCTGATATACGGCCGGAACAGAGGAGTGTGCCTGCACCGTGTTCTGATAGAACAACGTCTTTTCCTTCCCCGCCTCGAAGTTCTGTGAGTCGGTGTAAAAATCGCTCCAGCTCGGTTCGCTGGTCGATCCGTTCGGTTGTAGGAAGGTATCGTACTCGACATATTCGCCGTAGATCTTCACCGGCAGACCGGCGGCGGCTGCTTCCGAGAACAAGAAGCCCTTCTTCTGATAGGCGAGTGCGTCGCCGGCATTCCCGCCCGGATAGCTGCGGACCCAGTCTGGCGACTGGATGTCGTCGGCGTAGGGTGCCATGCCCTCGGTGATCCACTGATGACCGTCCGCGGACTGGCGGCTTGGGTCGTAGAAATTATCGAAGAGAGGGAAACGCGTCACTAGCGCGTGCGCGTTCGGCGTGTCCTGGCCACCGAACACTGCCAACGAGGCATCGCCATTGCCGGCAGCCACGTCGCCCAGGATCTGATCATAGGTGCGGTTCTCACGGATGATCATGAACACGTGTTTGATCAAAGACGGATCGCCGATGTGCTTGGGTATGGCGACCGGCTTGGTCTTGGGATTGCCACCAGAGGCAGATTGGATATTCTCGGTTAGATCCCAGTGGTTGCCCTGGAAAACCTGCGTCGTCATCACCTTCAGTGTGCCGCTATTCGGTATGGGGACGATGCTGACGGTGCCATTGTCCTGGTGGGTGTTGTAGTCGCAGACGTCGTAATCGCACTCATACGAAAGACGCGCGCCGATCCCCTTGTCGTTGGCAACGATGAGCGTGTTATTGACCTCGTCGAGTACAACCGAACTCGGCGCATAGGCTACTGGGATCATGCCCAGCACAGGATTCGTGGCGTTCTTGCTGAGATCGATTACTCCGATTGCGTTGGCATTGTAAAGCGCGACGTAGGCAATGCCATTCTTGCCATCGACGGCGATCGAGTTGGGCGCGGCGCCATAGGCCGCTTCGCCTGCGCCGGGCACTCCGATCGGAAGCCCTACATTGATGGTTCGCCTCACCACGTTCTTGGCCGTGTCGATCACCGAGATAGTGTCGCTATAAGTATTGGCGACCAACAGGTTGTCTCCGTAAAACGCCATCCCAGTGGGGTGTAGACCGGTCGAGATGGTCGCGGTGACCGTCATTGAGGGTAGATCCACTACTGAAACGGTACCGGTGATCGCGGCGCCAATGGTTGAGTCGGCGACGATCTCAGTGCCGGCAGAATAGATCTGGAAATCCGTCTCCGTAGCGGCCCGTCCACCTTCATTGCTGACGTAGGCGGTCGTGCCTTTGCTGTTGATGAGGATGCTGTGAGGCGCGTTCCCGACGCGGATCTGCGCACCCTGAGCCTTACCGACCAGGTCGATTTGGGTGAGCGTATCGTTCTGGTTCAGCAGAGCATACGCGCTCTTGCCATCCTTTGAGATCGCTACGCCGCCGGGGTAAGAAGTACTCCCCGTGTAGAAACTGCCGCAGGGGTTGGCATAAGAGCCCGGAGGGCTGTTCGGAAAACAAACGATGAAGGAATTGTTTGGTGGGACGCTGACCTGGGCGTCGTCTTCCAGCAAGCCGTTTGCGGTGACATTGGCGACGGTCACATTGCTGCTGTCCTGGCTAAAAACCAGGTGCTTGCCGTCTGCGGAATAGGCGATGCCGTTGTAGCTGCCCTGCGAATCCTGCCCGAACGTGACGTAGTGCTGTAGAACCTCGCCGGTGTTGGTGTCGAACACCTCGACGGCCTCGGACGCGCCCATGGTGAGGACCGCGGCCGTATGACTCTTGGCACTGGGATTCAGCGCGATAGCCTTGGCGCGAACACGAATACCAAGATCGACTTGGGTGCCGGCAGGGTTGATGACCTGGCCACTGCTGACTACCCACGATCCATTCTTCTGTGGGCCGGTCTGGTAGGTTGGGAACTCCTTGGACTGAGCAGCGGCGAGCCCCGGAAGGCACATGCCCGCCGCCAACATTCCAGCGAGCGGACGCAGACGGTTGAGTCGAGACTTGTTTCGATCCTTCTTTTGAGGCCTATTTCGAGATGCTTTTCCAGACATGAGCCGTTCTCCTCTATGGATTTTTCGTTTTGCGCAATTAGCACGGGTTGCGACACATCAATGCGGATCTTTTAGCGGCGATAATAGATCGGAACCACAGAGAAAATGTGAAGGCTCTATGAAGATCAAGTGAAAGTTCTGTCAACGTGCTGTTTTCTGGCGGGATCGTGATGTGCCCGCCACTAAATTGAGGCGAGTCTTGCGAGCGGGGATTCGGCGACACCGGAGATTTCAGGGCTGGCGGAGGTATGTGGTCAACGAGTGCTTTGTGTTCGCTGACTTCGCCGACTGCCTCTCTACCGGTTACGACTCCATCTCGACAAGCGCGCGCAGCGGCCCCAGCCATGGTTCGTAGCGTCGCCAGCGGGCGACCGAGCTGCAATAGATCGGCTGCCGCGTTTGCCATTTACTGGGAGTCCTTACGGCCCGCGGATTCAATTCGGGGCGCAGACACGCATCGTGCCACGCCAAACCGCAGGCCTGGATGATTCGCCGGATGACTGGTTCGGGGGTGCGGGTCAACTCTTCGTATTCGACCTCAATGAAGCGATCTGCCGGCAGCACGCTCCGCCAATGGTTGGTTAGCTGCCGGTAGCTGCGGAAATATTCGACCAATTCGACGCCTCCGGTCGGAAACGCCAATCCCGGGTGGAAATGAGTTTGATGGATCGACAAAGCCGTATCGACCGCAGCGCGGCGGCAATGGATGATAGTGGCCCGCGGAAAGGTCAGGTGAATCAAACCGGCCCAAAGGAAGTTGAACGGCATCTTGTCAGTTACTAGCGTCGCGGTCCGTGAGATGGCGCGCAGCACACCGAGATAATCTCCAGCAGCCTTGGCGAGAAACTGGTTGTCATCTCCCGCTTCAACCGAGCGATGCCATTGTGCTCCGCGTTCGTTCCAGAAGTGCAACTCATCGCCAGCCCCGACGTCGGGATGCATGGAGATGATCTGCTCGACCAGAGTTGTGCCGGAGCGCGGCATCCCTATGATCAGCACCGGGGTCGCATCATCGCTGCCGAGGTCGCGCGCTCGCGCCATCAATTCGGGCGTGCAGCGGTCCATCAGGCGCTTGACTTCGACCGAGAACGCAGCCGAGTCGAATGGCGTGGAGCTTCGGCGCACGGCGTCTGCGGCGTCGAAATGGTGCATGGCGAGAGCGTAGTCGCCAAGATCGTCTGCTGCTTTCCCGATCGCGAGGTGAACCCGCAGGCGTTGCGCGGCATCCAACCCCGGCGTGGTTAGAGCGGCTTCCATCCGTTGCAGTAAACCGCTGTCGCCATCGTTGTCACTGCTTGTGACCGGACGGCACCGCACAAGATCGTAGTAGCATCCCGCAAGCAAAGGCGCGATCGCGATCGCGCGTTCGAAGCATTCTCGGGCTTCGTCGAAGCGGCCTACCTCGGAGAGCAGATTACCCAGGAGGTCATGCGCCATGGCGTGCTTCGGATCGAGCGCCAGAGTCTTTCGCAGTACCTGTTCCGCTTCCGGACCGCGATTCTCGATCAGCAGAGCGCGCGCCTTGCCGAGACGGCCGAAGCTGGTGTTGCTTCCTGTAGCGGCCGCGCGACGGAAACACCCAATTGCCTCGTCGCGATGACCCAGTTCGCAGACAAGAGCGCCAGCGCGAAACCATCCCTCGGTCAGGGACGGGAGCAGCTGAGTGGCGCGATCATATGCGACCACTGCGCCGCCAATATCGCCCATCTTCTCAAGGGCGATTCCCAAACGGAAATATGCGTCGCCATATCGTGGATTGACGGCGACGGCCTGCTTTAGCGCCGCCACGGCATCCGGAATGTACCCAACCTCAAGGCAGGCGAGGCCTAGATCGTGATGGATGATGGCATTTGATGGCTCCAACAACGCCGCATCTCGCAACGGCGGGATCGCGTCGAGTGGTCGCCCAGCCCTGAGCGACTGAGTCGCCAAAGCGAGCAGCGATGCCACGTGCTGCTGCGCGACCAGGTTTGAAGATTGTGGCATGGAGCGGAACCTAGAAAAGCTAGCCAGGGCTGCTATGTGGCGATTGCAATCGCCCACGCATCTGTCGGGGACGTCTTCCCTAAGGTACGAGCAATTCAGTCAACCGATGTGTGAGCACCAGCGCGGCGCCGTAATTGTTCGCGACTGTGACAATCACCAGGAGGAAAGCTGAAAGCGTCCAAGGCCAGGTGCGTTGAAGCCGTCTACGATTGACACGCCATTCGACCAAGCGTTTGACGCGGAGGCTAATCGAAGATGAGCCACTGACGAGTCCGCTTGCCAGCGCAGGCTCAGACCACTGTTTCGAGGATCTGGAAAGCTTAATCAGCGCCGACGCCAGGTCCAGCGCATCCCGACGACTTCTTACCGCGGAGTCATCGGCCGCCAATTCAGCAGCTTCTCTCCACGCATTCTCAAGATGACTCATTCCGGGGAACGGAGTGGCACTGATCAGGACTTTTCTCAAGTTATCCCACGAGCGCTTGTGCCCTAATTCGTGACGGACCGCGACTTGCAACTCGCGGGAGCTGAGCACCGTCGTAGCCATGTCGGAAACCAGGACGCGCGGCTTTCGAATGCCGACAAGGATGAGTGCGGGCGCCCCCAGCGCGGCGCTCATAGTAGGTGTGAAGGGTCCACTCCTGTTGGTGCTTCTGACCTCCGGCGTCCACTGCGTCACCGCCTTCATCGTGCTAGCCTCGGCCTTAAGCACGCGGAACAACCCAGCGCCAAGGATGAGCAAAGAACACGCGGCGAGAATGAATGTAGCGGCGTCTTCATCAAGCGCTGCCCTTTCCATCAACCAGAATGATGGGAAGGTAAAAATAACAGCGATCAGAGTGGAAGCCGCAAAAGCGAACATTCGCAGCCCGAAAAGAAAATTGGCAGAGCAGATGTTGGACCTTTCTTTGATATGGATATGTCTAGCGCTCCGCCATGCCAATACAACCAGCGCGGATAGCAAACAGTACACTGTGGCAAAGAACGCCAGAGAAACGAGGAGTCCTCGAGCCGCAAATATCACCGCTGCCTCCCTTTTTTGAGCTGGAGTTCTGTGCGCTGACGTTCCACGAGTGCCTGCAACTCTTCAAGCAGGTTCTCGTCCTGCGCGCCTACGGCCTCCACGAAATACGAAAGATGCAGCGAAGCATATTCAGAATCCAGAAGTTGCCGGATACCCATTACGGCGGCGCCACGCTCCACTTCTTCAGGGCTCAATCGCGCCGAGTAGCGAAAAGCTTTGCCTTCGAGAACACGGAACAGGAGGCCCTTTCGAAATAGACGGTTCATCGTCGTCATGATCGTCGAATAGCTTTGCCAGATAGTGCCATCCGCGAGTATTTCGCGAACCGTGGCGCTTCCGCGCGACCACACCGCATGGTGGACTTGTCGCTCTAGCGGCCCAAGGCAGGGCTCAGGGGTGGCGTCGAAAAGAGGATCAAGCGGAATCATATTCGAATCGACGAAGCAAAATTGGTGCGATCCCGATAGAGAACTGTAAATTCGCACGCACCGCGAGTCAATCAGGCGGCTTCAAAATTCATCTCTGCTCAACAATTAATTACGATGCTCGCACTTGGCACGTTTTATCGTCGATAGTTGGCTTTTCTTACATCATTCATATTGGTGAAACATACGGTTAACCGCACGCGGTTACCGTCTGGACCTTAAACCATTACCGATTGTAAGAGATCAGGGTCAATTGTTGATTGTTGCGAGAAGACTTCGGATCGGCTAGAAATCGGTTAAATTGGTTCACACATTCGAATGATCTGGGCGACGAGCCCGGAAGAAAGACAAGCGAATGCCCCACAACTGGCTCTCTGAACTCTGCGGCGGTATAGTTTTCCGAAAGTTTCCCCGGTTTGTTTACGTCGGCGCTGCCCTTATCCTTCAAGTGTGTTTTTCCCTTGCCCAGGTTGACCGTGCGGCATTGAATGGCACGGTCACGGATGCTTCCGGCGGTGTTTTGCCAGAGGCGCATATTACAGCGATCCACAATGCCACCGGACTTCGGCGGTCGACCGTCTCCTCCACCAAAGGCACTTACCACATTCCCGAATTGCCAGTCGGCGTGTACACAATCGTTTTTGAGCACGACGGCTTCAAGCAGCTAACGTTCGTCGATGTCGAGCAGGTGATTGGTCGCACGCGAACGCTGGACGCAACGCTTCAGGTATCCGGCGGACAACAGCAGGTGGAAGTGTCGGCTAGTTCCGAACAGTGGGACCAAACCTCTGCCGCGCTCGGAGTCAGCATCAGTAAGGAGCAGGCAAGACAATTGCCACTCAACGGGCGCAATTGGGCCACGTTGACGGCGCTGCAGCCCACCGCAGTAGATACCGGCGGTAGCAGTCAACGCGCGGTTCGATTCGCCGGCCGAGGCCGTGACGACGATAATTTCACCTACGATGGCATCGACGCCACGAACATCGTCAACCAGCCTCAGCAGGCCTATGTGCGTTTAGCGATTCCCCTCGACACGATCGACGAATTTCGCGTCGACTCCATGCTCTCAACGGCAGAGGCCGGAGCAACGGGAGGCCCGCAATTGGCAGTGACCTCTCCCTCCGGAACCAATGGCTTCCACGGCGATGCTTTTGAATTTTTTCGCAATAACGTCTTCGATGCCGTGCAGCCCGTTCCTCCGGTCTCCACGCCGCAACCTCCGTTTCATCTGAATCAGTTCGGCGGGTCCGTGGGAGGGCCCATTTTTCGTAACAAGACTTTTTTCTTTCTCGCCTACGAAGGCTTCCGATCGAACTGGGGTTTCCCGCTATTAGGTTTCGTCCCTGATGCCGCCACTCGCGCTCTGGTGGAGGCGCAATCGCCGGTTTTGATTCCGATTCTCAACGCCTATCCAATAGGCCAGACGCCAAGCAGTACAGCCGGTGTGGACATATTTACCAGTGATGGCCGGCAGAGGAACTTCGAAAATTCCGGCATGTTCCGCCTCGATCAGCATTTCTCAGAGCGAACCACTGCCTTCCTCCGCTTCAATATTGATCGCGCAGCTAATCGACAGCCGCTTGCGAGCAGCAACCAATATCTTGCCGACCAAGTGCTGCAGACCTCGGCTCCAGTGAATGGCGCCATCGATCTGTTACATATTTTTTCGCCCACGCTGGTAAACGAAATCAAATTCGGCTTCAATCGCGGCACTGCCGATACTTTCGACGTCAACCAAACCGGATTGCCTTATGCAGTCTCCGTTAATGGCCTGACCAATCTGAGCAACAACCGTACGAGTATTGGCGTGGGTAACTCATTTTCCGAAATCGACAACCTGACATGGACCAAGGGTCTTCACACTATTAAAGCCGGAGTCGAGGTCAGGCGAATTCAACTCAACCAGGGAAACACCGAAGCTGGAACGATCTCGTACGCCTCGCTTGCTGCCTTCGAAGCGAACCAGGTGAATACTGCATCGCTCAACGGCGCACTACCCATCAATGGCCTGCGCAAGACACAGTTCTACGGTTACGTGCAGGATGAATTCAAGTGGCGGCCAAACTTAACTTTGAACCTCGGATTACGCTACAGTTTCTTCAATATCTTTCACGAAGTGTTAGGCCGTGCTAATCCATTTGATTTCGCCACCTGCGGACCGCAAGGGTTTTGTGGCGTCGGCGCCAGCTTCGGGCAGCCTAATTACGGAGACGTTGACCCGCGTATCGCCTTTGCCTGGTCCCCGCGCGCCAGCGGGCACACCGTAATTCGCGCCGGTTTTGGCGTCTATCATGAGGACGGCCAACTCGACGATCAAAATCTTCCCATCAGCAACGAAGTCTTTGCCTATTCCTTGTCGAGTGCAACTATTCCCGGTCTCAGCTATCCCATCGATCCTTTCCTGGTTGACACAACCGGCATCGTCTCGCCACGCGCCCAAGATCGTCGCCGGAAAGATACTTCGGTTACGCAATGGGGATTGTCGGTTCAACAAGCCCTGCCGGCCGATTTTGTCGCGACCGTCTCATATGTGGGAAGCCAAGGCACACATTTGTTGACGTTATCGGAAGTCAACGTCCAGGATCCGGTCACCAAACTCCGTCCCTATGCTCCGTTTGGCCAAGTGAGCTGGCGAGGCAACATGGATACCAGCAGTTATGAAGGACTTTCGGTAGCCGTCAAGCGTTCCTTCTCGCGCGGTTTCCTATTCTCCGGCAATTACACCTGGTCGCATGAAATCGATGATGGTTCCAATGGCAGCGGCGACGGCGATTCTCTTGTGCCTCAAAATGTCGCCTGCCCCGCTTGCGAACGTGCGAGCGGCATCTGGGATGCCCGCCACGTGTTCAACGCCAACGCCATCTACCAACTGCCGTTCGGTGCGGGCAAGCCCTATCTGAACGCCCCGGGAATTTTGCGCGATATCGTTGGTTCATGGCAGGCAACTTCCACGCTTGAGGCGCGCACCGGATTCCCCATCAATGTGCTGATTAGCCGCAAAGCCGGCGATGTGCCCGACGGCAATACCACCGACCAACGCCCCGACCTGGTGCCGGGAGTTTCCCTCACACCTCCCGGTGGCTCGAGCATCGGCGAATGGATTAATCCAGCGGCCTTCGCGGCTCCGGCTTCCCAAACTTTCGGTGACGCACCGCGCGATTTATTTCGAGGTCCGGGCGCGTGGCAGATCGACATGGGACTCTCGAAACACATTCCTGTAACCGAGCGCGTGGCCGTTCAGTTCCGAGCGGAAGTGTTCAATATTTTCAATCATCCACAGTACGGTTTGCCGCAAGCGACCTTCTTAGGCTCGGGATTTGGCAGCATTCTTAACAGTGTCAACACCAACACTCCCGTGAGCCCAGTAGGCACGGGAACCCCACGCGAGATTCAGTTTGCGCTAAGGATCGCGTTCTAAGAAAGCTGAATACATTAGGTCTCCGAACGGCAGGGCGTCGCGTCAGACTTGGGATGTCACTTCCCGCCGGTGCCTCATCTGCGGTAAATCCTATTGTGACGGGCCGCCTTTTCTGGATCTCCACCCGGGTGGCGATACAAGGCTGCTAGCCAACGGTGAGCCGCTGGGTTGTCGCTGTCTATGTCCAGCGCAAGTGCGAACGCTCGTTCGACGTCATCGATTCTTTTCTGTCGCAGATAAACGTCTCCAATCAGGCCCAGTCGATATCAGGGTGAGTTTTGCGGGGCTGGGGTCAAAGGATCGAGACATATTGCCCGGCGCTGCCTTTGTTGATCTTCTAAGATACAAAGGAATACACTTCGCCACGTCTCGCCCATGATTGGTCAGAAGTTCGGTCACTATCGAATTGTCGAGCAGATCGGTGTCGGCGGCATGGGCGTCGTTTATCGCGCCTACGACGAGCGCCTTGACCGCACGGTTGCCATCAAAGTGCTCGCTCCGGGGGTGGTTGCCGGAGAAGCCGCGCAAAAACGCTTCCGCCGCGAAGCTCTGGCACTGGCTCGCATCAATCATCCCAATATCGCGACCTTGTACGACACCGGATCGGAGAACGGTACCGACTATCTGGTGATGGAAGATATCGAGGGAATCGCCCTCAGCGAACACATCGCAACCAACCCGCTCCCGATCAGTGAAGTGCTCAGCCTGGCGGTTCAAATTTGCGAGGGACTCGCGGCTGCGCACGATCGCGGAATTGTTCACCGCGACTTGAAACCGGGGAATATGCGCCTGACCCCCGATCGAAGGCTGAAGATTCTGGATTTCGGGTTGGCCGAACGTTCGGCTGGCCCCAGCCAGCTTGGGGTCACGATCACCTCGACACAGGTTCAGGAGATGGGCGGCACCATTCCCTATATGGCTCCCGAACAACTGCAAGGGCAGCCGGCCGATAAGCGGTCCGACTTGTGGGCGTTCGGCGCTGTCCTCTATGAACTCAGCTGCGGCCAAAGACCTTTTCCTGGCGACGTGGCCACTGCGGTTGCTGCCGACATTATCCATAAACCACCTGCGCCGCCGCGTACCGTTCGCCCCGAAATTCCCGTTGGCTTGGAAAGAATCATTCTCAAGTGCCTGGAGAAGAAGCCGGCGATGCGCTACCTCTCGGCTCGCGCCGTGCAGCAGGACCTTGAAGACCTGCGCACCGGAACCACCTCTCGAAATCTTGAAATTCTCTCCAAGACTAAAAGCACTACACCGTGGTCGACTATTTTGGCCGGAATCGCAGTGCTTGTCTTCGGATTGGCCGTCGGAGCGTGGTTCGTCTGGCATCTGGGAGAGAAGGGCGGCAAGCAAAACGCCCGCCGATCTATCGCTGTGCTGCAGTTTCGGAATCTCACCGGAAGGCCATCGGAGCAGTGGGTATCTACCGCTTTATCCGAGATGTTGACGACCGAATTGGCGGCTGGCGAGCAACTGCGAACGCTTCCCGGCGAGGATGTCGTACACGCCGAGCGCGACCTGAATATTGCCGACAGCGTCAGCCTCGGAGAAAACACGCTATCGCAACTTCGACAACGCTTGGGTAGCGATCTGGTGGTGGTGGGCTCGTATCTTGATATGAACGGCCAGATGCGCGTGGATATCCGTTTGCAAGATGCGAAAACAGGAAGCATGGTCGCGAACTTCTCGGAGACCGGAACCGAGGAACAATTACTGAATATCGTTAGCCGCGTTGGGTCGTCTCTGCGCGCCAGTTGCGGAATTCGCGACTTGACCCCGGCGCAATCCGACAACCTTCGCGCCTTCTTGCCCGCCAATTCGCAGTCGGCGCGCCTCTATGCCGAAGGTCTGGAGCGAATGCGGGCATTTGATCCCGCAGCCGCGCGGGAAAAATTTGAAGCGATGATCGACGCCGATCCAACCAATGCGCTCGCCCATAGCGCGTTGTCCTCGGCCTGGTCGCAGCTCGGCTATGATCGCAAAGCAGTTGACGAGGCGAAGAAGGCCTTCGATCTTTCCCGCAATCTTTCGCGCGAGGATAGCCTGGCCATCGAAGGCGCCTACTATGTAGCCGATAAAAAATGGGATAAGGCGATCGAGTCATACCGCACTCTTTTTGCCTTCTTCCCCGACAACGTGGAGTATGGACTGAATCTCGCCGACTCCCAAGTCTCGGGCGGCAAAGCGCACGATGCTCTCGGCACGCTGAACACCATGCGCCAGATAAGTTCGCAGGCGAACGCCCAGAAGCAAGCGAAGTCAAAAAACAACACCAATAATAATGATGACCCGCGTATCGACCTCGCGGAAGCGCAGGCCGCGACCGCCCTTTCCGATTACCGGCTTGCGGTGAGTGCAGCGGGACAGGCCGCCGCCGCCGCAATTCGCCAAGGGGCGCGGCTGGAACACGGCCAGGCACTGTTGCAGCAATGCTGGGCCTTTCGCAATCTCGGTCAACTTGAGGAAGCGAAACACGCGGGTCAGCAGGCTCGGGAGATCTTTACCAACAGCGGCTACTTGCGGGGCCAGGCGCGGAGTCTTACCTGCATCGCCAACGTCGCCGACGATCAGGGTGATCTCGCTTTGGCCCAGCAAATGCATGAAGCAGCGTTGTCGTTGGCGAAGAGTATTGGCGCTCGTATCGATATTGCCGGCGCTCTCAATAACCTCGGCAACGTGCTCGGAGAGCGCGGCAAGCTGGAAGAATCGAATGCTCGCTATCAGGAAGCGATATCCGTTGCCACCGAGATCGGCGATCAGGGCGATGAACTGCGGGCCCGAAGTAATCTTGGCAATAATCTCATCGTCCTCGGCCAGTTCGAAAGCGCGCAGAAGGCGCTCGACGGTTCACTCGCAATTGCTCGCGAGATTGGGGATCAGCAAGGTGTCGTCGAGTCGCTGATCAACCTGGGAACCGTCTCCTATTCTCTCGGCGACCTCGCGAAATCGGAGCAGCAATTAAGCGAGGCCCTGTCTTCTTCGCGATCGCTTGGACTTCGCGCCGACAGCGCATTCGCGCTCAACGCGCTCGGAGACATCATGCTGGCGGAAGACAAGCTGACTGCGGCGGAAAACAATTACCGGGAGGCGCTCGAAATCAGTAAGCAACTCGACCAGAAGGAAGCGATGGCCATCGGCCAGCTTTCGATGGCGTCCCTCGCGTTGGAGCGGGACGATTTGCCTGGTGCGGAAAATACAGCTCGCGCCGTTGTGCAGAAAACTCATGAACAGGGGAATACGGAACAGGAAACGTTGGCGCACATTCTTCTGGCAAAGACGTTGACGCTCGGGGGCAAGCTCGACGACGCCCAATCCGAACTCGCGGCAGCCTCAAAACTGCCCGCTAGAAATGAGACCACAAAGCTGATCTGGTCCATCACTGCCGGAGAACTCCTGGCTCGCCAGGGCAAGAAGAAAGATGCAGCGCGGGTTCTGCTCGAAGCGCAGCTGCGGGCACAGACAATGAAATATATTCCCGGCCAATTCCTGGCGCGCCTCACCCAAATCGAATCCGGAACCGTCGATACGGGCCACCGTGCTCCACAGGATCTCGCTCAAGACGCCACGAAGTTGGGTTTTCAGCTAATCGCGCGTAAAGCCGAAGAAGCAGGAGGCCGCAGGCCTCCCGCTTCCGCTGCACATTAAGAGTAGCGCTGACTAAAGTGCCTCAGCCGAGTCCGAAGCAAATCATCCAAAGCAAATCATTGAATCCCAATCGAGGGCACGACGATGGGAAGCGATGTGCTTTGCTGGGTCTGAATATAGAATGTCAGCCCCTGCCCTTCGGCCGGCGTAACTCCGGCGGGAAAGCTCGGAAAAGCGCCCGACACAGTGAAAGCCACAGAAGTTTTACTTTTCACCGCGAAAGTAATTCCCGAAAGTCCGCTTTCGTTCGAATCCTCGGTGCACAGCTCCTCGTCATTTCCACTGTCATCACAGATATTCACGCCGTAAAAATTCCCAGTAAAGGTCCCCTTGGTCAGTTTGCCGATGTTCACGGTTACGTTCGCAGAACTAGATTGCAGCTGAAACAGGTAAAGGTAAGCTCCACTGGCGCAACCACCATCCGAGCGGTCCGTGTCGGAGGTGCAAATGATTTGACGCGTCATGGTCACCTTTTTCCCATTCGCTGAAAGCGGGATCACAACCGTTCTCCCTAGGACCGTCCATTGATCCACGTCCCCGCCTTGCCCGTTAGCCGAGCTCTGTCGTACCGGAATCGCCGACGCGGTAAAGCTTCCAAGAACGACGACCGTAATCAGCAAACACACCCACACTATCTTCGACATACCCATAGAGGTCTCCTGTTTGTTTTTTTCAGGCAGCTGATCCACTCGGTTGGGGAAGAATCTGAGTGAGTTCTGGCAAACCACCCTAAAATCGAACCAATCTTAGCTCGGAAAAGGGGCCAGATGCAACCCTGCTATCCGAGCACACAATCAGGATTGCATCCTGATAGCAGGCCGACCGGGAGTCTTCCCGAACATTTGTACAATCAATTTCGTCAGATCGCTTCAGCCGTCGTCCATACCGTCTACATTGACATTGGCTTGCTTTCGAAGCATAATCTCGGCCACTTGGGGACTCGGGTGAGAGCGCTCCCGTATATTCGATCGATGAGCGTTGCATTTCCGAGAACCTGAATTTGTGCATTTGATGCGAAGTGCACCGCTGAACCGTTCTTCCCCGTTACACTCACTTGCCAATTTGGCGCCTGCGGTTTTCTAACCCAGCAGGCGGCGGCCCGGCCGCAAGCCGGAACGATTACAAATTTCCGCAATCCATTCAAAGGGGACGCTCATGTTCTGCCATCAAGTTTCAGAATCCATCTCATGCGTAAGGCAGTCACGATTCTTGTCACGCCTTCAGGTACTCACTCTCATCACAGCATGTCTTGTTGCTCTGCCACATCCTGCCCTCAGCCAGGCCCAAGCTGCGAACGCCGGGGCTGTGCGGTCGGCGACCGTTCCGCGTCTGATCCGCTACCAGGGAGTGGCACGCGACCTCGACAATAAACCTCTTACTGGCTTGCTTGGCCTCACTTTCTCGCTCTATGCCGACCAAAACGGCGGCGAGGCGCTGTGGATGGAAACCCAGAACGTCCAAGCGAATGCTGCAGGTCACTATTCTGTGTTGCTGGGCTCGACCAAAGGAGAGGGTATGCCCTCCGAGCTGTTCGCTTCTGCGCAGGCGCGCTGGATCGGCGTGCAGATTGAGCAGCAGGCTGAACAGCCGCGAACTCTGTTGGTGAGCGCTCCCTATGCGCTGAAGGCAGTAGACGCGGATACGCTAGGTGGATTACCCGCGAGCGCGTTTGTGCACGTGAACTCGGAAGAAGCTGGGACCTCCGGCCAGTCGTCTGCAAGCGCCGTGACTGTAAGTGGCGCCACAAAAGCGGGTGGAGTAGTCCAGCCGGGACCGCAGGCGGCTGTGACGACCTCCGGCGGCACCGCGAAAACCATTCCGATGTTCACCACGGCAACCAATATTCAAAACTCAATTCTTACCCAGACGGGGACAACTGAACTGAACGCCACAGGCTCTGCCGCCGCGGGCAGTGCTCCTATCATCTGGTTGAAAAACAGCGCCGCTGTACAAACGGGCTCGACAGGTAACTCTATCGACCTTCGGTTTTCGCCTGACAAATCGGGCACGGTAGCAAAGCCCGACGCCTACATCCGCGCTCAGGAGACTGGCAGCAGCCACACTAGCACTTCTCTGCAATTCGGCACCTTGGCCCAGGGAGCTTCCACTGCCGCCGAGAGGATGCGGATTACGGCAAGCGGACTAGTCGGTGTCGGCACGGTCATCCCCGGCAGCGAGCTCGAAGTCGACTCTCAATCGATTAGCTTGACGGCAATTTCGGCGGTCGGCGCCAGCGCTAGCCCTGGTTCCCTGAAAAATGGATCAGATGGACTTACCAGCACCGGAGGCACGGGGGACGATACGAATCATGATACCGGTCAGGCGGTCGGTGGAGATGGGATCGTAGCGACCGCCGGCGATGCAGATGGTTTCGGCGGGAACGGCGTCGTTGCAACCGGAGGAATCGGGGCGGCTTCCGATGGCGTCGGCGGCACTTTCCACGGAGGAAACAGTGTGGCTGGGGGCGACGGAATCGATGCGTTTGCGGGCAGTGGTTATGCAGGCTATTTTGACGGCAACGTTTTAGTCTTCGGCACACTTAGTGCGTCGACCAAAGACTTCAAGATCGATCACCCGCTCGATCCGGCGAACAAGTACCTCGTACATGCGTCGGTGGAATCGTCAGAGATGAAGAATATTTATGACGGTACCGTCACCACCGATTTGGCAGGCAATGCCACTGTGAGTCTGCCTTCTTGGTTCGAGGCTTTGAATACAGACGTCCGCTACCAGCTCACGGTGATCGGACAGTTCGCCCAGGCCATCGTGTCGCGCAAAGTGCAGAACAACCAATTCGGAATTAAAACCAGCCTGCCCAATGTCGAAGTTTCATGGCAGTTAACCGGCGTCCGTCATGACGCCTATGCGACGGCCAATCCGCTGGTGGTGGAGGAAGAAAAAGAAGCACGGCTAAGGGGCTTCTTCATTCATCCTGAGCTGCACGGCGCTCCGGCAGACCGGCAGATCGGGTGGGCGCGACATCCGCAAATGATGAAAAAGATGCAACAGCAGAGACAGCAAGTAAAGCGGAAGGCAGCGCAGCAGCTCAGCGTCTCTGCACAAAAATAGCTTCGCAACTTGGAACTTGCGAAGCACAGCTGTGGTGTTTTTAGCGGACGATTGCGGTCGGTAGTGGCTAGGTTTCCGGGGTCACCACCGATTTTTTCACTTGGACCACGGCGGGTTACCAACCATGGTTATTCGTAATCGCCATGACACTGATTGAAAGGTTCTGATACCGCCGGGAGACGATAAATTCAGCCATCACGGCAGAAGAATGTCGCCAGCTGCCATCAATTGCGGTTGGAGGCGGGAGCGTCGGCCTGTCTGAACTGGTTGCGTTTGCGATAAACAATGAAAATCATGAAGACCGACATAACTGTGGGAGGGACGATAAGAATCAGAATTCCACTCTGCAAGGCCTGAATCATTCGTGTGCCGGCCGAAGCCGCTTGCGTATAGCACAGTGCGCAACCCTGGGCAAAAGCGGGAAGAGGGGCGCCGAACATGCCACATAGAGCCGATACGATGGCAATACGTTGCAGGCGTTGATTCACTCGCATCTTTTCGGGGCCTCGTCTTCTAAACATTTTCTACCGTCTCCATCTTAATCTTAACCGCCGCGTCATTTTGAAAATGGTGCGCCGATCACCATCCGAGAGCTATCTGTCCACCCATATTGCATTGCCAGCAGGACAAAAACAGTGAAGATGACGACAAACAACGCAAAGCCTCGTTTTTCTGTCCCCAAATGCATGAAAAACATAACCGCTAGTCCCGCCTCGACAATGGCGACCGCCAGCATGCGCCAGAGCAGTTGCGAAGCGTCGATATTCTGACGGGCAATAACGAATTGCAGACCCGCCAACACCAATAGGCACAAATATACCGCCAGGTCTTTACCTATTCCTGTTCCTGCGCTCCAATGCCCTTCTGCCGTTGCCATAGAATTCTGCTCCCAGGAATTTATCTAGTGCGCGAGATTTAAAAGATAGACCAAGGGTACGACAAACATCCAAACCAGATCCACGAAGTGCCAGTAGAGTCCAAGGATCTCGATGTCATCCGCGTTGTAGCGGCCGCCTTTGTAACGCACACCGACGACGATCAGCGCGATAATGCCGCCAGTGACATGGGTAAGGTGCAAGCCTGTAATGGTGAAAAATGACGCTCCGAATAGTCCGGTTCCCCACGGATTTTTAAACAGGGTCATGCCTTCGCTGATGAGCGCCATCCATTCCCGAACATGCAGTATCGCGAAGAGAATACCCGCGGCCGCCGTGATCATGGTCCAACGGAACGCGGCCGCTTTGTCGCCCATGCGCGCCGACCGCAGTGCGAGAAGCATGGTGAGGCTGCTGGTGAGAAGGATGAACGTCATCAGCGCAACATTAGTAATGCTGTGGAATGGCCGCGGCCAGTCGGGAGAACCGTTACGCACGAACCCATAGGCGACCAAACACGCGGCAAAAGTCATCGTGTCGGCGATAATGAACAGCCACATCGCCAGTTTCTTGGTGGGGATCGAAAACACAGGCCCTATCGTCAGGCCTGTCGAGTGTTCGTCCAGGGTTAGATCCGCTTGGCTCACAGCGCCTCCCAGGCGTTGAAGTTTTAAAGTTTCGACCAAAGTAATAAGAGCAAATACACCCAAAGACCACCCATGAAATGCCAGTAGCGGGCCGTCGCATCCAACTGGTTCTGTCGAAGGATGGACTTACTCAACTTATGCAGGACATAAACCAAGCCCCCTAGCCCTCCCAGCACGTGCAGAGCATGAGTAACTGTCAGGACATAGAAAAAAGAACTGCTTGGATTTGTAGCTAAGTACAATCCGCGGCCGCGTAGCTGCAACCAGGCGACATACTGGCCAGCTACAAAAAGCAAGCCGAGAAATAGAGTTATGTATAGCCAGACTGCGGGGCCATTAACCTGGCTGTTCAAGTCGCCTCTCAAGGCAGCAATTCGGCGACGCGCCACTTCCAGGGTGATGCTGCTGGCGAGAAGCACCAGAGTATTGAAATAAAGAATGGGAGGCAACGTGAAGCTCTGCCAGTCAAGCGATGAACCCTTGCGAACGAATAAAGCGCTAGTGAATGCGGCAAACATCATCGTAATGGCGAAGAGCACCACCCAGATTGCGGTCGAAGTTGGTGGCGGAGAATAGTCCAGAACCGCTTGGCGGTTGTTGTCAGGTGGAACCAAATTCCGCCAACCTCCGTTCCCCGCTTGCCCTCGACCCGGCTCACGGTGCGGGTCGATTGGAGGCGGCTCTTGTACGGTAGATGCCATAGAGATCTAATACTCCGTCAGAAAGTTCTCGCGTATCACTTCTTGGTCTTGCGATTTATTTCTCGTCGTGTTCTGTCTGAACCTGCTCGGGCGAAGTCTGCATTACATAGTCGCCGACCGAACTTCGCACACCGTATTGATAGGGATCGTGGTAAACCACTGGATGTTTACCTCCGAAATTGTCGAAAGGCGGTGGCGTGGCCGTACTCCACTCCAGCGAGGTAGCTTCCCACGGATTATCCGGCGCCGGCTTGCCCCAAAACCGGCTGTGAATCAGGTTGTAGAGAAATATCAACTGGGCAGCGCCGGTAATCAGGGCCGCAACGGTGATGTATTGATGCACCGGAATCAGGGACTGCATATAGTCATCCGGAAACGACGAATAGCGGCGGATATTCCCGGCCATTCCCAGGTAATGGAATGGCATAAAGATGCAATATGTCCCAACGAAGCTGAGCCAGAAATGAATTTTCCCCAGAGTTTCGTTCATCATGCGCCCAGCCATCTTTGGAAACCAAAAGTAAGTTCCCGCGAAGATGCCGAACATCGCCGCGACGCCCATCACCATGTGAAAATGGCCAACCACGAAGTAAGTCCCGTGGAGCATGATGTCGATCGAGGGTTGGGCCAGAAAGAAGCCGCTGACTCCGCCGCTGACGAACATCGAAATAAAACCCAATGCAAAGAGTGACGCCGAATTGATTCGAAAGTTCGAACCATACAGACTGAATACCCAGATCAGCACCACGATGGTGGCCGGGATCGTTATGACCAGCGTCGGGAAAGAGAATGCCAACGCAGAGAACGGATTCATCCCGCTGACAAACATGTGATGCCCATAGACCATGTAACTGAGGACGGCAAGAGCACCCATGCAATAGATGAGCACTCTCTGGCTAAGCATCTGCTTGCGCATGCTCGTAATCAAAATGTGGGAGACGATTCCGATGCCGGGTACGATCGCGATGTAGACCTCGGGATGCCCGAAGAACCAGAACAGGTGCTGCCAAAGCAGAGTCGATCCGCCCGAATGTGGTTGCAACTGGTCGTTGATCACCAGATTCGAGGCGACAAAGAAGCTCGTCCCTGCGACGTGGTCCAGAATGACGAGGATACATGCCGGCATCAGAACGGCAAATGCCGTCAGCCCCATGCACGAGGTTATGAACCATGCCCAGGCGGTGAGTGGGAGGCGCATCAGGCTCATGCCCTTGACCCGGAGATCAAGTGTGGTGGTGATGAAATTCAACGAGCCTAACAACTGTCCGATACAAAACAGCGCGATGGATATCATCCAAAGGATCACACCCATGCCCTCGCCAGGACCGCCAACGGCACCGACTGAATTGAGTGGCGCGTATTGAGTCCAGCCACCGAGTGTCGGTCCGTCGCCGATGAAAAATGATGACATCAAGACCACGAAGGCGAGGAATGTTACCCAGAACGACATCATGTTGAAGCGGGGGAAAGGCATGTCCTCCGCGCCGACCTGAATGGGCAAGAAGAAATTACCGAAGGCCGCGAAAGGCGCGGTCGTTAGCACAAAGAAGACCATGATGGTGCCATGCATGGTCATCAATTGCAGGTAGTACTCCGGCGTCATTACGCCGCCGGGAGCGCCGGTTTTCGAAAGCAGTTGCAGGCCGGGTATCGCAGCGTTGGTCCACCCGAGGTGGATGCGCATAAGCCACGACAGAACCATCCCACAAAGGGCGGCAAGTAATGCTAATGCGTAATACTGCTTGCCGATCACCTTATGATCCAGACTGAAGACGTGCTTCCGAAGGAAACTTGTCGGAGGAGCGTGGTGTTGCGCCGCATGCGCTGACATGTCGTGCATTTTTATGCTCACCTCAAAAAAATGTTCCCATTCAGCGATTGAAACGCGCAGAACGCGGATTGGCAGAGCTACTGTAGTGCCTGTTCCTTCTTGACCCACTCTTCGAAGTCCGGCTGGGACAGCACATAGAGGTAAGCCTTCATGTTGTAGTGTCCCAGCCCACAGAGTTGAGTGCAGACGATTTCGTACTTGCCGACTTTGGTGGCGGTAAAGTGAAGAGAAACGTCCAGCCCGGGAACAAAATCTTGTTGCACCCGCAGTTCCCGCACAAAAAAGGAATGTCCGACATCTTTCGCATGCATGAGCAGATGGATTTCCTTGTCGACCGGGATCGCCATTTCGGCGGTCACAATGTCGTCCCTGGAATCGCTGTCGTGCTCGGGATCGAGTCCAAAGAAATTCTGCGATCCTTCATTGATCAACTCCGCATGCGTCGGTCCGAAGGTTCCATCAGGACCGGGATAGCGGAAATAATAAGCGAACTGTCCGGCCTGGACCTGGATGCGCATGGCATTGGCCGACGGCGGGGTTAAATACTGGTTAGCCCACGCCTTCACTCCGAAGACTCCGAGAGCCAGGACTTCCACACCGACCACCAGCAAGGCAGCGATCACCAGGCCGGTGGCGCCACCCGGAAAACGTTTGAGTTTTGCATTGGGACCGCGGTTCGAATACTGCCAGACAAAAAGAGCCAGGAGGAACTGCGCCGCCAGAAAGGCTATTCCCGCCTCAGCCATGGTTTCTGACATCTGCTCATCGATCAGGTGCCCATGGGTCGAGATGTCCTCCGGCGCCACCCAAGTGTGCCGCAGGATGGGAATCGCGGAAAGGATCGCGATTATGACCAGGGTGACCGCAAAGAGTTTTGCCATTATGTCTCGCTTCCCGCTGCTTTCGGATCCTGATTATCGCCTGCCAAATCTAGCCCGTTGACGCAGACTAGCGAGCGCGGCCACCAGATCGTAACCTAACAACCTGGAACGATGTCGAAACTCACCACGTCGAGGCAGCGTCAGTAGGCCTTAGCCTTGAAAGTGAAGTTGACTTCCTTGGTCTCGCTGCCAGTGATGGTGACATCAGCAGTCTGGGTTCCGTAATCTTCGTGCCATGCCGTAAGCGTGTACTTGCCGGGAGGCAGGTCTGGGAGCTTGAAGTCTCCAGCACCTTTACTAAGATCGTAGTGCGAGGTCTTCAGTACAACGAACCAGCCGTGCATCCAGGGATGGATGTTGCACTTCACCGGGATGAATTCGGGCTTGTCGTATTTCTCCTTGATAGGCGGCGTCCCTGGGGGTTGTGATTTGTTCCACTCAATGTTGACTTTGGGCAGTGGGTGAATGTTGTGCGAGGTCTGGTCCTCGTTAAGGATGCTGAACTCCTGGTTCACGTGCATCGGCAAGACGTGCGGAATATACTGGCAGCCCTTTTGCGTATAGCTAATCGCCTGCGACGGAACCTGGCCATCGTCAGGCGCTCCGGACGAAACGTACACCACGACGTTTTCCAGCGCGTTGTTGGATCCCGTCACCACCGTCTCCGTGGTTATCGGAGTCGTGTGCTGCTTGGCGCAACTGGGTTCCTTGGACATGTCAATCGGTTTTTGGTGGGCCGGCGTACCCGTATAGGTCACCTTGCCGCTGATCGTGCCAGCGAACATCAGGGAAGAACAGAGGACCAAAGTAAAACTAGCCAGCATCATCAGCTTGGTGCGCATTCGATTAACTCCTTGCTCGGTTTTTTTGTGTCGTTTGGCCAAGTGTATTCTCTTTACTGGCCGCCGCCGGGTGCCTTGTTATCTGCAGGAGCGGGAGCTGGCGGCGGAGTTTTATCCACGTAGGGTGGAATGACTCCGTGTGCAGCCGCCAGAACTTCGTTCTCTTTGCCGTGGCGATTGACCTGCAATGTGCGCAGGAAGTGGACGAGATCCCACGCGTCATTCGGTTGAATCACATCCGCGAATGACGGCATAGGAGTGCCGTCCACGCCGGTCATGAAAATCTTGTAGATATCCTGGTTGGTATCGCCGCACTTGAAGCGCGAATCGTTTCGGCCCAGAGTGAAGTTGTAGGGACGAATCGGATTGTCTTTACTGTCGGTCAGCGTCGCGGCGGACGGACCGTCGCCCTCGCCGTGGGTTCCGTGGCACTTCCAGCATTCAAGTTTCGTGAAGAGCGCCTTGCCGTGGGCGATGCTCTCGATGGTGATCGCAGGCTCGGCAGGAATCGTGATCGGCGTGCCGGCCTTTTCGGTCTGCCAGCGGGGCGAGAATATCTTAATGTAGGCCACTAAGTTGGCGCGCTGCTGCTTGCTGAAAGTATTCCAGATGGGCATGTTGGAGTTGGTAAGCCCGCGCGCGATGGTGTTGTACAGATCTTCATCTGTGGGCAAGGTGCCGGTTAAAGTGGAGCGGCACTTGAAGGTCGCGAGGGTAAAATCGCGCGGCTTCGGATCCAGCCAAACCGCGTTCTCGCCGTTGGCGTCACCGTAGTCGCCATGGCAACCGGCGCAGTAGCGGCGGTAGTCGGACTTCGCGTCCACGGAATGCCCTGTGATATTACCGATGTGACTTTCCATCGGCTTGATCGCGAGCGGCGGCTTCGGGCCAACATCAGGCGCAGAATCCTGCGCCGAGGCCAGAGGAGTGAATGCGGCAAGGACCAGTCCTAGAATCGCAGCGCAGGGAATTGCGGTGAAAAAAGTAGCGCCGATAAAACGCATTGGCTTCAAGCTGTTCATAGTCACCACCCTCAAACCGAAGTCGGGCTCGCGAATCGAGTTCGCCAGCGGGTCATCCTCGTGGTTAAAAATCGAAGTCAAGTCCAAACAACAGTTCACTACTGGTCAGGTTGGTTGCGCTAACTGGTGAGGTTCCATCAGAGTGAAACCAGTTGTATTCGCCGTGGTAAGCAAGCCCGGCGCGGCTAGTCATAATCGGGTTATAGCGATAGCCGACGGTGTAGGTGGTGATATTGCCAAGGTTGGATGCCGAAGGCCCGGCGGGTCCGGTATACCCCGACCCGTTTGCCTGTTGCGACATTCGGATCGTCTCATAGCGCCCGAGCAAAATCATTTGCGGACTGACGACGTAGTGCGGCTCAATAAGAACGCCATTCCAAGTCGGGTTGCGGGAGCCCGTTGGGAGCTGTGTTCCCGGTGTGTTGTTATTCGGGGCGACCCCGTCAATGAAGTCTCCGTAGCCCTGGCCAAACCACGCGCTGTCCTCGCCATGTTGCGTGACCACCGTGAGGTCAAGATGCTGGCCGAAGTAGAACTGTCCGACGAAACCCTCGCGGCTGTATCCCTTATTGTTG
>Ga0209006_10000929_pt1 | contig 27119 bp, 27 predicted proteins | sample JacPin_JW_Ref_O2_FD_188567 | JGI IMG/M metagenome (GOLD analysis project Ga0209006, IMG submission 188567) | Forest soil microbial communities from Algoma, Ontario, Canada - Jack Pine, Ontario site 1_JW_Ref_O2 (SPAdes) (version 2) | ecosystem: Environmental > Terrestrial > Soil > Boreal...
CTTGGGACCAACGGTGCCGTGCGGATTGTGACAATCGGAGCACTGGACCAATTCTTCGTTAACTCGATGGCGAAAAGGCATTTCAAACTGGGCCTTTTGCTGGAGATGGCACGAGTAGCACAGCTCGGGTTGCGCCTTCGTCAGCAGAAACTCTTTGGTTTCCGGCTTGTGCGGCGAGTGGCAGGAGATACAACTGACATTGTTCTGGGTGTGAATCGAGTTGATAGCGTTCATGTGCTGCGGCCCGCCGGCGTGGCAACTCATGCATCGGGCGTTGATTTCCTGGGCCGACGCGTTCTTGAACGTGAAAATTTTGGTCTTGTCGCCACCGCCGTCAACGTGCGCCTTCCCGGGACCGTGGCATCCTTCACAACCCTGCCACTCCGGGCCTTTCTTGCTATCGAGGGTCGTTACAAAGTGCGGCGATGCCTCGAAATGGCTGAAAAAGTCCTTCGAGGGCATATCTGCGTGACACGTCTTGCACGTCTCCGACCCGACGTAGAGCGACGGATCGCTCGGCCCGACATACTTCCGCGTCTGTGCGGACGCCTTAGATTTGTCTTTGGTGGAATCAGGGCTCGCTGGCCGAGCGCGTACAACCAAGACGGTACAGCCAATCGCGAGCAGTAAGAATAACGATAAGTGCGTCCAGCGGCGCATTGACGCCGCATTCTAGAAGAGAGAGGGTGCGCAATACTGTGCGTTTCAGCACACTTTCAAATGCGGATCGGGCGACCGAATATATGTCTTAGGGTTGAAGCTCGACTGTCCTTAATTCTATGTGGGTCACACTCTGTGCTGACACGCATCATTGAAAATATGAATGCGTGGTCTGTGCTGGACAAGCGCAAAAGTAACTTCGCCGTAGCTTGAAATTGGCCCTCATAAAGACTGGGCGTAGCGAAGAGGCCGGTCTCCACTGCTTCTCCAGAAGTAGGCCAAAATGATGACACTTGCGATCGACGCGTAAGCACACCACAATGAGGTGAACGCGTAGCTCTTGTACGCCAAAACAACAAGAAAAATCACCAGATTTCCTGCGCCGAACAGTACCATGGCTCTAACTTTCGAGAAAAACAGCGACCCGCAGGTTGCAATCACATATAGCACTGCAACTGCAGAATTATTTGTGGCCTGGTTGATGTACACAATGCTGTTTCCCTTCACCCAGACCTGCAAAGGGTAGGCGGTTAGCGCCCACAAGATGTAAGTGCAGTTGTCCCACCTAGCACAACGAATGGAAGCATGCGTCTGCGACTTCTCCCATCGGGCTCAAACAGAAGTACGCCCAGCGGCAGCAGGAAGGGTAGCAGCCCTTGAGCGTACAACATGAACGCCGCTCCCATGTTGTGCGCCACCACGGGCGAGACAATCCCATCCAATCCCAACCAAACGAATCCTTCGATGAATTGATGAACGGCAAATAGAATGGGCAGCGCGGCAAAAAGTAATTCGCGCCTGTGCTCACCTTGTCAGCGTGAGTACGCCGACGGCGCCTAGAGCGGTACTACCAACAAAGTTCGCCGCAGCCGAAAAAGCACATAATTCCTCTTATCTTCAAGAAAGGGCTTCACTCGCCGGTACGACGGTAAATTCCGGTGTTTCTCACCTGGCCGAACAGTCTATGTCCGGTAGCAAATCTACTTCGCTAGTGCGAATGCCGCTTCTTCGGAATTAATATCAAGACGCTCTTTTCTGAGGTCGAGACGAATTCGGCCGAACAACCCCATATACACGTTCGCTATCCAGACTAGGGAAAATCCGGCGAGGACGTATCCGCGCCAGTCGGGGAACAGTAGCTTGAAGCGGGTGATGATGAGGAGAGCAGCGGTGACATAGTGGCTGAAACAGTATTCGCAAGTGAAGAGATAGAAGAATTTCCGTTCGGAGATTCGCCGGCACGTTTTGCTCTCCCGCACACAGAATTCACGAAACTCCCGAATGACTTCTTCATGCGTAACGGTCCACGCGATGGATGCGATTGGAAGAGCGATGATGAACAGAAACATGACTTGTTGAGAGAGACTCATAATTTTCCTTTCGGTGCTTCGCCGGCCGTTTATTGTTCTTGCGAGCGGGTTTCAAATAAGATCATCCCGGTTCCACAGATGTCTGATGACCACAAGGCGGGAATGCTCGCGGTCCTCAAGGAATTAAGACCACCGAGCCGGAGGCCGTTTCGTTTTTTACCGCGAAAAGTGCCTCGTTAGCGTCTTCCAGTGAAAAAGGCGTTATCTGCGGACGAATTTTTACCCTATTTGCGATCTCCAGAAAGTCGCGCGCATCTTGACGGGTCATGTTGGCGACACTGCGAATCTGTCGCTCGCCCCAGAGCAGCTTGTCGTAATTAAACGAGGGTATCTGATCCAAATGAATGGCATTGATTGCCACGATGCCCGCTTTGCGGAGGCTGGCGAGCGCATCAAGGACAACCTTGCCACTCGGAGCAAACGTGATCGCGCGATCGAGGGGAACAGGCGGTTTGTCATCTTCTGCTCCAACCCAGTCTGCGCCAAGCGCGACCGCCAGGTCTCGATGTACCTGGCCTCTTGTCACGACGTACACCGAGCATTTCCAAGACTTCAGAATGGGGATGGTTAAACTAGCCGAACTGCCAAAACCAAACAGCCCGACCCGCTCTCCGGATTCAACTCCCGCAACGCGCAAACTGCGAAATCCGATGATGCCGGCGCACAGCAGGGGGGACGCATGTCTATCGTCCAACCCAGCAGGCAGGGGAAAAACGAAATCCGTTCGAACGAGCGCATATTCCGCGTAGCCTCCATTGACGGTGTAACCAGTAAACGTTGGCGTGTCGCAGAGGTTTTCCATTCCGTGTTGGCAGAACCAACAATCTTCATCAACCCCGCCCATCCAAGAAGCGCCCACACGGGTTCCGATCGGAAGCTCAGCCGTCGCACCTTCGACTATTTCACCGACAATCTGGTGACCTGGTATCGGGTTGAGTTGAATCGGAGGCAGATCGCCTTCGACGATGTGCAGATCCGTACGGCATACCCCACAAGCCGCCACGCGTAACAGAACATGCTTCGGTCGCAGCTCGGGCCGGGGAACGTCCACGATTTGTAGGAACGGGTCAGTTGCTGCACGACCGGAAAGACAAATAGCGGCCTTCAAATGTTCCTCAAATATTCTTCGCTCCGAGACAAGTCGATCATGGATTTTCGCTGGTGACCAAGAACGAGGGAAATTGATTATTTCAGAGAAGAGACGAATGCGCTGTGCAATTGGACACAGTTATCGGGAGGGCGGTGCGAGACAATCCTTGGGTGTACTTGCTTTTTCTCACTGCAGTTGGGCGCAAATCGTGCAGACCAGGGTGCTCCTCAGAAAGAAATGTAAATTCATGTCCCAGTTACAACGGAGCCACGATGTGCGCGTTCTCTTCAAGGAGAGAAAGCCAAGGACGTGGTCACCAAAAACAACGCATCCAGACGAATGCCTAGTGCACTACGGACCCGAGTCCTGCGAGCGAAGCATTTTCGGTATCGCGTCGGGAGTTCTTTGCAAGTCGCGCCACTAGATTCCGGGAGCAAAATGTTTGAATTCGACGCGGCCCTATCCACTGCGGTGGAGATTAAACAAAAACCAGGACAAGCCGTAAAGTTGTCCGAACCCGCAAAGCCTAGCGGACCGTTACCACCCGCACTTTTGGACAGGATGCATCGGTATTGGTTTGCCGCGAATTACCTCTGTGTGGGGCAGATCTACCTTCTCGACAATCCATTGCTCCGGGAACCGCTCCGAAAGGAGAACATCAAACCCCGGCTGCTTGGTCATTGGGGAACCTCCGCGGGCCAGATTTTATCTACGTACATTTGAACCGGCTAATTCGCGAAGCCAATGCAAATATTATTTATGTTTCTGGTCCAGGCCATGGAGGGCCGACGCTTAACGCGTGCGCGTATTTGGAAGGAACGTATACCGACGTGCATCCTGAGATTACACAAGATATTCATGGCATGCGCTTATTCTTCCGGTCCTTTTCGACACCTGGAGGCATTCCGAGCCATTGCGGACCGCACACGCCGAACTCGATGCATGAAGGAGGAGAACTAGGCTACTCGCTCATGCACGCTTTCGGGGCGGTCTTTGACAATCCCGATTTGATTGTCGCCTGCATTGTTGGTGATGGCGAAGCGGAAACATGTCCACTCGAAGGAAGCTGGAAAAGTGTTAGGTTTCTGAATCCGGCGCGAGACGGTGCGGTTCTCCCGATTCTACATCTGAACGGTTATAAGATTTCAGGCCCTACGGTTACAGCGCGTATCGCGGACGATGACTTGCGCTCCCTTTATAGGGGGCTCGGTTATGCAGTACATTTCGTAGAAGGAAACGATCCGGGAATCGTGCATCAACTCTTTGCGGCCGCTCTCGATAGTTGTTACGCAGGAATCAAGGAAATTCAGGCGCAATTCCGGACTACGACCAACACTGGCTCCAAGCCGTTATGGCCCATGGTCGTGCTACGCACTCCAAAGGGCTGGACCTGCCCACGGGAGGTAGACGGTGTGCCGATCGAAGGAACTTTTCGCGCGCATCAAGTCCCACTTTCGAACGTGCGAGAAAATCCAGACCACCTAAAACTGCTTGAACGATGGATGCGGAAATATCGACCCGAGGAGCTGTTCGACACCGATGGCCGATTGGTCGAAGATCTCGCGGCTCTGGCTCCCGAAGGCAGTCGCCGAATGGGCGCAAACCCTCATGTTAATGGCGGTCGGCTACTGAAGGCCCTCAATTTGCCCGACTTCGCGGACTATGCGCTAGCCGTTCCCGGACCAGGCGAAGTGATTGCGGAAGCGCCCCACAAGCTCGGAAAGTATTTTCGTGATGTCATCAAACTGAATCCGACAAACTTCCGGATGTTCAGTCCGGACGAGACCAACTCGAACCGTTTGAATGCCGCGTTTGAAGCAACCAACCGTTGCACGATGGAACCGATTGTATCGATTGACGATCATCTGGCGCCGGACGGGCGCGTCCTGGAAGTGCTGAGTGAACATCTTTGTGAAGGCTGGCTAGAGGGATATCTGCTTACCGGCAGACATGGAATGTGGTCTTCCTATGAGGCGTTCGCACAGGTAGTGGATTCCATGGTGACGCAGCATGCGAAATGGCTGGAACAGAGTCTCGAATATCCATGGCGACGGCCGCTTGCGTCTTTGAATGTTCTTCTGACAAGTCATGCCTGGAGAAACGACCACAACGGTTTCAGCCATCAAGCGCCTGGATTTGTTGACAATGTGGTGCAGCGGCGCAGCGAAGTGGTGCGTGTGTACTACCCGCCTGACTCGAACTGCCTGCTCAATGTGTTTGACCACTGTTTGCGGAGCAGAAATTACATCAACGTTGTTACCTGCGGCAAGCAGCCGCAGCTCCAATGGCTGACATTTGATGAAGCGCTGGCTCACTGTTCGCAAGGCGCTTCGATCTGGAAGTTTGCGACAAACGATGGCGGAACGGAACCGGATATCGTTCTGGCGTGCGCGGGCGACGTACCCACGATCGAAGCCTGCGCCGCATCCTGGCTGCTCCAAAAGCATGTGCCAGGGATCAAAGTCCGAGTCGTAAATGTTGTTGATCTCAGCGTGCTCATGAGCCCTGATGATCATCCGCACGGCATGGATAATATTTCCTTCGACGCTCTTTTTACTCCGAACGTCGACGTGGTGTTCGCATTTCACGGCTATCGGTGGTTGATTCACAGTATGGTGCATGGCCGTTCGCACGAAGGCCGGTTCCACGTCCGCGGATTCAATGACGAAGGCACGACCACCACTCCATTCGACATGGTAGTACTCAACAAAATGAGCAGATATCACCTAGCCATAGATGCGCTAAAACACGTGCCGCGATTGCGCTCGCAGGCTTCAGACGCAATCGACATGTTCAACCACAAATTGTTCGAGCATCACGAATACATTCGACAGCATTTTGAGGACATGCCGGAAATCAGAAACTGGAGTTGGACAAAAGACTTCAGTGAACCCTCTGTTCCCGCGCCGCTTGCGAAGGGACAGCCTCGCGCCCAACTCTTTACCGACTCCTAGCCGAATGTTCATAAGTGGCAATCGACTTGTCGGCTAGCACCGTGCTTGAAGACTCACGTGCTGAAGACCTTGGAATCGACAACAAGTGAACGAGAGCACTGGCTGCTTGAGCCTCCATATGAGCATTCCCAACTACAGTGTGTCCTAGGGCACAGCATTTCACTACGGGTACTGTCACATTCGAGGCTGAGACTGTGCTGATCGTCCTGGGAAGACGGACGCAGAATCCCGAGGTCACCAATGATGAAGGATGATGAACAGATGAAATTTGCGCTGAGGACTATTCGCTTGAAACGTTTTTTCAGACTAACGCGCACGATTTGTTCTTCCGCAAATCGACCGCGAGAAAGCGCTCAAATATGAAGAAAAAAATCTCAACGAAAAAGAGCGGTCCGGTTTCGACGCCTAAGAAACGCCGCCCAACTCAGCCGAGGCTTATTCATAGGGAACGAAGTGACTTACAACTGAAAGATTATCTAATGGAAGATCATCCCGAACTGAGTTTGCCTTGTGAGGTTGGAGCGGTTCCTAAGGGCTGAAGGCGTTTCGTGGTCAGCAAGACCAACACATGAAACGGAATGTGCAAACGACCTTCTGTGCGCGTGCTTGCATCACTTCATGTCTTGTATCGGATACCGATTGAAGCAGTCCCGGGGGGCGCTCCTCAAGGAATCAAGAACACCAGGAGGACGCGTTCGCGGATCACATCAAGCCGTAAGTGTCGCCTTTATTGCCTTCCCGCTAGCGGGAGAGAGGCAAGCGACAATGGCTTGTATGACCGGTTTGGTCTCCGCAGGTCCTCCCACTGCAATCGAATCGACGCCGGCCTCCGCAACCGGATAGTCATTACCTCCGGCGAATAGAGCATCTCCGACGAACATCATTTCCTGCAAAGGAATACCCAGGATATCGCGCAATTTTCTAATGCCATAGGCCTTGTCGATCCCGGCTTTCGTGATGTCAATAGAAGTCGTACCGCCCATTCGAATCGAAAATTCGGGAATGGATATTTCGAGCGCGGCCTTGATTTGTTTTCGCTTGATGAAGGCCGGGTCCCATTTGGCTTTTTCTTCCAGCGGAGCTCGTTGACCGAGCGCGGAAAAGGTTATCTGGCTTCCCCTGTCTTCTGTGGTCTCTCCCCATGGATTCTCAACTTTGAAACCGGAGCAACCGACAGCGTCTTCGAGGGACTTCATAATCCTAGTTTTCTCCATCGGCAGAAAGTCTTCCGAGTACAACTTTTTCCATACGCCATCAAACAGGAAGAACTTCGTTCCACAGGTGGGGAGGAGGAAAAGGTTCGACAAGCACTCGTCGCTTGGCAGATCCGAAAGCAATTGCTTTTTGAACTGAGGCCAATCGCCTCCAGAAATGACAGCTACCTTCACGATGCCGAGTAGTTCGTGAAGCAAGGTCAAGGCTTCGCGATCAACCGGCGATTTACTGTCCGCAAGTGTACCGTCCAGGTCGAAAACAATCAGTCTTTTCAACGGAATTGTGCTCTCTTGTGGCTTCGTGCGGACAAGGAAGCCCAACTAGTGGGTGACCGTTGCATTGTGTGTGTCGGCGCGGCCAATCGACGTCGCTCATTCTTTCCATACGTTCGGTCGATAACAGGAATCGACTGTAGAGGATCGCTCTGCGATTCGGTCATTCTCGAAATGCCTACACCCTTTCTGAGCCGACGCCTGTGGTGGCGAAACACGAGTCGTTTCCTGATAGCGGAATCGTTGCTTTCGCTGGCGCGAAGTCGAGAACCACGCGCGACGGAACGTCGCCATGCTCAAGGCGGTCGAAGATCCGGTTTATCGAAGACAGGGGTTGTAGCTCAATATCCGCTTTGACTTTGCCTTCGGCGGCAAAGGCTAGGGCTTCGGCCATATCCTGGCGCGTGCCCACGAAGGAACCGCGGATCGTTATGCAGTTTGCAACAACATCGAACAGCGGAACTGGAAACTCGCCGGGCGGCAGCCCAACCAGGACACACGTACCACGCTTCCTGGTCATCCCAACGCCTTGCTTAAATGCGATGAGCGACGGCGCCGTGATCAGAACGCCATGGGCTCCGCCGCTGGTCTTCTTTTTGACGGCAGCAGCCGGGTCTTCCGTCCTGGCGTTGATCACGAAATCAGCACCCAGACGCGTGGCATGGGATAGTTTGCCGTCATCGACGTCGATGGCGCAGACGAGCAGGCCCATGGCCTTTGCATATTGCACGGCGAGGTGACCGAGTCCCCCAACGCCAGAGATAGCGATCCAATCTCCCGGCTTCGCCGCACTCTCCTTGATCCCCTTGTAGGTCGTGATTCCAGCGCAGATCAACGGCGCGGCATTCGCCGCTGCAAGACCAGCAGGAATGCGCGCGACATAATCCGGATCGGCGAGTACAAATTCAGCAAAACCGCCGTTCTTGGAATAGCCGCCGAACTGAGCCAGAGCACACACCGTCTCCCAGCCTGTCAAGCAGAATTCACAATGTCCACACGCTGAATAGAGCCACGGCACCCCGACTCGGTCGCCTTCTTTTACATCGGTCACTCCCGATCCAACGGCGGTCACCAGACCGATGGCCTCATGACCAGGAATGAAAGGGAGCGTGGGCTTCACAGGCCAATCACCGCGAGCCGCGTGGAGATCGGTGTGACATACTCCGCAGGCTTCAGTTTTCACAAGTATTTGGTTTGCTCCAGGAGAAGGAACGTCCAATTCTACGAGCTCCAATGGCTTCCCGAATTTTTCGACGACCGCAGCATGCATCTTGGCGGGCATAGACATCTCCCTTGGACTCTCCGTCCCTGGTAGGAGATTCGAGCCTAACAACGGACTTCTTATTTTTCTGACCCATACAGCACACTTGCTACGAAGGCAAAGGATGTATCTTTGGCAAGGGGAACCTATGGATCACGATGAGTCCGTGCGAAAATTCGAACATTTGATGTTGAAACAGGCCGACCATGCAAGCGAGGCGGCAATTGAGCTTGAGGCCTTGGTTTCGCGGCTCCCGAGCGAAAAATCTCGACAGCTAGCGCAGCTGCAAGCGAAGGGGAGTCACAAACAAGCCAAGGAGTTTCGCGAACTCGCGCAGAAAGTCCACGAAAGTTAACGGTATGGTGGACCCACCGCACTCTAAACGAATGCGGTCCCAACCCTTAACGGATGACGCTGAGATTAAACGTCGCACGATGACTTTGAAGTGGGGCACCCATGTCGACCGTGACCCGTTCCGATGCCCTGTCACCCGCGTTGAGCTCCAGAGACGGCGGCGAAGCAGCGATGTGATGTCTGTCACTGAAGTGTTGAAACGATTAGTCGCGAGGCAGCCGAAATGCCACATTCGAAACACGGGCCTAACCATGGGACGTTCTGGCTTGAGGGGGACATCAAGGAAGTCGCGATCGAGAACCAATCCTTCCGCAAGACGGTTTATACCAGCGATCAAAGCCAACTGGTCGTGATGAGTCTTGACCCGAACAGCGAGACGAGCAAGGAAAAACAGAACGAGACGGATAAAATTCTTTTCATCGTAAAAGGCAAAGCTGAATCCGTTCTGAACGGACGGATCCGCGAAGCTCGGAAACATGACGTGGTTTTTGTGCCCGCCGGCACCGAGCACCACCTGAAGAACGTAGGCACAGGAAATTTGAAGCTCATCGTTATTTATTCTCCGCCGCTATATGCGGACGGCACGCTTCACATAACCGCGGAGGATGCTACGGCTGCCGAACTCAAAGGTTTGGAGCGCGCGTGGGAGCAGTGAAAGAATCAGACCGATTCAAGGAAAATTCTTAGCCATCATGGCAGCGCGGATCTTGCGAGGTGTCGATCTTTCCCAGGGCCAACAACCGTTCGTCCGCAGGTTTGAACCCCGCACTGCTTTTCGGAAATAGGTGCAGACACTCGCACGCGTGCGTTGCGTCAATCCGTTTTCGGTCGTTCGAGGACTCTAACATGAGCTTCAAGAAAATAATGGTTGCCGTGGACGAAAGTGCGTTTGCGGCTCATGCAGCGGACGTCGGGACGCAGCTCGCGAAATCACTCAACGCCGAGTTAGCTTTTATCCACGTGATCGATCCCGTTGATTTTGCCGAGCCGGGCAGTGGCGTACCAGCCGATGTAATGGGCTCGATGGCGGAACGCGACGCTAAGAATCTCCTCAGCGCATTCCGGGAGCGGGCGCCCGCAAAGCCAGCTCCGCTTGAATTCGTTGAGTTGGGAAAACCCAGCGCAAAGATAGTCGAAGGCGCCAAGAGTTGGCCGGCTGATCTGATCGTTGTCGGAACTCACGGCCGCGGCAGAGTCGGTAGTCTGCTTCTTGGCAGCGTTGCCGAAGGAGTCGTGCACCATGCTCCCTGCCCAGTTCTTATCGTTCGTGCGCGCGTCTGATGATTATTAGTCAGTTTGGACACGGAGTGAATGCGTACCCGCAACCTGACTGGCCTGCACGGGCATTCTTTCCCGGCTCCTCCTCCGGGGTGGTCCTTCTGCTTATTACGGCCTAGCCATGGGGAGCTTTGACAGGGTGGGAACCGATTTGAAGGAGGCCTCCTGTACAGTGTCTTCAGAATCTTTCCAATTCCCGAAAGTCACGCTCATGATCCGCCCAAGATCTCTCTAACTTCAAACACAGGATCGAACCCGTGCGAGCGGGCATCGAACGAGCCGAGTGCCTAAGACAGTCTAAGTTTAGAGAAAGTCGGAATCTTGACGAAACTGAGGACCATCCAGAACATGACGGTGGCTCCCAGAATCGTTGCCAGAACGGTGAGAGACAACGGTGCCATTGCGATTCCGCGCTTCGCCAAGATGGAGATGAACAGTACGTCGGCGCACGTTGAAAGCACCAACCATTTTGTGGGTCGCAGACCCCAGAAATGGCTTCGGTCCCGAACGGCGTATGTGATCGCCTGGCCGCCGTATACGAGCACGATGGCGGTGAGAGTTCTCAGCGTATCGATTCCGTAGTGCATTTGAAACCTGCCTACAGCCAAAATGCTTGTACAGAATGCCAGGAAGCAAAATCCGAGGATCAAACCTGCACGCGTAATCTTGCCGATCTCCCATGAGTTCGGCGTCGCAGAAGGACGCACCCTGTCGGTTGCGAGTGACATAGACAGAAAGTCGCCCGTGATCATAATGATTACCATCAGCATCGGGGTGAGGATCGCTTGTCCTGTCATCAACAAGCCGAAAGCGAGCAAAAGGACCTGAGCTATCTTCTTGATCGTGGATCGCAGCGTGTAGCTGAGAATACGCTGAAACGTGATTCTGCCCACTTTTACGGCTTCAACGATTCCACCGAGACCCGCCTCGGTGAGAACGACACCGGCGGCTGATTTCGCGACGTCGGTTGCTGTAGAAACAGCGATACCAATCTGGGCCTGCCGGAGGGCCGGAGCATCATTCGCACCGTCCCCGCACATACCAACTGCGTGTCCACCCTTTTGAAAAGCCTTGACGAGGTCGAACTTCCCTTCCGGAAGAATGCTCGCAAAGATCGCAAAGTCTTGCGGTTTGATGTCTTTGGGTAACGGCCCTGAGGGGCAGACGGTATCGTCGAGACCCACGGCGTGTGCCACGATGGCCGCTGTCTCCGGGGCGTCACCGGTCACCATTACAGTGCGCACACCAAGTGATTTCAGTTCCGCGATAAGAGAAACAGAATCAGGGCGCGGAGGATCGCTGAGCGCAATCAGTCCGATAATTTGCAACGTGGCGGAGGAACCCGCTGCGACTGCAAGCACTCGAAAACCTTTCCTTTCGAGTTCATCAGCGATGGTGGCCGCGTTCGGTGCCGCGGACGCCAGGCCAGCTACAGCCGTGAACGCACCTTTGATGACTCGAATGACGTCGCCCTTTGAATTCGAAGCCGTGGCTTCGGCGATCTTCTTGGCGGGATCGAAAGGCACAAACTGGCTTATCTTCAGACGATCAGGCGGCGGTTTCTTCTCGGAGGCGGATCTGATCGCGGCGTCTACCGGGTCTGATCCTCCTTCGGAACTTGCCAGAGATGCCATTGCCAATACGTGAGCTTCATCCGAACCAGATAGGGCACGGACGGCCGACACCGACAATTGATTGAGAGTGAGAGTCCCTGTCTTGTCCGAGCACAAGATATTGATCGTCCCGGCCTCATCGACCGCTGAGAGGCGCGTGGGCAAGACACCTAACTTTGCTAACGCGCGAGCTCCGAGCGCGGCAGCGAGTGTGAACGTAGCCGGCAGACCCACGGGAATTGCGGCCAGCACAGAGGTGAGCAATAGGGAGATAATCTCGCTTCGCGCCAGAGAATGCGAGTAGGCAAAGATCCCGATGAGTACGATGACGACGCCATTGAAGATGGCCAGATTGCGCACGATCTGCAGCACGGCCGTCTGCTGTGAACTGATGGAGTGCGCGTTTTGCACCAGCTCGGCTGTCCGTCCAAATTTTGTCCGGGCTCCGGTAGCGATTACTTCTGCCGTAGCTTCTCCACGTCGTACCAGCGCCCCGGAATAAGTATCAGCGCCGGCGTTTGCTTCGGTGGCCAATGATTCCCCGGTGAGCATCGACTGGTCGAGCAGCACGGAGCCACCGACCAAACGAACATCGGCGGCGACGACTGCCCCGAGTGATAACTTGACCAAGTCTCCGCGCACCAATCGCGTAGCGGGAACCGTTTCCCACACCCCGCCTCGAAAAACAGAAGCATTCAGGGCGAGCCGCGATCTAAGAGCTTTCAGAGTCGCCTGCGCTCGTCCTTCCTGAACAAATGCCAAGGTCGCGTTGAAGATGAGAAGACCTGCCATAATCGCCGCTTCAACATACTTGTGCAGTCCTAACTCAAGGATCAGACTAGCTTCGAGAAGCCAGGGAATCGGCGCCCAAAACTTACTGAGGAGGTTGATGAGGGGTCGAACCGAAACGTCGGGCATGGCGTTCGGTCCATCGGTCTTTAGGCGGACAGTTGCTTCATCGTTGGTAAGACCGTTCGACGGCTTTTCCGGTTTTGGCAGCTGGCTGTGGGGGACGGTCTCGGCTTCGCCGACGGTTTGACTGGACATGTACGATCCGATCCGTTTACTGGTTTCGACGAATGATTTGAGTACAGACTCCGTCGTTAACGTGCATGAAAATTTTCAAGCACTTCAGGATTCACGACGCGCAGCGGCGTGCGTTTCAGAAAGGCAAGAGCGTTTTCCTTACTCTGCTCATAGAACTCTGTCCACGTCTCTCGCACACCGTAGCCGAGATGAGGTGTCAAGACTGTGCTGGAAGCGTTCCTCAAGGGGCTGTCTACAGGGAGGGGTTCCCGATCGTAAACATCGAGTGCCGCAATAATCCGGCGTGATTGCACGGCATCGGTCAGGGCCGATTGGTCGACAATAGGCCCGCGAGATGTGTTGATCAGGATTGCTCCGGGTTTCATTCGCGCGATTTCCGTTGCGCCAATCAACCCGCGTGAGCGAGGAGACAGCACCAAGTGAATGCTGATCGCGTCCGAGTTAGATAACAATTCGTCTTTCGAGACCAACATCGCTTGCGCTTCCCGAGCTTTTTCGGCAGTTAAGTTCTCACTCCAGGCAAGCACATTCATGCTGAGAGCCTGACAGTAATGGGCCATAAGCGACCCCAACCGTCCAAGACCCAGGATTCCAATCGTTTTCCCCGCCAGACCAATGCCGACTGGCAGACCCTCCTGAAAACGACCGGCACGAAGGTTTGCATCGGCGGCTGGAATTGCGCGCGCCGCGCTCAACAGCAGGGCTAATGCAAGCTCGGCGGGGGCGGCCTCGCTCTTGCCGCTCCCAATCGTGCAGCACACGATCACGCCTTGAGCAGTGCAGGCCGCAACATCCAACGAGGCATTTCGCGAACCGGTAATACCGAGCATGCGCAGCCGGGGCAGCCGGATGATCAGCGAGCCAGGCAGCGAAGTGCGTTCGCGCATCGTGAGAACGATCTCGAAGTCTGCCAGGTTTTCTGCGGCCGCATCCTCATCACGGAAGGCCTGTTTGAAGAAGACCACGTCCGCAATCGCCATCAATGGAGACCAATCCGTACTGTTTTCGGCTACCCCTTGCCAATCGTCTAGAACTGCAACCCTGGTCATCTGTTCGCCTTTTCAGTTAAGCATTTGAAAGAATAACTAGGAACGGCTTGGTGATTCTCGCAGTCATCGTCGCCCACTCTTTGTGGAAGTCTCGCGGGACATCTTAAAGGGTCCGAAGAGTGTTGAGCTGTACTATTCGATACAGTCTCGCGCGGGCATCGCTTGCTCGCCTTCACCGCGAGAATTCAAGAACACTCCACTTTTATTCACAAGCCGATATGAGATTGCATGGATTTCCTTGGCAAGAACGGCTCGCGCGTGCGGGCTTTCGTTTGATTCCAGAGGAACGAACCACTGTGGAAGTAATTCAGTAGGATAGCCGCGTACAAGTGGAGATCGTCGGCACGAACAGGATTGACATCCCGAGGCACGTCAACTCGGCGCTCGGCAGGATAGAGCCTTGGTGTAACGGTCTGGGATTATGTGAAATCACAAAAAACGGTCTTGCCTTCACGACTAGCGTTTCTTCTGCTGTCCACAACCGTACAGTTTCGTCAATGGGGCGATGTCATAGTTGAGGACGAGAAATGATCGACGGAAAGTCATGCTAGGCACCCAAGGAGAATTTCAATGTCCAAAAGCGATTCAGTTGTTGCCATATATAAAACGCACACGGAAGCAGACGCAGCAGTCAAGGAATTGCAACGCGACGGCGTCGATATGCATTCGTTATCGATCGTAGGAAAGGGCTATCACAAAGAAGAGCACGCCGTGGGTTACTACAACGCGGGCGAGCGCATGCAGTACTGGGGCAAGGTGGGTGCTTTCTGGGGTGGATTTTGGGCGCTGCTCTTCGGTTCGGCTTTTTTCATGATCCCCGGCCTCGGACCGATTCTGGCGGCTGGACCAGTTGTTGGTTGGATTGTGGGAGCGCTCGAAAGCGCGGCAGTGGTTGGAGGCGTAAGCGCCTTGGGCGCAGGACTCTTCAGTCTGGGAATTCCTAAAGACAGCATCGTAAAGTACGAAGCGGCGCTTAAAACGGATAAGTTTCTACTCATTGTTCACGGCGCGGCGGCCGAGGTCGCAAAGGCAAAGGACATCATCACCAAAACGACCCACCCTGACGAATGTCTGTTGCACTACGCCGAAACGTCAAAGGCGGTCGCAGTTTAGTTTGTCTCGACGGAGTGGCGAGGGCCAGATCTGCTTGTCCACTCAGGACTGTTTTTCACGAGACGAATTCTGCTGCCTCTTCTCGTGAAAAGACGCAGGGTGCCTGGTTCACATACGGCCGTGCCGTTCGAACAGCCGGCCGTTGCATCGTACGAGAACCAATGTATTGGTCGAACCCACGGCTCAGGCGTTCTGACTGTTGCCCAAAATAGTTTTAGAACTTTCTCGTCATTACAATTGTCTTAGGAGAGGCCTGATGAATGATAAACAGAACAACGAAATACAAACGGAAGATGTCGTTCGGCTCAATTCTGGCGGCCCCGACATGACGGTTACGGGCGTTGGTAGCCGTGACGGAGTGAGATCAGTGTGGTGCCGTTGGTTTGGCGGCGGCACAGTGGAGACTGGAGTTTTTCCTCTGGGCTCGCTAAAACACGCGCCTGAAAAGCCCAGTTCTCTGTAATCCCGCGTCACGAACCGGAAACGTATCAAGCCCGTGGCGGCTAATTTCGCCTTGAATCGCTTTGAGGAACGACGCGATGCTTACGTAGGCTCGGGACGCGCCGAACGGGTCCGCTCCCGTTCGCGAAGTTGTTTTAACAACCTTTCAAACGCAACCTTGCCGAGTAATTTGAAATCACGGTTTTCATCACGGACGTTTCTGATTGCTTGACCTAACGGTGAATCGCTATTTGGGCTCATCGAGGCGTTTGCCGTCACGCGTGTGCTTTCGTCACTGCTTTACGGTGTGCATTCGACCGATGCGGTCATGTTCATTGCGGTCTCGCTCGTGCTCGTTGTCGTTGCTACGCTCGCGAGTTACCCGCCTGCGCGGCGCGCCGTGCGTCGATCCCATTGTGGCTTTGCGCTACGAATAGTCGGCACTTGGCCGGGCTACCATGAACCATCGCCATGGGGTGTCGCAGTAACGCAAGATCAGTTGCTCGTAACATCGTCTGTGGGTCGGGTACGATTCGGAGACTGTTTCGAATACGAAAAAACGCCTCTCCCGGCGACAGCATCGCTCCCGGCACTTCATGGATCATTGAAAAGCCATGTCGCACTGTGCCAAACGCGACAGAATCTCGCGGAGGAGAAGATAGGTTTAGGAAGTACACTTCATCTTCCCTCTCCTCAATTCAAACCGACCAAACCGCAAGGAGCGGCCTCCCGACCGGGCCGTTCCCTGCTTGCACTTAGGATTGTTTGATCGGCTTTCGTTTTCCTTCGGCTGTAACCGTAACCTCGACGTGACCGCCTTTTTCGAGCTTCACTTCGTCGCCATGTTCGTCGGTCAATGAATTTTCAAAGCGGATTTCTCGATATTTGGGCTCGCCTTCGATCGAAATTTGCGCTGTCTCCCGCAACCGCGGAGTCCGAAACTGGATGATTTTGTCAACGGTGCCGGGCATGACGGTCCTCGGCTTTTGCAAGACTCTCGCCGAATCTAACTCGAGTTCCGCGATTCTCGCAGACTTCGTGATGCGCGGTAGTGCCATTTCCGCGCTGATAGCGGCAGGTATCACGTGGCCCAATTCCTTTTTGCGCTTTTTCATCGACTTATTCCGTATTCATCGTGGTCCCTACAGTCTCTTAATGATCCAGACGATTAAACAAATGATTAACAGAGTTCCAAGCAGTCCGTATCCAAACATGGTGTCTCCTTCTTCAATTCAGCCTCTTTTTCAAGGGTAGCTTCCAGTGTGGGCCTTTCCCAGAACGAGGTCTGTCCGGTTGCGGACATGTCCGTCGCCTGCTTGACGTCTCGCGCTCGAAAAACACGATGGAATGGTGTGCCATTCGCGACAGATACATAGCATCTCGAGATGGTATTTATAGCACTAGCGATGATCTCCCTTTTTGGCGCGGCGACACTTAGCTTCTGATCGCCAGATTGGGATTTCAGCGGAAAAGACCTCACCATGAGAACACCTCCGATTATTCCTCTGTTGATTATCGTCGCAGGCTTCGGAACGTTTTCATCTCTGGCCGAATCGCAAACGATAGGCGCAGTCTCTTCCTCTAGTGACGTAGCTTCATCGTCTCCTGCCGGTACAACACAACCACAACTCAACCTGGCCTACACTCGGCCAACGGAGAAAACGAAGCTTCGAAACTACTTCTTCGACGCCTTCGGTCCCTATGCCATCGTCGGCTCTGCCGTCTCGGGGGGCATCAACCAAGCAGACAAGACACCCCCGGAGTGGGGACAGGGCGCGAAGGCATACGGAGAGCGGGTTGGGTCCGACTTCGGCATTGCGTTGGTGACGACGACCACGCGCTACGCCCTGGCGAAGGTATTCCGGGAAGACACGCTGTATTACCGCTGCGAATGCAAAGGGGTGTTTCGGCGCCTCGGCCATGCTGTGATTTCGACAGTGACGGCACGCTATGGTGATGACGGCCTTCGTCGGTTATCCCTCGCCACGCTGGTCGCGCCCTACGCTGGCACGATGACCGCCGCTTATGGATGGTATCCGAATCGCTACGGCGTCAAAGATGGGATCCGGATGGGTAATTACACTTTGCTGGCGTTCGTCGGCGGAAATATCGCGCGTGAATTTATTTATGGAGGAAGACACACTCTATTTAGCCGGGTCAATCGTCCGGAGACGATCCGAAGCAGCTCCGATTAGTGAAACAGTGAGAAATTGACGTCAGATGACTAGATTGTATTTCTCGATCGATGGATCGCGCCCGTGATCGGCGGCAGTTGGCGATTCTATTCGTTATTCCCACTTGGGCCGTTCGTAGGTGCGTTCTCTCGAGTCGTCCTGAACGGTGAGTAGCCGAACTGTGTCATTTGAGACACTTTCGGCCGCTTGTAAGTGCTAACCTGCCTTGCGTCCTGGGGTCTGTTCCTCTTGATTTGAGAGGACCATATGGCTACTACTAATGCGATATTGGGGAAGGCTTCGCTGTCAACTGTGCGGACGAGGAAGAAAACGGCTTTCGATGCGCGGATTTTTCTCGACACGGTCGGAGCGTCGAGAAGAGTTGTGGAGTTTGTGAAAAAGCAAGTTATCTTCTCTCAAGGCGACCCCGCCGATAGCGTTCTGTATGTCCAAAAAGGGACCGTGAAATTCACGGTCGTTAACGAAAGTGGGAAAGAAGCTGTCGTGGCGATTTTTGCTTCCGGGGACTTTTTGGGAGAAGGTGCCATGGCGGGCCAGAGGATTCGAATGGGGACAGCGACTGCTGTCGTGCCTTCTACAGTCCTCATCGTTGGTAAAGACGAAATGATCCGCGTGCTGCACGCCGAACCTTCACTCTCCGAGCGCTTTATCGCATACATGCTGGCACGGAATATCCGAGTTGAGGCGGACCTTGTCGATCAACTCTTCAATTCAACGGAGAAGCGCTTGGCTAGAACTTTGTTACTGCTCGCTCGATACGGCAAGGAAGACCATCCCGAACCAATCCTGCGAAAGGTGTCTCAGGAGACGCTTGCGGAAATGATTGGTACGACGCGTTCGCGGGTGAATATGTTCATGAACAAGTTCAGGAAAATGGGCTTCATCGACTACAACGGCAGCATAAAAATCAACAAGTCTCTTCTGACAGTTGTCCTTCATGAATAACGTGCCTGCCTTCTGCTATCCGTTCGGCCTTCAGTGTTAACAACCCGGTTTGAGCATCATCTACGGCCTTCTGCTCAATCCCGTCTATCGGGCTGAGCAGTCTTTGTTCGATTGCGGCAAGGGCCTCGTAAATCCGTAAAGGCATCAGGTCGTTATCCGTTTCTAAGACTGCAGCCAGATAAACCTGCTGCCATGAGTAGGTCTCTGGATCGCTCATAAACCTTCTTTCTATGGGAGGCCACCAGATTGTACGTAAACGCTGCGATTGGAAATGTGTCGAACAGCACAGTCGCGGACGCGAGCGACGGCGCAGAACCTCATCGCGAGACGGCGAACCTTACTCGGCTTTTAGGCTCGCCTACCCTGAAATCAAGTTATCTGATGTATGGGTATCCTGCGGCAACATCGCCCCGACAGCAGCCTCATTACGCACACTGCAACCCAAAATGACCCGATTCCACAGATAGCTTCTCAAACTTATCGCAGCCAAAAGTACGTTACTAGCCAATAGGAAGTCACGAGTTGTCCGAAAGGGGACAGATGCGAGCGGCACCTGTCGATAAGATGTCTTTGAACGATTTTTGATCATCCGGTCTACCTCTCGATGCGAGCAGGACTAAGAAATGCCTCAATCTGAACAACCCGAACGAAATACTTCGTTTGCCGGACTCGCAGAGCGTAGGCACTTTTTGCGCGTCCTCTTCGTTCATCGTTCCCCCGTGGACATCGAGCGGTGCTTGCATGAACTCAGGAGGGTTGGATTCACGGTCAGCTCCGACGTTGTTCTGACTCCTGAACAATTTACCGACCGGCTACATTCGCAGTGCTTTGATCTTGTTCTGGCCGAACATCCTAGCCCCAACTGGCAAGGAGCGGAGGTCTTGGACATTCTGCGTCAGCTCAAGAAGGCCGTTCCTGTCATCTTCTTGGTCTACTTCGTGAAGAGAGAAACCGTCGCAGAACTCATTTTGAAGGGCGGTTGCGACTGTATTGAAATGGGTAGCATTAGCCATCTACCTGTGGCCGTCCATCGCGCTCAGGAAGAAAAGACGTTGCGTGACGAGCGAAATCGAGCGGAGAAGGAATTGGGTAGGTCGGAGGCACGCTATCGTGCACTGGCAGGAAATTTGAATTACGGCATTTGCCTCTGTGCTGTCGACGGGAAGTTTCTAGAAGTAAATGAAGCGATGGTCAGTATGCTTGGATACTCATCGAAAGAAGACCTCTTGGTGATGAATCTCAGGAATGACATTATTCGGGACCTCACCAAGTGCGACCAATTGTTTGAGCAACCTGGCAAAGGACATCTTGCGAATCCTATCGAAATGGACTGGGCGAGGAAGGACCACGCGACTTTGAAGGTCCATGTTAGCGGGCAAGAAGTGACCGGTGGCCAAGATGAACTAAATACCTACGAGCTTATCGCCGAAGATGTCACCAAACAGCGAGAGTTGGAAGGTCGCCTGCGCAAACTTGCCGCCAGCGATCCGTTGACCGGACTGGCCAACTATCGCCATCTGGTCGACGTCCTCGACATGGAGATCAAGCGCAGCGAACGCACCGGCAGAGAGTTTGCGGTATTGTTATTCGATCTGGACAGTTTAAAGGTCATCAACGATCGGTACGGGCACATGACGGGAAGCCAAGCCCTCTGCCGGGTGGCTGACGTTTTGTCCTTCTGTTGTCGAGACATTGATACGGCGTCGCGCTTCGGGGGCGATGAATTTGCGCTGGTCTTACCGGAAACGAACACGGAAGCAGCCAATCTTGTGGCGCGGCGCATCTGCGAGAGCGTCGCTCATGATGGCAAAGGACCAACGCTCTCCATCAGCGTTGGTGCTGCTGTCTATCCTCACGATGGTGAAAAAATCGAAAGCCTTTTGTCCGCGGCAGACTCCGCAATGTATTCGATGAAGCATGAAAGAGCCTCGGCGGCGCACTCCAAGCAGGCCGCTGCCGGGCGGTAGGCCATCGCCGCTGGTTGCACTTGCCACGATTTGCTGGCTGCCACCACAGGGTGCTGGAGTGATGAGCCAAAATCGTGAAACAGAGGACTAGCAGCATAGGTTTGACCTGTCGGTCCCAAACGGGGAACGATTTTCACGACTTCCTTTCAGGCGCAGAGCTAAGAATGAACGGTAGCTAAAGACAAGACCTGTCCCTAAAAGGACAGATATTCGCGCCTGTCTCTTCTACTATTCGGTCGTAGCGGAAGAAGACCGAAGTGAGAAACGACTCCTCAACTTCAGCCTGAACCACAGGAAATATCCTCAGGTTTCCGCCCCGCACTGTCGCCCAAGTACTCGTCCGAAACATTATTCGTGCAACTCGTGAGCGCGGGCCGGCGCAATGCACGCAAAACTACCGTTATGGAGACGGCGCTTATGAAATTACTCGCAGCAATCAGTACGACAACGCTGTTCTTACTTCTTGGAACTACCGCAGCCGCCTATTCACCACAGGAACGGCAGGAACAAGGCGAAAAATCTGAAAAACAGGGAGATAAGGCTAAACCCGAAAAGAAGGAACCGCAGGCTAAACCTGCGAAGCAGGAGCAGGCGAATAAACCTGTAAAACAGGAAACAAACCAAGCGAGCCAAGAGAAAAGGGACAAACCCGCCCGAGAGGAAACCAAGCGGGCCAAGCAGGAGCAAAAGGACGAGCCTGCGAAACACGAAGCCCAGCAAGCGAAACAAGAACAAAACGTCGAGCACGTAAGGCAACAGAATGCACAGCATTCACAAGGTGACAATGGAAAACGCGGCGGTAGCAGTCATGGCCGTATTTCGGACGAGCACTATCGCGCTAGTTTTGGCAGTGGACACAATTTTCACGTCAACCGAGGCGACTACGATCATCGGCGTTTCAACTACGGCGGCTATTCGTTCGGATTCGTTGACGCGTGGCCGGTGAGTTGGTACTACACGGACAACGTTTACGTTGTCTACGAGGGTGGTGGCTACTACATGTATGACGCGATCCACCCCGGCATGCGTATTTCCGTCAACATTCTTTAGTGGGTCCGATTCGTGAAGCTCGCTGCGCACTCGCAGCCCCGCTCATGGGTGCGAGCCGTCAGCACTTCGAATCCTGACTGTTTTCTGCTACGAGATAAAAGGAGACCGTTTATGTTGCTGCTAATCATTGTGCTGGTGTTGTTGTTCGGCGGAGGTGGCGGGTACTACGGCTATTCGCGTTGGGGTACGGGAGGTGGCCTCGGAGTTGTCGGCACCATCCTGCTGATATTGCTAGTCGTATACCTGATGGGCGGATTGCGCTAAGGGTCGCCTCTTTTATTTTGGCGATATTTACGGGTGGTAGTCTCACCGGACTGTGAGCACCGGAGAGTTGCCGCGAGCAGATTTTTCGTTTGTGCCAGTCGCAATTCCCTCATCAGATTGGGCTCAACGCGATTGATGAATCGATGATCCGACGAGAGCCAAGGTTCTCATCCCTATCTATGCGACTGCAGCCATCGCCATTAAGATGATAGTCGCTTTTTTCTGTAGTCGCCAAAACACCCCAGTGAACAGTCCCTCCATCTATTTTGCGCTCGCCAAATGCCAGACTCCTTTTCCACAGGTTGTGCATTCGTCCGCCCTGCATTCCAACCGAGATGATCCGGCTAATCTTCCGCGGCGAATCCTTCTTCGGATACCGCACAAACGCGCTTCCGTGTACCACTCGAAGCGGTTCAGCGGCTATGTGATAATGTTCTTGTCAGAGGACAACACTTGATGGACATAATCGCTGCACTGCAAGCCGAAGCGACAAAGTTGAAGAAGCAGTTAGATACCGTACTTCACGCGATGCATTTGTTGGGTGGGATTAAGAGTACGACTAAGAGTAAGGCAGTTCGTATCAAACGCCGAAGCATGAGCCCCGCTGGTAAGGCGAGGATCGCGGCTGCACAGAAAGCGCGATGGGCGAAGGTGAGGGCGGCGAGGAAGAAAGCTGCTTAATTCTTATTGGAGTAATTCGGTCTCCAGGATCGTGAGAGTCTGCGACTTTGCGTTTTGAAGTCGGAGTGGTTTAGACCGCACAAGAGTCATCCAGATTGACGAACCCAGGCCGAAGTCTGGAGACAGACTCGACGTGCCTTTGATGGCGGGCAGTTATATTGAGCCATGGATTACAACGTAGGCTCCTGCATCCGTGTTCGGCTATACAACGGAAATATTGTGGAAGCTGAAATAACGGCCATCATAAATCAGTCCGCAGGCAGAAAGATACAAATCGTGTACGACAACGTTGCCGCCTCGATCCATCCCGCGCAGATTACTGAAGTTCTTCGGTAGCGGGCTCCTGCTGATATTGCCTTGAACCGATTAACTCAAATCGTCTATGGCGAACGTAATGTATATCTACAGCGCCAGGCTGGGGGCGCTGGTGGCTGCTCACATCAGCGGCAAGAAACAAGACGCAACGCTGCTTTTGTCAGACTTGGGGAACAAGTTTCATGAAGTACTGCAAATAACTAGACTGCCGACGGTTGTGCAACGACTTCCCCAAATTGGAGAACTCTCTTTTTATAGTTCTGCACCCTCGGGCCAATGCGTCTTCTGATTCTGATTTGTTATTGAAATCGCGTGTTTCCGTGCCGCCTGATACGCCATGATTTTCCCATAGCGAGGGTCTTTGACGATCATCTCTCGAACTTGACTCCCGAGTTCCTGCCAGTCGTGAATGAAATATCCGGCCTTTTCGTTACTCAACACATGGTGGTACTTGTCTTCCAAAATCGCGACCAGCTTTAAAGTATCGGTTCGATCCAAGCCTGCTTGCTTCGCGGCTACTGACTTCAAGATCGTGCCGACACGATCAAATTCTTTGTGGACGCGGTCCCTAATTTGCTCCGCCCACTCTATTTGATTCGGCGTACCAACGAGTGTTGTGTTCGCCGCAGTGCGGCCGAAAACCGGCGTTGAGAGGTGGCCCGAAGAGTCCAATTGGGACGTGGCTCCGCCTTCACTCTCCCAATCCCCAAGGACATCTGTCGCTAAGTCTTCCATGGCAGTTGCAGAACAAAGTATGCGTGCGAAAAGAACTGAAATCTGTGCTCTTGGTTACACTTCGCCAACATGCAGGCTTCAAATCCGGGAGGCGGTATCGGGCGTCACAACGCATGTTGCTCCACTCAAGAGGTGTTCCAAACGGAACAGTCTGTCGGTTTCCGAGAGGTTAACCTGCGGGCCGGAGGTGGCTGATGTCCCTAGAGCCAATGAAACATAACGCAGGTAGAACGGCAGGAGTCGGTCAATCGAAATACGACGCGGACGTGTCACGCATCGAGTGCGGGGAGCAAGGTTTGAAGCCGCGTCAGATGATGGGTTACAGCCTATCTACTGGACATCGACATACCCGTGCGATGCTGCCAACGAAGGAATACCGCCGAGTCGATCGCCAGCTTGATTTTTCCGGTTGGCACAGACCTTTTGTCGAGGCTTTGCTCGCAACTGAACCCGAGGCGGTCGTGGTGCTATTTAACGCCGCCGAAATGGCGATTTTCGCTCGCATTTTGGAGTTGAGCGACTCCAACGACGCCGCAGAGAGACAGGACATCGATCGAGCGATTGAAGTGATTCAAACATTGCGCCATCGGGCGCCCTGCAATCCAGGAATTGAAAGAAATTTAGGCGCTCTCGGTAGCCCCATCCCGGAGTGACGTGTGAGCAGCCTCGTCCTACGCTCTCTCAGGCTTCAGCGCGAGAAGCTCTCATGGGGCGTTTTCAATTCTCCTGTATTCGCCGGGTTTCACTTCATTGATTCCGCCCCATTGGCATGCCGATCGCGAGCAGGAAGATGGCACTCTTACTTTTCGCGTGAGGCGAAAAGAATTGAATCACGTCGTCGTCGAAAAATGTTAACCCAGTCGCTCCGAGGCGCTGCGCATACGCAGCCAAATACATTTTGCCGCCAATCAAACCGGCCTCTAGCTGGACCGCGCGATAGCCGCGATTTCCGTGTCGCTCTAGGATGTCCTCTAGGTTGGCGAGAAAGAAGACGTCTGCACAAGCGTCTGCAGGCAATTGTTGTTCCAATCCAAGATAGCCGGCCTCCGCGCGGAACTCCCCGGCCTTCAGAAGCTCAAGTGCGTTTCGCTCGCGATGGAAGAAGTAAGCGCCCGGTCTGAGTCCTTTTACCGCGTGAACGATAAGATAGACGTCGTTGAGCTGTGTGCCGCGAGGTTCAAGAAAGTCGGCCGGAATGCCTCGGGTGGAAGAGTCGAGAATTGTCGAGAGTTCCGCCAATGTAATCGATTTAGTTGGGTCGAACTTTCGGGAAGATCCGCGCCTGAGTATTACCTGCTCGATGGTATCCGTCGGCTCTTCTTGTTGCGTCAGAGGCGTGAGCCAAACAGGCTCGCTAACTGGAACGTAAGAAGCGGGGACCGAGTGCTTCTCGGACCATTTCGCAACATCCTGTTCGGACTCAAGCGACGACGACTCGTGCATCGCCAGCATGGCGGGATATTCGACCTCATGCCTTGAAGACGCGACTGTTTCCAAATCGAGAGACAGCACGTCTCGCGGGCTTGGAAGGTAACTCGCTGCTGTCCGCCCAATGGGTACAAGACACCAGGAAGCCTCGCGGTGACTATCGAGATCGAGCAGTCTGTTTACCTCGGAATCGAGAAATCCGAGGACGATTTCGGTGGGGAACCCTGAAGCAGCCGAGACGGCCAACATGTTTGCGAGAAGTGTGCCGTGATCCCATCCGAAGTGTCGATAAGTTCGCGCCTGATACTTCCAGGCATTTCTCCAATACGTTCCGGTGCATACGATCATTGTGTTGGCATGGACGACAGAGGGTCGCAACGCGGCCGCCCGAGCTAGATTTCCGCGGTAGTCCCCTTTTCGTAAGAGCCGAAGCGATACATCTGCCGGACTGAAGTGATACACCCCAGCGGCTAGCCCATCTATATCACCGGTCACCACGTACAACTCGATTTCGTAAAGGGCACCTGTGCAGGCCGCTGCACGAAAATAGATTTCTCCGCCTGGATATTTGCGGTGCCTCGTAATTCCCGCCGAGAAGTAGAGGAGACGGGACAGGTCCTTAAAATCAGGAGCACCTTCGCCGCTCGGAGAACGCAGAGGCTGTGCGATCGCTGAGAGTGCAGACACTCCCGTTTGCGTAACGTCCCGTGGCAGCGGAAGAGGTTCTATCGCAGGATAGATTTTGAAAGGGAGTGGCCGATTCACCCAGTCCAAAACGTGGGTGTTGGCACGGACGCTCGCATAGGAGTGCTTGCTGGCCTCGTGGTAACTCCAACTCGCCTGGGTGTCTCGATTTCTCATCGCATCGTTGACGACAAAGTCGGAACTGAGACGAACAGTTCGTTCTTGAGCGCAACTCTGTAGATTCTTAGAGAATTAGACTAAAAATTTCGGCAACCAGTTCAGATGGAAGCCGACATGAACTGGGCGTATGAGGTACGAGATTCTAGCGTCGCGCGTTAAGTCCCGACTAACGTCCCTGCCGGACAAGCAGAATCCGAAGGCAGGCTCGGGCGACCCACGCTCGCCGAGACAGATCCGGCAACTAGAAAGGGCGGCCTATAAGAGCCGCCCGATTGTAACGTCAGAATCCGTCGAATTCTGCCAATCACTATCCATGATGCTCACTGACGGAAATCGATACGACGTAGTTTTTAGCGAGCACCGGCTACTGCTGCCATTGCGTGCTTGCCCACACTGACCTTGATCTGCTTCGGCTTCGCTTCCTCTCGCTTCGGAACGTTCAACGTTAGCACACCGTCGTGATAGTCCGCCTTGATCGCGTCCGACTCCACGGAGTTCGCCAACGAGAAACTACGGCTGAACGAGCCATACGCACGCTCGACGCGCAGATAGTTTTCCTCGTTCACCTTGTGCTCAAATTTGCGGTCGCCGCGAATTGTGAGAATGTTGTTCTCTACGCGAATGTCCAGCTCCTGCGCATTTACGTCCGGCAGGTCCGCCTTCACGACCAGTTCATTTTCGGTCTCGTAGATGTCAACGGCAGGCGCCCAAGGAGTCAAGTTCGACTCTTCGCCAGTCCGTTCTAGTCCATCGTCAAAAACACGATTTATCTGTTCCTGCAGGGTCGTAGCCCCACGGAAAGGTTGTTCAAAACGATATATTGTTCTCATGGAACACCTCTTAACTGAGTGCGCCACTATGTTGAGATGTGCGTTCGTAAATGTAAAGATAAATTACGTTAATTCTTTAATTAATCTGCAAAAATCTTAAACCGCGCATTTCCAGCATCATACGGGCC
>Ga0209006_10000930_pt1 | contig 27106 bp, 26 predicted proteins | sample JacPin_JW_Ref_O2_FD_188567 | JGI IMG/M metagenome (GOLD analysis project Ga0209006, IMG submission 188567) | Forest soil microbial communities from Algoma, Ontario, Canada - Jack Pine, Ontario site 1_JW_Ref_O2 (SPAdes) (version 2) | ecosystem: Environmental > Terrestrial > Soil > Boreal...
GGATCTGTGGGGGTCGGTGTTGAAGTCCACGGTGTTCGGGGCGATCATCGCGATCGTCTGCTGTTACAAGGGCATGACCGCCTCCGGCGGCGCCGAGGGCGTTGGACGCGCGGTGAACGAGGCGGTGGTAATCTCATTCCTCGGAATTGGAGCGTTCAACTACGTCTTCACGCAGACGCTCCTTGCCACTCACCCACAAATCTTGGTGATCAAGTGATCCCGGAGCAGCCGAGGGGGAAGAACTGACGTGGGTGAGCTGCTTGCACTGCCCCGCGAATGGCTCGCCGCGACAGGAGTGCTCGCTCGCTTCACCAGCCAGGTCGTGCGGGATGTCTTCAGCCTGCGCGTGTTCCGCTTCTTCGGCGAGGCGCTGCGCCAGTCGGGGATCCTGATCGTCGGTTCGACCGCCGTCATCTGGGGGCTCGTCTTCTTCATCGGACTCGGTGCCTGTGGGATCGAGGCCGCCTACTTCACCGAGTCCACCGGCACGCCCAACTACGCCGGCGTGTTCGCCGCCTGGTGCAACCTGCGTGAGGCCGTGCCGATCGTGTTCGGCTACATGCTCGCCGCCAAGGTCGGCACTGGGATCGTCGCCGAGCTCGGCGCGATGCGCATCTCCGAGGAGATCGACGCACTGGAGGTGATGGGCGTCGACTCGATGGTGTTCCTTTGCGCCACACGGCTGCTCGCCGCATGGATCGTGCTGCCGTTCATGTACGTAGGGGCGATCGGCGTCGCTTTCGGCGCGTCCTACCTGGCGATCGTCGATCAGATCGGCTACACCTCAGCCGGCGGCTACCTGCTGATCTTCTGGCAGTTCCAGAACCCCACCGATTTTCTCTTCAGCCTGCTCAAGGGCGTCACGATGGCCACTGCGATCGTGCTCGTGGCGTGCTACTACGGCTACAACGCCAGCGGCGGACCGGTGGGGGTGGGGAGGGCGACGGCCAAGTCGATGGTGCTCAACCTGATCCTCGTCAACCTGATCGACGCGTTCGGGACGCAGATCTTCTGGGGCAGCAACGCGCGGGCACCAATCGGGGGATAGCCGAGGACTGCTCAGTCGCGCTCGATCACGAGCTTCGTCCAGCCACCCTCCAGCAGCGCGTCCCCCGCATCAGCCCAGTCGACGACACTGCTCGTCACCAACTCAGGCCGCAGCGCGCCCGACGCGCTCAACTCCAGAACGTGCGGCATCGCCGTTCGCGCATCCACGCGCCCTGTCTTGAAGGTGATGCCCTTCGTGTACATCTCCAGCAGCGGCAGCGCCGGCTGCTCACCGAAGTAGATCGCCGTGCTCGTGCAGATCCCGTCCGGCGCAGTCGAGCGCAGCGCCAGCGCGAGGCCGTCCGGGTCAGCGCTCGCGTCGACCGTGATCTCGTGGGAGTCGACGCGCTTGGGGATCTCCCCGAGCGTCTGTGCACCGAGCTTCGCCGCCGTCGTGCGCCGTGACTCGTCCACATCCACATACAGCACCGACTCCGAACCCAGCGCGACCGCCAGCCCCGCCGCGTACAGGCCGATCGAGCCCGGACCGGCGCCTCCCACGACCAGTACGGGCGCGCCCGGTCGCTCGGCGAGCGCCGGCCCCACCGCGCGCCACGCGTCGCTGATGTTGTCCGATGCGCTCGCCACCGCCGCCGGCTCCAAACCCGCCGGGATCGGCACGAGCATGTGCTCGGCGTAGGGCACGCACACCACATCCGAGAGGAAGCCGCCCCACCGCTCGACCGCCGGACCGAAGCCATAGCTCGACATGAACGGCACGCTCGCGCAGTTCGACGTGCGCCCCTGCCGGCAGGGCGCGCATTCACCGCAGGAGATCTGAAACGGGACGCTCACGAGCTGTCCCGGCTCGAGCGTCGTCACGGCGTCGCCCACGTCGAGCACCTCTGCGACGCACTCGTGGCCGATCGGGAACGGCGCCGGAAACGGTGACGTGCCGTCGATGATCAAGGCGTCGAGGTCGCACGTGGCGACAGCGCGAGGCCGCACGAGCGCCGCGGAGTCAGAGCTCAGGCTCGGCTCAGCGGCTTCGCGCCACTCGAGCGCCTTCGGTGCGGTGTAGGTGAGCTGCTGCACGGCTGAGGACTATTCCAGTGGGGTCGTGTATGCGCCGCTGAGGCCGCCGTCGATCAGGAACGTCGAGGCGGTCACATAGCTGGAGTCCTCGCTCGCCAGGAACAGCGCGCCCTTGGCGATCTCATCGACGTGCGCGAAGCGGCCCATCGGCACATGCACCAGGCGGCGCGCCGCCTTCTCGGGGTCCTTCGAGAACAGCTCTTTCAGCAGCGGCGTGTCGACCGGCCCCGGGCACAGCGCGTTCACGCGCACGCCGCGGCGCGCGAACTCCACGCCCAGCTCGCGTGAGAGCGCCAGCACGCCGCCCTTTGATGCCGTGTAGGAGATCTGCGATGTGGCCGCGCCCATCACCGCCACGAACGACGCCGTGTTGATCACCGAGCCGCGCGCCGGGCCGTCGTTCTCGAGCAGGTGCGGGATGCCGTGCTTGCAGCACAGGAACACGCTGCGCAGGTTCACGTTCTGCACGCGCTCCCATGCCTCCAGCGTCGTCTCCAGCACCGAGCCGTCGTCGTTCGGCGAGATGCCCGCGTTGTTGAAGAGCACGTCGATGCGGCCGTACTGCTCGCGAACGCGCGCGTAGGCATCGCGTACCTGCTCCTCGTCGGTGACGTCCAGCTCGAGCGCCAACTCGCCTGGGGAGCCCGCCTGCAGATCGATGCCCACGACCGTCGCGCCCTCGCGCTGGAACAGCTCCACCGTCGCCGCGCCGATGCCGCCGCGTGCACCTGTGATCACGCACACGCGCCCTGCGAGCCTGCCCGCTACGCTCATCGCTCCTCCCCCTCCGCGGACGATGCCGTCGCGTAATAGATCGTCTTCACCTCGGTGTATGCCTCCAGGGCGTGCGGTCCGAGCTCGCGGCCGTAGCCCGACTGCTTGAAGCCGCCGAACGGCGTGCTCACCCGCACCGACGTGTTCGCGTTTATCGAGAGGACTCCTGTCTGCACCGCGCGCGCCACACGCAGCGCCCGCGCGCCGTCGCGCGTCCAGATCGAGCCCGACAGCCCGTAGATCGAGTCGTTGGCCAGGCGCACCGCCTCGGCCTCGTCCGCGAACGGGATCACCGCCGCGATCGGCCCGAAGACCTCCTCGCGCGCCACCCGGTCGCTCGGCTTCACCGGGAACAGCACCGTCGGCGCAAACCAGAATCCCGCACCATCCGGAGCGCTCCCGCGGAATGCAACCGGCGCCTCGCCGTCGAGGAAGGAGGAGACGGTCTCGCGCTGGGCCGCTGAGATCAACGGGCCCATTTGCGTCCGCTCGTCCAGCGGGTCGCCCACCCGCAGCCCCTTCACAGACACCTCCAGCAGCTCCATGAAGCGCTCCAGCGCGTCCTGTTGCACGAGGATCCGCGAGCGCGCACAGCAGTCCTGGCCGGCGTTGCCGAACACAGCCAGCGGCGCAGCCGCCGCCGCGGCCTCCAGGTCGGCATCGCCGAAGACGATGTTCGCCGACTTGCCGCCCAGCTCCAGCGTAACGCGCTTGATCGACGCCGCCGCGCCCGCCGCGATCGAACGCCCGACCTCCGTGGAGCCGGTGAACGCGATCTTCGCGACGTCCGGGTGCTCGACCAGGCGCTGACCGCACGTGCGGCCCGGTCCCACGACGACGTTCACCACGCCCTCCGGAACGCCCGCCTCGAGCGCCAGCTCAGCGAAGCGCAGCGCGCTCAGCGGCGTCAGCTCCGCGGGCTTAAGCACCACCGTGTTGCCCGCGGCCAGCGCCGGCGCAAGCTTCCACGCGGCGATCGTCAGGGGGAAGTTCCACGGCACGATCAGCCCCACCACACCCAGCGGCTCGCGCACGGTGAAAGCCTGTCCGCCCGCCACCGGGATCGTGTCGCCCAGGAGGCGCTCGGGTGCGCCCGCGTAATAGCGGAAGGTGTCCACCACCATGCCCATCTCCCCGCGCGCGTCGCAGATCGCCTTGCCCGCGTTGCGCGCCTCCAGCAGCGCCAGCTCCTCCAGGTGATCGGCCAGCGTGTCGGCTAGCGAGTACATCGCGCGCGCACGCGCGCCCGGCGCCATCGCGCGCCACGCCGGCAGCGCGCGCAGCGCGTCCTGGACCGCCAGGTCGACCTCCTCTACGCCCGCCCGGGGCACCTCGGCCAGGGTTTGCTCGCTGGCCGGCTCGAGGACGGACAGCAACTCGCTCGACGGCGACACTACGCTGCCCATCCTCGGCGGAGCCGCAAGGCGGAGCCATTCATAGACAAACCGCCTCCGCTAGGGCGCCTGTGCGATATCGGGCAGCGCCTCGGCGGCGTTCAGATCTTCAATCGTGCGAACGGGGCCCGTAAAGGATCTTTTTGCCGAGACCACGAACCAGATCGTGACAGCTGCCATCACCCCGATCGTCACCAGCGGAGCGTAGTTCACTGCCGACCATTCAAAGCCCTTCTTGAAGAACACGCCCGTCGGCGCGAACGGCAGGCAGAAGATGACCACGCAGATCGCCACCCAGCTGAACGCAATCGGGTTCATCCATTTGTATTTGTTACCCAGTGTCCAGGGGCCCGCTTTGAACTCCGAGCCCATGCGCCAACGCAGGAACACCGGGATCGTGTACGCGATGTACAGCCCGATCACCGAGATCGAGGTGACCGCGTAGAACGCTACCGGCGCGCCCAGGTGATTGGGGAAGTAGGCGGGGATCGTGACGATCGCGGCGCACACGCACACGAACAGCACCGCCCACGTCGGGGTGCGGTTCTTGCCCAGGCGTCGCCAGAGTTTGTGTCCCGGGACCGCGCCGTCACGCGAGAAGGCGAAGGTCATGCGTGAGGCGCTCGTCACGCACGCCATGCCACAGAAGATCTGGCCGACGGTGGAGATCAGGATGACCGCCTTCGCGGCCGCCGTGCTGAGCGCGCTCTCGAAGATCGCGAGCGCGGGAAAGCCCGAGCTGAGCAGTTCCGTTTCCTTGCTCTTCTGGATCGCGAACGTGATCGCCAGCAGCACGATCCAGCCGACCACCGCCGAGTAAAACACCGATCGCCACACGCCTTTCGGCGCCTGCTCCGCAGCTCCGTGAGTCTCCTCGGAGACGTGCGCAGAGGCGTCATAGCCGGTGATCGTGTACATCGTCAAAAGGAAGCCCAGTGGCAGCACGTAGAACCAATACATGTGCCCGCTGAAGCCGGACACGTTCGCGCGGTGGCCGAACACATAGGAGAAGCTCGCGTGGTGACTGGGGACGGCGATCAGGATCACGACGATCACCGCCACGCCGATCAGGTGCCACCACACCGAGACCCCGTTGAAGATCGACACCAGGTGACTGGAGAACACGTTGATCAGGCCATGAATCAGCAATAGCAGCCCGAACAGCGCAAAGTTGACATGGGCGCTGTAGTGCACATTGCTGCCGGCGGCGGCCTTGGCGAAGTTGAAGATGAAGTGCACGTTGTAGAGACCGAGCAGGTTCATCAGGAAGCTCGCGCACACGTAGTCCACCGACGCGACCACGGCCACCAGGCCGATCAGGTTAAACCAACCCGTAAACCAGCCCCACCCTGGGCCGCCGAGCTTCGACGCCCAGTAGTAGATGCCACCCGCCGTCGGCATCGCCGAGGCCAGCTCTGACATGGAGAACGCGACCATCAGGATCAGGACGCTGATCAGCGGCCACGCGATCGAGATCGCCACTGGCCCGCCGTTCTTGAACGCCTGACCGTAGGTGGTGAAGCAACCCGCGAGAACCGAGATGATCGAGAACGAGATCGCGAAGTTGGAGAACCCGCTCCAGCCGCGCTTCAGCTCCTGTTTGTAACCCAGTTCCGCGAGGCGCTGCTCGTCTGTGCTCAAGGTTTCGGTTGCGCTCATCGGCTCCCCCTGGAGAAGAAAAGGTTTGGTCATCCGTCCTTCAATCGTGACAATACGCTCGATCGCGGATTCGTGTCAAGTGCAGTTGGCGCAAATCGCGAGCTTTCGGGCGGACAGGTGGCCAACGGCCGGCTCGACGCCTTCGCGTGCTGCCCGCGGCGTGCCCGACCGTGCCCGATCAGCCGCTCGGCAGCAGGCCCGCGAGGATGTGCTCGGTGCCGTGCAGGTGCTCTGTCATGACCCGCGCGGCGCGCATCGCATCGCGCTCGCGCACCGCCGCCAGCAGCCGCCGGTGCTGCGCATTGGAGGAAGCCAGCACCTGCGGCGGGTGGGCGATGTAGGCGATCAGATCCGTCATCGCGCCCTGCGCCTCGGTCATCGCCCGCACGAGGCTGGTCGAGCGCGTCGCCTCCGCAAGGCTCACGTGCAGGCGGATGTCCGCCTGGCGGTAGGCGCTGAAGTCCTCCAGCTCGTGCTCCAGCGTCATCGCGATCTCGTCCAGCGCGTCCAGATCCTCGCTTGGGGCCCGCTCCGCAGCCAGCACCGCCACGCCGAGCTCCACCGCGAGGCGCTGGTCGCAAGTCTCGCGCCACAGCGCCAGCATCTGCGGCGATGGTGGGTCGCTCGGCGGCTGCGGGTCGGCCACGAACGTGCCGCCGCCCCGCCCGCGCGTCGCGAACACGTGGCCGCTCTGGCTCAGCGCGGTCAGCGCCTGGCGCAGCGTCGAGCGCGCGATCCCCAGGCGCGTGCACAGCTCGCGCTCGGCGGGCAGCTGCGAGCCCGGCGCCAGCAGGCCGAGCTTGATTGCCGTGCCCAGGCGATCGACGGTCTCCTCGAAGGCCGTCTGTGAGCGCACCGGCGCGAAGATCGCGTCCAGGGGTGTGAGCGTCATCCCCGTCGCTCGCCCCCCAGATCCAGCCGCCATCGTTCTCCTGCTCCTAGACCATCCAGGCGATCACAGTCGCTCGAATCCGCGTACTCGCTCCCAGTCTGTCACGGCCGACTGGAAGCTCGCAAGCTCGACGTCCGCCGCGTTCAGGTAATGCGCGACCACGTCCTCGCCGAACGCCTCGCGGGCGACGACGCTGGAGGCGAACAGCTCGCGCGCGTCGCGCAACGTCGCCGGCAGATGCTCGCGCTCATCGGCGGTGTACGCGTTGCCCTCCAGGGCCGGCTCGAGCTCCAGGCCAGCGTCCAGACCGTGCAGGCCCGAGGCGATGATCGCGCTCAGCGCCAGGTATGGGTTGAGGTCGGCTCCGCCCACGCGGTTCTCGAAGCGCAGCGACGGGCCGTGCCCGACGACGCGCAGCGAGCACGTGCGGTTGTCGTGGCCCCACGCGACGGTCGTCGGAGCGAAGCTCGTCGCGGCGTAGCGCTTGTAGGAGTTGATGTGCGGCGCCAGCAGCAGCGTCATCTCGCGCAGGCACGCGAGCTGGCCGGCAAGGAAAGAGTGAAACATCGCCTCATCGCGCGCGAATAGAGGGCCGCGCTCATCGGCGAGCGAGAAGTGGATGTGGCACGAGTTTCCCTCACGCTCGTCGTACTTGGCCATGAACGTGATCGCCACGCCGTCCTCCGCGGCTATCTCCTTCGCGCCGTTCTTGTAGATCACGTGCTCATCGGCGGTGCGCAGCGCATCCGCGTAATGGAAGTTGATCTCGTGCTGGCCGAAGTTGCACTCGCCCTTGGAGTCCTCCACGACCATCCCCGCCGCCGCCATGCTGTTGCGGATGCGGCGGATCAACGGCTCCACGCGCGCGGTTCCCAGCAGCGAGTAGTCGACGTTGTAGAGGTTCGCCGGGGTCAGCTCGCGGTAGCCCTTGTGCCACGCCTGCTCGTAGGTGTCGTTGAAGACGAGGAACTCGAGCTCGGTGCCGGCGTTCGCGCCCCAGCCGCGCTCCTCCAGACGCGCGAGCTGGCGGCGCAGGATCTGGCGCGGCGAGGCCACTACGTCCGAGCCATCCGGCCAGGCAACATCCGCCAGGCACACCGCCGTGCCCTCCTGCCAGGGCACCGGGCGAAGCGTGTCCAGGTCCGCCACCAGCAGCATGTCGCCGTAGCCGCCCTCCCACGAGGACATCGCATAGCCCTCCACGGTGCGCATGTCCACGTCCACTGCCAGCAGGTAGTTGCAGCTCTCTGCGCCGTGCTCGGCGACCTCGTCGAGGAAGTGCGTGGCCATCACGCGCTTGCCCTGCAGCCGACCCTGCATGTCTGTCATCGCCAGCAGGACCGTGTCGATCGTCCCCAGCGCGACAGCCTCCTTCAGCTCCTCCAGTGTCACGATCGTGAAGGTACTGCAGTCGAACCTCTAGCGGCTTGCGATCGAGTAGGTCTATCGTGCAGCCGGTGGAGCACGCGTCCGCATCGCTGATCGAGTTTCCCGCCGATGACCCCGAGCGGGCGCGGCGCTTCTGGTCGGGGTTGCTCGACCAGGATCTCGCCGAGCGCGCAGCGGGAGAGGGGGAGGGGTGGCAGACACGCTCCGGCGCTCCCGCCGTGGGCGTGCACTCGCGCGGACGCGGCCCCGGCGACTCCTTCTCGCTGCCGTACTTCGCTGTCGGCGATCTCGCGGAGGCGCTCGAGCGCGTCCAGGCGCTCGGCGGGAGCGTCGTTCACCCCGGCGAGCGCTGGGCGATCTGCAAGGACTCCGAGGGCAGCCCCTTCGGGCTCGCGGGGCCGCCGAACGGCTAGGTTGCGGCGCCCGCTCAGGCGGGCGTGCCGGAGGACAGCCCCACGAGCTCTTCGCTTCGCTCCCACAGCGCCTCGGCGAGCCTGTCGTCCCGAGCCTGGCCGCTGGGTGTGGCCACCTTCTCGTCGACGACGTACTCGCCTGTCAGCGAAGAGGCGGCGTTGGAGATCGCGAGCCAGACGAGCGAACGCGCGCCGCGCTGGGGCGAGCGGAAGAACGGGGCGCCAACGGTGGTCAGCAGCTTCCACACGCCGTTCTCGTTCTTGCCAAAGCCGGTGCGCACGACGCCGGGGTGAAAGCAGTTCGCGTGAAGCTCCGGCGCGCGCCGGGCGAGCTCGCGCGTGAAGAGGATGTTGCACAGCTTCGTGGTGCCGTACACGCGCATCGCCGCGTAGGACTTCTCCGACTGCGGGTCTTCCAGATCCAGCGTGCCCGCTTTGTGCGCGTCGGAGGCGGTCGTCACGACGCGCCCGCCGCGCAGGTGCTCACGCAGGAGGTTGGTGAGCAGGAAGGGCGCCAGGTGGTTGAGCGCAAACGTCCGCTCGAAGCCTTCGGAGGTGACTGCGCGCGAGGCGAACAGCGCGCCCGCGTTGTTGGCGAGTACGTCGATGTGCTCGTAGCTGCCCTGGATCTCCTCGGCGAGCCGGCGCACCTCGGACATCAGCGTCAGATCGGCCACGTGTTGGTGCACGAGGGCGCTGCCGCCGAGCGCTTCGGCCTCCCGCGCGACCGCCTGCACGCGCTCGGCCTCGCGTCCGACGAGCGCGAGCTCCACACCCTCACGCGCAAGCTCGATCGCCGCCGCGCGCCCGATCCCGCGTGTGGCTCCAGTGAGCACGACGAGCGTCACCCATCCGACTCTACAGCCACCGCGCCCCGAGGTGTTGTAATCGTGTGCTTGATCGGGGTAGCGAAGCTGGCATGACGAGCACCGGCAACGGCAGGCGCGCGCTGCTGGCAGTGGCGGACGTGTTGGCCCAGGGCGGGCGCCTGCTGCGCGGGCACGCCGTCAAACAGGTGGGCGGCCCCGCTCGTGCCAGGGTGATCGCCTCGTTCGGGGCGGTGCTCGCGCTGAGCAGCGCCGACGGTGCGACCGTCGGCGCGGTCGCACCGCAGCTGGAGCATTCGCTGCACATCGGCAACGCGGAGATCGGCCTCCTGAGCTCGGTCTCGTTGCTCGTCGGAGCGGTCTTCGTGATCCCGGTCGGCCTGCTCGTCGACCGCAGCAAGCGCATGCCCCTGCTCACGGCGAGCATCGTCCTGTGGAGCATCGCCTCGGCAGCCAGCGGCTTCGCCGGCAGCTACGACACGCTGCTGCTGACGCGCCTGGCGCTGGGTGCCGTCAACGCCACCGCGGGGCCGGCGATCGCGTCGCTGACCGGCGACTACTTCCCCGGCCGCGAGCGAGGACGGATCTACGCCTACATCCTCGGCGGCGAGGTCGCCGGCACGGCGGCCGGCTTCATCGTCAGCGGCACCGTTGCGAGCATCATCTCCTGGAGGCTCGCCTTCATCCTGCTGGCGATCCCCGGCATGTTCCTCGCGCGCACGCTCTGGCGCACGGTCCCGGAGCCGCTGCGCGGCGGCCAGAGCAGGCTCGAGCCAGGGGTGCTCGACCTGCCGGAAGCGCTCGCGGCGGCGGCCTCACAGGCACACGCTCGGGAAGAAGATGGCGCCGCCGGCGAGCACGAGGAGGAGGAGCTGACCCGGGAAGCGGCACGCAAGCGCGGTCTGCGCGCCGACCCGAAGCTCGTGCTCGGGCAGGACCCGCGCGAGATGAGCATCGTGGACGCGGTGCGCTACATCCTCTCGATCCCCACCAACATGCTGCTGATCATCGGCTCATCCCTCGGCTACTTCTTCTTCGCGGGGCTGCAGACATTCGGCGTCCTGTTCGTTCGCGGCCACTACCACGTCAGCCAGGCGACCGCCGAGCTGGCGCTCGTGACGCTCGTCCTCGGTGCGCTACTGGGAACGCTCCTCAGCGGGCGCATCACAGACCTCGCGCTGCGCCGTGGCTTCCTCGAGGCGCGCGTGGTTGCGCCGGCCGTTTGCTATCTCGGCGCAGTGCTGCTGTTCATCCCCGGCGTGCTGATCAGTCACCTGACGCCCGCGCTGTGGTTCGACGTGGCCGGCGCCGCGCTGCTCTCCGCAGCCAACCCTCCGCTGGACGCGGCGAGGCTCGACATCATGCCCTCAGGGCTATGGGGGCGGGCGGAGAGCACACGCACCTTCCTGCGCTCGCTCGCGCAGGCGCTCGCGCCGTTGATGTTCGGAGGTCTGGCCGACCTGATCGCGGGCATCGCTCCCGAGCAGACGCCGATCGGCACGCATTCCCCGGTGATCTCACCGAGTGGGGCCACCGGTCTCGAGTTCAGCATCCTGATCATGCTCGTCTCGCTCGCGTGGGCGGGCGTGTTCCTCGCGCGCGCGCGCCACACCTACCCATCCGACCTCGTGACGGCAGGTGCCTCCGAAGAGCGCGTGCGCGCGCACGAGGCGGGCTGGGATGATGTCGAGGACCGCGCCGCGCCGGGTGAGCGAATGGGGGAGCCGTGACAGCGCCTGCACCGTCTGGAGAGCAGTTCGAGATCGTCCATGGCGAGCAGCGGGCGACGATCGTGGAGGTCGGTGGAGGCGTGCGCGAGTATGTCGTCGGCGAGCGACCGGTCCTCGATCCCTACCCGCGCGAGGCGATCTGCGACGGCGGCCACGGCGCGCCGCTGATCCCGTGGCCCAACCGCCTTCGTGACGGCCGCTACAGCTTCGACGGCAGTGACTACCAGCTCGAGCTGAGCGAGCCGGCCAAGCACAACGCGATCCACGGGCTGTTGCGCTGGCGTTCCTGGCGAGCCAGCGAGCACGAGCCCGGACGCGTCGTGATGAGCAACAGACTGCACCCCTCGCCCGGCTACCCATTCGCGCTGGAGGTGCAGATCGCCTACTCGCTCAGCGACGCAGGGCTCAGCGTGCGGAGCGCCGCCCGCAACGTCGGCGAGCGTGCTTGTCCCTACGGTGCGGGCCAGCATCCGTATCTCTCGCCGGGAATGGCCTCGATCGACGACTGCACGCTTCAGATTCCAGCCGAGACGCGCATCCTGGTCGACCCGCAGCGGAGCCTGCCCTGCGGGCGTGAGCCCGTCGGCGCCAGCGCGTATGACCTGCGCCAACCGCGGCTCGTGGGGGACCAGCAGATCGATGCTCCGTTCACGGACCTGATTCGCGAGCCCGACGGCCGCGCAACGAGCAGGCTCTCCGCCCCGGATGGAACGTCTGTCGAGCTGTGGGTGGACGAGCGCTACGCGTTCCTGGAGGTCTATACCGGCGACGGGCTGCATGGCTCGCGTCGCCGAGGTGCTCTGGCGGTTGAGCCGATGACCTGCGCTCCCAACGCCTTCCAGAGCGGCGAGGGGCTGACGCGACTCGAGCCCGGGGAACAGATCGAGGCGACGTGGGGCGTGCGCTTGGTGTGAAGGGCGGACGAGCGGGCCACCCCTCTCGAGATGGCCCGCCGTCCAAGCCCGCCCTGCTCCCAGGTGCAACCACTACATACGAAAGATCGCACCGCAGACCCCCATCCTTTGCCCCCGCGGGTCAGAATTCTTACGCTGCCCTTCAGAACAGCGACGTGCCGGCGGGACCGATCAGGACCGCCTCCGCCTCCTTAAACGGCGCGTTCATGGCAGGTGTCTCCAGGAACGTCATCAACAGGCGCTGGCGCGGGAGGGGCTGGCGCAGGATCGCCGCCGTGCTCGTGGTGGGGCCGCCGCGAAAGTGATCGGTGGCGACCTCGAGCGAGAACGTGCCAGAGACGAAGGAGCTCGTTGAGCGCCGGTCGAGCGCGCCGTCGGAGGCGATCGCGCGGTAGAGCGGTGGCTCGCGCGGCGTCGCTCTCTCCCACAACGTCCGTGTGAACGCCATCCGTGCGATCAGGTGCTGTGCGCGCCGCCGCCTGCTCCAATCGCCGTCGAACAGGCTCGCGCTGCGCACTGCCTTGCCCTCGAACGCACACAGCCCGAGCTCTGCCAGCACGATCGCGTGACCCTTCACAAGCTCCCCCGAGCGCGGGTTGCTGACGAACCTCTGAGCGAACGCGGTGTCGAGCTCGAGGAGGTCGAGCTCGGCGAGGTAGGCCTGCAGCAGTCGCGCGCATGTCGCCTCGCCCTCGCGCGTGCCGATGCGCTCGGCGACCTCGACAGCGATGAACTCACTGGCGTCGAGCCAGTCGGCTGCGTGTCTGCGCTGAGCCTCGAGCAGCTTCAGGGTCCCCGCGTGTGCCTCGGGATCGGCGTCGATCAGAAGCGGACGGTCGAGCCTGCGCACCGTTTGTGTGTAGTCGTCGAGCAGGTGCTCGGGGGCGATTTGCGAGCTCGCCGCGAACTGATAGCCGACGATGTCCTCGAAGGGCAGCGACCAGTGGGCGCCGCTGTCCTCGAACGCGCGAATCTCCACCTCGAACGTGCCCTCTTGAGGATCGACTCCGACGATCAGCATCGGCGTGCGCCGCGCATCCAGCAGCCGCCCCTCGTTGCCCGGCACGAGCAGGCTGAGGCTGCCCGGTTGGAACTCCGAGTCCGGGCGCCTGGCGGCGTCGAACTGATAGACGGGCCCGCCGCCGTAGCTCACGTCCCGATCATGCCCGGCCGCAGCGACAGTGTCAACGCACCTCAGGGGTGCGCGGACTCAAACGGCGCGAGGTACTCGTTCTCGAGCCAGGCAACCGTCGTTTTCAGGCCGCTCTCGTAACCGACGCGGGGCTCCCAGCCGAGCGTCTCGCGCAGCTTACGGTTGCTGAACACCTGCTCGCGCCCGAGCACCTGCACCGCCTGGCGCGAGAGCAGCGCCGGCGAGCTCAGCCCGGTGGCCCGGCGCAGCAGCCGATAGCCCTGCTCGAGAGAGAAGCCGAGACCGAGAGCCAGCCCGTAGGGGATGCTCCAGCGCACCCGGGGGCAGCCAAGGGCATCGGCGAGGTCGTCGGTCAGCTGCCGCCAGCTCACGTCCAGACCGTCGCTTACGTTGAACGCGTTGCCGGGCGCAGCGTCGTGCTCGAGTGCCAGGAGCGCCGCGTCGAGGAGGTTCTCGACGTAGCAGAGCCCCGCGTTTGCTCGACCGCCGTCGACGAGCAGCATGTGCCGGCCCTGGATCGCCCGTGCGATCTCGCCGATCACCTCCTTCGAGCCAGGTCCGTACACGGTCGCGGGGCGCAGGATCACCGTTTCCAGCGCGCTCGCCGCCTGTGCGCTTCTGACCTGAGCCTCGGCTTCGAGCTTGGTCTGCGCGTACCAGTTGCTGAAGCCGCTCGCCACGTAGGTCTCATCGACCTCTTTCACCTGCGGGTAGCCGTAGACGTCGGTGGTGCTGATGTGGACGAAGCGCTGCACGGAAGCCGCCGCGGCTGCGCGGAGCATCTCGCGTGTCCCGTCGACGTTGATCGCCGAGATCTCCGCCACGGTCGCCCAATCGGAGACGAGCGCGCCGCAGTGCAGCACGCTCGCGCAACCGTCGAGCGCGCGGGAGAGGGAGCGACCGTCGGTGAGGTCGCCGACGGCGATCTCCACGCCTAGCTCCTCCAGCAGCGAGGTATCGCTGCTCGCGCGCACGAGACAGCGCACCGGTTGACCGTTCTCGCGCAGGCGACTCGCCAGACGTCCGCCGATGAACCCGCTGGCGCCGGTGATCAGGCAGAGCTCTCTCACGCGAGCTTCGCGCGAGCCCGGCGGCGGATCGTGGTCGTGGCGATGTCGCGCACGATCGCGAGGTTCTTGCTCGAGCTGTTCTGACAGTCGGCGAGCACCGCGTCGAGCGCATCGAGAAAGCTCTGTGCCTCGGTCTCGGAGAGCGTTAGCGGCGGCAGCAGCTTGATCACGTCGTTCTTGCCCGCCGCCATTGTGATCACGCCGTGGTCGCGGTGCAGCGGGATCACGATCAGCTGGGGAAACAGACCCTCGCTGGCCATGTGGATCAGCCGCCAGTTCAAGAGCGCCTTGCGGCTGCTCGGCGCCCCCAGCTCGATCCCGATCATCAGCCCGCTGGCACGGATCTCCTTGATCATCTCGTAGCGCTGCTGGAGCTCTGCGAGCCCGTCGCGCAGGATCGCGCCGACCCGCTGAGCGTGCTCGAGGAGACCGTCACGCTCGATGATGCGCATCGTCGCGAGGCCCGCGGCCATCGACAGCTGGTTGCGCCCGTAGGTCGACTGGTGCACGTAGGATCGCTCGAGCGTTCCCACCGCCTTGTCGAATATCTGGCGCCTGGTGACCATCGCCGCGACCGGCATGTAGCCGCCGCTCAGCGCCTTGCCGACGAGCACGAAATCCGGCTCCAAGCCCCAGTGCTCCAGCGCGAACCACTTCCCGGTGCGCCCCAGGCCCGTCTGGATCTCATCGAGGACGAACATCGTCCCGTAGCGGCGGCAGAGCTCCTGCGCGCCCTGGAGGTAGCCCTGCGGCGGCAGCGTGACCATCCGTCCCTGGATCGGCTCCACGAAGAACGCGGCGACATCCTTGGTGCGCAGCTGCGCCTCCAAGCGCGCGAGGTCGCCGAAGGGCACGCGCTCGCACCCCGGCAGCAGTGGGCCGAAGCCCTCCTTGAAGAACTCATCGCCGACGATCGACAGCGGCCCGAGCGTCACGCCGTGGAAGCCGCTCTCGCATGAGATCAGGCGCGGGCGGCCGGTGGCCGCGCGCGCGAACTTCATCGCCGAGTCGACCGCCTCCGCGCCCGTGCTCGCGAAGAACACGGCGTCCAGCCCCGCCGGCAGCCGCTCGCAGAGCGCCTCCGCGAGCATCCCCGCCAGGGGCGAGTAGTGGATCTGCACGCCGTCCAACAGCTCTGCGGCGAGCGTCGCCTCGAGGACCTCGCGCACGTCGGGGTGGTTGTGGCCGAGGCTCGCGAAGCCCTCGCCGGTGTGCAGGTCCAGGTACGCACGACCCGCTTTGTCGTAAATGTAGGAGCCCTTCGCCGACAGGTAGCTCTCGTCGAAGCCGAGGATTCCAAGCACGTCCACCAGCGAGCTGTCCAGATGACGGGCGGCCAGGTCGAGCGTCTCATCAGCCCGCGCTGTGGCGTCGGCGAGGATGCCGAGCGCATCGGCGGCGAGCGTGGGTTGGTGGTTCGTGTCCATGACGATATGGGCGGCTGCGGCCACGCCGCATGGGAGTGGGCGCGAGTCGCGAGAGCCTATTTCAGGGGGCTCGGCGGTGGCGCGATAGGAGCATCCACCGCCGTTCTCCCCACACGGGCGGCAGTGCGATCAGCACACGCAGGCGCGTGTACGGTCCGCGGCGCCTGCACAGCGCGCGTCGCAGCGAACCTCGCTCCCGAGGGCCGGGCGCTGCGCTCCCGCCCGGTGGGGCGTAGCGGCGCTCGCGCAGCAGTTGCACGTAACGGCCTGCGGCAGGACCGCAGGAGCGGCGGAGCTCATGCTCGAGCTGGGTGAGCGTCGTCCCGGCCCCAGGCCGCCGGCCGACCAGCGCCAGCGCGATCGAAAGCTCGCGCACGCCACCCTGCGCATCTCCCGCGAACCGGCGCCGGACCTTCGATGCGTTCGCCACGAGCGCTGCTCCGATCGCAAGCGCGAGCGTCCCGAGTGAGATCACAAGCGCAAGCGGCGGACCGTCGCCCGTCCCTGCGCTCGACCGGACGACGGCTGCCGGAGTGTGCCGCGCGGCGCGCGCCCGCGACGGCGTGGAGCGATGCCTGAGTGACGCAGTGCCACCTTCGGGCTTGAGCGCCAAGGCGCTGTAGGAGCCCGCCAGGCGGCTCGCGGGGGTCGGGTTGAACGGCACCCAGCCGATCCCTGCGAAGAACACTTCCACCCACTCGTGCGCGTCCTCGGCGGTGACGTCGTAGCGGCCGCTCGACGATTCGCGAGAGCCCGAGAGGAAGCCGGCGGCGACGCGTGCGGGAATCCCGTCCATGCGCAGCATCAGCGTCATCGCCCCTGAGAACTGCTGGCAGTAACCGCTTCGTTCGCTGAACAGGAAGGCTATGAGCGGGAAGGCGTGGCCTCGCGGGTGCTGGTTGTAGGCGAAGCCGTGGGAGAAGAACGTCTGAATGCGTGCGGCGACCCCGTAGGTGCTGCTCGCGCCGACGGCGAGGCGGCGCGCCAGCGCGTAGACGGGCGCGTACACGGAAGCGTTGATCAGCGCCGCGCCGTCCGGTTCGCTGGGGGACACCGTGGCGAGGAGGCCGTCGGCAGCGGGTAGTTCGAGCTCGGTGTAGGGGGCGTCGCTTGTCGGGAACGTGCTCGGCGCGCGGCGCATTTCCGCGACGCTCGGCTGCGGTGCGTAGGCGGTGACCGTGTAGCGGTCTCCGCTGGGCGTCGCGGCGGAGACCGTGAGCGTGCCGTCGGCCGCGATCGCTCCCATGTTGGGTGCGGTTTCGCCGCTGACGCTCGCGCCGATGATCTCGCCGGGGCTCAGAAGCTGGCGGCTGGAGAGGCCGCGGACGGCGACCGTCGTGCGCGTCACCCATCTGGGATGGAGTGAAACGCCCTCCGGGCCGGTCGTGCCGCGGGGCTGCGGGCTCGAGCGCACGAAGCCGACGCCGTCGAATCGAGCGAGCGTCGCCGCCCGCCAGAGGTGTGGCGCGCGGGAGGTGACCGAGACCATCGGCTCGGTGGAGCTCGCCCATGGCAGCGGCCCGTATGCCTGATTCCAGTTGAAGGTCGTGGGCGAGTAGGCCTGCCCGAACGGGTTCCAGTCGCGGTAGTCCAGCAGGGGCGTTCCCGACTCCACGACTCCCGCCGCGACGAGCGCGAGGGCGACGACGACGAGCAGCCACGCCGTTGCGCGCCCGCGATCGTGCACCCGTCCTCGCCACGCCCACACCCAGGCGCACAGGAGCGTGAGCAGCAGGGTGCCCTGGACCTGCCAGCCGATCTGTGACTCGTTCGAGGCGGCGGCCACGTAGAGCACGAGCAGGAGGCAGAGCGCGATCGCGCGTCGCGTTCGCGCCCGCCGATCGCCCGGCCAGAAGGCGAGGATCGCGGCGGCGACGATCGCGCTCGCCGCCGCGAACATGATCGCCGCCCTCGCCTGCCCGGCGTTCCCTCGGTAGGGCCAGAGCCCGTTCAGAGCGTCGATCCCGTGTCTCAGCTCGCCGGCGAGCCCGCCCCATTGCCAGGGCCACAAGAGGCGTGCGGGCGCTCCCGACGCGCGCAGCGCCAGGTATGCGCTCAGCGCGGCGATGAGCACGCGTGCGGCCGTGGCGAGGCCGCGCCGTCCCGGCAGAGTGGAGGTCAGGGAGAGCGCCAGCCCGCCCGCGGCGGCGGACCCCACGACGCCTGCGATCCGGAGCAGGGGCGGGTTGGCGAGCAGTGTCGCGAAGCGCACGCCGGCGAGCAGCGCAAGGGCGCAGAAGGCGAGCATCGGCCACGTCGCCGGCCACCACTCGCGCGGCGTGCGGCGTCCGGCCGGGTGCGCCCGAGTCGCTCGTCTTGGCAGCGCGGCAGTCGCGCTCACGCCGCCCTCGCCTGGGCACGCTGGGTCGCCTGGACGGCGAAGCCGGCGATCGTGAACGCCACGTCGAGCCCTGTCAGCGGCCGCGGGCCCACCCGGTAGCAGCGCCCGGCGGGGGCGGGCTCGTCGGTGGACGCGGTCACGTACAGCAGCGTGCGCACGCCGGCGGGCGGCTGACGACGTGTCGCGCCCGCGCCTGAGCGAACGAGCGCCAGCCTCGCGTGCAGTGTGGGCCAGGCACGCAGATCGGGCTCAATCGGCGACGGACGGGTGTCCTCGGGCAGCGAAAGCAGGCAGCCTCCGCGGCGGGCGAAGTGCACGCACAGTGACGCCGTGACCCGCAGCGCCTCATCGAGGGCCTCCTCGGACTCCGGTGCGCGTGCGTCGAGCATCACGAGCACGCGCGCGTCTGTCTCGGCAGTGAAGGCGCGCTCCATCAGCTCGCCGCTGCGCGCCACCGTGGGCCAATGGATGCGCGCCGCCGAGCTGCCGGTGCGATACGTGCGCAGCGAGTCGATCTCCAATGCGGCGTCGAGCGGCGAGGGGGCGCGCTCGTCGAGTCGTGCGAGCGCCGCCGCGCCCAACGGATAGACGCGCGGAAGCACGAGCAACTCGTGCTCGCTCGAGCGCAGCTCGCGGGCGCACATCTCCAGCGGATCGAAGATCCGCAGACGCGCCGGTCCGATGCTCTGGCGTCCGCGACGCGAGGGCACGGCCGAGACGACGAGCTCTCGCTCACGCCGAGACGGTGGCGCCTGCTCCTCCGCGCCCGGCCACGCGATCAGGGTGGCCGCGGGGAACGGGATCAGCCCATGACGGACGGTGATCGTGACGCGGACGCTCTCGCCCTCCTGTGCGGTCTTCACATCCGTGCGCAGGCTCACCCGCGCACGACTCGCAGCAACGCTCACCCACAGGGGGGCGACCGCTGCGACGAGCAGTGCCGCGAGGCCCGGTATGTAGAGCGCGCGAACTGCAAACAGCGCCGCAAGGCCGCACAGTAGTGCGCCGGTGACGGCCAGTGGACGCGCTCTGCTCACAGCGCCGGCACGGCGGCAAGCGCATCGCGCACCACCTCTGCGCGCTTCACTCCAAACGCGGTTGGAGCGAGCATCAGGCGGTGGGCGAGCACGGACGGCGCGAGCTCGATGACGTCGTCCGGGAGCGCGTGGTCGCGGCCGGCGAGGGCGGCGCTCGCCTTTGCCGCCTTCAACAGCATCAGCCCTGCGCGGGGGCTCGCGCCGAGCTCCACGCGCGGGTCGTGACGCGTGTGCGTGAGCACGGCGACGATGTACTCGCGCAGCGGCGCGCTCGCGTGCACCTCGATCGCCGCCTGCTGGGCCATGAGGATCTCCTCGACAGAGGTGACGGGGGCCACATCGAGCACGCGATCGCCGGCAGCGTGCGTGGAGAGCATGTCCGCCTCCTGCCCGGCGGAGGGATAGCCGAGCGAGACCCTCACCATGAAGCGGTCGAGCTGGGCCTCGGGCAGGGGGTAGGTGCCCTCGTATTCGACGGGGTTCTGCGTCGCCAGCACCATGAACGGACGCTCCAGCGGATGGCTGTCGCCGTCGATCGTCACCTGGCCCTCCTGCATGCACTCGAGCAGTCCCGACTGTGTCTTCGGCGAGGCGCGGTTGATCTCATCGACGAGCACCACGTGGGCGAACACCGGCCCCGGCCGGAACTCGAAGCGGGTGTCGCGCTGATTGAAGACGTTCATCCCAACCACGTCGGATGGCAGCAGATCCGAGGTGCACTGGATTCGCGAGTAGCGCGCGTCGATCGAGCGCGCGAGCGCACGGGCGAGGGCCGTCTTGCCGACGCCGGGTTGATCCTCGATCAGCACGTGACCGTCCGCGACGAGCGCGACCAGCACCTCGCGCAGAACCGCTTCGGGCGCCTTCACTGCGGCCGCCACGCTCGCCGAGACGCGCGAGCCCAGGCTCGCCACGTCGCCAGGCGCGAGCCGGCCGATCGTCGCCTCCATGCCCTCAGATGTTAGGGCTAGACGGGGCTCAGGGAATCAGCACGATCTTGCCATGGGTGTGTCGCTCTTCTAGCTGAGCGAAGGCATCGCGGACCTGCTCGAGTGGATAGGTCGCGGCGATCGGGATCTCGATCTGCCCGGAGGCGACGAGCTGGGCGATCTTTGAGAGCACCTCGGTCGTGGACGCATTGCCGCTTCCCTCGTTCTTCGCACCGACCTCTTTGGCCTTCTCGCGCGAGATGATCGTCTCTATACGCGAGGGATCTATCCCGAGCTCGACCGCCAGCTCGACGTACTCCGGGCCGAACAGGTCGATGAACGCATCGATGCCGGCGGGTGCGGCGGCGTGCAGCCGCTCCGCCAGCCCGTCGCCGTAAGCGATGGGGATCGCGCCGTGGGCGCTCAGCCAGGCGTGGTTGGCGGGCGAGGCGATCGCGAGCACGCTCGCGCCCTCGAGCGCCAGCAGTTGCACGACGACGCTGCCGACTCCGCCCGCCGCCGCTGAGACCGCCACGGTCTCGCCGCGCTGCGGGTCGACGGCCCGAACGGCCGCATAGGCGGTGCAGCCGATTACGTAGAGCGAGCCCGCCACCTCCCAGCTCAGCTGCGCGGGCTTAGGAATCAGCTGGTTGACGGGGACGCTCACGTACTCGGCCTGGCTCGATCGCTGCCACGACCAGCCGAGGACCTCGTCGCCGACCGTGAACTCGCTGACGCCGTCGCCGACGGCGCTGACGACACCGGCCAGGTCGCTGCCCTCGCCGGAGGGGAAGGTCGCGGGGAACATCTGCGCCAGCGCCCCGTTTCGGATTGAGGCCTCGCCGGGGTTGATCGCGGCTGCGCGAACCTGCACCACGACCTCGCCGGGTGGCGGCTGGGGAACCTCCACATCGGCGATGTAGAGGACGTCGCGGTCGCCGTAGTGGTCGAAACGCACTGCTCGGGCCATCATGCCTCCTCGCTCGGGTCTGCTTGCTGACTACTCAAGCAGGCTCGAGTGAGCCCGGCGCTCGGCGGGCTCGATGCGGGGCTTTGAACGAGTTGGGGGTTATATGCTCCGGCGACCTCAACGAGTTCAACTGAGAAGGGGGGCCTCTCATGGTTCGTAAGTGTGTTCTGTCGCTCGTGGCGACACTGATCCTGGCTGCTCTGGCGAGCGCCGCGGTGGCCGCCACCGGCGGACCGAAGGCGGAGGGCTATTACGGCTCGAAGAAGCCAGACCTCTCGGTCTACGTCGACAAGCCGGCGACGACGGTCGAGCTATACGTGTCGTGCGCCACCGCTCCCACGGTCAGTGAGTACTGGGACAGCCCGAAGCTCCGTCTGAAGGACGGCAAGTTCAGCTTCGACGGCAAGACCACGATCATGACCGTCGACGGCGCCACGTTCGGGCATCTCGCGGGCACCGTTATCTTCAGCGGCAAGTTCTCCGGCGGCGCGTTTCACGGAGCCGCGCAGATCGTCGGCTCCTCCTGTCCGAAGAGCAGTTACACCGCGAAATACAACAAGGACGGTGGTGGCAGCGGCGGCTGAGCCGGCTGGAGGGTACGCTTGTGAATATGCCGGGAGCGCTGGAAGAGACGACGATCGTCGACACGATGACGGTGCCTGACGGTCGCCAGCAGGAGGCGATCGCGGCTATTAGGGTGCTGTTCACCCAGCTGCAGGGCCTCGCGGGATTCCTCGACGCGCACCTGTTTGAGAGCGTCGACGGCACCGTGCTGCTGTCCTACGCCAGGATGCGCTCGCGATCTGACCGGCAAGCCGCCGAAATGCACCCAGAGGTGAAAGCGGCGCTCCGCGCACTCAGAGCGATCGGACGCGTCAGTGTCCACACATACCGCCCGGTCCTGGCGGTAACGGCCGACTCTGAGCTCGAGCCCCCGGAAACGGGGAGCGGAGGGTCGTAAGAGTCCTACCGTTCGCGAGGAGTCTGCTCGTCAGTCGCGCACCCCGCGGGTCAGGAAGCTCTCCTCCCACGCCGACGGTGTGAACGCGACGCCGGGTCGCCCGCCGACGGCGAGGATCAGCGTGCCGGCCTCGAGCGCGACCGCTTCACGCACGAGCGCTGGGTCGCGCACCGCGACGACGCCGCCATGCGGGACATCGACGGAGGCGCCATCGACGGTGAAACGCGCGGCGCCACGGACCACGACGTAGATCTCCTCCGAGCCGCCGGGGTCGTCGTCCTCGGCGAGCTCGTCATGGCGCTCGATGACAAGATCACCGGCCCGTTCGGCGACGTACGCGTTCGTCCCGAAGGCGGTGATCCCAAGCTCACGCCGCAGCGGCTTCCAGTCGGGGAGTGGCTCGTCCGGGAAGCGGATCGTGTCGATCTCGTCGAGGTGAGTCACGCGGTAGCCGGGCTCCATCGGGCGACTGTACACCGCTGTGCTGCCATCCGAGCAGGCGGACGAAGGCGGGATGGGTCATGTTGGTGGGCTTCTCGAGGGGGTCGTTCGGGCGAAGCCGGCCTCGAGCTGGGCTCGGGTGGGCCCGGCGCCCGGGAGAGGCAAATCAGCAGTGGTGGCGAGGCCGGCGACGTAGATCCTGGCTTGGCGCTGGGCGAGCTGCTCCCAGTTGGCTGCGTGCGCAAGTGGCTGGGCGAGCATTGCTCCGGTGATGATGATGTCGACGGCGGTGACGTCGCTGCGGATGGTGCCTTCTCGCCGTCCGCGTGCAAGGACCCGCTCGAGCAGGTCGCTGATCTCAGTCCGAAGCGCGACGGTCTTCTCGTCGATGCTGACGGGCCCGCCGTGCAGCGGCAGAATCAGATCGTCGCGGGCAGCGATCGTCTGCCGGAAGAAATGCTCGAGCGCTTCGGGTGCCGGCTGGAAGCTGTCGACGGCGGCGCGTGCGTGGTCGAGGACGAGGTCATAGGAGCGCAGCGTGAGCGCCGCGAAGAGCGCCGCGCGTGTTGGGTAATGGCGATACACGGTGCCTACTCCCACGCCCGCCTGGGCGGCGATGGTAGCGATCGGAACTTTCTCGCCGTCGCGCTTGACGGCGCTCGCGGCGGCGTCTAGAACGCGTTTGCGGTTGGCTGCGGCATCGCTGCGCAGCGGGCGAGTGCGATGGCGTGGCTCTGGAGTGGTCCTGGACATCGGCGGGAGTGCTCTTACGCAGCGGCACATACCGCGACGCTATGCTGGCCAAATTATAAGCGGACGATTTCGACCGCTTAATCCGCTAGAGAGGGAAAGCGATGAACGACGACGTGCCCGCCGAGTCAGAGGGTGCACGGCCGATCCCGGCCGACGACGCCTCCAGGGAGCTCACGCACGTCAGCCCCGATAGCGACCAATCTCTGCCACATATCGGCGTGGTCGGCGACACCTACACGATTCTTGTCTCCGGTGATGACACGGCTGGGCGATACACCCTGATCGACATGCACGTGCCGCCGGGCGGCGGCCCCCCGCCTCACCGCCACGACTTCGAGGAGATGTTCACCGTCCTTGACGGCGAGATCGAGCTCACGTTTCGCGGTGTCACGGCTGTTGCGCGAGCCGGTGACACGGTGAACGTGCCTGCCAACGCGCCGCATGTCTTTCGCAATGCCGCCGAGGAGTCTGCGCGACTACTCTGCCTGTGCTCGCCGTCCGGGCAGGAGGAGTTCTTTCAAGCTGTCGGCGTCCCTGTTGCCAGCCGGACCGAGGCGCCGCCACCGCTTGATGAAGAGGGCACTGCGGCGTTTATCGCCAAGGCCGTCGCGCTCGCCCCGCAATACCGAACCGAACTGCTGCCTCCTGAACAGAAGCCGTGAGACGGCATCTGCGCGACGAACTGGAGGGCGCTCCCGTGGCGAGAGCGTGCCGGAGATGACCACGTTGGGGTCGAGGACGGTGCATCAAGATGAGCTCTTCGGCTCGGTGTCTAGATGGTTGATTCCCAGGCGTCGGCCGCAGTAGTCGAGGAGTGCGTGGCTGGGTCGGCTGAGTTGGTGGTTGAAGGGGATCGGGCCTGCATTGGCAGCCGGAAGATGAGTGCGAACGCGGCGGCGACCGGTATGAGGCACGCCCAGGCGGTGATTGCGAGTGCGTGGGTCGGCGGAGGGCTGGCGAAGGCTGAGAAGAAGATCGTTCCCAGGGCGGCGACGCCGATCGCGCTGGAGAGTTGCTGTACTGCCTCGAGCACGCCGGAGGCGGAGCCGACTTCGTCCATCCCGACGCCGGCGAGAATGAACTCGAACAGCTGCCCCATCGACATGCCGGCGCCCCCACCGATCAGGAACAGTCCGGGAGCAAGGTCCGGCGTCGAGGCCGTGTGCGCGCCGGTTACGGTCAGCGCCAGGACGACGGCCCCCGCACCGACGGCCGCGACGCCAACGTGCAGCAGGTGACGGCCGAGGCGTCCGACGAGCGCCATCCCCGCGCCCATTCCAACGATCAGTCCGACGACCATCGCCAGCAGTGTCAGGCCCGCGTGGATCGGTGAGAACCCCTCGCCGAGCTGGCCGAACAGCGACACGCACAGGAGTAGTCCGCCGAAGGCGCCGAAGAAGGCGAGCGCGACGAGGATTCCGCTGGTGTAGGTCCGGTTGGCCAGCAGTCCCGGTTCGATCAGCGGATCGCCGTGGTAATGGCGCTCCCACATCACGAAAGCGCCGAGCAGTGCCGCGCCGGCGCCGAGCGTGGTGAACGTCCAGGCTGGCCAGCCGGCCGCGCGTCCCTGGATCAGCGGGTAGATAATCGCGGTCAGCGCGAGTCCCACGAGGATCATCCCGCCGGTGTCGAGCCGGATCCCGGGGTGGGCGATAGTCCGCGGCAGGACTCGCACGGCCCCGGCGAATGTGGAGATGCCGATCGGGACGTTGATCAGGAACACCAGCCGCCATCCGATCCCCCACAGATTCGCCTCGACCAGGGCACCCGCGAGGATCGGTGCGGCAAGCATGGACAGCCCCATCATCGGCCCGAACGCGCCGAACACTTTGCTCATCTCGTCCTCGGCGAAGCACTCCTTGAGCATCCCGAATCCTTGGGGGATCATCAGCGCTCCGAAGGCACCCTGCAGCACTCGGAAGCCGATCAGCACCGACGGTGAGGGGGCGGCCGCACAGGCAGCGGACATCACGGTAAACCCGGCGGAGCCGATCAGGAACAACCGGCGGCGGCCGAACATGTCACCGAGCCGCGCGCCGGTGATCAGGAACACGGCGAACGCGAGCGTGTAGCCGGCGCTCAGCCACAGCAGGGTGGAGGCGCTGCCGCCGAGAGCGTGCCGGATCGACGGACCGGCGACGTTGACGATCGTCGCGTCCATCAGGTCCATCACGTTCGCCGCAAGGACGACCGCAAACACCAGCCAGCGCAACGGGTTGCGTGCGACGGGCTGGGTGGTCGTGGTGGCGGTGGTGGTGTGAGGTGAGGCGATCGTCTCGGGCATTGGCGGACTCCTTAGCGTGAGCGAACAGCGTTCGTTACAAACACTGTACGTGACAAACGGTGTTCGCGTCAAGTAAGATCTCCAGATATGGACGCCACGACCCGCCCGCGCTCGACCCGTGACCGTCCGGCCAAGGCCCCGCTGAGCGAGGACGCCATTGTCGATGCTGCCCTCGCGATCACGCGCGCCGAGGGGCTTGATGCGGTCACGATGCGTCGGGTGGCGGCAACGCTCGACACGGGCGCTGCGTCGCTGTACGTCTATGTGCGCAATCGCGAGGACCTGCTGCGCGCGATGATGGACCGCGTCGCAGGGACGGTTCCGCCGATCTCCCCCGACCCGGAGCGCTGGCGCGAGCAGGTCTACGACCTCATGCGCAGGTTGCGCGACGCGTTGGAGGCCCATCCCGGACTGGCGTCGGTCTTGACGGGCGAGCCGCCGACCACCGAGAACGCCCTTGCCGGGGCCGAGAGCCTGCTCGGGATACTGCTCGCAGGCGGCATCGCTCCCCAGGACGCCGCTTGGGCCGTCGACATCCTGATGCTGATCGTGACCGCGACGGCGACCGAGGCCGACATCCGACGCGCCGCCGGAGACGGCGCCGACCTCGACGTCTTCCGGATCCGTGACACCTTCGCCGGGCTTCCACCCGCGCGCTTCCCGCTCCTCGTGAGTCACGCGTCCGAGCTCGTCGCCGGTGCCGGCGACGAGCGATTCCGCTTCGCCATCGACACCTTCCTCGACGGCCTCGCTGCCCGTGCAGCCCAGGCCTGATCCGCGTATTCGCGCCGTCGGCGGCGGCTAGAGCGCCTGAGGCCCCGCGCCGCTGATAGCTCGCAGCAGTAGCTCAGGGCTCTCCATCTGGGGCATGTGGCCGGTGCCGGCGAGCACCTCAAAGCACGAACTCGGTATCGCCTCTGAGTACGCGCGACCGTATGTGCTGTCGACGATGCCGTCGCTCGCACCCCATATGACCAGGGTCGGGATCTTTAGCTCCAGCAGCCGCTTGCCGAGCTCAGGGTCGGCCATATTGGGGGCATAGATCGAGAGAGCCGCTTGGTTCGTGGCTTGGACGGCGCGCTCGCGGTCAGAAAGACTCGCTGGATCGCGTAGGAAGGGTGTCGGGTCGTGAAAGGAGAGGCGCATGATCTCCGGGACGGCCATTCCCTGGACATCGGTCACTGGATGCCCCGGTACGGCGAGACCCACGGCGTCCACGAGGACTAGCTGGGTGACTCGGGGATCGTTGAGGAGCCCGAGCTCCGCCGCGATCCAACCTCCGACGGAGTTGCCGATGACCGTCACACCATCGAGCGAGAGCGCCTCTAGTAACGCGGAGTAGAGCGATGCGAGGGCGGGGACGTCGCTCAGTGCGGGGGGCCGGTCCGTGAGCGCGAACCCGGGGTGGGTGGGAACAATCACACGCGCTCCTCCGCGGCCCGCCAAGAGCTCGGCGAAGCCTCGCATCGAAGCTGGGCCGGCTCCTCCGTGCAGGAGCAGGAACGGTGAGCCCTCCCCGAGTTCCTCCGCCTCGAGAGCGACGGCGCCGACGCCCTGCACGACAAGGGGGATCGAGATGGTGGTCATGAGGTCTGGAGCTTATTCACCCGCGACATAGGACTAAGCAGGAGAGATGACGATCCACACTGAAGTCACAGCTATTTTT
>Ga0209006_10000931_pt1 | contig 27096 bp, 22 predicted proteins | sample JacPin_JW_Ref_O2_FD_188567 | JGI IMG/M metagenome (GOLD analysis project Ga0209006, IMG submission 188567) | Forest soil microbial communities from Algoma, Ontario, Canada - Jack Pine, Ontario site 1_JW_Ref_O2 (SPAdes) (version 2) | ecosystem: Environmental > Terrestrial > Soil > Boreal...
CGCCTGATGATAGGCGCGCGCCATCAAATTCATGCCGCTGATGCCGGTCGGGAAACCGAGATAGTTTTCGATCCTCGCCGACGCGCCGGCCTGCCCTCCGAATGCGCGGCTATCGAGAACGATGACCGAGAGCCCTTCTGACGCAGCATAAACAGCCGTCGCCAAACCGGCTGGTCCGGCGCCGACCACGGCGACGTCGTAGAGGCGATCGGGATCGATCGGCCGGACCAAGCCGAGGCAGCGCGCCAATTCGCCGTCGCTCGGATTGCGCAGCAATTGTCCACCCGGGCACAGCACGATCGGCAGGCTTGCCGGATCGATCTGAAAGCGTTCGACCAAAACCTTTGCGGGTGCGTCGGTCTGCGGATCGAGCCATCGGTAGGGATGATCGTTGCGGCGAAGAAAACCTTGAAGCCGCAGCACGTCGCCGTTCTCGGCGCGACCGAGGATGACGGGCCCGCCCGTTCCAGCCTGCTGGATGGCGACGCGGCGCAGAATCAAGGCGCGCATGATGCGCTCGCCGAGCTCGGCTTCCGCAATGATCAGTGCACGGAGCCGCTCCGGCGCGACGACCAGCGCCTGCACCGGGTCCTCGGCGATTGCGTCGACGAGTGCCGGCCGATCCGTCAGTTGCGCCAACTCGCCCATGAAATTCCCGGGGCCGTGGACGGCGATGGGTTTGCGATTGCCGAAATGGTCACGCTCGGTCACCGCGACCTTGCCGGCGACGACGACCGTGAGGCCGGCGGCACTTTGGCCCATGGTCTGCAACGCCTCACCGGCCCGGAACCAATGCAGTTTGCCGAATCGGCGCACCCGCTCGATCTCCGGTGCATCGAGCGCGGGATCCGCCTGCTCCGGCCGCTGTTCGCGAATGGACGGCACTTGCGAAGCCATGATGATCAGCCGCACCGAAGGATTGGGCGTTGCCGGCAAAGAGGCCCCGTTCGCCGCATATCGCGCTTATCACTTTTCATCGAAAACTAGAACTTCGCGGCGGCGATTGATGGTGGAGCAAGCAAGGCCACGTCACTTGCGTAACCGGGAGCCGACAGCCTCACCAGGTCCTGTTTCAGCAAATATACCGACACGGCAAGGAGCACGATATCCTTCATCAGGAACGGCACAGCGCCGGCCATCGCCGGAAATCCGGCCGCCGGATCCCAGCCGTTGGGCATGAACGGGATGATGGTGAATGTGGTTATGAACGTTACGGTCGCACCGAGCGATCCGAGAACGCCGAGCCGCTTATCCCAAAATCCTGCGTACAGAAGCGCGAAGATCGTCCACTCGGATGCCCCCAGGAACCGGGCGCCACCGCGCAGGCCGAAAGCCGGATATAGCCAAAAGATGAAGGGGCTGTTGCTGATGAACGGAACCATCTGCTGCGCGGCATAGGGATGCCATTTCGTGTATCCGAAGAAGGCGAAGGTGAAGACCATCGCGGCGCGCATCAAGTTGTACTCGAATTGCGCGCCGAGAAGCCCGAGTGTTTCCATGACCTCCGCCAGCGTCGCGACCAAGCCCGTAGTCGCGCCGTCACGCATCGCCCTGACCACATCTTGCCGGAGCAAATAAAACGACGCCACCAGCAGCACCACATCCTTCACAAGAAACGGAATGTTGCCGGTCATCGCCGGAAATCCTCCGGCAACGACATCCCATCCGTCCGGCATGAACGGGATGATGGTGACCGTCGCCACGAACGTTCCGCATGATCCGATAGCGCCGAGTATTCCGGCACGCCTGCTCCAAAAGCCGAGGAACAGAAATAAGCAGATCAGCCACTCCATGGCACCGAGGAACCAACTGGCCCCGCGGATGCCGAAAGCCGGATACAGCCAGGAAATCAGGGGGCCGCTGCTGATGTAGGGGATCAACACCTGCGCTTCGTAAGCGAACCATTTCTGATAGCCAAAGAACAGAAATACGATCACCATCGAGGCGCGAATAAAATAATAGTCAAAATCGCTTTTAAGAAACCCGGACTTGGCCAACGCGTCCGTGAAATGCTTCATCATGGTGGCGCCTCGTATCGATCGTCGGCAGTCGCAGGCCGCGCTGCCGTCCTTCCCGGAATGATCCTTGAGTGATTTCGTGGCTTCCCGCAGTTTGGTTACAGCGAACGTCGCGCGGGAAAGATGGCCGTGCGCGAAGGCAATTCGCGGCGATCGGCCAAAAGTTACAGGCGCTTCAAACGATTTTCATAAGTGCGAGCGGGTCGACAGCAGGCCCGTAGGTCTCGCACGAAAAATTTTCCGGCGCACCCGCGGGCCTGTAACCAAACCAAGCCGAGCTACGAAGTCCACGTTGAGAGAATAGCCGCCGCCATGGCGCCGGCCTGTGAAGCGAGGCGTAACACATTCGGTAAGCGACATGTCCACGCGGCCTTTGATCGTCTTCGATGTCAACGAGACGCTTCTCGACCTGGAAACGATAGAGCCGGTTTTCCAGCGCATCTTCGGCGCAAGGGACGCCATGCGGCTATGGTTCGCCAACCTGATCCTGTATTCCGAGGCCTTGACCTTGGCGGGCTGCTACGTCCCGTTCAACGATATCGGCTCCGCGGTCATCACAATGCTGGCCGGCACGTGCGGCATAAAAATCAGCGACCGCGACAAGCGCGAACTGGCTGAGACATTCTCGACGATGCCGCCGCATCGCGAAGTGCCCGGAGCGCTGCGGAAGCTACGAGACGCAGGATTTCGACTATTCACCTTCACCAACAATCCGATCGAGATACAGGAACGCCAGCTTCAACACGCCAAGATTGCCGACCTCTTCGAGCGGCGTTTCAGCGTGGAAGCCGTGAGACGCCACAAGCCGTCGCCTGAAGGCTACGCCCACGTCCAAAAAGAGCTCGGCGTCGCGCCCTCCGGGCTCTGCCTGATCGCCTGTCACACCTGGGACACGCTCGGCGCGGTGGCGGCCGGCTGGCAAGCCGCGCTGGTGAAACGAGCCGGCAACGATGTTCTGGGCGTTGGCCCGCAACCGCAGTTCGTCGGCGATGACCTCAATGCGATCGCCGATCAGCTCATCGCACGAGACAAGCAGCGGAGCTGATCAATCCACATTCGCCACTCAATCAACCTTAGCAACCGGAAAAGGAGTCCTTCATGCTGGCTGAGACGATGAACAACACGCTTGTGGCGCCGACGGACATCCGGTAGGGACCCGGCCCGGCCATTCTGCCGCCGGGCGCGCAAGAAGTGCGGCTTTATGGGGATCCGACCAAAGCGGGTCTCTTCGCCATGCGGTTCAAGCTGCCGAAGGGCTACAGCGTTCCGCCGCATACGCTTTCAAAGGCGGGGCTCTTTACCGTGATCACGGGAACCTTCCGTATCGGCATGGGCGAGACGGTGGATCCCAGCAAGGCCACAGCCATGCCGGCGGGCAGCTTCGTCGCACTGGCGCCAAGCACCCCGCACTTCGTGTCGGTGGACGAGGAGACAATCGTTCAACTCAACAATATCGGGCCATGGGAGATCAGCTACATCGACCCGAAGGAAGACCCGCGACGGAAGGCGAAATAATGCGACAGAAGCCTATGGCGGCTCGCGGCCCATAGCGATCGCCGTTCAAGCCACGGTCATCGGAGCGTTCGCATAAAACCTTATGGGTGTTTGACTTGCAAATATCATGGTCGGGCCGTGACAAGCCCTCCACGCCTTGTAACCAAACGGGTCTCTTCCGCGAAATCACTGCGAGACGTGTGTCGCCTGGAACTCAAGAGGTCTGTTCATGACGGCAATCTCCTACCGCACCGTTGAAGTCGATGGAATGAAGGTCTTCTACCGCGAATCCCTCAATCCAGGCGCGCCGAAGCTGCTTCTGCTGCACGGCTTTCCGACCTCCAGTCACATGTTCCGCAATCTGATCCCGCTCCTCGGCGACAGATTTCACGTCGTCGCGCCGGACCTTCCCGGGTTCGGCCGCAGCGACATGCCCGCACGGGACAAATTCGCGTACACCTTCGACAACATTGCCCAAGTGATCGACCGTTTTACCGAAGTGATCGGCTTTGACCGATTTGCCGTCTATATTTTCGATTACGGCGCGCCGACCGGTTTGCGCCTCGCACTGCGTCACCCCGAGCGGATCGCGGCCATCATCTCACAAAATGGCAACGCCTACGAAGAGGGTCTCAGCGAGGGGTGGAACCCGATCAGAGCCTACTGGCAGGAGCCGTCGGCGGCCAATCGCAAGGCGCTGCGCACTTTCCTCGCCCCTGAAACGACCGTCTGGCAATACACGCACGGGGTCGCCGATACGACGCGCGTTTCACCCGACGGGTATTCACTCGACAACTACTATCTGACGCGCCCCAGCGCCGATGAAGTTCAGCTCGACCTGTTCGGAGACTACAAGACGAACGTCGCACTGTACCCCAAGTTTCAAAGTTACTTCCGCGAGCACAAGCCGCCGCTTCTCGCTGTATGGGGCAAGAACGATCCATTCTTTCTGCCGCCCGGGGCGGAAGCGTTCAAACGCGATATCCCAAGCGCCGAGGTGCGTTTCCTCGATACCGGCCACTTTGCTCTAGAGACGCATTGCGACGAAATCGCATCCGCGATCCGCGGTTTCCTCTCGCGTGAGGCCTAGGCGTCAAACTGCCGAGCGCGGGAACGCATCGGACTGACGGCGATATCCGAAAGCGGCCGCGCTTGCCGACATCCATGGCCGGGATTTTGGCGGGAACGTCGTTCGTCTCGATGTGTCCGCTGTCCGCCTGTGCGGCCGCAATGAAATAGCGGATCTGTCGCAACGACGGCGTATCAGATTTTCCAAAATTGACGTCGTAATTTTTGAATTTCACATTGACGGGCTGGCATGTAAAATTGGCAGTGCCGGAAGGCCGGACATTGCCATTCCTTTTGGCAACATCACGGTGTTGTGGCTGGTAATGGCCGCTCCCAAGCGCGAGCTTCCGGTTGAATTGGCCGCGCCGAATTTACCAATTTGCGGCTGCTTGAGACCAAAGCAACCAAAGCATGCTTGAGCGCTCCCTCATTCCCTCCGCAGGCGACCTCGGCGGTCTGCCCGAAACGCAACCGGATGCGCAGCGGAAAGAGCCGCAGCCTGCGCAAGTCGACCTGCGGCTCGTTATGGATACAATTCCGGCGATCGTCTGGAGCGCTTCGCCGGACGGTTCCGACGATTTCTTCAACAAAGGCTGGGTCGAATACACCAGCCTGTCCGTGGAGGAGTCGAAGGGTTTCGGCTGGTTGAAGGCTATTCATCCCGAAGATGTACCCGCCCTTCTGAGCAAGTGGCGGACGGCGATAAGCGCCGGAACGGCTTATGAATCCGTCTCCCGCGTGCGCCGTTTTGACGGCGCATATCGCTGGTTCCTATCGCGCGCGGTGCCGCTGCGCGATGACGCCGGCAAGATCATAAAATGGTACGGAACAAATATAGACATCGAGGACCGCAAACGGGCCGAAGCCCGCGTCAGCCAGGCTGAAACCGAGCTTCGCCTCGCTTTGGATACCATTCCGGCACTGGCTTGGAGCGCGGGTCCCGATGGCTCCGCTGACTTCGTCAACCGCGGGTGGACTGAATATACCAGCCTGTCGCTGGAGGACACGAAAGGCTCGGGATGGTCTTCAAGGATTCATCCCGACGATCGCGACAAGTTCGTCGACAAGTTTCTGAAAGCCGTCGCCGCCGGCACGCCCTATGAGGACGAGGGACGCATTCGCCGCACCGACGGCCAATATCGCTGGTTCCTGGTTCGCGGCACGCCGTTCCGCGACGAAAGTGGAAACATCGTCAGGTGGTACGGCACTTGCACCGATATCGAAGACCGCAGACGCGCCGAAGAGGCGCTTCGCGATAGTGAAAAGCGCTTTCGCGACTTTAGCGAGGCTAGCGCCGATTGGTACTGGGAGACCGGGCCCGATCACCGCTTCACCTTCATCCCGGTGGAGCGCCCGGAATTTCCGGACGTGGAAAACCGCGATCAATTGGGACTGACGCGCTGGGAGATAGCGGCGGATTTCGACACGGAGCCGGCCAAGTGGCAGGAGCACATCGACGTTCTCGACAATCACAAGCCGTTTCGCAATTTCATCTATCAAATCCGGCTCAAAGACGGAGCGACGATGTACGCCGCCGTGAGCGGGATTCCACGGTTCGATGACAACAGCGCCTTTCTCGGCTACCGCGGCGGCGCCTGCGACGTCACCGCCATGGTCCGCGCCAATCAGCTCGAAAAATCGTTGCGGCAGGCGCAGGTGGAGCTTGCGCATATCACTCGGCTGACGACACTCGGCGAGTTGACGGCTTCGATCGCTCACGAGGTCAATCAGCCTTTGTCAGGCGTCGTCGGCAACGGCGCAGCTTGTTTGCGATGGCTCAGCAAAGACCCACCGCAGTTTTACGGCGAAGTCCGCGCCTCCGTCGAAGCCATGATCGGCGATGCCAATCGGGCCAGCATGATCATTGCCAAGATCCGAGCGTTGGCCAAGAACTCGAGCCAGCAGATGTCGCGTCTCGATATAAACGATGTCGTTAAGGACGCGGTCGCGCTCGTTCGGCACGAGCTGGACGATCGCGACGTTGCGCTTCGGCAGGAGCTAACGGCAGCCCCCGCAACCGTGATAGCCGACCGCACGCAACTGCAACAGGTCCTCATCAACCTGATCATGAACAGCGTCGACGCCATGGAAGGCGTCAGCGGACGCGCACGCGAGATCGTCGTCAGGTCCAACCTCTCCGAAGGCGACCAGATCATCTTGCAGGTGAAAGATTCCGGCTGCGGCGTCGATCCGGGCCAGATCGAGAAGCTGTTCCAACCCTTCTTCACCACCAAGTCGAAGGGCTTGGGCATGGGCTTGTCGATCAGCCGCTCGATCATCGAGGCTCACGACGGGAGCTTGACAATGTCCTCGGACGGCGGAACGGGGAGCACCGTTCACATTGCCCTTCCGCTGGCCGACGCACGCGAACGCTCGATGTAGGACGTCAGCACAACATCCCTACGCCTCAACGTCTTGACGGCAACGTCTTACGGGAATGTCTTGGCAGGAACGATCGATGCAAGAACGGCAGCGACCACAATCGATCGTGTACGTTGTCGATGACGACATCTCGGTACGCAATTCGTTATCGAACCTGTTCCGATCCGTCGACCTTTCGGTCGAGACCTTCGACTCGCCGGCGGCCTTTCTGCAGCGCGAACGCTTGGATGTCGCAAGCTGTATCGTGCTCGATATCCGCATGCCCGGGTCGAGCGGCTTGGATTTTCAAGCCGCGCTGCGGCGGTCCGGCATCGAGATCCCGATCATCTTTCTGACTGCGTACGCCGACATTCAAATGTCGGTGCAGGCCATGAAAGCCGGGGCCATCGACTTTCTGACAAAGCCTTACCGCGATCAGGATCTGCTGGACGCCGTCGTCGCAGCCATCGAGCGCGACCGTGACCGTCGCGAGAACCAGATGGCCGCTTCGAAGCTGCGAGCCCGCTTCGAGACGTTGAGCAAACGCGAACAGGAAATTATGGCGCTCGTGACCGGCGGTCTGATGAACAAACAGGCGGCGGTCGAAGCCGGCATCTCCGAGACCACAGTAAAGATCCACCGCGGCAACGTCATGCAGAAGATGGGCGCGAAGTCATTCGCCGAGCTAGTGAGGATGGCCGACACCCTGCAAATCGCGCGAGCGAAAAGACAGGCCGATCACACCTAAGTACTATTTTCCGCTATTCTGTGCCTGCGCATACTTTACAGTTGCAATGAAGCACTGAGGCATGTGTCGCACTTGCCGATAGTTTGCATCATCGATGATGACGCGTCGGTGCGCTTCGCGGTAGAGCGCATTGTGAGATCAATGGACCTCACTGCGTGCGCTTTTGACGGCTGCCGCGATTTTTTGGACTCACCTCAGCTTCTCAAAACCTCGTGCATCGTCGCCGACGTGCAAATGCCGGGAATGACTGGTTTGGAGCTGCAGCGAACGCTGAAAGCGAGGGGCCTCGCCATCCCGCTGATCTTTATCACCGCCTATCCGGACGACAAGCTTCGCAGACAAGCTTTGGACGCCGGGGCTGTCGCCTTTTTGCACAAGCCCTTCCAGGGAACCTCGATAATTGAGTGCATCGAACGGGCGCTTGGGCGCTAAGGGATCCGTTCGGCAAAAGGCACGACGCGCGCCCCAGAAACGGTCACTGTCAAAGGCTTTCATTTGAAAAAATATCGTACGCATACCCATTTTGTTCGTGGGATGCGCCGCCACGTTGTTAGTACCAAAGGACTATTGCGACACGCGAAAAGGCAATGGCATCGACGCGGCCCATTCGCGCAATGTCTGACGCGGAAGTGGTCGGTCAAGCCGGCTGCCGGTTGATCGGATCGATCCCATCGAACGCGATGTCCCCATGAGCGCCCACGCCAGCAAAGCCGTCAATCCCAGCTTGCCGCCTTGGAGCGGCGGAGGCGACGTCAAGAGACAGCAAGCCTCGGGCTTTCGCCCCACCCGGCCGCCGGCTCGGCCGGCCCCGCGATTCGCCGAATGGCGCAAACGCTCGCAGAAATGGGGTGGTCTGATGGCCGCCGCGCAACGTGGCGAAAGCCGCGCATACGAGCAGTTGCTTCGCGAATTGGACATCTGGCTGCGGGGCTACTATGCGCGGCGGCGGCTACCCACGATGGCCGCTGAAGATGCGAGGCAGGAAGCGCTGCTCGCCATTCACGCCAATCGACACACGTACGCACCAAGCCGACCGTTCGGGCCGTGGATCGCGGCGATTGCACGCTACAAATGGGTCGATCATCTTCGCGAAGCGGCTCGATCGGCCGCCCTTTCGCTCGACGAGGAACTGGCGATCAAAGAACTGGCCAGCGAAGATCATGGCGAACCCGCGATGAGCGGCATCGCGATCGTCGAGCTGCTCAGCCGCATCAAGCCAGCACAAGCGGCTGTAATCCGTCTGGTGAAACTGGAAGGCATCACCATCGAGGGTGCATCGAAGGCGACCGGTCAATCCGTGGCGCTGGTCAAGGTCAACATCCATCGGGGGCTGAAGAAACTGACGGAATTGGCAACATGCGAGGCCGGCATCTCTACCGGCTCATCGTGCGCGGCATCACCCTCTGCGGCATCTCTCGTTCATCAAAATCTGCGTGCAACGCCCGACGTTGAACAAAGAATGCGTGCCCAGGGATAACGGCTCTTCGGCGGCCCGATTGCGCGCACTCGTCACATTGAAAAATCAGGCCATGACCGCCGGCCGCGCTCCAGAGTTCGCCGTTACCAATGATCCTCAGGGTGTAACCGGCCGGACCGCAGCCGCGAACACAGTGGGAGCGATCCCGTAACAGCGGCCATGAATCGAGTGGAGAAATTATGCGATGAATTCGGCACCTGAGAAGATCGATCACCATCGCCGTCGTTTTGTCGGCACGGCGGCTCTGGCAGTTGCGAGCGCGCAGCTTGGCATGAGCGCCCCGGCCGATGCAGCTCCGCGGGCACCAAAACACGTGCTCTCACAGTCCGCCGACAAGCCGGATCCGGCGAAGGTGCGCGCGAGCGTCGTCCTTGTCCACGGCGCTTGGGCCGATGGCTCCGGCTGGGATCGCGTCATCGCGCCGCTGCAGGCCAAGGGTCTCAAAGCCATGGCGGCGCCGATACCGCTAACATCGCTGTCGGACGACACAGCCGCGCTCACGTGGGCGCTCGAGCGAACCGATGGACCTGTCGTCCTTGTTGCCCATGCTTATTCGGGCGCCGTCGTAGGGGCGTGCCGCGACGAGCGCGTTCAGGCGCTGGTATTTATTACGTCGCTCACGCCCGATGAAGGCGAGACCGTCGCCGAGGTATTTTATCGCGAAAAGTCGCAAGCCCCGCATCTGGCGCCCGACAAGCACAATCTGCTCTGGATACGCGACGACCAGTTTCATGCCGCCTGGTGTCAGAACGCCTCTGCCAAGGAGGCGGCGCTTCTGGCCGCAACGCAGCGCCCTATCGCGGTCGCGTGCATCCAGGAGAAGGCGCCGGCACCGCTGTGGAAGACAAAGCCTTCTTGGTACCTCGTTGCCGAGGACGATCGGATGATCAACCCGGCCACGCAGCTTTTCCTCGCGCGCCGGATGGGCGCGCAGATTCAATCCAAGAAGGTCGACCATGCCGTGCCGATTACAGCACCGGACCTTGTGGTCGGCATGATCCTTCAGGCCGTCGGCAGTATCGCCGCTCCTCCCAATGGAGAGAAATCCAACACCCGTCAGCCTGGCTGAGCTGATTGCCGGAAACAGACAGACGCGGCAACGCGGCCCGTCTGGACCTCGGATGCGTCGGAGCTGCCGATATGAATGCTCTTCCCCTGATCGTCTTTGACGTCAACGAGACGCTGCTCGATCTGGAAACGATGGCGCCAACCTTTGAACGCATCTTTCACGACAAGGGTGCAATGCGCCTTTGGTTCGCGAACCTTATTCTGTACTCCGCGGCCCTGACCGTAGCCGGCCACTATGTGGCATTCACCGATATCGGTTCGGCGGTGATGAAAATGCTGGCGGATACGCGCGGCATCAAAATCGATGCGGCGGACAAGACGGAACTCACGGAAAAATTCTCGACAATGCCGCCGCACCCAGAAGTTCCGGGGGCGCTGCGCAAGCTGCGCGATGCTGGCTTTCGCCTGTTCACGCTCACCGACAATCTGCTCGAGGTGCAAACGCGCCAGCTCAAGCATGGCGGAATTGCCAACCTTTTCGAGAAGCGCTTCAGCGCCGACGAGGTCAAGCACCACAAGCCGTCTCCGCAAGCCTACGCCCATGTCGAAACGGCGCTCGCCGTCGAGCCTGCAAGGCTCTGCCTGATCGCCTGCCATACCTGGGATACACTCGGCGCAGTGGCAGCCGGCTGGCAGGCTGCACTGATCAGGCGCCCCGGCAACGAAGTTTTAGGCGTCGGCCCGCAGCCGCAGATCGTCGGCAATAACTTGAACGAGGTCGCCGACCAGCTCATCGCCCGGCAACGGACACACCTGAGAACCGGTTAACTCGGCGGGCGGTCGATAGCCAAATTGATTTTAAGCCGCAAGAGGTGGCTGGGAAACGGACCGTGGTTTGCCCAGGCTCCTACGCGCGCTCCCGATTGCGCCACGTCATTGCTCGCAGGAGCACAACAAGCACGACGTTGACCGACGCGATTGTGGTCAAAACGATCAGGGTTAAATCAGCACCGCCCGTTTCGAAGGCGACGCCGCCGATGTAGGGCGCGACGGCCATCGCCATAAGAAGCGGAACGCCGAGACGCCCCATCAACACCGGGTAACGATCCGCGCCGAACAGCGCAAGCGGGACTGTACCGCGGGCGACTGAACCGATCCCATTCCCGGCGCCATAGAGGACGATCGCAACGGCGACCAAGGGGAAAGCAAAGAGCATCATCAAGGCCGCTATGGCAACCAAGGCCGCCGAAGCCACCATCGTCCAGACGGAATCATAGCGGTTGCCGATCAACAATTCGACGACGCGCGCTCCGACTTGAGCCGGCCCTAACAAAGCCCCGAGCCCGACTGCGAGCGAGGCGGTGAGCCCGCGCGCCGTCAATATCGGAAGCAGATGCGTCCCCATCAACGACAAGATCGCGGCGGCGATCGTGAGCACCGCGGCGAGCAGTGCGAACAAAGCGTATTCATCTGCTCGCAAGATGGGCAGCGGCCGCGCGGCAGCTACCGCTCGGGCTTTGCTCGAACCGGCTCGCGGCAGAACGAACCAGTGCAGCGGTAACGCAACCGCAATCTGCACCGCCGCATAAACAAAACAGACGCCGCGCCAGCCAAAGTGCTCAGCCAGAAAGGCACTCAGCGGCCAGCAAATCGTGCTGGCGAAACCGCCGAACAGCGTCACCGTGGTGATGGAGGTTCGCGCCCTTGACCCATAAATGCCGCCAAGCGTCGAAAACGCAGCATCGTAGAGTGTCGCCGACATGCCTAGCCCAACAACGATCCACGCGGCGAGATAGGAAACGAGGCTTGTCGCCAAGCCGATCCCGATAAGCCCGGCCGCCAGCAACAGCGCACCCGCCGCCAGCACCGGCCGGCCGCCTTTTGCAGCGATCATGCGCCCGACGCGCGGTGACGCGACGCCGGCAACCAGAAGCCCCAGCGATACGCCTGCCACAATCAGATCGTAGGGCCAACCGGTATCGTTGGCGATCAGAGGCGCGAGCGCACCGGGCAAGTAGAATGTGGAACCCCAGGCGAAAATCTGGGTGATCCCGAGAGCCGGAATAACAACGCGTCGATCCGGCAGTGCGTTCATGCGCCGGCGCTTTTCGCCCACAGCCAACGAGCCAACAATGCGGCGACAAGCATACCGGCCATTTGAGCGACGATAAAGGCGAGAACACCGGACGGCGCGATGCCCGCATAGGTGTCGGATAGCGCCCGAGCGATCGTCACGGCGGGGTTTGCAAACGATGTGGAAGCGGTGAACCAATAAGCAGCCATGATATAGAGCCCGACCGCATACGGAATTGCACCCGGATTTCGCGCGGCGCATCCCAAGATCGTCAACAACAGTCCGAACGTGGCGACGAATTCCGCGAACCATTGACCGAGGCCCGCTCGCGCTGTGTTCGAGACTTGCCACAGTGGAAGATCAAACATGGCGTGCGCTGCAACTACACCGACGATACCGCCGGCGACTTGCGCTCCGATGTAAGCGGCCGCAACAACCGGCGGCAACTCGTGGCGCAGCGCCATCGCGGCGGTGACAGCGGGATTGAAGTGCGCGCCGGAGAGCGGGCCGAAAGTAAGAATGAGGACGGTGAGGATAGCGCCGGTCGGAAGCGTATTGCAGAGAAGCGCGAGCGCATCGTTACCACCCGCAAGCCTTGCGGCCATGATTCCGGAGCCGACAACGCCCGCGAGCAGAAATGCCGTCCCCAGGCACTCGGCAACGTAGCGTCGCATCACGAGCGGCCGATGTCTTTCAGCTTGTTTTGCAGCGTGAGCTTATCGAGCGAACACAGCGGCAGCGACATGAAAATGCTGATGCGCTGATTGAGCATTCGATAGGCGTCCTTGAAGGCGAGGGAGATTTCGGCAGCTGTGCCGCCTGCGGCCGCCGGATCGGGCACGCCCCAATGCGCGGTCGTCGGCTGACCGGGCCACACCGGGCAAGCTTCGGACGCGGCATCATCGCAGACCGTGAATACGAAATCGAAGCGCGGCGCGCCAGGCTCGACGAACTCATCCCATGATTTCGAGCGAAATGCGGAGGTGTCGTAACCGAGACTGCGCAAGAGCCGAAGCGTCTCAGGATGCACACGGCCCTTGGGATGGCTGCCCGCACTGTGGGCGCGAAACCGCTCGGAGCCGGCTTTGTTCAAGATCGCTTCGGCAAGGATCGAGCGTGCCGAATTGCCGGTACAGAGGAAGAGAACGTTGTATGGTCGCTCGCCGCTCATGAAGACGGCAAGGTGGCTTGAGTGCTGGCTTGGGGCCCGCAGCACGGGCGCGTGTGCATGATGCGGGCTACGCGTTCGCCGCTGCCATCCCCATAGTCAGTGCTTTCGCCCGTGGTGCGGAACGTCTCCCAGGAAATACCGGCGGGATCGTCGATCCACGACTTCTCTGACTTCGCGTAGCAGCATGCAGTCTGGCCTTGTTCGACGACATCGCCAGCCGCCGTGTGGAGCCGTGCGTAAATCTCGCGCAACTCCTCGCCGCTCTCCGCTTGGATACCAAGATGGTCCAGGCCCGGTTGTCGTCCGCGCGTCGAAATGGCGAAATTGACGCGCGGATCGTCAAGCATCCACTTCGCGTAATCCGACTTGACGACGCTCGGCTCGGCAGCAAACAAAACCGAATAGAAGCTGATGGATTGCTTTAAGTCGTCAACGGCGACGTGCGCGTGAAACCGCTTCATTGCGCGTTCCTTTCGGTTTGCAAATAACCGCCGGCCCACATCCCGCGAGCGACCCTTGGCAACAGTTCTCCGTTAGGAAGGAAACAAGGCTGTTCATCGTTTCGAAGCGAGCCGAGTAGATCATCAGGCGACCGTCGCGGCGTACGCTGACAAGTCCCGCCATTCGCAGACGATCGAAGTGAAAGGTCAACGTGTTGGGCGCGAGCCCCAGCCTTTCAGCCACATGGCCCGCGGCTACACCCTCCGGGCCGGCCTGTACCAGCAACCGAAAGATTTCCAGCCGATTGTCCTGGGCAAGCGCGGCAAGCGCCGCGACGGCATCTGTCGTTTCCATATTTCAACGAATATCGAAATATTGATCAAAGGTCAAGCCGTCCCAATGGCCATTCGACGATGTGCTGGCGGAGGACGCGAAACTGCGCTCTGGCTTTCGCCATGCCCAAACTTCGCGCAGCCTAAGTGTTCTAAAGGACAATCGTCGCCTATCGCGCTGAGCCCGGACGATGACCGCACTCCCTACGGTGACGGCGGCTGAGCCACAGAAACGGACGCTCTTTTGCGACCGGCGAGCCCGATCCTGCCAAAATGACGTTCAAACGATAACCGCCACCGGTAGGCTCACACCAAGTGACCGGACCGTGATCATCGTTCACCAGATGCACGAACGGCCGATTCGAGCCGAAACCCTCCCCCCTCCGCTGCGGGGCAAGCACCTCCCCTCTCCCCGCGCTCCGTAGTATGCTCGACCACGGACGCGATGTGTGATTGACGGCTCTGGGGCGGGCTTCATGAAGCGACGCGATTTTATCGTGCTCCTGGGCGGCGCGGCGAGTTCCTCCGTTGCGCCCGCCTTTGTCGTACGCGCGCAGCCGGCAGCAGTGCCGGTTCTGGGCTTTATGAGCGCGCGCTCGCCCGAAGACTCGGTGCGCGAACTGGCAGCTTTTCGCCGCGGGCTTGAGGAACACGGCCAGACTGAGGGCCGCAATCTCAAGATAGAGTATCGCTGGGCGCGCGGCGACTACAAGCAGCTGCCGGCTCTGGCGGCTGAATTGGTCGGCCTCAAGGTCAATATTTTGATGGCAGGCGGCGGCGACGGCTCGGCATTGGCGGCGAAGGCCGCTTCATCGACCGTCCCCATCGTGTTCGTCATGGGCGGCGATCCGATCAAGGCCGGATTGGTCGACGGCTACAATCGGCCCGGCCGCAACGCCACAGGCTGCGTGATCTTGAGCAACGACATCGAGGCCAAGCGGCTGGGACTCCTGCGCGAGATCGTGCCGGAGGCCACGCTCTTCGGCGCCATGGTCAATCCGAGTTTCCCGCCGGCAGCCGGCCAGCTTCAAGATCTCGAGACGGCCGCGGCGAAAATCGGGCGCCCGCTCTTCATCGCCAAGGCAAGCAACGATGCGGAGCTGGATGCCGGCTTCGCGGCGCTGATCGGCGCGGGCGTCAATGCCCTGATCGTCGCCTCGGATCCCTATTTCGATACGCGGCGTACGCGAATCATCGATTTTGCGGCGGGGCATCGCCTGCCGGCGATCTATCACAATCGCGGCTATGCCATCGAGGGCGGCCTCGTCAGCTATGGGCCAAACATTCCGGGCGCGTATCACCAGGCCGGCATCTATTGCGCGCTTATCCTTAATGGCGCCCAACCTGACGATCTACCGGTCACGCAGCCGACACAATTTGACTTCGTCATCAACCTCAAGACGGCGGAGACGCTCGGGATCAGTATCTCGCCGCAACTCTTGGCGCGCGCCGATGAGGTCATGGAATGAAGCTGCCGATGTTTTTAGCAGGCCTCTGATGACGCCATGAGAGCACCATCCGAGAGCAACAATTGGCGACGCGAACAGGCCCAGCAGGAGATCGTTGCCGAACCGATGACGGCGGCGTCGATCATGCGCAGCCGGCTGTTTCGCAAATATGTCGGGCTGCTGATTGCGGTCGTCGGCTTTGCGCTCGCCGTCAACAGCGCCGTCGAAATCTGGTTCCGTTATCAGGACCAAAGAGACTCGCTGCTCTACATTCAGCGTTGGCAAGCCGAGACCGCCGCCAGTCAGATCGGTCAATCGATCCGGGAAATCGAAAACGACATTGGCTGGACCACGCAACTGCCGTGGGCAAGCATAACGCTGAATGACCGGCGGTTCGAGGCCCTGCGGCTGCTGCGGCAGGTGCCGGCGATCACCGAGATCGTGGAAGCCGACCCGAGCGGCCGCGAACAATTGCGCGTTTCGCGCATCGACCTGGACAGCGTCGCCAGCGGCACGGATATCTCCAGCGATCCGGCCTTTGCCGAGGCGATGGCACACAGGGTCTATTACGGGCCAGTCTATTTCCGTAACGAGTCAGAACCCTACATGACGCTCTCGCTCGCCGGCGCGCGGCGCGACGCAGGCGTCACGATTGCGCAGGTGAATTTGAAATTCATCAATGATGCGCTGTCGAAAATCAAGGTGGACGGCCTCGCCCGCGCCTTTGTGGTCGACGACTCCGGGCATTTGATCGCGCATCCCGACACCAGCCTGGTGCTGCGCAAAACGGACTTGTCCGCTCTCGCGCAGGTTCGCGGCGCCCGGCGATCCGGCGACACGCCCGTCGAGCAGATTCACGAGGCGGAAGACCTCAACCACCGCAGAGTATTGACGGCCTACGCCAAGGTCCCACCGCTCGGCTGGTTCGTGTTCGTGGAAACGCCAGCCGCCGAAGCGTTCGCGCCGCTTTATACGTCGATCCAGCGCACCTGCTTCGTCCTGCTCGGCGCCTTGTTGCTGGCGTTCCTCGCCGGCATGGCGCTTGCCGGCCGCATGGTGGTACCGATTCAGGCCTTGAGCGCCGGCGCCGCACGCATCGGCCATGGCGATCTCAGTCAGCGCATCGCTATCAAAACCGGCGACGAGGTCGAAGCGCTTGCCGACCAGTTCAACGAGATGGCCGGCCGGCTGGAGGAATCTTATACCGACCTCGAGCGCAAGGTCGAGGAACGCACGCATGAGCTCAGCGAAGCGCTGGAGCAGCAGACCGCAACCGCCGAGGTGCTGCGCGCGATCTCGAGCTCCCAGGGCGATTTGCAGCCGGTGTTCGAAATCATTCTCGCCAAAGCGGGCCGGCTCTGCGACGCCAAATTCGGCAACATGTATCGACTGGAGGGCGATTCCCTTCGCCTCGTTGCCACGCACAACACGCCGGCGGCGTTTGCCGAGTTCCGCCGCAAGGCGCCATTTCGCCCAGATACCGAGAGCCTGATCGGCCGCATGGTGAGAACCAAGGCCATCGTCCATGTCCCCGATGCCGCGGCGCAGGCAGGCTATGCCAGCGGCACCAATCCGTCCCTTGTCGCCTCGGTCGAACTTGGCGGCGTGCGGACCTATCTTGCCGTCCCGATGGTAAAGGACGGCGAGATGATCGGGGCGATCACGGTCTATCGCCAGGAAGTTCGTCCGTTCACTGACAAGCAAATCGAAATGGTCACGAACTTCGCGGCGCAGGCCGTGATCGCGATCGAGAATGCGCGGCTACTGCGGGAATTGCGCCAGCGTACCGACGATCTTGCCGAGTCGCTCGAACAGCAAACCGCGACCTCGGAAGTGCTGCAGGTGATCTCGCGTTCGCCCGGCGACATTGGGCCCGTGTTCGAGGCCGTGCTGCAGAACGCGACGCGCCTGTGCGAGGCGAAATTCGGCAACCTCCTGCTCGCCGAGGATGCCGGATTCCGTATCATCGCCAGCCACGGGGCGCCCGATGCCTACCGAGCCGTACTGCAAACAAACGCGTTAGTCCTTCCGCGCTCCCGCGGCGGCGGCAGCGCGACGGCGCCTGCGCACGAGTATCCGGACGTGCCTTTGGCGCGGCTGGTGACGACGCGCCAAGTCGTCAACATTGCCGATATCACGACCGAGTCTGCCTATCTGGCCGGATTTCCGCCGCTGGTTGATCTTGTCGAAAGCGCCGGCGCCCGCAGCGTGCTGATCGTGCCGATGCTCAAAGAAAATGCCGTGATCGGCGCGATCGCAATCTATCGACAGGAGGCGCTCGAGTTCGACGACAAGGAGATCGGTCTCCTGGAAGACTTCGCGAGCCAGGGGGTCATCGCCATTGAAAACACCCGCCTGTTACGCGAATTGCGTCAACGCACCGACGACCTGACGGAATCGCTTGAGCATCAGACGGCCACCGCCGAGGTTCTCCGCGTGATTTCGAGCTCGCCAGGCGATCTCGCACCGGTCTTTGAAACGGTGTTGCAGAAAGCGATGCGTCTGTGTGACGCCCGCTTCGGCAATTTCCTGCTCAGCGACGGCGACGGATTTCGCATCGCCGCGAGCCGCGGCGCGCCCGAAGCCTACCGAGCGCGCCTCGAGCAGGAACCGACGGTGCTGTCACGCGAGCAGCTCCAGGCTGTTTCGATCGCGGCCGGATCGGAGCTGCCCGACGTTCCGCTCTCCCGTCTCGCCGCCACGAAGTCCCCTGTTCACATTGCCGACATCACCGCCGAGGCGAGCTATAAGCGGCGCTTTCGGCCACTCACCGAGCTCGCCGAGCTCGCCGGCGCGCGCACCTTGCTCCTCGTTCCCATGCTCAACGAGCAGCGCGTCGTTGGTGCCATCGCGCTCTGCCGGCAAGAAGTGCGCGAGTTTAGCCAAAAGCAGATCGACCTTCTTGAAAACTTCGCGCGACAATCCGTCATCGCCATCGAGAATGCGCGCTTGCTGGGCGAATTGCGTCAACGCACCAATGAGCTGTCACGCTCAGTCGGAGAACTGAAGACGCTAGGCGAGGTCTCACAGGCGGTCAATTCGACTCTCGATTTCGAAACGGTTCTGGAAACCATCGTCACCAAGGCGGTGCAGCTTTCCGGTACGGACGCGGGCGCCGTCTACGTATTCGACCCGCGGCGCCACGAATTCCACTTGCGCTCCACTTACGGAATGGATGAGGATTTGATCGTCGCACTGCGGCAGCAGCGGGTCGGCCTCGACGACCCGAATTTGGCTGTCTCGATGTCGCGGGGCGAGCCGATCCAGGTTGCCGACCTTAGCGAGCAAGCGCCGTCGGCGCTGAACCAGATCATCCTGCGGGCCGGCTTCCGCGCGCGGCTGGCCGCGCCGCTGCTGCACAGCGGCGGGGTCGTCGGCATGCTGGTGGTGCGCCGCCGATCGCCGGGAGCATTTGCGCCCAACACCGTCAACCTGATGAAAACCTTCGCGGCGCAGTCGGTGCTGGCGATCCAAAACGCGCGTCTGTTTCATGAGATCGAAGACAAGAGCCACCAGATCGAGGCGGCCAGCAAGCACAAGTCACAGTTCCTGGCGAACATGAGCCACGAATTGCGCACGCCGCTCAATGCCATTCTGGGCTACACCGAGTTGATCCTGGACAACATCTATGGTGAAGCGCCGGAGAAGATGCGAAGCGTACTCGATCGCGTGCAGGCCAACGGCAAACACCTGCTCGGGCTGATCAACGACGTTCTCGATCTGTCGAAAATCGAAGCCGGCCAACTGACGCTGTCGTTGACCGAATATTCGCTCGCAGAGCTCGTGCGCAGCGTCCATGTCGCGGTCGAGCCGTTGGCCTCGCAGAAGAACCTGACGCTCACCACCGAAATCGCCAAAGACCTGCCGACCGGATATGGTGATGAGCGCCGGCTTGCCCAGGTGCTTCTCAACCTGGTCGGCAATGCCATCAAGTTTACCGAAGTCGGCGAAGTGGCAATCACCGCCTCGCGGTCCAATGGCTCGTTCAGTGTAGCGGTGCGCGACAGCGGTCCGGGCGTCGATCCCGCCCATCAGACCAAAATTTTCGAGGAATTCCAGCAAGTGGACAACACGTCGACCCGGCAGAAAGGCGGCAGCGGCTTGGGTCTCGCAATTTCCAAACGCATCATCGAAATGCACGGTGGGCGAATTATAGTCGATTCAATACTGGGCAAAGGCGCAACATTTACGATCAAACTTCCAATCAAAACCGAGAGTGGAGTAAATATAGCATGAGCAAAAGAATATTGGTGGTTGAGGACCAAGAAGATAATCGCCGCATCCTGCGCGATCTTCTGACCAATGTCGGCTTTCAATTGGTGGAAGCCGAGGACGGGGCGCAGGGTGTGGTAGCGGCGGAGACACACCGGCCGGACCTAATTCTCATGGACATTCAAATGCCGATCGTGGACGGGTATGAGGCCACGCGGCGGATCAAGGCCAATCCCACACTCGCAACCATTCCGGTTATCGTGGTGACGTCCTATGCGCTCAGCGGCGACGAAGACAAGGCTCGCGCCGCCGGCTGCGACGACTATATCACCAAGCCCTACAGCCCGCGGCAGCTTCTGGCGAAGATCAAAGAACACCTGCACTAGCGTCTGCGATCGGGCCGGCCATGCATACGCCTCCGCGCATTCTCATTGTCGATGACAACGAGACCAACCGTGACATCTTGCGCACCCGCCTTGGTCCGCAAGGCTACGATATGCTGGAAGCGGCCGACGGCGAAGAAGCCGTGGCGATGGCGCGGCTGCACCATCCGGATTTGATCTTGCTCGACGTGATGATGCCGAAACTCAACGGCATCGAAGCCTGCCGCCAGCTCAAGGCCGACCCTGACCTGCCGTTCATGCCGGTCGTTCTCGTGACCGCCAAATCCGATAGCAAGGATGTCGTCGCGGGCCTCGAAGCCGGAGCCGACGAATATCTGACAAAGCCCCTCGACCAAAGCGCGCTGGTCGCCAGGGTCAAATCGATGCTGCGCATGAAGGAATTGACCGATCAGGTCCGGGCCCAGGCGGCCGATCTTGCGGTCTGGAACAGGACGCTCGAGGAACGCGTGGCCAAGCAGCTCACGCAAATCGAACGCCTGGACCGCATGAAGCGCTTCCTGCCGCCGCAGGTCGCAGAGTTGATCCTCTCCTCCGGGGACGACCGCTTGCTCGACAGCCATCGGCGCGACGTCACCGTCGTATTCTGCGACCTGCGCGGCTTTACCGCCTTTTCCGAGACGTCGGCGCCCGAGGAGGTGATGAACACGCTGCGCGAATATCATGAGACGGTCGGCGCCATCATCCATAAGTTTTCCGGAACGATCGAACACTTTGCCGGCGACGGTCTTATGGTGCTCTTGAACGACCCGGTGCCCTGCCCAGATTCCTGCATTCAAGCGGTGCGAATGGCCGGCGAGATGCGCGCGGCGGTGAACGCACTCACCGCCAAATGGCGCAAGCATGGCTTCGATCTCGGGTTCGGAATCGGTATCGCTCACGGATACGCGACGCTCGGCCGCATCGGATTCGAGGATCGGCACGAATATGCGGCAATCGGAGTGGTGCCGAACCTCGCCGCGCGCCTGTGCGGCGAAGCGAAGGACGGACAAATCCTGATCGACAACAAAGTGCGCTCCGCCGTCGAGGGAGTGGCCGAGCTCGAGCCGCTGGAGGCGCTCGTTCTCAAGGGCTTCCTACGCCCGATCATGGCGGCCAACGTGGTAACGCTCAACGCCTCTTAGCGGGATTTTGCACTCGGCCGTCGCGGGCAACCGCCCGGCGCTTGCTGCGACGCAACGCCTGACTTAGGCCGCGCGCCTCAAGCGTTCGCTAATGGTGTTTTTGTGCGCGTTGCCACCCTGCATGATCAACAAGAAACGCGACGCGTCCTGGAGGATACGGATGTCCTTGAGCGGATCACCATCGACGATCAACAGGTCCGCGAGGTAGTTCTCCTTGATCAATCCGAGTTCGTCACCCATGCCCATAATTTCGCCGCCCAATTTGGTCGCCGCGACGAGAGCGTCGGTGGGCGTGTAGCCGAAAAGCTCAACGAAATGCTCGAGGTCGCGCGCGTTGCGGCCGGTCGGATTCCAAACAAACCCGTAGTCTCCTCCGGGGAGAACGCGAATTTTGCGCGATCTGAGACGAGGGACCAAATCGGACAACAGTTTAATGTCGTCTTTCGCGTCGCTCTGCATTCTTTCGAGCGGCAGGCCGGGCAGTGGTCCGGATTCGATCGTTCCCCGCAATACGCCGACGGCGGGAGCAACAAAGATTTTATCGCGACTTTGCTCCATCAGATCGAGCGTTTCCTCATCGGCGAAGGTGCAATGATAGATCACCCTGAAGCCTGCCTTCAGCGCCTGCTGGATCGGCTTCGAGGATTGGGCATGGGCAGACAGCCATATGCCGCTCTCGCGCGCCTGCTCACCGGCCGCCAGCACTTCCGCGTCGCTGTAGCAGACCTCGTGGCTGCTACCCGGGCTGAGCTGGTTCTCACCCGAAAGGCAGAACTTCACGACATCCACGCCGCTTGCGGCCGCCGATTTGACATAGCGGCGGACACCGTCCGGCCCTGAATCGTTGGTGCTTGGGTCGGCATGAAAAAGGGCGGCCATGGACGCCGGAAACTGCTCCACCGCACAGGCGCGCAAGCGCGGACCGGGAAGGCGGCCCGCCTTGATCTCATCGCGAATGACGATATCGAGCCTGGGCGCGAGAGTGCCCGCGGAATAGGCACTCGTGAATCCGTGTTCAAGCAGAATGCGGGCGTGGCGCGCCGAAATAAGCAGGCTCTCCTCCGGCGGCAGACCGAAGCTCGGCACAAGTCGTTCGATGGACGACGGGAAGGCCAGATGCGTATGCGCATCGACCAATCCGGGCATCAAAACGCGCCCGCCCGCATCGATGACCTCGGCGCTCTCGCGCGGCAGCGGTTGCTCGCCCGCGGCCACCATCGCAATCCGTTCTCCCTCGACCCTGACCGAGCCCGGGAAGCACGGCGATCCGGAGCCATCAAAAATCCGCGCATTCTCGATCAAATAGGATTTCATGGGCGGCGTTCCTCTCTTCGAGCCGTTCAACGGCTTCTGCTATGGTTTCGATTGTGTCATGGATTTTTTGAGAGTCCATATGGCCTGGAGGACTCATCAGGGCGTGTCGCAAATGCTCCCCGTCAATACGTGCTCGGATAGAGCGTTAGGGCGGCCACGCGCGGACCGTCTCAGTGAACGTTGCCTCACCCTTATGGCCGCCGCCCATTGAATTGAATGTAGTTTATAGCCACCTATCGGGGGACGAGCTGTGGGAGAATTCCAATGCTTGAGAAGGTCATCAAGAAACCCGGTCCGGACCATCCGATTACCATCGAACGCAACCCAAACCGGGTTGTCGTAACGGTCGCCGGTAACGTGATTGCCGACACCACGAAAGCACTTGTCTTGCGCGAAGCTCGCTATGGGGCGGTCCAATATATTCCGCGCGAGGACGTCAACATGGCTTTGCTGAAACGATCACAAACGCAGAGCTATTGCCCGTACAAGGGTGACGCATCGTATTTTAGTATTCCGATCGGCGGCGAACGTTCAATCGATGCGACATGGACCTATGAAACGCCCTACGAGGCCGTGGCGCCGATCAAGGAATATCTCGCCTTCTATCCCAACCGCGTTGACGCGATTGAGGAGCACGCCGCCTAAAACTCCGCGCGCCGCGGTATCCAAGGCTTCCGCGCACAGTGCTTTTTCCCGCGTCATATTGGGCTTCCATGGTTCGTGCATGGAAGATCTGTGACTGCTGGAGACGTGTCGGCTTTACAATGATCTATTGGGGAACGCTTAGACGTGACCTTTGGAGCGCGTGACTTTAGAGCGATAGGCTCTGAGGAACACGCGCTCATCTTCCCGCCAAGCATATCGTTCCTTCCCATATCGCTGCTGTGGAATCTCGGCCGGCGCGAGGACGCACGGCCGCTGTGCACCGCGACCGGCGAATCAGCTTAAGATGGGACGTTCGTCGAACAAGCGTCGACGACCTGAACATATTCCCAGACACACGTTCCAACATGAAGGTGCCTTATGGATCAAACACTGACGCATCGCATTCGCGAGCGCGCCTACCATATCTGGACGCAGACGGGCGGGACTGCCGACCAGAATTGGCTGCAGGCTGAAACGGAAATCCTTCAGACGCCTGCGTCAATAACCTCAGGCGACCAATCGAGCAAGAAGCGGCCGCGGAAGTCTGGCCAGAAGCAACAGACGGTGGCGCGCGCCCTCTGATCACGCGGGAGCCGGGACTTTAAGAGTGTGCGTGGGCGACGGGGTTGAACGCGATGCCCTGCAGCATACGCTCATTCGTGACCACTTGATCTGACAAAATCTGACAAACGTGGCCACTCGATCTGAAAATGTCACCCGACATTTTCTCCGCTGGTAAGTTCTGCACCGTAGTTTTTTAGGGCCACGGCGTCTAGGCCGTGGCTTTTTGACCTGGATCGTGGAAGGTCGTGAGGGCAAATCGGCGCGCTGCATACAAGGTAGTGTGTCGGTGGACGAGGAGATGACGAGCAATCAGCTTGTCAACCGTTTCCAGCCTCGCTCGACCTCGCCTGCGAACTCTCCTAAGTGGATCTTCGCATCCCGCCAATGGTCGCTCACGACATCCCAGTTCACCATCGGAGGATGTCCGTTGGCGGCGGACGGTGGCAGGCCGTTCGAGGCGCGTCCGCTCGTTGTGTCGTAAGCGTAAGCCCCGACGATTGTCATCACGACTCCCAGTATCATTCCCACAAATACGGGCATGATTGACCTCGCTGGTTGGCTGTCCCGTAGGCTCCCTGCCCATCCAACGCAGCCTCCGGATGCTCAGTTCCACTTTTGCCTGTGCAGAAAGTCCCGGCGCGTCCGCCTGGATGGATTTCCCAATGAGGAAATTTTTCATATCGTAACGGAACGCAAATCGGCGCCTGATGTTGATCCGGGCCCGTAACATAGGTGAGCCATGGAAGCCCGCGTCGACAATCGCGCGACGCCGCAGGTGTTGCGAAAATCCCGCGTGCGCGAAGGCAGGCCGCATCCACGGGGTGCGACCTGGACCGGACTCGGGGTGAACTTCGCCATCTTCTCGGCGCACGCCACCAAAGTCGAGCTGTGCCTATTCGACGACCGCGGCGAACGTGAGATCGAGCGCATCGAGGTGCCCGAATACACCGACGAGGTCTGGCATTGTTTCCTGCCCGACGCGCGCCCCGGCACCATCTACGGCTATCGTGTCCACGGGCCTTATGAGCCCGCCAACGGCCACCGCTTCAACGCGAACAAGCTCCTGCTCGATCCTTACGCCAAGGCGGTCGTCGGCAATCTCGACTGGAATCCGGCCGTGTTCGGCTACAAGCTCGAGACCGGCGACGACCTGACCTTCGACGACCGCGACAGCGCCCCCTTCATGCCGCGGTGCCGCGTGATCGATCCGGCCTTCACGTGGGGAGAAGATCGCGCGCCGCGCACCGCGTGGGAACGCACGGTCATCTACGAGCTTCACGTGCGGGGCTACACCAAGTCTCACCCCGCGGTGCCCGAGATCCTTCAGGGGACATTTCGCGGCCTGACCGAACCGCGAGTGCTCGAACATATCCGCGGCCTGGGCGTAACCGCCGTCGAGCTTTTGCCGGTGCATACCTTCGTCAACGACAGCTATCTGCTCGACAACGGCTTGACCAACTATTGGGGCTACAACACCCTCTCGTTCTTTGCTCCGGCGCGCCGCTATGCGCATGTGCCCGATTTCGCTTTCGCGGAATTCAAGGAGATGGTCGCGCGCTTTCACGATGCGGGGATCGAGGTGATCCTTGACGTCGTCTACAATCACACCGCCGAAGGCAACCAGCTCGGTCCCACATTGTCGTTTCGGGGCATCGACAACGTCTCTTATTACCGGCTGTTGCAGGACGATTTCCGCCATTACGTCAACGACACCGGGACCGGCAACACGCTCAATCTGTCGCATCCGCGCGTGCTGCAAATGGTCACCGACTCGCTGCGCTATTGGGTGCAGGAGATGCATGTCGACGGCTTCCGCTTCGACCTGGGGACAATTCTCGCGCGTGAGCACGACGGTTTCGATCAAGGCGGGGGTTTTCTTGATTCCTGTGGGCAGGATCCCGTGCTCTCCTCCGTGAAGTTGATCGCCGAGCCTTGGGACGTTGGGCCTGGCGGGTACCAGGTCGGCGCGTTTCCGCCGGGCTGGGCTGAGTGGAACGACCGCTATCGCGATACAGTTCGTTCGTACTGGAAGGGCGACGACGGCAAGCTTGGCGATTTGGCTGCGCGCTTGTCCGGTTCGTCCGACTTGTTCAACCGCCGCGGCCGCAAACCGTGGGCGACTGTCAACTTCGTGACCGCTCATGACGGTTTCACGCTGAACGATCTGGTTTCGTACAACGACAAACATAACGAGCCAAACGGCGAAGATAATCGCGACGGTCACGACAACAACCACTCGTGGAACCATGGCGCGGAAGGTCCGACGGTCGATCAAACCATCGCCGCGTTGCGCGAGCGGCAGAAGCGCAACTTCCTGAGCACGCTGCTGCTCTCGCAGGGCACGCCGATGATCCTCGCCGGCGACGAATTCGGCCGGACGCAAAATGGCAACAATAACGCCTATTGTCACGACGATGACGTGTCCTGGGTCGACTGGCAGTTCGACGAGCAAGCCGAGAGCCTCATCGAGTTCACGAAACGACTTACAGCACTGCGCCGACGCTATCCGGTGCTGCGCCAGAGCCGCTTCTTGAGCGGAATCTGGAACGAAGAGCTCGGCTTGAAGGACGCCACGTGGCTGACGCCGGCGGGCCAAGAAATGACAGCCGACGATTGGCACAATCCGGCCGCCAAATGTTTGGGAATCTTGCTGGACGGCCGTGCGCAGGCGAGCGGGATTCGCCAGCGCGGGTCTGAAGCGACGCTGCTTTTGATCACCAACGCCTATCACGACGTGGTTCCATTCATCTTGCCGAAAGTAGCGGGTGGCCGTGACTGGCGGCGCCTGGTGGATACGAACAGGCCCGAGGAAGACGACGATCCGGACCGCTCGGTATTGTGTCGGTTTGGCCAGCAGTATCAGGTGACCGGCCGCTCACTGCTGTTGTTTGCCTTGCGCCAAGTGCGCGCGCGGCGTTATCCGGTCTCAGATCACGCCGCGGCAAAAAACGCGACTTGATTTCAGCAATCAAAAAATGACGAAGCCCGCGCCGGCGGGAACTTTTTGCGCATATTTGGCGAGGCCGTTAAGAAGTAAACTCTATCTCCGGCTCGCCCGATGGGAAATCAGTTCCACAAAGAAGGATCTTCCGGGTTGAGGCATGCTGGCGACTAACGGATTCAGAGCCACCGGGTCTGAATACTTCTGGCCGAACGCATTTCGCAGTCCTACGCGAACATCAAAGTTCGATAGCAA
>Ga0209006_10000934_pt1 | contig 27075 bp, 20 predicted proteins | sample JacPin_JW_Ref_O2_FD_188567 | JGI IMG/M metagenome (GOLD analysis project Ga0209006, IMG submission 188567) | Forest soil microbial communities from Algoma, Ontario, Canada - Jack Pine, Ontario site 1_JW_Ref_O2 (SPAdes) (version 2) | ecosystem: Environmental > Terrestrial > Soil > Boreal...
CCGCTATTCCTTCATCGGTTTCGGCGATTGTCTGGAGCTCAAGGTCGGGCAGAACGCAGTCACCATCGGGGCAGACACTGCGCCGTTGCCATCGAGTGCGGCTGAGCTATTGGACCTGTTGCGCCGCGGGCTTGCGCGCGCGCCCCGGCCGCTGCCGGAAATGTCCGGCGTGCCGCTGGCGGGCGGGCTTGTCGGCTATGCATCCTATGACGTCGTGCGTTATTTCGAGCGCTTGCCGGCGCGCCGCTCGGTTGCGAACGCAGCTCCGGCGATGCACTACGTCGCGCCACAATCGCTCCTGGTATTCGACCATCTGACGCGCGGTATTGCGCTCCTGCACGCAGGTTCGGAGGGTGAGCGGCGCTCCTTGCGTACCGAGGTGATTCGCGCCCTGCGCGGCGCGCTGCCGAACGGCGCGCGCGCCGGCCGTTATGAACTTCCCACTGCGGCCTTCAGCCGCAACGACTTCATGGCCGGTGTGCGCCGCACCCAGGAGTACATCGCCGCTGGCGACGTCTACCAGCTCGTGCTGTCGGCGCGTTTTGGAGGGCGCCACGAGCTTGATCCATTCCAGGCGTACCGCGCCTTACGGCTCATCAATCCATCGCCGTACATGTACTACTGCGCCCTGGGCGATGTGACGGTCGTGGGCTCATCACCCGAGGCGCTGGTCAAGCTCAATCAGCGCCATGCGCAGCTGCGGCCAATCGCCGGCACGCGCCCGCGATCGGACGACGCTGCCGTCGATGCCGAGCGGGAGAGCCAGCTGCGCGCCGATCCGAAAGAAAACGCCGAGCACATCATGCTGGTGGACCTTGCGCGCAATGACCTCGGGCGCGTGGCGCGTGCCGGTACGGTGCGCGTCGATCCCTACCGCTGCATCGAGCGCTACAGTCATGTCATGCACATGGTGAGCGGGGTGCACGGCGAGCTGTCGCCCGCCTGCGATGCATTCGACCTTTTCGCGGCGGCCTTTCCTGCCGGCACGCTCGTCGGTGCGCCCAAAGTGCGGGCCATGCAGATCATCGACGAGCTCGAGCCGGTGAATCGCGGCCTCTACGGCGGCACGGTCGGCTACTTCGGGGCGCGAGGCGACATGGATCAGGCCATCACCATCCGCACTCTGGTGTTTCGCGGCGATGAGTACAGCTATCAGGCGGGCGCGGGCATCGTTGCCGACAGTGTGCCCGCCACCGAGCATGAGGAAGTGCTCGCCAAGAGTCATGCGCTGGTGCGTGCTCTGGAGCTTGCCCAGGCGGGTCTGTGATGCCGAAGCTCTTGCTGATCGACAACTACGACTCCTTTACCTACAACCTGGTACAGGCGTTTCTCGTGCTGGGCGCTGATGTGCACGTGTACCGCAACGATGCCATTACCGTGAGCGATGCGTTGCTGCTCAAACCCACGCATTTGTGCATCTCGCCGGGGCCGGGCACGCCGTACGACGCGGGCGTGTCCATGCAGATGATCAGTGCCTTCGCGGGCCGGGTGCCGGTGCTCGGCGTGTGTCTGGGACACCAGTCGATCGTGGAGGTTTTCGGTGGCAAGGTCGTGCGCGCTGCGCGCCTCATGCACGGCAAGACCTCACTCATCGAGCATGACCAGCGCACAGTGTTCGCCGGATTGCCGCAGCCGTGCGAAGTGGGACGCTATCACTCGCTCATCGCCGCGCCCGACAAAATGCCCGCCGAGCTCGAAGTGAATGCGCGCACCGCCGAAGGCGAAATCATGGGCGCGCGGCACCGCACTCTCATGGTCGAAGGCGTGCAGTTTCATCCGGAGAGCATTCTGACGCCGGACGGTCCGCAGCTGTTGCGAAATTTTCTCGATTTGGCGCAGGGCGAACGCCGTAGCGACGCCGTCCCCGGAGTGCTGCATGCAGCCTCTGCGTGAAATCCTCGAGAGCCTGCTGCAACGGCACGACCTGTCCGAATCCGATGCGGAAGCGCTTCTCACTCATCTGACAAATCCGGATGCGGCGCCTGCTCTCGCCGGCGCGCTGCTCGCCGCGCTGCGCAGCAAAGGCGTGATCGCGGCGGAGGTGCGTGGCTTTGCACGCGGCATGCGGCGCCTCGCCGAGCGTCCGCAGATCCCATTCGGCGTGCGCGCGATCGACATCGTCGGCACCGGCGGCGATGCCTCGGGCAGTCTCAATCTCTCCACCGGCACGGCATTGCTGACGGCCGCCTGCGGCGTCCCGGTGGTCAAACACGGCAATCGCTCGGTCTCCAGCCGCGCCGGCAGCGCCGATGTGCTCGAAGCCCTGGGGCTTGCGCTGCCACTTGATGCGCAGGCAGCCGGCAAGTGCCTGGCGGCGACCAATTTTACGTTCCTGTTCGCGCCCCATTACCATCCGGCGATGAAAGCGATCGCGCCGGTGCGCACCGCACTTGGTGTGCGCACCATCTTCAATATCCTGGGGCCGCTGGCAAACCCGGCCGCACCGCCGCTGCATCTGATCGGCGCCTTCAGCCTGGACGCGGCGCGACTGATCGCCGATGCCCTGGCAGGGTTTGATATCGAGCGCGGCTTCGTGATCCACGGCGCCGAAGGTTGGGATGAGCCGACGCCGATGGGTCCTTTCACTGTGCACGATGTACATCGCGGCCAGGTTGCGGTCGAGGTGCGCACCCCTGAAGAGTACGGGCTTGGCCGCTGCACGGCCGCGTCGCTCGCGGGCGGCGACGCTGCGCACAATGCGCGCGCCCTGCGCGCCGTGCTGTACGGCGAGGATCGAGGGGCGCATCGGGACTGCCTCCTGTTGGGAACAGCGCTTGCGCTGGAAGTCGCGGGCGAGGAACGGCAGCCGCGCGAGGGCGTGGCGCGTGCTGCGGCCGCGATCGACGACGGCAGCGCGCGCCGGGTTCTCGATCTTGTGTCCGGCTTCACGGTGCGTGCTTCATGAGCAAAGATTTTCTCACGCGGATGGCCGAGAGCAGCCGTGCGCGGGCCAACGCGGCAATGCGCCTATGTCCCATCGAGCGCATGCGCGAAAAGGCGCAGCAATCCGCCGCGCCCGTGCCGTTGGTGCTGAGCGCTGCGGGCTTCGACATCTTTGCAGAACTGAAGCTGCGTTCTCCGGCCGCCGGAGCACTGCGCGCTCCGGATGAGGATATTGGCAGCCGTGTCAGGCGTTATGCGACGGCCGGCGCGGCAGCCGTTTCGGTACTCACCGAGCCCAGTGAATTTCAGGGCGAGCTTGCGCATCTGGAGCTGACGGCGCGCGCGCTGCAGCCCGCGGGAATTCCGGCGATGCGCAAGGACTTTCTGGTGGACCCCTATCAAGTGGCCGAAGCGCGCGCGACCGGTGCGGGCGGCGTGCTGCTCATTCTGCGCATGCTCGCACACGATGAGCTGCAGGCGCTCAGAGCCGAGGCGGAGCGCTGGGGATTGTTCGTATTGCTCGAGGCGTTCGACGAGACCGATATTGAGCTTGCGCACGAACTCGTTGCAGGCTATCGGGAGAGTCCAAACCCCACGGTGCTCGTGGGCGTCAACTGTCGGGATCTTGTGACTTTGCAAGTCGTCCCCGAGCGTCTGGAACGATTGGGGGCTCTTCTGCCGCGCGGCGTTCCGCGCGTCGCGGAGAGCGGTGTCACGAGCGCGGCGGACGCGGTGCGCGTGCGCGCCGCGGGCTACGATATGGCGCTCGTCGGCAGCGCATTGATGCGCACGCGCGAACCTGAGGAACTCCTGCGGCAGATGCTCGGCGCAGGACGTGCGTAGGGCGCGCCAAGCGATGTGGGTCAAGATCTGCGGGATGACGACAGCGGCGGCGGTGGCTGCAGCGCTCGAGGCGGGTGCGGATGCGATCGGCTTCGTGTTTGCCGAATCCGTGCGGCGCGTGACGCCGCAGGTGGCGGCGCAGCTTGCAACTGAAGCGCGCGGCCGCGTGGCCTGTGTCGCGGTCATCCGGCATGCAACGCAGCAGGAGTGTGACTCCATCCTCGCCGAGTTTGCGCCGGATATGTTGCAGGCGGAACTCGGCGACCTTGCGCGGCTCGCCCTGCCGCGCGAGCTTGATGTGCTCGCAGTCGTGCGCGCCGGCGCCGAGCCGCCGGATCCGCCCACACGCGTCCTATTTGAAGGTCCCGTGAGCGGCACAGGCGTTGCCTGCGACTGGACGCGCGCCCGCGCGTTCGCGCAGCGCACGCAGCTCGTATTGGCGGGCGGCTTGAATGCGGACAACGTCGCGGCCGCCATCCGCGCGGTTCGACCCTTTGGCGTCGATGTGTCGAGTGGCGTGGAAGACAAGCCGGGCATCAAGAGCGCGCTTGAGATTCGCCGTTTTGTGCAGGCTGCGCGCGAGGAGAGCAAAACATGAGCACACCGATGCCAGCTTTGGATGCCGGGAAACTGCTCGCCGATTCCATCGCGGGCCGCTTCCCCGACGCACACGGGCGCTTCGGCCCTTTTGGTGGCCGTTACGTTCCCGAAACGCTCATCCCTGCGCTCGAGCGCCTGGAGAGCGGCATGCGCGAGCACTTGCACAGCGGGAAGTTTCAACAGCGCTTCGCTCACGAGCTTGCTTCCTGGGTCGGGCGGCCCACGGCACTCACCCATGCGGCACGGCTGTCGAAGGCCTGGGGCGCACAGGTTTGGCTCAAACGCGAGGACCTTGCGCACACCGGCGCGCACAAGATCAACAACGCCCTCGGGCAGGCGCTGCTCGCGCAGGAGCTCGGCGCCAAGCGCATCATCGCCGAGACCGGAGCGGGCCAGCATGGCGTGGCGAGTGCCGCTGCATGCGCGCGGCTCGGGATGCCCTGCACGGTATTCATGGGCGAGATCGATATGGAGCGGCAGGCGCCGAACGTCGGGCGCATGCAGCTCATGGGCGCGACCGTCGTGCCGGTAACGAGTGGCGATCGGACTCTGCGCGCAGCCATCGATGAGGCGCTTCGCGACTGGGTGTCCGATCCCACCGATACCTATTATCTGTTGGGCTCGGTCGTGGGGCCTCATCCCTATCCTTATCTCGTGCGTGAACTGCAGTCCGTCATCGGGCGCGAAGCGCGCGCGCAGATGCTGAAGGAAGCGGGTGCTCTACCGGATGCGCTGATTGCCTGCGTCGGCGGCGGCTCGAACTCCATCGGTCTGTTTCACGCATGGGTGGCAGATCGTGGAGTGGAGATCATCGGCGTTGAAGCCGGCGGTCGCGGCGGGGAGCTCGGCGCAAACGCGGCGACGCTGACCTACGGGAGTCCCGGTGTTTTGCACGGCACCTATTCTCTTTTGTTGCAGGATGAGAACGGGCAGATTCAAGAGACGCACTCGGTATCGGCGGGACTCGATTATCCCGGCGTCGGGCCCGAGCACGCGCTGCTCCTGGCCGCAGGACGCGTGCGCTATGAGGCCGCGAGCGATGAGGATGCGCTTTCCGCCCTCAAGGAATGCTGCGAAATGGAGGGCATCCTGCCGGCGATCGAGAGTGCGCACGCGCTCGCGGGCGCAAAACGCTGGGCGCGCAATCATCCCGGAGGGAGCATTCTCGTGGGACTATCCGGCCGCGGCGATAAGGACATGTCGACTCTACAACGCACGCTGATCGATGCGGCGGATGCGGCTCGCGCAGGTACCCCGCAATGAGCGGGTGTGAGCGCATCAGCGGCGCGATCCGCGCCGCCAATACGCGCGGCGGTCCGGCGCTCGTCGGCTTTATGACGGCCGGCTATCCCAGCCGCGAGCGCTTCCGCGAGCACTTGCAGGCAGTCGCGGCCGGCGTCGACGTCATTGAAATCGGCGTTCCATTCACCGATCCGATGGCCGATGGCGTCACCATCCAGCGCGCGAGCCGCGCAGCGCTCGCGCAGGGAGTGAGCCTGCGCTGGATCCTCGCTGAACTGGGTGCGCTGCGCCTCGGCGTGCCGGTAATCCTCATGAGCTATTTGAATCCGCTGCTTGCCCTCGGGCTACCACGGCTGTGCCGTGCAGCCGCGGCTGCGAAGGTCGCGGGATTTATCGTGCCCGATCTGCCGGTCGATGAGAGCGACGAATTCCGCGCGGCGCTCGATCCGCACGGACTTGCGCTCATCCAGATGGTCACGCCCGTCACGAGCGCGGCGCGGCTCGCGCGGTTGTGCGCAGCGAGCCAGGGTTTTATCTACGCAGTGACCATGACGGGTACGACCGGGCGCAATGTTGCGGTACCGGAGGCCGTCCTCGAATACCTTGACCGCGTGCGCGCGCAGGCGCGCATTCCCGTATGCGCAGGCTTCGGCATCCGCAGCCGCGAGCAGGTGGCGCGCCTGGCAGATCATGTCGATGGCGTCATCGTGGGTTCGGCGCTTGTTGAAGTCTTGGAGCGCAATGCGGATCCAGCGGCGTGGCTTGCTACGCTGCGCGCCGACGCGCAATGAGTCTCAGAGAGGAAGCCCGCACGCATCGCGGGCTCGCGGTGCTCCTGGCGGCGCTCGCAACGGTGAGCCCATTCTCCGTCGACACGTTCTTTCCGTCATTTCCCGCGATCGAGGCGCAGTTCGCGCTCAGCGCCTGGCAGATGCAGCAGACGCTCACGGCCTACCTTGTGCCGTTCGCGATCATGTCGTTGGTACTCGGGCCGTTGTCCGACGCGCTCGGCAGGAGGCCCATCGTGCTGGCCGGGCTTGCAGTCTATACCGCAGCGTCGATTGGCTGCGCCGTCTCGCCGAGCTTTGCATGGCTCTTAACGTTCCGCGCGGTACAGGGAATGAGCGCGGGGGTCGGCATGGCCATCGGGCGTGCCATCGTGCGCGACCTGCATGAAGGTCCTGAGGCGCAGCGCCTGATGAGCACCATTACCATGATATTTGGCATTGCGCCGGCGATCGCGCCCGTGGTCGGCGGTTGGATCCACGTCGCGTTCGGCTGGCGCAGCGTGTTCGGCTTCATGATGCTCATTGGCGTGACACTCATGATCGTGAGCTTCCTGCATCTTCCGGAGACTCATCCGGAGGATCGGCGCGCGCCCCTGCACCCGGGGAATCTTGCGCGCACTGCCTGGCGGATCGCAGCGCATCACGAATTCAGCCTGCTTGCGTTCGCGGCGGGGCTCACGATCTGCGCGATGATGACCTACCTCGGAGCGGCGCCGGCGATCGTGCTCGGGTTGTGGCATTTGACGGAAACCCAGTTCGCTTGGCTCTTCGTACCGATCATCGCCGGGTTCGTTCTGGGCGCATGGCTCTCCGGGCGCCTCGCAGGGCGCGTTACCGGACGGCGCCAGGTGGCTGCCGGATTCGCAGTGTCGCTGGGATCCTCGGCGCTGGTTCTCGCGCTGCACGCGACCATCCACCCGCTGCCCATCATCGTGCAGGAAGTGCTCATTGGTATCGATGCCATGGGAGTGCAGCTCGTCATGCCGATTCTGGTGCTGAGCATGCTCGATCTTTTCCCGATGTCGCGCGGTTCCGCAGCTTCGGTGCAATCCTGCGTGATGCTCCTGACGGGGGCGGCGTGCATCGGCGTTGCCGTGCCGGCGCTGGCAGGATCGCTCGCGCTATTGGCGGCGGGCTCGTTGGCTTGCACGCTCATCGGTTGCGCTCTGTGGTGTGCGACGCTGCACATCGAGCGTTAATGGCACGACGCCCGCGGGCGTCATGCGCGCCGTGCGCCAGCCGCCCAATTTGTAGTAGAGGAGCGCGCCGACAGCCAACGCCGCACCCGTGATTGGGAAACTCCACCACACCGCATCGCTGTGCCAGCGGCCGAGGAATGCGTAGGCGAGCGCGAAACGCATCACGAGCACGGTCAGTGTCAGGATCAAAAGCGGCACGACGACTGCCCCGGTCGCCCGAACGACGCCAAACAGCACCGTGGAAACGCCGAAGAATACGAATGTGGCGGCGACGATGCGATTCGCGTGCACTGCGAGCGGCAGTGCCGGTGAACCGGGCGGTAGAAAGAGCGCGAGCGCCTGGTGGCTGAAAATTTCCACCAACAGGATGAGCGATCCGGTCAGAAGGAAGTTGTAGAGCACGCCGATGCGCGCGGTCGCTGCCACCCGATCCCATTTTTGCGCGCCGACGTTTTGCGCCGCGACCGCAGTGACCGCCATGCCGAGCGCGAAGGCACTCATCTGGATGTAGTTCCAAACCTGCCAGCATGCACCGAACGCCGCGGTGGTGTTGACGCCGAAACGATTGACCAGGGTGATCATGAGCACGCTGCTGAGCGAGACCACAAAGATCTGCAGTCCCATTGGTATGCCCTTGCGGATCAAGGTAGCCACGATCGCGGCGTCGATGCGCAGCAGGCGCAGCTCATCCTTGTATAGGCACAGCACATACTTGCGGCGATATAGGGCTGCGATCAGCGCTATCAGGCTTACCGCCTGTGCAACGAAGGTCGCGAGCGCAGACCCCGCGATACCGAGTCCGGGTACGGGCCCGAGCCCAAAGATAAAGAGCGGATTGAGAGCGATATCAAGCCCGACCGACAGCACGAGAAAATAGAACGGCGTCTTCGAATCCCCGGCGCCGCGCAGCACGGCCATGACGAAGGCATACATGTACATGAAGGGCAGCGCGAGAAAAATTACGCGCATGTAGGCGGTTGCGAGCGGGATCGAGGCTGCCGGTGTGCTCATCGCGGCGAGCAGCCGCGGACTCAAGAGCCAGCCAGCCGCTGACATCGCGGCCGACAGGGCCGCAAAAAATGTTGCGCTCGTGCCGACGACCCGCTTGGCCTCGAACACTTGCCCAGCGCCGATGTTCTGCCCGACCAGTATGGTCGCGGCCATCGACAGGCCAAACACGCCGCCCAGAAGCAGGAACATCACGCTATTGGCGTTGGAGGTAGCAGCGAGCGACGCCTCGCCCAGGAACTGGCCCACCCATACGGAATTGATGGAGCCGTTCACGGTCTGCAGCACATTGCCGCAGAGAATCGGCAGCGCGAACAGCATGAGACCGCGGCTTAGCGAGCCCTCAATGAGAGTGCGTGACGGCTGCATAACGGGCGCGCCGGCTAGCGCGGTCGGTAATGCGCGTCGAGCCAAGCCGCAAGCCGTTCGAGTGAGGATGCATCCAGGTGGACACGCAGTTTGCCTTCGCGCACGCGTTCGAGCGCGCCCTTCACCAGCGCCGGCAGGATCCGCGCGAGTTCAATGAGCTCAGGAAGCTGCGCGCGCAGATTCCGCCACAGGCGTCGCGGGCTTGAGCGCTCGCGCATCCACTCGCGCAGGATCGGGCTTGCCGTGCGCCATATATCGAGCTCCGGATACAACTGGCGCCCGAGCCCCTCGACGTTGAGCAGTGTCTTCTGCAAGAGCACGAGCTGCGGCTGCACGGTCATGTCGAAGCGCCGTGAGATCTCGAACAGGCGCAGGAGAATCGTGCCGAAAGAGATGTCCTTCAATGGCCGGTCGAAGATGGGCTCGCATACCGTGCGCACCGCGGATTCCATTTCATCGATGCGCGTGTCGGGCGGCACCCAACCCGATTCCAGGTGCAAGGTTGCGACGCGGCGGTAATCGCGTTCGAACACTGCGAGAAAATTCCTCGCCAGGTATTGCTGATCTTGCGGATCAAGCGTACCCACGATGCCGAAATCGACCGCGGCGTAGCGCGGCTCGGCGGGATCGTCGATGAGCACGAAGATGTTTCCCGGGTGCATGTCGGCGTGGAAGAAATTATGGCGGAAGACCTGCGTGAAGAAGATCTGCACGCCGTTCTCGGCAAGCTTCTTCAGGTCCGTGCCGGCCGCGCGCAGGCGCTCCATGTCGCTGATGGGCACACCATGGATGCGCTCCATCACCATGACGTTCACGCGGCAGAAGTCCCAGTGCACTTCGGGCACATACAGCAGGCGCGAACCTGCGAAGTTGCGTTTCAACTGAGCGGCATTGGCCGCTTCGCGCAGCAGATCAAGCTCGTCGAGGATGGTCTTCTCGTATTCGTTGACGACTTCGACGGGCCGCAGCCTGCGACTCTCCTGCCAGTAACGTTGCGCAAGCATTGCCAGCGCATACAGCACCTCAAGGTCGCGATCTATCGATTCGCGCATGCCGGGACGGAGCACTTTGACGACAACTTCCTCGCCCTGTGGCAGGCGCGCGGTGTGCACTTGCGCGATCGATGCCGCGGCGAGCGGTGTTTCGTCGAAGGACGCGAATACCTCCTGCACAGGACGTCCGAGCGCGCGCTCGATGATGCTGCGCGCCACGTCTCCGGGAAAAGGCGGCACACGATCCTGGAGCTTCGCGAGCTCATCCGCGATGTCGCTCGGCAAGAGATCACGCCGCGTAGAGACGGCCTGGCCGAATTTGACGAACACCGGCCCGAGCTCCTCGAGCGCGAGGCGGATGCGCGCGCCGCGGCTTGCCTTCCTGCGCCGTTCGAACCACAGGCCGGGCGAGAGATAGAAAATAAAGCGCAGTGGTCTGTAAAGATGAGTCGCGCCGACGAAATCATCGAGCCCGTGCCGCAGGAGCACGCGCTGGATTTCAAGGAGCCGCACGATGACGCGCAGCTTCATGGTGCGAGCTGCTTGATGCGCGCCTCGAGGCGATCGACGTCTTCACGCAATCGGTCGACGCCGGATGTGAACTGGTCCGCTTCAGCGCGCGGCACGAGGTCGGCGCGCTCGTGCGCGAGGTATTCGGCGACATTCCGGGCGGCGGTCGAGGCCGTCTGACGACTCCAGCCAAACACGGCGCGGGCCAAGCGACCGAGTTGATGGGCCGCAACGTCGCCGATGGCGAGCGACAACTCCTCTTCCAGGTCGGGCATCAAGAGGTGCGCAAGCTCGCGGTAATTACGCGCGATGTCGGCGTCACCGCGCATCTCGACCGCGCCCTTTTGCAGGACGGCTTCAGGGGATTGCCCCGCAAGCGCAATCAGACTCAATGGACTGCCGCTCACCTCCGCATCGGCCACGGCAGCAGCATCGTGCGTGACGTGCAGGAGAGCGCCGCTCGAGCGCACCACAATCCGCGTCACGCCGCGCACGTCGACCGCAAGGATTTTGCCGTCAAGCTCGCTGCACAGCTGCCGGGCGCGCGGCGAGCGCGGCAGCCCGCGGTTGAGTACATTCTCAATGGTCGTCAGCACCATGGCGTCAATAGCGATAGCCGCGATGCACGGCGACGATGCCGCCGGAGAGATTGTGGTACTTGCACCCCTCGAGGCCGGCCGCACGCATCAGGGCGAGGAGTGCCTCCTGGTCGGGATGTTTGCGGATGGATTCGGCAAGATAGCGGTAGCTATCCGCATCCGCGGCGACCAGGCGGCCGAGCAACGGCAGCACGTGGAAGGAATACGCGTCATACAGGGGCTGCAGGGCAGCCAAGGTCGGATGGGAAAATTCGAGAATGAGGAGTTGCCCTCCGGGCTTCAAGGCGCCCACCATGGACGCAAGCGCGGCCGCCTTGTCGGTGACGTTGCGCAGACCGAAGCCGATGGTGATGCAATCGAAGTAACCGGCGGGAAACGGCAGCCGCTCGGCATCGGCCTGCACGCAGTAAACATTGCGCACCCAGCCCTCGTTGAGAAGACGGTCGCGTCCACGCTGCAGCATGCTCGCATTGATGTCGCTCAGGATGACGAGTCCGCGATCGCCCACCTGGCGCGCAAGACCGGCCGCAAGGTCGCCGGTTCCACCCGCAACATCGAGGGCACGCTGCCCGGGACGCAGGTTGGCGAGCGACAGCGTGAATCTTTTCCACAACCGATGCGCGCCGCCCGACATCAGATCGTTCATGAGATCGTAGTTGCCGGCCACCGAATCGAATACGCCGCGCACGCGACGCGCTTTCTCGCGTAGCGGCACGCGCTCGTAGCCGAAGTCGGCTGAATTATCGTCGCTCATGGATTGCGCGCCATTGTAGAGGGGAACTCAGCGCGGCTGGGCTGAGCGATGCTTGCGCTCAAGATAACGAGCCCAGTTTTGCTCCCGATCGCGCCCGAGCTCATAGAGGTACTTCCAGGAATAAAGGCCCGTGTCGTGGCCATCGTCGAACACGAGCTTCACGGCGTATTGGCCCACCTGTTCGACTGCGCGGATGGCAACGTTCTCCTTGCCGAGCACCAGCACTTCCTGACCGGGACCGTGGCCTTTCACTTCCGCAGACGGCGAATGGACGCGCAGGTACTCGAACGGCAGCTCGAAGTCGGCGCCATCGTCGAAGGCCACGCGCAATACGCGCGAGCGGCTGCGAAGCTTGATTTCGATCGGTACGGGATCGGGCACGGCAACGTTAAGTATACTGGCGATGACACGATGGTGCAGTGCACCAAAAGGGGTGGTCCGACGGTGACAATTCCTAATGCAACACTATACTTACACACGTTACCCCATCGAGGACCTCCGCACCGCCGCGGCACTGAATGCACCCTACAGATACTTCGCATCCCGACTACTTTCACAAGGTCGTGGATTGCCAGTGGGCCTGCCCCGCCCACACTGATGTCCCTGAATACATTCGATTGATCGCCCAGGGGCGATTCACCGACGCCTACATGGTGAACCGTCATTCCAATGTTTTCCCCGGCATCCTGGGCCGTGTTTGCGATCGCCCCTGCGAGCCGGCTTGCCGTCGCGGCCGCGTCGAGAAGAAGCCGGTGGCGATCTGTCGCTTGAAGCGTGTCGCAGCCGATTATCGCGACGATGTTGCGGGTCTCTTGCCCAAGATACCGCGGCTGAAAAACGGCAAGCACATCGCCTGCATCGGCGCCGGGTGCGCCTCGCTCACCGTCGCGAACGATCTCATGCCGCTCGGCTACGAGGTGACGATTTTCGAGCAGTATGCCGAGCCGGGCGGCCTCATGCGTACCAACATTCCCGCGTTTCGCCTGCCCCAGCAGGTCTTGAGCGACGAGATCAACATGATTCTCGGCATGGGCGTGAATCTGAAGCTCAATCATCCGGTCAAAAGCCTGCGCGAGCTTTTGCACGACGGGCGCTATGACGCAGTGTTCGTCGGCTCAGGCGCGCCGCAGGGCAAGGAGTTGAACCTTCCCGGCCGCGCGGAAGGCGCAGCCAACATCCATATCGGCATCGCGTGGCTAGGATCGGTTGCGTTCGGGCACCTGGACAAGATTGGCGAGCGCGTGCTCATCATCGGCGTCGGCAACACCGCGATGGACTGCTGCCGCACGAGTCTGCGCCTGGGTGCGCGGCACGTGAAGGTGATGGCGCGCAAGCCGCGCAGCTTCTTCAAGGCCTCCGCCTGGGAACTCGAGGATGCCGAAGAAGAGCACGTCGAGATCATCGTCAACCGCGTGCCCAAGTCCTTCGTGGTCGCAAATGGCAGGCTCGCCGGAATGCTGTTCGACAAGATGGAGTACGACATCGACGCGACCGGGCGTATTACGGCCGAGCGTGTGGTCAGCGAGGAATTTGAGGCGGCCGACGACGTCATCCTTGCCATCGGCCAGGAGAATGCATTTCCCTGGATCGAGCGCGACCTCGGCATCGAGATGGACAAATGGAATGTGCCGCTCGTCGATGCCAAGACCTTTCAATCGACGCGACCAGGAGTTTTCTTCGCCGGTGACGCCGCATTCGGACCGAAGAACATCATCTGGGCGGTCGAACAGGCGCATCAGGCTGCGATTTCGGTGCACAAGCACTGCCAGGGCGAGCCGATCAACGAGCGCCTGGCGCCGGGCATGAATCTGCAGAGCCGCAAGATGGGCATGCACGAATGGTCGTATGCCAATGACTACACGCCGCTCGAGCGCCGCCTGATGCCGCACGTGTCTTTGAAGGAGCGCTTCAAGAAGCTCGACATCGAGGTTGAGCTCGGCTTCACGGCCGAACAGGTTGCCGCAGAAGCGCAGCGCTGCCTCAACTGCGACGTGCAGACCGTGTTCGATGCGAAGCTGTGCATCGAGTGCGATGCCTGCATCGACATCTGTCCGGTCGATTGCCTGACGATCACGGCAAACGGCGAAGAGGCGGAGCTGCGCACGCGACTCAAGGCGCCGGCGTTGAATACGACGCAGGCTCTGTACGTCTCCCGCGGGCTGCCGCAGACCGGGCGCGTGATGGTGAAGGACGAGGATGTGTGCGTGCACTGCGGACTGTGTGCCGAGCGTTGTCCAACCGCAGCCTGGGACATGCAGAAATCATACGTTCATTGGCCGCTCGCCGCGGATGAGGCGCGCGCCGCCGCGGAACGAGAGCCCAAGATCGCCTAAGTCCACGAGCGCGATGTCCCCTTCGTCATAAGAGCGAATCCCATTCATGTCTGCCCCTGACTCCGCCAGGATCAACGACTTCGTCATCAAGATCGCAACCGTGAACGGCACGGGCTCGGCGAGCGCGAACATGCTTCTGATGAAGTCGATCTTCCGCAGCGGCATTCCGGTGATGGGGAAGAATTATTTCCCGTCAAATATCCAAGGCCTGCCCACCTGGTACGAGATCCGCGTGACCAAGCACGGCTACGTCGCCTGCTCGGGCCGCGTGGACATCATGGTGGCGATGAACGCGGAGACCTACTCGAAGGACGTGCGCGAAGTCTCCCCGGGCGGCTATCTGCTGTACGACTCGACCTGGCCGCGGCCGGCGCTCTTGAAACGAGAAGACATCACTGCCATCGGCTTGCCGCTGGCAAAGCTGTGCAATGAGAACTTTAACGGCGTGCGCACCCGCATTCTGATGAAGAACATCTGCTATGCCGGAGCGCTGGCGGCGCTTCTGGATCTGGACCTCGAGCACGTGCGACAGCTCCTGGCTGAAACCTACGCGAAGAAACCGCAGCTGGTGACGAGCAACATGAAGGCGATCGAGCTCGGCTACGAGTGCGCCAAGGCGAGCTTCCCCTGTCCGCTGCCGCTACGCGTTGAGAAGATGGACAAGACCAGCGGCTACATCATGATTGACGGCAACACGGCCGCCGCGCTCGGGTGCGTGTTCGCAGGTGCGACGGTTGCCGCCTGGTACCCGATCACGCCGTCCACTTCATTGATGGATGCATTCAAGGCTTTCAGCGACCGCATGCGCGTCGATGCCAAGAGCGGACGCAAGAACTTTGCGTTCATCCAGGCGGAGGACGAGCTCGCCGCGATCGGCATGGTGATCGGTGCATCGTGGAACGGCGCGCGCGCGTTCACGGCCACCTCGGGTCCCGGCATCTCACTCATGAATGAGTTCCTGGGGCTTGCCTACTACGCCGAGGTGCCGGCCGTCATATTCGACATTCAGCGCGTGGGGCCATCCACCGGCATGCCCACGCGCACGCAGCAGGGCGACATCATGGCCTGCGCCTATGCCTCGCACGGGGACACGCGGCAGGTGTGCCTGTACCCCGCGAACGCCGAGGAATGCTTTTATATGGCGGTGCAGGCCTTCGATCTTGCCGAGCGCCTGCAGACCCCGGTGATGGTAGTGTCGGACCTTGATATCGGCATGAACGACTGGATGTGCCGCGAACTGAAGTGGGATGACGCCTACCGCCCGGATCGCGGCAAGATGCTCGATAAGGCCGAAATCGAGAAGCTCGAGAAATTCTATCGCTACCTGGACAAGGACGGCGACGGCATCACCTATCGCACCTTGCCGGGAGTGCATCCGAAGGCAGCCTATTTCACGCGTGGCTCGGGACACACCCAGTTTGGCGCGTACACCGAGGATTCGGCCGACTATCAGCTGCTCCTCGACCGGCTGCTCATAAAATGGAACTCGGCGAAGAAACTCGTGCCGCGCGCGATTATCGATGCGACTGCCGAAAGTGAACTTGCCATCGTGTCGGTCGGCAGCTGCGACGGCGCAATTCGCGAGGCCATGGACCTCCTGCGCGCGCGCGGCGTGGGCGTCAACTACATGCGGGTGCGCGCTTTTCCGTTCACTGAAGACGTCGAGCGGTTTCTCGAAGCGCACCGGGTCATTTTTGTCGTCGAGCAGAACCGCGATGCGCAGCTGCGCGCGCTGTTGACGCTCGAAACCAAGGTCGAGAAGTCGAAGCTGCACTCGCTGCTGCACTACAACGGCCTGCCGATTTCCTCAAGCTTCATCGTGGAAGGGGTGATTGCGCATTTGCAGCCGGGCAGCAAGAGCCGTGTGGCGGCGGCGCTGTAGGAGCTGGCAATGACGTTCATCGCAAAACCCAAGATCGCGCACCCCTCACTGCCGCGCAATCCGCTCGGCATGACGCGGCGCGACTACGAAGGAGCGCTGTCGACACTGTGTGCCGGTTGCGGCCACGATTCGATCACCGCGGCAATTGTCGAAGCCTGCTGGGAGCTTGCGATCGAGCCGCAGAATCTTGTCAAGCTTTCCGGCATCGGCTGCTCGTCAAAGACAACCGCCTACTTCGTGAGCGGTGCGCACGGCTTCAACTCAGTCCACGGCCGCATGCCCTCGATCGCCATGGGCGCCAATGCGGCGAACCGCAATCTTCACTACATTGGCGTGTCAGGCGACGGTGACACGCTGTCGATCGGCCTCGGGCAGTTCTGTCATGCGATCCGGCGCAATCTGAACATGCTCTACATCATTGAGAACAACGGCGTGTACGGCCTCACCAAGGGCCAGTTCTCGGCGTCCGCTGACGTGGGCACCAAGGCGAAGAAGGGCGAGACCAACTTTCAACCGCCCATTGATGCGGTGCTGTTGGCACTGACGCTCGGTGCCTCGTTTGTCGCACGTAGTTTCTCCGGCGACAAGGAGCAACTCGTGCCGCTCATTCAGGCGGGCCTCAAACATAAAGGTTTTGCGCTGATCGATGTGCTGTCGCCGTGCGTCACCTTTAATGACCACGAGGGCTCGACCAAAAGCTACGCCTACACGCGCGAGCACTATGAGCCGGCCATTCACACCGACTTCGTGCCCTTGCAACAGGAGATCACGGCGGAGTACGCGGCGGGTGCGACGCTGCCGGTGGTGCTGCACGATGGCAGCCGCATCGTACTGCGCAAGCTGGATGGCGCCTACGACCCGACGAATCGCGCCGCTTGCGCCGCGACGATTCAGGAGCGCCTGAAGGAAGAGGAGTATCTGACGGGTCTCTTGTTCGTCGAGCCCGGCCAGCCGGAATTTCACGAACTCAACGCCACGCCCGACGGGGCGCTGAATGCGGTGCCGTACGAAGCTCTCAGCCCGGGCTCCGCGGGGATGCAGAAGATTCTGGCGCGCTACCGCTGATTGCCAGCGTTTGGGGCCGGCGCCGCGCGGCGCTCGGCCGCCGCCCGTGCGTTCCTGCGCCTCGTTAACGCGCAACGCCAGGTGCGCGTATTTTGCTTGCCCGACGCGTCTCGCCTAGACTGCGCGACCAGTAATCAAGTCCACCAAGGGAGTCGAAGTGCATGGGTAAAGGTGATCGCAAAACCCGCCGAGGCAAGATCTATCGCGGATCTTTCGGCAAGTCTCGCCCTAAAGATCCTGCCAAGCAGAGAAAGAAAGCGGCCGCCAAGAAATAGGCCCATCAGTCCCATGCGTAACCTCAAGAGTCAGTGTCGCGCGGTTGGCGCGGCCCTCATCTGCAGAGGCTGCCATGGAAGGCGCGCCGCACTCTTTCGTACGCAGATTCCCCGTAGCCTGCGGCCTGGAGTTGCTGGGCAGGCGCCGAGGACTCTTTGATGACCGGCAGCGTAAAGCTCGGGTGGGCGGCCGCTTTGCTTGTCACCGCAGGTTTCGCCCAGACGCCTGATCCGCCGACCACCGAGCATCCGTATCACGAGCTGCCGTACAGGCCGAGTCTCGAAGTTGCATCGATGGACCGTTCGGTCGATGCCTGCCAGGATCTCTATACCTATTCCTGCGGCGGCTGGCAGAAGAACAATCCCATTCCGGCCGACGAATCGAGCTGGAGCGTGTACGGCAAGCTCCACAACGACAATCAGCATTACCTCTGGGGCATCCTGGAGGACGCGGCCAAGATGGGAGCCGACCGCACACCAACTCAGCAAAAGATCGGCGACTATTTCGCCGCCTGCATGGATGTCGATGCCGTCGAAAAAGTCGGCGCCGCACCGCTTGCGGCCGATCTGGCGCGCATCGATGCGATGCAGGACAAGCGCGCGCTTGGCGCGTGGGTCGGTGAATTGCAAGCGCGCACCGGCAGCAACGGAATGTTCTTTGCAAATGCAGTCGAGCAAGACGCTCGCGATGCGACTCAGGTCATAGCGGGCATTCACGCCGGCGGAATCGGCCTTCCAGATCGCGACTATTACTTGAAGGATGATCCGCACTCAAAAGAGGCGCGCACGCGCTACCTTGCTCACGTTGAGAAGATGTTCGAATTCCTCGGCGAAGACGCAACCGCTGCGCATGCCGATGCCGCCGTGGTCTTGCGCATCGAAACTGCGCTCGCCAAGGCGACGCTCACGAAAGTCGAACAGCGCGATCCATACAAGACCTATCATCGCCAGACGCTCGCGGGGCTGCAGAAGCTGGCGCCCGGATTTGATTGGCAGGCGTACTTCACCGCGGCGGGCCTGAACCCACAACCCTGGCTCAATCTGGAACAGCCCGCGTTCGTGAAGGAACTCGACGCGCGCATCGCCGCCGAGAGCCTGCCCGATCTGAAGACCTACCTGCGCTGGACGCTAGTGGATGCGACCGGGACTTATCTCTCGAAGCGCTTTGTCGCCGAGGACTTTGCCTTCTACAGCGCTTATCTGCGCGGCGTGCAGAGCGACGAGCCGCGCTGGAAGAAATGCGTAGTGTGGGTCGATCGTGATCTTCCCGAGGCCCTCGGCAAGGAGTTCGTGGCGCGCGCCTTCCCCGGCGTCATGAAGGAGAAGACGCTTTTGATGACGCAGCAAATTGAAGCCGCGATGAAGGAGCGCATTGAGCGGCTCGATTGGATGAGGCCCGCGACCAAGAAAGAGGCGCTTGCGAAGCTTGCGAAAGTCCGCAACAAGATCGGCTATCCCGATGTGTGGCGCGACTATTCTCAGCTTACCATCGAGCGCGGCGATTTTTTCGGCAATGTCACGCGCTCGATTGCCTTCGAATCCCGACGTCAGGCTGCAAGAGTCGGCCAGCCGGTCGACCGCGGCGAGTGGCCGATGTCCGCACCGACGGTCAACGCCTTCTACGACTGGCAGTTGAACGACGTGAATTTTCCAGCGGGCGTGCTGCTGCCGCCGCTCTATGATGGGAAATTGGACGATGCGCCCAACTATGGCGACACCGGCGGCACGATCGGGCACGAGTTGACGCATGCGTTTGACGATCAGGGACGCCAGTTCGACGGTGACGGTAACCTGCGTGACTGGTGGGGACAGCGGGACGCGATGAATTTCGAGAAGCGCGCGCAATGCGTCCGCGATCAGTATTCCCAGTACGTCATTGTCGATGACGTGAAGATCAACGGCACGCTGACCTCCGGTGAGGACATCGCCGATCTTGGCGGCGAGCTCTTGGCGTGGATGGCATGGCAGGAGCAGACCCACTCAATGCAGCTCGCGGCCGCCGACGATCTCTCGCCCGAGCAGCGCTTCTTTGTGGGCTTCGCACAGTGGGCGTGCTCGAATGAGCGGCCGGCGACGCTGCGACTGAACGCAATCGTTGACCCGCATTCACCGAACCGCAATCGGGTCAATGGTGTCGTCACGAATATGCCCGAATTTGCGCAAGCCTTTCACTGCAAGCCCGGCCAGGCTCTCGTCAAGCCGCAGGAAAAGATCTGCAAGATCTGGTGAAGCCGGCGAGGCAGGTTCGCGCGCGCTGGACGTGTACACATCGGCCGGGGAGTAAATATCTTGTCAAAGATGTCGGCGCTGTGCGGCGTACTCACTTTGATGGCAGTTGCGCCCGCCGGCGCGCGGCCCTTCACTGCGACGGATCTCGCACGCCTGGATAGGGTTTCAGATCCGCATATCTCGCCCGATGGGCGTTTCGTTGCCTACAACGTTCGCTCCACCGATTGGGAGGCCAATCGCGGCGTCAACGCCGTTTGGGTGCTGGAGCGCACCGCCGCCGGCGCGCCGCCGCGTCTGATCCGCGACCAGGAAAAATCCCCCACGGCGCCACGCTGGTCGGCCGATGGACGTTGGCTCTATTTTCTTTCCTCGCGTTCCGGCTCGACGCAGCTTTGGCGGACCACCGCAAGCGGCAGCGATACGCGGCAAATGACGAGCCTGCCGCTCGATGTCGCGTTTTATCGGCTCGCGCCCAACGCGCGCGCCGCAGTCATCGCCGTGAGCGCCCACCCCGACTGCGATTCATTGGCCTGCAGCAAGGGCCAGGATGACACCAAGGCGAAGGAGAAACCCACGGGAGTGCTCTACGACAGCACGACCACGCGGTTTTGGGACACCTACCTCGACGGGCATTTCATCGAGTTGTTCGCGGTCAACCTCGGCGCCGATGCGCCGCCCACCGACGCTGTGGCGCTCACCCGTGGCCACAAGGCCGACATCGTCTACAAACCCGACGGCGATGATTCCTCATTCGCAATCTCCAAGGACGGCGCGACGGTATTCTTTGCCGCTGCCCCATCGGGCTCCTCGCAGGGGCTGGGCGCTGTGCGCAGTCTCTACGGCGTGCCGTTGGATGCGAGCACCGCGCCGCGCCGGCTGGATCCTGCCGCGCAGACCTATGACGGTGAGCTTGCTCTGTCTCCGGACGGAGCGCGGCTTGCTTACCTTTCCAGGAAGGGATCGATATTCACCGCGCCGCGCGCCCGCGTCATGATCCGCGACATCAAAAGCGGTGCGACGCATGAGCTCGCGAGCGGATTTGATCGCTCGCCGACGGCGCTTACCTGGTCGGCGGACGGAAGCACCCTGTACGCCATCGCCGAGGACCTGGGGCAGAAGCGCATCTTTGCTCTCAATGCAGCAAGCGGAGCATCCAAACCACTGACGGCAGACGGCCACGTCGCAAGCTTCGATGTGGCGAAGGACGTACTCGTCTACAGCCGCGATGCGCTCGATTCGCCGGAACAGCTCTTTGAGCTGCGCGGCGGCGCCGGCGCGCACGCTCTCACCCACGTGGGGGAAGGGAGCCTCGCCGAGACGCCTTTGTCAGCATTCGAGCAATTTGAATTTACCGGCTGGAACCACGAGAGCGTGCACGGCTACGTGGTCAAACCGGCAAATTATCAGGCCGGACACAAATACCCGGTGGCGTTTCTGATCCACGGCGGCCCGCATGGCTCATTCGGCAACGCCTGGAGCTATCGCTGGAATCCCCAGGTTTGGGCGGGCATGGGCTACGCGGTGGTGATGATCGATTTCCACGGCTCAAGCGGCTATGGCGAGGCGTTCGCCAAGACCGTCATCGGTCATTGGGGTGATCGACCGCTCGAGGATTTGCAAAAGGGTTGGGCCTATGCGACCGGGCGCTACGCCTTCCTGGACGCGGATCACGCCTGCGCTCTCGGCGGCTCGTACGGCGGCTACATGGTCGCGTGGATCGCCGGAAACTGGACGAAGCCGTGGAAGTGCCTCGTCAATCATGACGGAGTGTTTGATATCCGGCTGATGTCCTACTCCACCGACATTCCAGGCTTCCAGGAGGCGCAGAACGACGCTGCGAGCTGGGAAAGACCTGAGGCGGTCGAGCGTTTCAATCCGATTGATCATGTGGCCGACTGGAGCGTGCCGATGCTGGTCGTGCACGGCGGACGCGACGACCGGGTGCCGCTCGATCAGGGCATGGGCGCCTACGGTGCCGCACAGCTGCGACACATTCCGAGCGAGCTTTTGTACTTTCCCGATGAGAATCACTGGGTGCTGAAGCCGCAGAATTCCGTCGAATGGTATGCAACCGTGCAGGCGTGGATGAAAAAGTGGCTCGATGCCGGCTGACGGCGGGGAACAACTCAATAATTGCCGCATGCACTTATTGCTTGCACGCGAGCGTGCGTTCGTGCCAGCCTGAATGAACGCCGATCTTGGGGAGTGATGGAAATGCGCGCTAGGATTTTGACCAGAAAATACATGTGTCGTGCCGAGATGCTGGCAGCGGTCATGATGGTGGCGATTTTCGGCTCGGCGCTTGCGTCGGATGCGTTACCGGGGAAGAAGCCGGGCCTGTGGGTATCGAGCAAGGTCATCCACTTCAATATAGCTGGCAAGCCGCCTGATACAGACAATGCGCCGCGAGTGGACGCCATGTGTACCGACGCATCGACCGATGCCATTGAAGCAAAGCTATTGGCGGGTGGCGCTGGCGGATGCGGACTTCACGTGGAGGGTTCCGGAAACACCTACACGATCTCCGGAGCCTGTCCGGATCCAATGGGCGGCGGTGGCCAGATGGTCACGAAGGGCAAGATCGTGTGGAAGAGCCAGACTGAGATTCATATGGAATCGCAGAGCACTTCAGCGCACATGTCCGGCAGCGTAGTCGCAGATGCCAAATGGGTGGGTGCATGCCCGGCTGGCGTCATGCCCGGAGACCAGGGTACCTTCGAAGGCGGCGTGTTCAAGAAGACCGGCAACCTCAAAGACGCGTTGCCCAAGTCCTAATAACGGCTCAAAGGTGCCGTTAACCGCCCGCACGCCTGACGGTCCATCCGCGCGCCGTCAGTTCCGCGACCAGGGTGTCGCGATGGTCGCCCTGGATCTCGATGCGCTCCGCGTCGACAGTCCCACCCGAGCCGCAGCGCTTCTTGAGCTGAGTCGCGAGCGCGTCGAGGTCCGCAGGCGCAAGCCCCAGCCCGCTGATCACGGTGACCCCCTTGCCCCGGCGCCCTTGCGTTTCGCGGCTGACTCTCACGATGCCGTCCGATGCTTTGCCAGGGGTGCCCTTGCGGCAGACACATTCATTGAGCGCGCGCAGGCAGTTCGGGCAGCGCCGGCCGATTCCTGTTGAATAGACGATGCGATCTTTGTCGGTCATTACTTGGCTAGCGCCTCGGCGTCTGCCGCACTGGGGGCACATTCAACGCTGGTGATGCGCGGCAGTCTAATTTCGCGACAATGGAAATTCGAGTTTCAATTGGGAGCACTGCCATGAGACGTACCCTTCAATCGCTGATCGCGATCATGCTGTTCGCGTCGGCTGCCATCGGCGCCGCGCAGTATCCCGTGCCGATCGAGCGCGAGTTCGTCCTCAAAGACTTCAGATTCACCTCCGGTGAGACGCTGCCGCAGCTGCACATGCATTACCGCACGCTCGGCGAACCGCGGCGCGATGCCAAGGGGATCGTGCGCAATGCGGTTCTTATTCTGCACGGCACGACCGGCAGCGGCGCGCAGTTCATCGGCCCTGAGTTCGCCGGCGAGCTCTTTGGCGCCGGGCAGCCACTTGATGCCGCGCAGTTCTTCATCGTTCTTCCGGATGGCATCGGCCACGGAAAGTCCAGTAAGCCAAGCGACGGGCTGCATGCGAGATTTCCGCGCTACGGCTATATCGATATGATCGAGGCACAACGGCGCCTGCTGGTTGACGGGCTGCATGTGAACCATCTGCGGCTCGTCATGGGTACGTCGATGGGGGGCATGCAAACCTGGCTCTGGGGCGAACTACATCCCGGGTTCATGGACGCGCTCATGCCGCTTGCGAGCCTGCCTACCCAGGTTGGGGGGCGCAACCGCGCTTGGCGCCGCTTGGTGATTGATGCCATCCGCAAGGATCCGGCATGGAAGGGCGGCGATTATGAAGTGCAGCCGCCCGGCCTCGACGTCGCCGCTGAAATGATATGGCTCGTCAGCAGCAATCCGGTGCTGCGCCAAGCGCAGGCGCCCACACTGGCCCAGGCGGACGCGACCCTTGACGCCTACGTCGCCGAATACAGAAAGACAGATGATGCGAACGACGTGCTCTATGCGGTGGAGGCCTCGCGCGACTACGACCCGGGACCGGCGCTCGCGAGCATTCGCGCACCGCTCCTCGCGGTGAACTCTGCCGACGATCTCGTCAATCCTCCGGAGCTTGGCATCCTCGAGCGCGAAATCACGCACGTCCGCGGCGCCCGCGCGGTGGTGATTCCGTTCAGCCCGGAAACCCGCGGCCATGGATCCCACACCGTGGCGAGATTATGGAAATCAGAACTCACGCAGTTGCTGCAGGAATCCGCGAAAGGGGGCGCCGCCGGCGGTAAGCCCTGAGGGCGCGAAAGCGGTCCAACCCGATCGGTACGCGTTTTGCATCCAGCGAAGTCCGTAGATTCAACGGCTCGGGAAGTAGGCCCTGAATCGGATTGCAGCGCGCGGGGGCGGGTAATCGTGCACGACGATCGGATGTTTTGTAATTTTTACGCAACCTGCAGGCTCCAATTTACATGGCCGCAGGGTGCCGAGTGGCATTATTTGCCTGTCCGCCGCGGCGCGCATCCTGCCGCAACCCTCCTCGTAAATTCTTCTGTGTTGCACGGGCCCAACTCGCAGCCGCGATCTCTATAGGTCGCCACCCTTGTATGGCGAGCGCATGCCGCACGCCGGTGCGCTCTGTCTTCTGATCCCGCGGAGTAAGTATGCAGATTCAAGAGCGTAAGAGTTCCCGCGCCACCCGCGCTGCCGCGAACGGCAATGGCGCGGCAGAAAACAGCCAGGTGGATCTGCGCAAGCTGCTGCGCGCTCTGCAGGCCGTGCGCGACGGCGATTTTTCGGTCCGCATGGCGAGTGACCAGGTCGGTCTCGCCGGCAAAGTTGCCGACACGTTCAATGAGATCGTGGATTCCAATCAAAAGCTCGCGCTGGAGCTCGAGCGCGCGGGGCAGATCGTTGGCAAGGACGGTCGCACGCGTCATCGCATGCGCAGCGAAAAGCGCTCCGGCGCGTGGGGTGCGATGGAATCTTCGGTCAACACCCTGATCGATGATCTGCTCTGGCCGACGACCGAGGTGACGCGCACGATCACGGCTGTAGCCAAGGGCGACCTGTCGCAGGCCATGCGCTTGGAAGTCGACGGGCGGCCGCTGAAAGGCGAATTTCTACGTTCCGCGTCGATCGTCAACGCGATGATCGCTCAAATGAGCGCCTTCACGTCCGAAGTGACGCGCGTCGCGCGCGAGGTCGGCACCGAAGGCAAGTTGGGCGGCCAGGCGGTGGTGCCAGGCGTCGCCGGCACCTGGAAGGACCTCACCGACTCGGTCAACTCGATGGCCGGCAACCTCACCGGCCAGGTGCGCAATATTTCCGACGTCGCAACCGCCATCGCAAGCGGCGATCTGTCGCGCAAGATCACCGCAGACGTGCGCGGCGAGATTCTGCAGCTGAAGGAAGCCATCAACACCATGGTCGATCAGCTGCGCTCCTTTGCTTCCGAAGTCACGCGCGTCGCGCGCGAGGTCGGCACCGAAGGCAAGCTGGGCGGTCAGGCCGTCGTACCAGGCGTCGCCGGCACCTGGAAGGACCTCACCGACAACGTCAACTCCATGGCGAGCAACCTCACCGGCCAGGTACGCAACATCGCGGAGGTCACGACTGCGGTCCAGCGCGGTGACCTGTCGCGCAAGATCACGGTGGACGTGCGCGGCGAGATCTTGGAACTGAAGGACACCATCAACACGATGGTCGACCAGCTGAACGGCTTTGCGGCCGAAGTGACGCGCGTCGCGCGCGAGGTGGGTACCGAAGGCAAGTTGGGCGGCCAGGCGATCGTGCCGGGTGTCGCCGGCACCTGGAAGGACCTCACCGACAACGTCAACTCCATGGCGAGCAATCTCACCGGCCAGGTGCGCAATATCTCCGAGGTCACGATCGCGGTCGCAATGGGCGACCTGTCGCGCAAGATCACGGTCGACGTGCGCGGTGAGATTCTGCAGGTCAAAGAGGCCATCAATACGATGGTCGACCAGCTGCGCTCCTTCGCCTCCGAAGTGACGCGCGTCGCGCGCGAGGTCGGCACCGAAGGCAAGTTGGGCGGCCAGGCGATCGTGCCCGGCGTCGCCGGCACCTGGAAGGATCTCACCGACTCGGTGAACGCCATGGCCACCAATCTCACCGGCCAGGTGCGCAACATCGCGGAAGTCACCACCGCCGTGCAGCGCGGCGACCTGTCGCGCAAGATCACGGTGGACGTGAAGGGAGAGATTCTGCAGCTGAAGGAAACCATCAACACGATGGTCGACCAGCTGAACGGCTTCGCGGCCGAAGTGACGCGCGTCGCGCGCGAGGTCGGCACCGAAGGCAAGTTGGGTGGCCAAGCCGTCGTCAAAGACGTGAGCGGCGTCTGGAAGGACCTGACCGACAACGTCAACTCCATGGCGAGCAACCTCACGGGCCAGGTACGCAATATCTCCGAGGTGACGATTGCGGTCGCAAACGGCGACCTGTCGCGCAAGATCACGGTCGACGTGCGCGGTGAGATTCTGCAGCTAAAGGAAGCCATCAACACCATGGTCGACCAGCTGCGCTCCTTCGCCTCCGAAGTGACGCGCGTCGCGCGCGAGGTCGGCACCGAGGGCAAGCTCGGCGGTCAGGCGGTGGTGCCGGGAGTCGCCGGCACCTGGAAGGATCTCACCGACTCGGTCAACGCGATGGGCGGCAACCTGACCGGCCAGGTACGCAATATTGCAGAGGTCACCACGGCCGTGGCGCGCGGCGATCTGTCGCGCAAGATCACGGTCGACGTGAAGGGCGAAATCCTTGAGCTCAAGAACACCATCAATACGATGGTCGACCAGCTGAACGGCTTCGCAGCCGAAGTGACGCGCGTTGCGCGCGAGGTGGGCACCGAAGGCAAGCTCGGCGGCCAGGCGGTGGTGCCGGGCGTCGCCGGCACCTGGAAGGATCTCACCGATTCCGTCAATTCAATGGGTGGAAACCTCACCGACCAGGTGCGCAACATCGCGGAAGTTGCGACCGCCATTGCGCGCGGCGACCTGTCACGCAAGATCACGGTCGACGTGCGCGGTGAGATTTTGCAGCTGAAGGAAACCATCAACACGATGGTCGACCAGCTGAACGGCTTTGCGGCCGAAGTGACGCGCGTCGCGCGCGAGGTCGGCACCGACGGCAAGTTGGGCGGCCAGGCCGACGTGAAGGACGTGAGCGGCGTGTGGAAGGATCTGACCGAGAACGTCAACTCGATGGCGAGCAACCTCACCGGCCAGGTGCGCAACATCGCGGAAGTTGCGACCGCCATTGCGCGCGGCGACCTGTCGCGCAAGATCACGGTCGACGTGCGCGGCGAGATTCTGCAGCTGAAGGAAACCATCAACACGATGGTCGACCAGCTGAATAGCTTCGCGGCCGAAGTGACGCGCGTCGCGCGCGAGGTCGGCACCGAGGGCAAGCTGGGCGGTCAATC
>Ga0209006_10000935_pt1 | contig 27003 bp, 23 predicted proteins | sample JacPin_JW_Ref_O2_FD_188567 | JGI IMG/M metagenome (GOLD analysis project Ga0209006, IMG submission 188567) | Forest soil microbial communities from Algoma, Ontario, Canada - Jack Pine, Ontario site 1_JW_Ref_O2 (SPAdes) (version 2) | ecosystem: Environmental > Terrestrial > Soil > Boreal...
TTTCCAGGTAAATCTGTCCGTCCGTAATCGAAATCACGTTCGTCGGAATGTACGCGGAAACGTCGCCGGCTTGTGTCTCAATGATGGGCAGCGCAGTCAGCGATCCGCCGCCGTTCTTGTCGCTCAACTTCGATGCCCTCTCCAGCAGACGCGAGTGAAGATAAAAAACATCGCCGGGGTAAGCTTCGCGTCCTGGTGGACGGCGCAGCAGCAACGAGATCTCGCGGTATGAAGCGGCGTGCTTGGAAAGATCGTCGTAGATGACCAGCGCGTGACGCTTGCTGTCGCGGAAATATTCCCCCATCGCGCATGCGGCGTAGGGCGCGATGTACTGCATGGGTGCGGGTTCCGACGCTGACGCGGCAACGACGATCGTGTATTCCATTGCGCCCGCGTCTTCGAGAATCTTCACGACCTGCGCGATCGATGAGCGCTTCTGGCCGACCGCGTTGTAAATGCAGATGAGGTCGTTGCCCCGGCTGTTGATGATGGTGTCGAGTGCGACGGCGGTCTTGCCGGTCTGGCGGTCTCCGATGATCAACTCGCGCTGACCGCGGCCGATGGGAATCATGCTGTCGATGGCCTTAAGTCCGGTGGCCATGGGCTCGCGCACTGGCTGGCGATCGATGACGCCGGGGGCGATGCGCTCGAGCGCGATGAACTGATCGCTTGCGATGGGACCTTTGTCGTCGATGGGCTGGCCGAGCGCGTTGACCACGCGGCCGATCATGTTATCGCCCACGGGCACGCTCATGATGCGGCCGGTGCGCTTGACCTCGTCGCCTTCTTTAATTTCGGTGTATTCGCCGAGCAGCACCACGCCCACCTGATCTTCTTCCAGGTTCATGGCGATGCCGGCGATGCCGTGGGGAAAAGTCAGCAGCTCGCCGGCCATGACTTTGTCCAGGCCATAGACGCGGGCAATGCCATCGCCCAGCGCGATGACGGTGCCGGTTTCGTCCACGGAGATCTTGGATTCGTAGTTCTCAATCTGCTCACGGATCAGCTTCGTGATTTCGTCTGCTTTGATTTGTGCCATAGGAAAGCTCTCAGCCGTCAGCTCTCAGCTTCGAGCTACGAGTCGCGAGCTCTGAGCGGACCTCGCGTCCACTCACAGCTCACGACTCACAGCTAGGAGCTAATCGCTTCCTTTATTCTGTTCAACTGCCCCAGCACCGATCCGTCGTAAATCGTGCTGCCCACGCGCACCACGGCTCCGCCTAACAGCGATGCATCGCGCGCGTATTGTGCGCGTACTTTCTTGCCGGTCAACTTGCCCACCTGCAACTCCAGAGCGCGTCTTTCTGTCTCGCCCAAGTCACGGGCAGTAACGACTTCCGCCTCGACAAATCCTAACCGCTCGTCGATTTCTTTCTCCAGTTGGCGAATGATGCGTTCCAAGAAGTGCATGCGCTGATGGTCGATGATCACCGCGATCAGATTCCGCACTGGCCTGGAAATCCCTTCGCTCTGCGCGATGGCGTCCAGCAGACCGTGCTTTTGCTGCGCGGGGATCGCAGGATTTTCCCATACGCGACCCAAGTCTGGATTTTCTTTTGCCAAGGCCACAATACCACGCAGTTCCGCGATGGCTCGACCGGGATCGAGGTGCGCGTCGAATACTACATCGACAAATGCCCGGGCGTAGATGCTGGCGACGGAAGCCATTGTTTATCGCAATTCGGCTAGCGAGCGTCCTTTCCCGGACCGGTTGGTGCCGAAGTTAACTGTGCGGAAAAATCATGAACCAGCGTTTCGTCGGTGGCGGCGTCCACGTGAATCTGCTTCTTCGCCAGTCCTACTGCCAGATCGGCGGCATATGCGGTGAGGTCGCGGCGCGCCGCTTTCGCGGCAGCCGCGATTTCCTGCTCGGCCGATTCGACAATTTTCCGCGCTTCCTCTTCCGACGCAGCCTTGATGCGAGCCTCTTCGGCAACGGCTTCTTTTTCGGCGGCGTCGCGCATCATGCCAATCTCGACATCGAGCTTCATCAGGCGCGATTCGATATCGGCCAGCCGACGACGCGCCTCCTCGCTGGCTTTTTGCGCTTCCTGCATGGCGTGCTGAATGGCAGCAGTACGGTCGCGAAAGATGCCCGGCAAATATTTACGCCCCAGCCAGATTGCGATTCCAGCGATCACAGCGAAGTTGAACAGCACAGACAAAAGCGATGCTGTTTCGACGCTGATGCCGAGTACGTGCGCAATGTAGCGCACCGAGGGCGAGCGCTTGAACACCCCCTTTTCGTCTTCCTCTTCGCCGGCGGCCTCGCGGGTTTCGCGGGTCAGGCGGCGGGCAAGGCTATCGTGCTGATGTTGATCGGACGGTTGCGATGCGGTCTGGTGTGAATCGGCCTGCGGCTGATCGGGCACGCTCTGCGGGGCGGGCTGAGTCTGAGCGTGCGCGATCGGCGACGGGGCGGCAAGACTCATCAGCATGACTGCGCCTGCGATTGCGCGGACGAATTTTCTTGTGAGCCCCATGATCGATGACTTAACCCGCTACGACAGGCTGCAAAACGCGGCGCACAATTTCCCGGGCCAGCGCCGATGCTTCTCCCTGCAAACCAGTTTGTGCCGCTTCCTTATCTTTTTCAATATCGCGCTTGGCCGATTCGACCTGCGCCTGCGCCCGGTTTCGAGCTTCGTTCAGGGCGTTGGAGCGAACTTGCAGCGCCGCTTGGCGGCGAGCCTCCTGCGCCTTGAACAGCGCGGCACGAGCCTCGCGCAGGCGCTGCTCATATTCGGCGGTGCGTGCTTCGGCGGCGGCAATGTCGGCGCGCGACTTCTCCACCGCACCTTCAGTCTTGCTGCGGCGCTCCGCCAGCACGCGCTGCAAAGGCTTGTGCACGATCACCGTGTAGAGCACGTATAGAAACGCCAGCATAATTACCGTCGGGATCGATCCGAGCAGTAATTCCCCTAGTTGGCGCAGCGTTTGATCCATGGTGATAGGTATGGAGTGCTAGATTCTAGATTAAAAACCCGCGCAATCGAACTTGACGCCCCGAGCTAAACAACCCAACCAGCGGTGCCGCTCCAACCGCTGCCTTGCGAACAGAATAATGAGGGCTATGAAAACTGATAAAGTTAACATCCGCAAGGAGTTTGTGTCAACGCGGAGAAGGGAAATTCGGGTGAAATTTCGATTTTTCCGATTTTATGCGCAGAAGATTGTTGTGACAAGCTCTTGTGTTTGGCGGCCTCAAAGGAGCGCTTTTCCCGTTCTAAGGCAGTTCTCACCCCGGTGCAGATTTCTGCAACTAATCCTTGACATTGGCACGGAGAGGATTAGCATAAAAGTATCACCTCCGATCCAATTCAGGATCGAATGGGCCGATAGCCAAGGAATGTCACCGCTTCTTGGTTGCCGGCCCATTTAAATTTCAACAAGTAAGATCATAGGTCAGGGTGAGCACGGATCAAGCACAGGGCAGCCCTCGTTCCGCGCTGCCGACAACAGTGCTTTATCCGCGCAAACAAAGATTGGTTCTTCGGCTCCAGAAATCGAACGCAGGAGCAGGTAGCCCGCGAGTTGCATCGCGTCGTATCCCTTGAGCGCGTAGCCGTCGACTAACGCGAACGCCACGTCCAACAAGGAGTCTGAGAATGGCTGGACGAGAAACTTACCCTCCGAGTGCACACGGAATGACTCAATTAGTTCGTCTGCCGCGAGGCTCGGAATTTCGCCACCGCGCTGCCTTCGGCGTATTGCAGCTCGGAACTCGACTTGCGCGAGCGACAGAATGGCAAATCGATGCCCAGCATCGATGCTATCCAGAGCGAGTAGCCGCTCTGTGCCGAGCTCATACACGTACAGCTTGACCAAAGCGCTCGTTTCTAAATAGTAGAGCGCCAATCCTCAACGCCTCTCGCGCAGAATAGTGGCAGAAAGTGGCTCGCCTTTGATGTGGATCGGATGAAAACCCAATTTGTTTTTGGGCAGCCCCAGCGATTCCTGCACCTCGGGCATCAGACGATTGAGCCGGATGCTGGTAACAGGAAACTGCGGAGATTTCGGGTTCTGGACCCTCCCAGTGAGGACCAACCTCTTTTCGATGGCCCCACGAATCGCCTCCTGCCAATGAATATCGGTGGGCTGAAACCCGCCGGGCGCAAAGGGTTCACACGGGAGAATCTCGTCCCGGAATTTCTTGAGCGAGACAAAGTTCCAACCCGGCGTCGATTCCGCCCGGTCCAGAGCCCTCAGCAGTCCTGTTTGAAGTGAGTCGGAAGTGAATGTTGAGTTTGCCCCGCGGTCAGCCTCGGGTGAAGTCATGTTCTGCTCCTCCGGGCCAGGTTCGAATCGAATCTCAATTCGACCGGATGCAGGAGACCAATTCTGCGCCGATGCATCGCTGCGTTTCTTTCTTCCATTGGCGTCCAAAAGAGAGACGCGGAGTTTGTATTTCCCGGGGACAGCATATTGCAGTTCGCTGAGGATGTCGGTTAGGGGATTAACTAGCTTTTGAGCAAGCTGGGGCTCTAACTGATCGATTCTGACGTTCATTTTTCGCACCTCTAAACAGCATGTAAGATAAAGCGGCCAGACGGCACCGCATTGGTATTTATATAGACAAAAGTTAGCCGGTGTCAAGCAAAATCGTCGGAATTATGCCTTTCGCATGGGTTTGTCAAAGGCATAATTCCGAAAATCGTCTACCCTATCACCCAATTCCTTACTCTTCTCACAACCGATGCCGGGGCCTCCACTTCCAGTTCAACTGTTCCTTCTTTGTATGCCCGCGAAAGAATCCGCGCCTTGGCTTCCAGCAGGGCCAGCAACTTCCCTTGGTCCTGCGGGATGCGGAGGCGCACGCGACTCACGCGATCTTCTTCGATCATGGCGTCAATGCGTGTCAGGAGTTTATTCAGACCGGTGCCCTCGACGGCGGAGACGTAGACCGTACTTGCCTCGTCGTGTAACGCGTCAATCATTAAAGTCTCCGCCACTTCTACGTCCAGGAGATCGACTTTATTCATCACTCGCAGGCGCGGCTTCTTTTCCGCTTCCAGTTCTTTCAGAACGATTTCCACCGGTGCGTCCTGCTCGGCCGAGAGTCGGCTGCTGGCGTCGGAAACGTGCAGAATCAGCGATGCGCGCTGGACTTCTTCAAGCGTGGCGCGGAAGGCCGAGACCAGCGTGTGCGGAAGGTTGCGGATGAATCCGACTGTGTCTGACAGGAGCACTTTGCGCTTCGAGGGCAGCGTTACGGCGCGTAGCGTGGGATCCAGAGTCGCGAACATTTTTGGCGACGACAACACCGCTGCGTTCGTGAGCGCGTTAAACAGCGTGGACTTGCCGGCGTTGGTATAGCCGACCAGCGCCACGGTCGCCACCGGCGCCGATTCCCGCCGCTGGCGTTGTTGAGCGCGGATCCGCCGAACATTCTCGATCTGCTGTTCGACGTGCCGCACGCGCCGCGCGATTTTGCGGCGGTCGGTTTCGAGTTTCGTTTCACCGGGACCGCGCGTGCCAATTCCGCCGCCCAACTGCGACATCTCAATGCCGTGCCCGGCCAGCCGCGGCAGCATATATTGCAACTGCGCCAGCTCCACCTGCAACTGGCCTTCCCGCGTTCGCGCGTGGCGGGCGAAGATATCGAGGATGAGCTGTGTGCGATCAATCACCCGCCGCTGCACAATTTTTTCGATGTTGCGCTGCTGCGAGGGACTGAGGTCGTGATCGAAAAGAAGAACGTCGGCGTTTACGGATGCGGCGGCACCGGCTATTTCTTCAAGCTTGCCCGCGCCCACCAAAGTCGCCGGATCGTAGCGGTCGCGACGCTGCAAGATTTCGCCCACGACTTCCGCGCCTGCGCTGCCAGCCAAGGTGCGCAACTCGGCGAGGGATTCTTCCGCGTCAAACTCGGGAATATTGGGCTTGTTGCCGTTCGCTTTCGCGCCCGGCTTGGCGGTCGGCGCAACGGAGGCTGCATCGCGTGCGGCCTGCGCTCCCGCGGTGATCGCAGCCTTGCCGCGGCCGCGATTCGACCGCACATCCAATCCGACCAAGAAAGCTCGTTCGACACTGGACTTCGGCCGCGCCGCCGCGGTCTCGACAAGAGACACACGTTTGCTGGGACGTGCGACATCGCGGGAATTCCTGGGATGAGAACTGCGCAAACCGGAGTGCCTTATCCTTCAGAGCCAGAGGCGCTCGCCGCCGACGCGGCCTGCGGCGGCCCGGCGGGAGCGACCGCCTTGGCTTCCGGATGCGGCGCATGCGCGACATGCGTGGGCCGTCCCATGACAATGGTTGAGATGGCGTGTTTGAAGATCAATTGTTCCTGACCGCTGGCTTCGAGCACGACGGAATATTTGTCGAACGAACGGATGCGGCCCGTCAGCTTTACTCCGCTCAAGAGATAAATGGTGATGCTCATTCTCTCCTTGCGGGCCGTGTTCAGGAAGGTGTCTTGTATGTTTTGCGCCGGCTTGTTGTTTTCCATTGCCGATCTCCTCGTTTTTGTGACTTGCGAATGACGACCCTAAGCTACAGACGCGAGCCGCCTACAAATCTCGCGCAACATCTCGCGCAACCACAGGCTCCCCAGGCGCCTTCCCACTCGCCCAGAATAAAAAACAAAACCGCAACGCTCCCGAGTTATCGGGAGCCCCCGCGAAGACACCTTGCCTGTAAAGATACGGCGTTCGCCTACACTTTTCAACCCCCAGAAAGTAAGCGCCCATTCGGGTGTAGAATGCTCGGCTTGGCGATAAATCGAACCTATTCGTCGTAACGGGCACTCCATCCTGATTGCTTCCTTCGCGGGCAAGCTTCGCGGAGGGATAAGGTGGGGCTTTCGGCTCGGATTCTCAGGAGGCTTAATGCTCATGACCTCGCCGCTCATCCATATACCAGAAGACTTCCAAACCAATTTCCTCATGGCGGTGCGCTGGATTCACTTTCTCGCCGGCATCACCTGGATCGGCCTGCTGTATTTTTTCAACTTCGTTAACGTCCCCCTGATGAAGGAACTAGATGCCACGACCAAAGGCAAAGTACTGCCGCCGCTGATGACCCGTGCCCTGTTGTGGTTTCGCATGTCGGCGGCGCTCACCGTGCTCGCCGGGCTGGCCTATTGGGGAAACATCGTGGCTGCGGACGCACACAACGCGCAGGCGCAAGGCATAACCGCTTCTTCCGGCGGAGTCATGGCCAGTTTCTTCCTGATCTGGACTGTCGTCTGGGCGCTGCTTTACGCCCCGCTCATCCCCGGCAAAGGAATTTTCGATAAAGGCGCGTTCCTTGGCGTCCTCTACGCCGTCATAGTGTTTGCGGCGGCATGGCTGTTTCTAAGCTGGAACAGCCGCGGCTGGGAGAGCAATCGCCTGCTCTCGATCGGCATCGGCGGAGGCATCGGCTGGGTCATGCTGCTGAACGTCTGGGGAGTGATTTGGCGCATCCAGAAGCGTCTGATCCAATGGACCCGCGAAAATGCCACCAACGGCACGCCCATGCCCGACAAAGCCAAAGCCATGGCCCGCCAAGGATTTTTATGCAGCCGCGCCAACGCATTTTTGTCGGTAGTGATGCTGTTCTTCATGGGCGCGGCGAGCCACTACCCCATGTTTGGGAAATAGTCACGGAAGGTCTTCGCGTACATTGAAAAAGGGAGCCGGAATTCCGGCTCCCTTTTAAGGCTAAACGCAAACTCCGTTACCAGGTGAATGTGGCACCCAGTCGGATCTTGCGCGAGATCTGCCAGAGGTTCGGCTTCCCGTACTCTGAGTTCAAGGTTACCCCGGGGGAGTTCGCCGAGGGCGCGGAAGCCGCCGAGATGTCATATCCGGTTTCAGCCGCCTGATAGAAAGGTGCACCCTGGAAGCCAAGCAGCCCTCCAGGAGCCAGGAACTCGTTGAACCAATTCGAGCTGAAACCCATGAAGTAGGAGGTCACAGCATGCTGGTTCAGCAGGTTAGTGAGAGTGGCGTTAAAGCTGAGCACCTGGTTCTCGTTGTTCTTGTTGACCTTGATGGCATGGGCAAGATTGGCGTCAGTTTGTGTGTACCACGGTGTACGCCGACTAAACGGAGTTCCGAAGCTCAGGCCCCCGGTTGTCGGATCTTGCGTGACATTCGACCATTGGCCTCGACCGAAGACGTAAGTGGATTCGAGAGGCTCCTGATCGAACGCCAGACCCACATCGGCGTAGGAACTCATCGGGCTGCCCTGGTAGGCGACCTGGAAGAGTCCGAGGGTTGTGGTGTTGGTTCTGCCCTTCCAGGGTAGCGTGTAATACGCGTAACCCTTGAACACATTGGGACGATCCGTGGGCAGAGGTCCATCGTTGGACTGGCCGTTATATTTGAAGTAGTAGAACGGTTCGTCGAACGAACGAGTGGTGTCGGGCGAGTTGCGTCCGGTGGTGCCGCCGTCGATTTGGTCGGTGGTGGTCAGGCCGGTGTAGTTACCCCAGAGGCTGCTATAGGTATAGCTGAACATTCCGGACCAGCCGTTGCTGGCCGTCTTGGTCAGCCGCAATTCCACTCCATCGTAGTTGCGGACTGCTTGGGGATTGTTGGGGCAGCCGGTGCAAGTACCGAACTGGGCATTGGGATTGCCGTTGAAGGCAGCGGTCCCAGGGCCATATGCATCGCCCAGCGAAGTCAGGAAGTTGGCATAACCGTTGAGGGTTTTGTTCACTCCTTGGCCGGGATTAACGATAGTGTAGATTTCGAAGGCGGCCTCATCGGCCAACGAAGCATCCTCAATCGCGTGGTCGAGGCGGCGACGATCATAACGCGCTTCGAAAGCCCAGTTCCGGCTGAGTTGGTAGTCCACACCGCCGACGAACTCGTGCTGGCGATAGGGATTGACTCCAGGAGCGACCGGCTCTTCCGGGCGAAGGTTGACGTTCTCGATCAGAGAAACGTTCGTCGCGGCGTCGGTCAGAGACGGCGGTGCGTTGGGAGTAGTGAAACTAGCGGGCACATTGGAGACGCCTGTGGGGCAAGCGCGCCCTCCGGCGTTGAACTGAGCGTTGATATCGGCATTGGTGAACCCAGCGGCCGACCCATCCGAATTAAGCGGATAGAGGCAATTTTCGAATCCCTGGGCGCCAAACGAGGTCTGGGCCAGCAGCAGCTTCATGACATCGTTGACGACGCCATAGCTGCCAAAGATTTTCAGCTTGCCATTCGCCGATCCCCAAGCAAATCCCAACCGGGGCTCAACCTTCTGGCTCCAGGAGAAGTTAATGGATTTGATGTTGGCAACTCCAATTCCCGCGGGAGCCGGAAGGCTTTCTTTTTCGACACGGATACCAAGGTTCAGAGTCAAGCCGTGCCCCACCGTCCAGGCATCCTGGACGAACAAGGCGTGGTTGTTGTCGATAGCAGGAGCGTTAGCACCGGAAGCTGTCTTCAAGACGGTTGCGAAATCCTGGACTTCCGCGTAGCCGTATTGTCCGGCGCACTCTCCTTGTGGTGTAGGGGGAGTGCCCGCGTACGTGACCCATTCGCCCGACAGAGCGCCGCAATTGCCAGCGCCGAAGCTTGTCTCCGGAGTGTAAGACTGTCCGTTGCCGATGAACATGTTTACAAAGGGCAGGTTGCCGTGCTGATCAATCACGTTGGACAGCCGGTTGAACTGGTAACCAGCCTTGATATTGTGGGTACCTGCCCAACCGCTCTTGAAGAAGGCTATGTCCTGGTCGAACTGATAGTGCTTGCTGGCGTTGACCTCAGTAAAACTCTGATCGAACGGAGCTGTGGTTGTGCCGCCAGGGACCTGTAAAGCGCTGGTGGCTGGAATGGGCGCGCCCCCATTCGGACAAGCTGCACTCGGGGCGATGTTTTGATTGTCGCAAGCTCCCAAACCACCGGTCACGTAGTTAAGATCTACGCCTTGGGTAGGCCAGCCAAAATCGTGATAGTTGGTAAAGAAGTAGCCGTAGCGGGTCGTGGAGACAATCTGCGGCGTCAAAGTAATATCAGCGCCGACGTTGTAAGTAGCGTTCGGGGCAGAATAACCAAGGCCGTGAGAGAACTGCGTCAAAGGAGTAAAGATCGACTCGTTCAAAACTGTCGACGATTCCGAATTGATCGGGTCCCTACTCGGCAAGCTGCCGCCGGATTCGCGCGTGTACTGGTACAGCCATGAACCGAAGAGGCGAATTTTCTGGGTCGCGGTAAAGTCCAGGCGCGCAGTGGTGAAATACTGCTGCTGGTCCTGGTTGAATACCTGATTTCCCAGTGCCGAATTCGGACAGCCCTGAAGAGCGGGGCATATGGGAGCGTTGAAGTTTACGGTCCTGGCCGTATCGTTGTACTGCGGTGAAAAGCCCACGAAGAACCAGAGCCGATCCTTTAGAATCGGGCCGCCAACGGTAAAGCCGGGCACAGCGTAACGGAAATGGTCTCTCTTCGGTATGTAGGTTTGGGAATCATTATCGGATCCGGCAGGAATTCCGCCAGCCCCGAAAAAGACTGTGGGAGTGGGGTCGTAACGCAAGGTGTTAGTCTCGGAGCCGTCGAGCCCATCGGATTCGTACGTACCGAAAAACGATCCGTGGTAGGCATTGCTACCCTTCTTCATGATCACGTTGACGACGCCGCCCAGGGCGCCGCCGTGCTCGGCTTCGATACCTGAAGTTTTGACCTGAACTTCCTGAATGAATTGGAAGGGGACGTTGGCGTTGGAAGCGCCGCCGGAGATGTTCTCCGTGTCCTGTCCTTCCACGAGATAGCTGCTTTCCGAATCGGCCGCGCCGCCGATAGAGTAACCGACGGACTGGCCGTTGCCGGCGCTGCCCGGCAGCGAGCCACCCGAGTTGCCGGTCATGCCTGCGGACCCACCCGCCAGAGGCTCGTTACGGGCCATCGGCGCATATTGAATCACCGACTGGAAGCTGTATCCGTGCGGGGTGTCGTTCATGGCTTCACTGGTAAGGTTCGTCTGGTTGGTATTGGTGGTAACGTCGATGACTGGCGCTTGGCCAGTAACCTCGACGACTTCACCCGTCGTTCCTACTTCCAGCGCGATATCGACCGTAGGAAGATGGCCGACTTCCAGCTTCAAACCTTCCCGCTTCTCGGTCTTGAAACCCTTCGCGGTCACCACGAGGTTATAAACGCCGGGCGGCAAATTGGCGAAGTGATAGTAGCCATTCGATTCCGAATCCAGCGACTTATCGCCGGCAAGAGCGGACCCTGAAACCACCACATGGGCGTGGCCTACCACGGCGCCGCTGGCGTCTTTTACCGTGCCTTGCAGACCCGCGGTTGTTTCCTGGGCCACTGTCACGCCGCACAACAAAAGGGCCAGTGACAAGACCAAAGCTAAAAATCGTTCGAAACGCATTCGTTCCTCCTGGAAATTTTGTGTGGCTCATGCCTGGGCAAGCCACAAATCTGACGCATCCCGCTGACTGCCTTGAACCTAAATGTCTTTGTTTTTTACGTTTTTTACCAATGTGTTTCTTAGCGCTGTCTTTATACCGCAGTTATTGTTGGATCTGGGAACTTGGGCGCTCCATGACTTTTCGCTTCTTTCGCGCATCGCCAACGGCTTCCGCATAAAAACAAATGCACACAGTCCAAGTGACATGATTAGTGCAAGTCGCAGTCCAAAATGAAATTCATGAAAAGGCTTTTGTTTTCAAGCGTTCATCACACGAGCTGTCTGTGTGTCATTCCAAAAGACACACGCGAGATACCAAATTTGGAATTCCCCTGTCGTCCGCGCAACTGCTACAATAGTCTTCCCGTGAAGGCTTCTCTTGCCAAGGCTGATTTAGGGACTTCCCCTACTGCAGTTCCCTTTCCCGGGTCAACGTCTGTCTACTCCGTTCCCATGCTCGACTTACAGCGGCAGTTTGAGCAGGTTCGCGCGGAGGTGTTGGCGTCGGTGGGGCGGGTGTGCGCTTCGCAGCACTATATTCTTGGGCCTGAGGTGGAAGCTCTGGAGCGCGAGATGGCTGCTTTCTGCGGGACCGCCGAAGCTGTTGGATGCGCCTCCGGCACTGACGCGGTTTGGCTGGCTCTGGTTGCTGCCGGAGTTGAGCCAGGCGATCAGGTCCTTACGACGCCATTCAGTTTTTTTGCCTCGGCGAGCGCAATCGTGCGGGTCGGCGCGCGTCCCGTATTTGCGGATATCGATCCGACGACATTTAATCTCGATGCGGAGATGGTCGCGCGGTTTCTTCATCGAGGAAAGAATAAGAAGCTGCGGGCGCTGTTGCCGGTTCACCTCTACGGACAGTGCGCAGATATGGAAGCGTTGCAACAAGTGGGTGACGAGTTCGGTCTGGCGCTGGTTGAAGACGCGGCGCAGGCTATAGGCGCGGATTTCCAGACCAAGCAAGGCCAGCCGCGCCGCGCGGGGTCGATCGGAGTGACTGCGGCTTTCAGTTTTTATCCTACGAAAAATCTCAGCGCTTACGGCGATGCGGGCTTGGTGACCACCAACAGTGCCGAGATGGCGGCGTGCATGCGGCGGCTTCGCAATCACGGCAGCCCAATGCGTTATGTCCACGAAGAGATGGGATGGAACAGCCGCCTCGACGCAATCCAGGCCGCTATTTTGCGCGTCAAGCTGAAGTATGTAGAAGGATGGAACGACGCGCGACGGAAGGTTGCGGCAAACTACGATCGCCTCTTCGGTGAGAGTGGACTGTCCGCAAGTCAATCAACAATCGGCACTCAACCACTGGCAATCGGCGAAAGCTATCCGATTCAGTTACCGCATACAGCGCCTTCCGCGCACCATGTCTTCCATCAGTATGTTGTGCGCGCCTTCCGCCGCGATGAACTGCGCGAGTTCCTGACGGCACGGCAGATCGGGACAGAGATTTACTATCCCATCCCGCTGCACCTTCAGCCCGCTTTCATTTATTTGGGATATCGCGAAGGCGATCTTCCCGAAGCCGAACGTGCGGCGCGAGAAGTTGTGGCGCTGCCCATGTTCCCCGAACTCACCGAAGACGAACAGCGCCGCGTGGTGGGCAGCATCGCTGACTTCTACTGCTGAAGTATTCCGCGCTCCGCTTCTCTAGGCCCTCTCATAAAAGCGAAAGAACAGAGACTGCTTGGCCACCGGCTGCGCCTTCTCGGTGAGCGCCGCCATCTGTTGCTGGTTGAACGGGGTGAACTCGCGCGCCAGTCGCACATTCTGTTCGAGCTGTGCAATGGAATCGCAACCAATAATGACGGTGCTCACCGGCAATGAGAGCGAATAATACATGGCCTGCCGCATATCCAGCGTGCCCGCAGTCGGCGCCAGCACCATGCCTTCCCACGAATGTTTCTGCTGCTCGATGGGCGGCGGCGTCCACGAGGAAAGAATTCTTCCGCGCGCTGGAACTTTCATGCCGACGATACCCATCTGTTTTTCCACCGCCAGCGGCAGCAGTTGCTCGGAGAAACTGTAGTGATACGGGTCGGCCGCGTTCACCGCCATCAGGATTGTGTCGAACGGATAGCGATGAATCGCCTCCATGAGCGCGTCGGGCCGGTAGTGGCCCGTGATGCCGAGATAGCGAACGATCTTCTGGTCGCGCGCTTCGAGCAGCGCTTCCATGGCTCCGCCCTTGGCGAAGATCTCGTTGATGTCGGTCATGGTGCCGATGTCGTGCAATTGCCAAAGGTCAACGTGACCGGTTTGCAGCAGCTTTAGCGAAGTTTCAATCATACGCATGGAACCGTCGCGCGTCCGCTCTTTGGTCTTGGTTGCTAGAAAAGCCTGGCTGCGGCGATGCTTCATCACTTTGCCAACGTACTGCTCACTCCATCGCTCGGGCCCACCGTAGATTGAAGATGTGTCGATGTAGTTCACACCGAGATCGAGCGCCTTCTCGATGACGGAACCCGCAGCGGCCTCATTGTTCGCTTTTTCCAGCGCAGCCTGTCCGCCCAGACTGAATATTCCAACCTTGTATCCGGTCTTGCCCAGATTCCGGGTCGGCATCGCATCCAAGGTCGCGGGATTATACGGAAGGTTGCTGGATTGCGGATTCGCCATGGAATGCGCCCTCGCCACATCGGGGAGGGCGGCCGATCCGAGGACGGCAGCCGTCGCCATGCCTCCCGTTTTCAGAAAAGTTCGGCGACTGTTGGATGATTTGCGAGCGGATGGCTTGTCGGATATCGGCTTGTTCACGATGTCTCCTTTGCTACTGATGCCTTCTACTTTACGCCCAGAAATCCGGAGTCTGTCGAGAAAATTCGCTCCAGCGCTAGCGATGCCGCCGCCGGGCCACGGGTTTTTCCTGAACCTCTCCCGGAGCCAGCACCCGGCGGACGATAGGCGTGTCGAGCTTGTACTTGCGCTCCTTCACGTTGCCCGCATCGTCATTCACTCGCAGGATAAAAACGGGCAAGCTCCCCTCTTTATCGAAGTCTTCTTTCGCCACGGTGACGGGAAGAACTCCGTTCAATCCATGCTCGCGGTACGCCGTCTCGTAGCGATGCTTGCGCACGTTCCAGGTAAACACACGGATCTGATCGAAATCGTAAGGCAGGCCGTCGTGCGGATCGGTCAGCACGCACAGATATTGCGGGACTTGCTTCGGAGAGCTTTGACTTCCGCTGGTATTCTCCGATTCTCCAGGCGCAGCAGACCCAACCCGGCTTGAAACTTTCTCACCCTTCTTGCTCTTGGCGGTTTTTTCTTCGGGCGAATCCTTTACTTCATCCAACACGAAGAACGCAACGAAGCGTTGGCCCTCGGCGTACTGCGCGATTTCCAACGGTACATCGACGTCGACCATGCGCGAGAGCACCCAGCCCACTCGTGCTTGAGCATCCCGCACCAGCCACCAATCTTCGAGCGCGGGTCCGGCAGCGGCTTTGGCGCCCGGCTTGGGCGCGGGAGCGGATCCTCCCGCCTGCTTCTCCGCCGTGCCCCGTTTCAGCAGCGATACTTTGGCTCCTGACGTAAGCAGATAAAGGTGTTCGGTTTCGCGCCCCGGAGAGATGTGCATGTTTGTGTCATTGCGCAAAACGCCGGGCGCCTGCACCGGATCGTTCTGATTGTCTTGCGTGAGTTTCTGCACGCCGTCGTAGATTTTCTGGTCGACCAGATACCGCTGCTCAATCCAACCCTCGACTCCAGTGGAAGTTCGCACCCGGGCAAATCGCTTTTCATGTTCCAGCACCTCCAGCCGCTCACCGTTCTTTACGTTGCCCACGCGGTTGTAGATTGTGGCCACCTGGTCGCGCAGAATCGCTTGCGGCGCAGAGACATAGACGACCTCCAGCACTCGCTGCCCGCGGCGCGTGCATCCGGAAAACCCGAGCAAGGTGAGACACAGCAACAACAGGGTGGGAAGCAGGCGAGGCAGACCATACCGACAGCGGTCACGATGCGCTGGAAAGGGAAGTCTCACGATGGCAGGCCAAGTCCGCTCTCAACTATAGCGCGACACCGCCGCCATTTTCCGCACTAAAGGTTTACGCGGAATGCACCCCCGGTCACCCTGACACGCTCGCCCGCCTTCGGTTACCATAAAGAAGCGGCGCAGATTCCAAAATTTCGCGAGGCTCCGGTTGCTGGAATCGCGGTTCGCACGTCTAACTTTCGCGCACCTAACAGGTGAGAAGTTCGTGTTGAAAATTTTTATATGACTCGAAATTTCATGAAATCCAATTCTACCCATAGACCCACGTTTCTCGTGCTCGTTGCTTCCTTGATTCTGGCTGCGTTTACGACTGCCTCGGCGCAAGAGACGATGAGCACCGTGCTGCGTCCGCCCAAAGGTTCGCAAACGGCCATTATTGTGTTCGAAGACCTGCAATGCCCCATGTGCCGCCGCACCGCGCCCATCGTCGAGCAGGCCTCGAAGACCTATAAGATTCCCGTCATCCGCCACGACTTTCCCCTGCCCATGCACAACTGGTCCTATGACGCGGCGGTGATGGCGCGCTATTTCGATACTCACTCCAAAGCGTTGGGCAACGACTTCCGCGACTACATTTTTTCCAATCAACTGGAGATCAATCCGACGAACCTGCGCGGCTACGCGGAGAAATTCGCCACCGAACACAAAGTGGATTTTCCTTTTGTCATCGATCCTAGCGGCAAACTCGCGGCCGAGGTCAACGCCGACCGCGACTTGGGCAAAGTGATCAAACTTGATCACACGCCCACGGTCTATGTCGTCAGCAACCGCAATCCCAACAAGCCCTACATCGAAGTGAAAGATAACAGCCAGCTCTACGCCACCATTGACGCCATGATGAAGGATTAGATTTTTGCTTCCTATCGTGAAGGAATTGAGAGAGACGAAAGACCCAGGGATACACTCCCGACGGTGAATCGCAGCCGCAGAAACACGCTCGGCCGACTTAGCCCTCCGGCTGGGCGCCCCATTTTTAGTGCGTTCTTTGCGCGAGAAGTGGGGCTCTTAATCTTCGTATCCTCCAAAAAACACACCTCGGTTCGGAAGAGCGATCTTCGCGACGATTCATAGGTGCCAACAAAAAGCCCCACTTCTCGCACAGAACGCGAGAAATGGGCACCCTGATTTTCGTTTAGAACAGAAGTGCACCACCCGTCCGGTTGCGGGCGTAAGTCTGAGCCAGCCCTGTGGCCCTATATAATTACTTCAATCTGGTCGATGAGTTGCAGGGCGCTTTAATGATCCTTTTTGAGTGGGTGCCCTGCTACACCGCCGTCGATTTATTTGCCGGAGATGCACGCCTATGGCAACGATAAAAAGATCCGCACTTTGGGGCGCGTCAGCGATTTTCCTGCTTGCTATGGTGTCTTGTGGTGGCTGCCCGGCGACACCCTCGATAGCTTCGATCTCGCCGAGTAACGCCGTCGCTGGAGGAGCTGGGCTGGCTCTGACGATAAATGGCGGCAACTTCAATAGCACTTCTGTGGTGGTATGGAACGGCACAGCGCTAGGGACAACGTTCGTCAGTAATAACCAGCTTACCGCAGCGGTCTCGTCCTCAAACATCGCAGACCCGGACACGGCAGTGGTTTACGTGTACAACCCCGTGAACGGAACCACTGTTGTCGAGGGTACCGCCGTCACAACGAACAACAACCAATGCAATTCCCCAGGCTCAAACGCGATTTCGTTCGTAGTCAGCCCGTAGCGTGGGCGAGATTTTTAGGACGCGACGCAAGAGCCCCGCCTCTCGCAAGAACTGGGGCATGCGCCGATCGAACAACGGAGAGGTTAGGCTGTATGCAGCGGAACAATTCCCTCACTGCACGACTACGTTGAGAGTGGCCGACAGAGTTGTCGTCGTCGTTCCATAGGTCACCACAACGGAAGTATTTGTAGCGCCGGTGGTGACTTCGCACGTTTCAGGAGACGTACCGCCGTTTGTGCATGTAACGTCCGTAGCGGTCGACGGCACCGTCCACGTTGAGGAGGCGGTAAGATCGACAAGCTCTCCATTTGAAGACCCCTGCGCAATAAAAGTCTGCTCTTCGTTGAGCGTGGCGTTCCAGGTAAGCGGCGTGCTGCCGCTGGAGCAGCTACTGGTGGCGCCAAAGGTGCCCTCGCAAATCTGGAAGTTGGTAATGTTATTGAGAACGACGGTCGCCGTTGTGGTGCCGGTGATGGCGCCAGAGGCCGCGGTAATGGTTGCCGTGCCCGCAGCGATCCCCGTGACATTCCCGCCGGTGCTGATGGTGGCGGTAGTAGTGTCTGAGCTGGACCAGCAGACAGTATTTCCGCTGCAGCTTGTGCCACCTGTCAACGCCGCAGTGGTGCCATCCTGGAAGGTTCCGGTCGCCGTCAGTTGCTGGGTTGCACCCTGACCGACGCTTGGAGTCGGGGGGTCAATCGTGATGGTGGTCAGCGTGGGGTTCTGGAAAAAACCCTTGCAGCTTACACCCAAGGCTAACGTGGCGAGCGCGGCAAAGGCGCCGATCAGGTGGAGTTTGCTTTTCCTCGATGACATAAGTGTTCGGACTCCCAGGCAGCTAATGCGCCCTTTCCCGCCCCTTGTGTAATTCTTCCCTCAAATACTTTTATTGTCTTGCCCGAAGCGCGTCAAAATCAGCGCGACCTCGCGGCCTTTGAAAATTGTAGCAGAGAAATTTCGGGAGGCGACGCATGACGGTACCATCGTGCTGCCCGCCCGAACCATACGCGCCACTGCCAGTCTCGTGAGTAGAACGCCGTCCCGGCACAATCTTGCAATCCGCCCCTACAAAAAGGCCGGAGGCAATCCCTCGCCCCCGGCCATCAAACACTGGACACTGACCACTGGCCACTACTTACCCGGATGCTTCTCCTCATGAGGCTCGCTCTTGGGCGTCGCTTGGTGCGGAGCCGCTTTGGGTGCGCTCTCATGTGGAGCCGGCGCCGCATGTGGGGCGGCCTTGGGTGCGCTCTCGTGCGGAGCCGGCGCCGCATGTGGCTCAGCCTTTGGCCGCGGCTCACTCTTCGGTGCTCGTGGTTCGTTCTTGGCCCGCTCTTCATTCTGCGGCTTGGCCTCACTCGGCTTGGGCTTCGCTTCTGGCTTGGGCTTCGCTTCACTAGCCGGGCGCGCCGCGGTCTTCGGCGGATTCACTTCCTTCTCCGGACGCGCTTCCTTCGGTGCATGCGGAGCCGGCTTGTTGTTGGCCACGCTGCCTGGCCGCGTCATGTCGTTCTTGTGCGGAGGAGTGGCGGGCTTCGCATTGCCCTTGGCAGCTTCACTGCCTTCGGGCCGCGCCGGTGCGCGCGCTTCTTTTGGCGACATCTTCGGCGCATGATAAGCAGCACCCGCAGCCCTGGCCGCGACCACGCCATGGCCGCTGAATTCGCCGGGCCGCGCCGTCGCCGCTACCGCCGGACGCCCATGATTCTCGCTGGCAAACAGCGCGCGGTTGTGGCTGGCCGCGGTCCGCTGCTGCACCTGCGCGGGTAAAGCCTCGCGGTGCGACTCGTGCGCCCAGGTTTCCTGCTGCGGCGTAGGCCGCACCCGGATGCCGCCCTGGCCGCCATTAAACGCCACATGCGATCCGTTGTTCACGATAACCGTGCGGTTCACGTAAACGTTGGTGACGTGCACCGTGTCCACCCGCATCACCGCGGTGTTGTAGAAAAACGCTCCACCGCGCCATTCGCCGCCATAGAAGCCGTTACCGCCATATCCGTAACCATAGTTAATGCCGCCGTAAAATCCGACGTGCGGCCCCCAGTAGCCGGCATTCCACGCATAAAAGCCGTTGTTCCAACCCCACCAGCCCGGCGTCCACAGCAGGCCCACCGGCGCTTCCACCCAGGTTCCCGGCACCCAATAATAGCCGTCGTCATCATCCCAAGCCCAATAGCCCGGCGTCCACAGATACCCGGCACTCGGGCACAGTGGCTGCTCATAGACCGGCAGCGCAGGAGGACCGATGCGGACAGAAATGCCGACAGCAATCTGCGCCGTCGACGCGGTCGAAATCGTCATCATGAATGACGTCAGAACAAATGCAACCAACAACCCTCGAGTAACGAGAGTTCGAGTTACAAAATTTCGCTTCATCGAATTTTCCTTTGGCCTCGACTCCTTCACGGAAATCAAGGCGGCATTGCGGGAGGACATCCGCACTGCCCACGCCCACTTTCGCATTGCCTGATTCTCGGCTTCATCCAGTCGAATCCGGCTATTGCTATAAACACCTCCCATTGGAGGATGTTTCCAAGCGCAATAGTTGTGTGCCATCTACACAGTGATGCCGACGGGTGGATTTTTATCGGCACAAATACTGTACTGAGCGCTCCGGTCTAAGCGACTTCCCTTACGGGATCAAAGGTATGGACTGCCCCCTGGTCGACAGCATCAAATAACCGACATCTGGCAAAGGAAAATGGCAATTATTCATGTCTCAAGGTAAGTCCGAACCGGCCGTAGTAAAGCAGTTGTGTGCTGAGATCGCCGCCGAAGAAAATCCGAACAAGGTCATCCATCTGGTGGAGTCGCTGCGCAACAGCGTGGATATTGAACACGAAGAAGCCCGTCTGCGGTTGCGCTTGATCGCGCAGCAATACCGCCAACGGATGCAATCGGCTCCGCTGAAAACGAAAATGCTCGACGTCCTGGGTTTCCTGGGGCTGGTGCGTTCGCGTGGGGATGGAGAAACTCAGGGGCGACCGCTTGTATCGCCAGACGTGACGATAGACAAAGCTGACCGGGGAAAACAGAAAATATCTTAGTGGGTTCGTTTCGCTTTGGCGATGCGCTCATCAACCGGCTTGCGTCCCGCGAATCCTTCGTCGGTTCCGTGCCAGTGAGTGATCGAAGCCTCGCCCAGCTTCCAGCAAAGTAGAACCGTGCGCCCATCTACCTCGCAGGGAAAATCCAGCAGGCCAATATCCAAATCCTTCACCTGCACGCCAATGGCGTCGATCTCAGCGAAGGCGTCGCGCAGTCTCTGTTCCGCCTTCACTCGCTCGGCCTTGCGCCGGGCCAGCGGAACAATGTCGAGGTAGGTGCCGCCGTTGAGAAAGACGCGCCGCTGTACCGCCTGCATCTCCGCCTCGACTTCTTCCATCAACTTCTTCGCGGCAATCGCGGTGCGCAACAAAGATTCCAGCACGGGCAGGAGGGTCTGCGCTTCGTCAAGAGTGAATGTACGAGAGGACATGGTACCTAGTCAGATTGTAGCTCATTTCCAGAGCCAGGAGTCAGTCTGGAGTAGCCCACACCTTTGCGAAAGCTCTTGACGCATCGCGATTCCGGGTAGAAAATTCTGATGCTTCCCCTCCGCAGTTTTGTTTGTTCTCGATCCGGGCCCCCTAAATTCTCTCTGAAGGAGTTGCCATGTCCCAGATCTACACTTATTCCGATCCCACGTTATCCCTGTGGCAGGCGGCTGTAGCCGAAGTGCAGCGGCGTCATCAGTCCGCGCAAAGCCGGGTAGCCGCCGCCCTCAGCGAACAAGTGTCGCTCACGCCCTTACTCTCTGAAGCGACTCTGATGTCCCCGGTTCAGGAGTTAGGAGCGCCGCTGCATGCGGGACAAGACGTGCCGGCGGAAGTCTCTTCGCCGGTATCCCAGCCTGTGCAGCCGATGTCGCTGGCCGCCCACGCCGACGTGCTCTCGGTTCCGCTCGACTGCGCGAAAGTTGCCGCGCAATTTCTTTGGGCGGAAATCACGGGCAACCAACAGAAATCCGACGAGTACGCCGGAGAACTTAAAGATTCCACGTGCGATCCCCTGTGGGCCGAATGCCTGACCACTTATCTCGGATACAAGCTTTCAGGTGGCGCCCTGCCCTATACGCCGAACATGAATCCGGTCTTCAATTTGGATTCCAACGCAACCTTGGCGATCATCGGCGACTGGGGCACCGGTGACGGAGTCGCCATCAATCTCTTGCAACAGGTAAAGAATTTCAATCCGCAGGTTCTTCTCCATCTGGGCGACATTTACTACGCCGGAACGCATAACGAAGAACAAGGTAATTTCCTGGATATATGCCGCACGGTCCTTGGCAGTAACGTGGCCCTATACAGTATGTGCGGCAATCACGACATGTATTCCGGAGGAGCGGGCTACTACTGGCTGGTCGGCCAACTCGGCCAGCAAGCCAGTTACTTCTGCCTGCAAAACGCCAACTGGCAATTTCTCGCCATGGACACCGGGCACAACGATCACAACCCGCTTACCGTCGCCACCAACATGACCAGCCTGGTAACCATGGGCAACTGGGCGGAAGAAAATTGGTTGCTCGATAAGATCAATCTGGCGGGATCGCGCAAGACGGTATTGCTCTCCCACCACCAGCTTTTTTCGCCCTTCGGATCGGTCGGCTCCCTGGATGGCAATGACTACGCTTACAACCCGAATTTGCGTGCCACATTTCAGGCCGTGATGTCGAAAGTCGCCTTATGGTTCTGGGGACACGAACACACTCTAGCGATCTACGATCCCTACATGGGATTGCAGCGTGGACGCTGCCTGGGCGCCTCGGCAGTCCCCGTCTTCACCAATCAACAGTCGTATAGCAACGCCAGTGGCCTGCAAACCTATGGCGGCGCGGCTCTGCCCACCTGGAATAAGAACGCCCAACTGGGCAACAACGGAGAGACGTACAACAACTGCTTCGCCATCATGACGTTAAACGGCGCGTCGGCGACCGTCGATTACTATCAGGTCCCGATCGACGGGAAGGCTTCAAAATTTAGCGTGAGCGACAGTGTGTAAGTCTGCTCCGCCGCAATGAAACGTGCGCAGATAGAGCGGCTACGCCGCTTGGCGTCATCCCGAACGAAGCCGTCCTTCAGGCGGAGTGAGGGATCTCGCGCGTCCCGCAGAGCGCTCAGGATTGGTGGTCTCACTACGGCGAAGTCCCATGTGGACTTCGAGTCAAAAGGCCACCCTGCCTTAACGGGCCCCCGAGTCGCGTGTTCTCCCCTGCGAAGGATCGGGCGAAGTGGCAGAATTCACGTCGACATGCAAACCCGCCACTGGAGAAATCCCCGGCGGATAGCACTCACCGTCTCTGCTGTAATTTGTGCAGCGCCCGGCAACATCTTTGCGCTGCGGTGATTGGGCAAACTGCCAGACCTCCGCGAATCGAACTCCGCTCTGCGCAGGCATCGGCGGATGTGCCCGAAAGGCGCATCCCGGCGCCGGCGGACACGCATCGTTGATCGCCCAATACACAATGTCGCGGCCCGCGGAGCTCTGGCGAATATCTTCCGCCGTCACCACATTGCCATCGTCCTTCGCCGCGATTCCGGAACAATAAATACCCGCCCGAAATCCCGCCGCAATCACTGCATCCACCCACGCATAGATATAAGCCTTCTGCTCCGGCAGCATCCGCCCGCCCTGCTCCTGATCCAAAAAGATAACAGTCAGCGCCGGAAATCCTTCGCGCCGCGCCGCAGCGGCAGCCGCCTCAGCGTCGGACTTGCCCGATCGCGCGGCATTGGTCACGGTTTTCAGCTCTGCATAAAGCCGCCCATTGAACAGCACCAGAAAGCCAAACCCCGCCGCATCAACCGCAGCCCGGTGCCCGCTCCAGCTATTGGCATTTTCGCCCGCAGGATTGTTGAGCCAATAGCCCGCGTAAGAAAAAGTCCGCCGCAGAGTCTTGAGATTGGCGTCACCAGGATATTCATTGCGGTCAAATCCGAGATAAGGCCCGCTTTGGGCTCGCCCCAGCGCGCAGGAAAACACTAATACTGTAATCGCGATAACTAACAGGGCAGCTACGCGCCGGATGCCAGAACTCGAATTCTCAAAATTTCTCGGCGCACTCGGCAATCTCGGCGTTGAAAGGTTTTGTCTGAAAGCTGACGGCTGATAGCTGAAAGTCACCCGCTATCCCCCAATATGCACCATCGTCCGCGAAGCCGGCACAAAGTCCGGCTCCCCAATATGGTGCCGTTCTTCTTTTTTCTGCACGACGCCCTGAATGAAGTCTGCTAACTCATCATCCGAGGCCCCGCGCCGCATCTGCGCATGCAAATCGTGGTCCCACACCGAAAACAAACACGTGCGAATCTTCCCATCCGATGTAATGCGAATGCGGCTGCAATGCCCGCAAAATGGATGCGACACCGGCGCAATAATCCCGATCTCGCCCACTCCATCCTCAAACCGGTAGCGCCGCGCCGTCTCCGAGCGCCCCCGCGGAATTTCCACCAAGGGCCGGTACTCCCGCATCCGTGCCAAAATCTCATCCAGAGTCACTACCGTATCCGGAGACCACGTCCGCCCTTCTTCCAGCGGCATAAACTCAATGAACCGCACCGTCACGCCCTCTTCGCGCGCAAACATCCCAAAGGGAATGATCTGATCCTCGTTAAACCCGCGCATCAAAACGCAATCCACCTTCAGCGGCCAAAGCCCCGCCCGCCGCGCCGCGCGAATCCCCGCCAGTACGTGATCGTACCCATTCGCGACGCGCGTGATCCGTGCAAAGCGATCCGGATCGACTGCATCCATCGAAACCGTAACCCGCGTCAACCCCGCGTCCTTCAGCGGCTGCGCCATCTCCGCCAGCAAATGCCCATTCGTCGTGAGCGCGATGTCAATCGGATCTGCGCTTGCGCCGGTGGGTGGATGGATCTGCGCCAGCTCCCTGACAAACTCCACGACTCCCTTGCGCAGCAATGGCTCCCCGCCCGTCAACCGGATCTTGGTGACGCCCATCGCCACCAGCACCTGCGCCATCCGCAGATACTCCGCAAACGGCAAGTCACCATAGAGCGCGCCTTCATTCCCCGTCCGGCAATAAACACACTTGTAGTTGCAGCGGTCCGTAATGGAAATCCGCAGGTCGGTAATGCGCCGCCCGAATTTGTCTTGAAGCAGCATTCAGCGCTCAGCACTCAGCCATACTAGCGACGCCAGTCTCAGCAAAGACCTTCACCGACCGAATGCTGAGTGCTGACTGCTAAGTGCTCCCACTAGTATCGATTCATTGTGACACGGAAAGGGGCGGGCAGTGGCGACAACTACTTCTCCGCCTTCTCAATGGCCGCCTTCGCCAACGGCGCCATAATCTTGTACCCGGCCGCATTCGGATGCAGCCCATCCTCCGCCAACTCTTTCTTCATCAGTCCTTTGTCGTCCACCAGGGCGCTGAAGTAATCGAGATACACACAACTGTTCGACGTATACGAGCAATAATTCTTCAGCCACCGATTCAATTCCAGAATCTTCTCCGGCGGCCGCTGCGCAAAAAAATCCTTCGCCCGCTCCGTATAGTTGTGCACCGGCAGCACCGAACAATAAATCACTTTGATGCCATGCACCCGCGCCAACTCGGCCAGGGAAGCGTAGTCCGCCTCGATATCCTCCAACCGCATCGGCCCGGTGTTGCCGGCAATGTCGTTGGTCCCCGCCAAAATGATGACTACCTGAGCCTGCAAATCGATCACATCCTGGCGAAAACGCACCAGCATCTGCGGCGTAGTCTGCCCGCCAATGCCGCGATTGATGTAACCCTTGCCGGGAAAGTAGTCATCCAGCTTCCAAATGTCGGTAATGGAATCGCCAAAAAACACCACCCGACTCTCGCCCGGAGCAGGCGCCTTCAGCGCAGTGTCCGCTTCGCGATATCGCTTCAACTCCCCGAAGTCATCAAAAAACACGGCAATGCGCGAGGCGCGGTATTGGTCGAGGCCGGCGAAACCGGTGGAAGGAATGCTGGGCGGAGTAGGCGGAGTGGGCTGCTGGGCGAAAGCGGAAAGAGTTACAGCCAGAAGCAAAACACATTGTCTAGTCATGCCGAAATCAATCCTCCCAAAGAGACATCCGTTTCTAATGCTTTGATCCGCGCAAATCCGCGGCAGAAGGCATTTGACTTCTACATGCCATCGTAATTCGGCCCGCCACCGCCCTCGGGAGGCACCCAAGTAATGATCTGGTAGGGATCGGCAATGTCGCAGGTTTTGCAGTGGACGCAGTTGGAAGGGTTCAGGCTGATGCGCTTGCCATTGGGCTGGCTGGCATCATCCACCATTTCGTAAACATTGGCTGGACAGAAATTCTGGCAAGGGCTGCCAAATTCTTTGAGGCAGCGGGTATTGCAAATGTCGGTATCGTGAATCACCAGATGCGCAGGCTGATCTTCTTCATGTTTAGTGCCTGAGTGATAAAGATCGGTGAGTTTATCAAACGTAAGCTTCCCGTCACCTTTGATCGGGCCCAGCAGATGGGCTTCCGCACCGCCGTCGGCTGGCAAATCCGCGAGCTTGCGCATGTGCTCGTATCCGGCGTGTGCGGGATAGCGATTACGCACTCCGCGGCCGCCGGTAATCATCTGTAGCGCGGTGTGAAACATGCCAGCGTAAAATCCGTGCTCGAAGCCCTGATGCATGTTGCGCACTTTCCAGAGTTCGTCCTTGATCCAGCTGGCTTCGACTTTCTTCTGAAACTCGCCCAGCACGGCGGCCGATGAGTCATCTTTCTTCAGAGCCTCGAACGCCGTCTCGGCAGCCAGCATCCCGCTCTTGATGGCCAGATGAATTCCCTTCAAACGCGCCGAATTCACGAATCCGGCGGAGTCGCCAAGAATCATCCACCCATTCCCGGCAACCGGCGGAATCGCCCACCAGCCACCATAAGGCATGGACTTCGCCCCATAGCGAATCATCTTGCCGCCTTCGAGCAGCTTCGCCACAAAAGGATGTCGCTTGAATTCCTGCAACACCCGTTGCGGATCCAACCGCGGATCGGGATAATCCAGCCCGGTGACGAAGCCCAGCGAAACAACATCGTCCTTCAACCCGTAAATCCAGGCTCCGCCATATTCTTTCGTTGTCAGCGGCCAGCCCATGGTGTAAATGACTTCGCCCGCCGCAATGTGGCCCGCGGGAACTTCCCAGAGTTCCTTCACGCCCACGCCATAAGTCTGCGGATTGGCATCTTTCGCCAGATTGAATTTCGAGACGAGCTGTTTCGTTAATGAACCGCGCGGCCCTTCGGCAAGAATGACGACTTTCGCATTCAGATCGTAACCCGGCTCAAAGTTCGATTTCCGATGCCCTTCCTTGTCCACGCCCTTGTCGTCGGTCCGAACGCCGGTGACTCGGTCTCCATCGAATAAGAGTTCAGCGCCGGCAAATCCGGTGAAGATCGTAATCCCCGTCTCGTCCACCTTGCCGCCCAGCCACTTCACGAAACGATTGAGCGAGATGACGTAGTTGCCATGATCGCGCAATGGCGGAGGCGTGATCGGAAGTTTGAACTTGCTCTTCTGCGTGAGAAAGTAAACCGCTTCCTTCGTCACTTCGGCGTCGAGCGGCGCTTCCTTTTCGAACCCCGGAAGCAACTCCCGCATGGATCGCGGATCGAGCAGCGCACCCGAAAGACAATGCTGTCCAATCTCGCGCGCCTTTTCCAGTACGTAGATATTCTCTTTGCTGAGGGGCAACTCAGGGTGCGCAGCATTGTGCTGATCGATAAGCTGCGAAAGCCGCAGCGCGCAGGCCATTCCCGCCGGCCCGCCGCCGACAATGACCACGTCAGCCGGCATCTGCGGCCGCTCTATGCCCTCAATCGGCTTGCGGAAGATCAGCATTCAGACGGAATTCAGTCGTGGTAAGCCTCAAAATCGTCCAGGTCGATAATTAGCGAAACGATATCTCCGACGATTTCC
>Ga0209006_10000936_pt1 | contig 27002 bp, 21 predicted proteins | sample JacPin_JW_Ref_O2_FD_188567 | JGI IMG/M metagenome (GOLD analysis project Ga0209006, IMG submission 188567) | Forest soil microbial communities from Algoma, Ontario, Canada - Jack Pine, Ontario site 1_JW_Ref_O2 (SPAdes) (version 2) | ecosystem: Environmental > Terrestrial > Soil > Boreal...
GTTGCGGTGGCACAGTTTCGTGCGGGACGGTTGAGCGAGCTTCGCCTGTACCCAGTCGATCTCGGATACGACCGAGCCTCGACGGGGAGCGGAACACCGCGCCTGGCGAAGCCAGACAAATCGCGACACATCCTCGAACGACTGCAGAGGATCTCGGCGCCTTATGGAACACGAATCGAGATCGAGGGGAACACTGGCGTAGTTCGTTTCGGTCGTACGTGAAGGAGAGTCGCTCGAATCAGCGCTGCTCGCTTTGATGATTCCTTATGGTCTTAGCGGGCGAAAGCGCTTGATTTAATTTTCAGCCATTCGGAGAGCACAGCTCCGCTGGCGTCCGCGTCCACGGTAGGGCCTTGGGCGCTCCGCCCGGGACACTCCCGCGACATCGTGGCGCAGCTCGCTTCTTGGTGATTCTGGCAGCGCTGCCTTCGCAGCTTCAGCCAAAAAAAATAGACCCGCTGCCGGAAAGCTTTTCGCAGCTTCATTAAAAAGTAGCGTGGACGCAACACGCCAGTTTGAATGGACGACTGCGTTTTTCGCGCAGATGTGCTATATATGGACGTATATAGCGGCAATAATAATACAAGAGAAGTCACCACCCGGTTGCTTCACGGACGATGGCATGTCGCGATCTAACCTTTTGAATATAACTGTGGTCGTAAGCAGCCCGGAGATGTAACACCGTGAAAAAGTTAGTCCTGTCGTTGGCAGTCATGTGCGCAATTGCGGGTGTAACGCGCGCTGCAGAAACTTCCTTCGAAATCTATACAGTGCTGGACGATAGCGTCGCTCATATCGAGCACTCGCTGCCCACCAGCGACGTTCATACATTTGGATTCAACTCCTACAATGTTCCAGGGGACGACCAGGGATCGCGCTGGGCGGTGGTTTCGGGCGCCGAACAGATGTCACGCTACGGTCTACAAGGCAGTGAGACGTTCAGTAACGGCTTCAGCGGCTTCTTCAGACTGGAAGGGGCGATAAATTCCGCCTCGGGACAGATCGCGAACAACGGCAGGTCTGTGCTGAACAATGCGAATGACCTCTCGACCATCAGCAGCGCATCGGCGATCAATGGTCAAGCCTTCTCGCGCGCCCAATACGTAGGCATCTCGTACCCGATGTTCGGATCCATCCAAATCGGACGGACTGTGGCGTTCTCCACCGAACAAACTTCCGAATTCGATCCTCTGCATGCCTCGGGTCTTTATTCCCCGATTGGCTACTCAGGCACCATCGGCGGCGGCCTCGGCATTACGGAGAATTCGCGGCTCGACAACAGTATCCGCTACGACAATAAGATCGGCGACGTGAGCGTTGGCGTCCAATACAAGGTCGGAGAAACCGACAGCTCTGAAGCCGCGGACGTCGGTTCGGTGCTAGAGGGAATGGTGGCTTACCACGCCGGGCCATTGAGCGTGGAAGCGGCAGCATCCAAAGCCAAAAACACGCCGGCACTGTCGTATAAACTCTTCACGAACGATGTCGGCCTGCGGGTTTCAGACTCTTTTGGGTTCATGGTCACCGGCAAGTACGATGTCACATCGAGATTCGCGATTTCCGCCGGATTCGAGCACTCCGATCAGACCATACCCTCCAGTTCGAATAACTGGAACACCCAAATCACTTCGTACTACAACATGCCGCTCGCCGGCCTCGTCACGGCAAAAGCGTTCGACCCCACCTGGGGCGACGCGCCGATACGAACGATATGGGCGGGCGCCGGCTATAAGGTAACGGACGCTTTCACGGTGAGCGCGGGCTATTACAACGTAAATAACGAAGCCAATAGCCACAATGATCAGTACACCATCCAGCAGTTTGGGATCATCCCCAGCTACGCCCTCAACGAGCGCTTTGACGTGTATGCGGGACTCCTGATCGCACACTACACGGGCGCCTACCTTACCCAGTTCAGCCCGATCACGGTCGCAACCGGCAACGTGCTCTACGGCATTGGCGTACGGGCGAAGATCTCCAAGGGATTTGCTTTCTAGATCCGCAGCGAGTTGCAGCGAACGCAGATTTTTGGAGCAACTCTGAAGGGGCGGCACTGCAACAGTAGCCCAATCTCTTCGCTTACGGATCTACCAGGGCCGCGCGTCATTGCGATGGACCGCGCTCATAGTCGCGCCGCAAACCCGCTGAGCGCGTAAGCCGCACCACGCGTGGAGAATATCCGGTATATAGTGCACATCTTCTCCAAGGGTGACGATTTGGCTGTCCTCAGTGTCCAGCCAGCCTAATCTTCAAAAACGAGCGCCAAACGGCGTCATAGCCGCCATCTCCAACTCCCATTGGAACGCCAATGACTAGCGCAGCGGATGCCCCCAACCGGACATTGACATGGGGGGCGCGGGCGCTCAAGAACCCGGTTGTTCGAATAGTCTTGGCGCTTCTCTCGATCGCGGTACCGTTTGCTGTTGTAGCTACGCCGCTCAACATGTTCGTCTCGGACGCGACCCTGAAGCGGGCGGGAGCGCTTCTGCTCTCCGCGATCGTCTTGGGCTCTTATTGGGCGTATGTGCGCATCGTGGAGAAGCGCGCCGTTACTGAGCTTTCTCAGCGCCATATGCTCCGCGAGCTTAGTGCTGGTGTGCTGCTGGGAGCATCCCTGTTCTGTCTGACCGTGGGTGTGCTCGCCACGCTCGGCGTGTATCAGGTAACCGGCAGCAACGGCTGGACAGCGATGCTCGCCACCGTGCCTGGCTTCATCCTCTCCGGGGTTCTTGAAGAAGTGGTAATGCGTGGCATTGTCTTTCGGATCGTCGAGCAGTCCCTCGGAAGTTGGATTGCTCTTGCGATCTCGGCCGCCATCTTCGGCCTGCTTCATTTGCTCAATCCCGGCGCGACGTTGCTCAACGCCGGTGCCGTCATGGTGGAGGCCGGCGTGCTGTTGGCGGCGGCCTATATGCTAACGCGCCGCCTGTGGTTCTGCATTGGCATTCATTTTGCCTGGAACTTTACGGAGGGCGGAATTTTCTCGGCCGCAGTCTCCGGAGGTCACGCGAAGGGGCTGCTGCAGGCCAAGTTGATCGGCGCGGACTGGTTGAGCGGCGGCGCATTTGGCGCCGAAGGGTCGGTCGTTGCCGTGGCGATTTGTGCTACCGCTGGCATTCTGCTCGTGGCCAAAGCCGTGAGGAAGGGCAATGTCGTGCAGCCCTTCCGGTCGGCAAAGAGCGCTCGATGACTGGCGACCTGGCGGAGTTGATCCGGATAATTCGGGATATTCGAATCGCGCTTCTTACGACAGTTGGCGACGAAGGGCAATTCCATACGAGGCCGGTTCAGACGTTGAAAGTTGAAGCCGATGCAACGCTTTGGTTCTTCACCGATTGGACGAGCCCGAAGGTGTCCGAGCTGCACCAGGACGTTCGGGTGAGTCTCGGATACGCAGATCTAGCTAAAAATGTTTACGTCGCTGTCTGTGGCGAAGGCAGCCTGATTCGTGATCCTCAAAAGGCAAAGGAACTGTGGAGCATCGAGCAGCGTGCCTATTACCCCAAAGGCCCAGACGATGAGCGGCTCGCCCTTTTGCGGATCTCTATCGTACACGCCGAATATTGGATCGCTCCAGGGCGAGCGTCGTATATCGTCGCCGCTGTTCGAGCTGCCGCAACAGGCACGCCAGCGGGAGTGATCGGAGAGGATCATAAGGTCAAGTGAATTTGCCCCGTATCGAGCCATGCGCGGGAAAATTTTCAGTCTTGAGCAGGAGTCAGCCGTTTTGCCAGATCGGCTTGAGCATCTGCGAGCGCCCGCCTGACCGATCACCGGCTGAAGCAAAACTCGAAGAGGCGTCTGACAGCCGAATATGGCTAGTAGTGCTCGAGCGACGCGACTATCTTAAAGACCGTGGAAGCAGTTTCTGGTTTGACGCGGGACGTACTCGATCGGGCGCGTCGCAGCCGCGACGCGCGCTTTGACGGTCGATTCTTCATCGCCGTTCGATCTACACGGATTTACTGCCGGCCGATTTGCCCATCGCGTTTCTCTGATGACTCAAACGTCCGGTACTACGCGACCGCGGAAGAAGCCGCGGAAGCCGGCTATCGCCCATGCCTGCGCTGCCGACCCGAGGCCGCGCCGGGCTCTCCTGCATGGACCGGGACCTCGGCAGTTGTGCAACGCGCACTCAAGCTCATTCAGGATGGTGCGCTGAATCAAGCCTCAGTGGGACATCTCGCCAATCGTCTTGGGATCGGGGTTCGTCACTTGAGTCGACTGTTCTCACAGCACGTCGGAGCATCCCCTGCGACGGTCGCACAGACTCGGCGCCTGCACTTTGCAAAACGCCTGTTGGATGACACCGATCTGCGGATCACAGACATCGCACACGCCTCCGGATTCGGGAGTATTCGGCGCTTTAACGATGCCTTTCTTGCGACTTACCGAAGATCGCCCCGTGAGCTTCGTAAAGGACGGCGCATAGGCCATGACGCGCGTGACAACGACGCCGAGATTACATTACGGCTCGCCTATCGACCCCCGTACGATTGGAACCACATTCACGCCTTTCTCGCAAAGGGCGCAATCCCAGGGATTGAAACTGTCACTGCCGACGGCTACGCGCGCGCGGCCCAAACGCCGAGCGGCCATGCCGTGCTGCAGATCCGGCCCGTAGCGCGCGCACACGCCTTGGAGGTTCGGATCCAAGGCGCGATGCCCGCGGAATTGCCGCTGTTGCTCTCAGCGGTTCGGCGAATGTTCGACCTCACCGCCGATCCAGCCCGTATCGCGGCAGCTATGCGCAGCGATTCGCTCCTGCGGCCACTGATCGCGGAGCGACCCGGATTACGAATTCCGGGGGTGTGGGAGCCGTTCGAGTGTTGTGCGCGTGCAATCGTCGGGCAGCAAATCAGTGCCGCCAAGCAGAGCAGCGTGCTTACGCGGTTGGTTGAGCGATTTGGCCAGCCGATCGAGCCGCTACTAACCGACATCACCCACCTCTTCCCCACTCCAGCGACGCTGGCTCTGGCAAATCTCGATGAGCTCGGGCTGACTGGCATGCATGGTGAGGCGTTGCGCCAATTGGCGCGAGGCGTGTGCGATAAATCCATCCGCTTCGACGCACCCAGTGAAGAGATCAGCCGCATGCTCTGTGCGCTGCCCCGGGTTGGTCGGTGGACGGCCGGGTACGTCGAGTTGCGGGGTCTGGGCGAACCCGATGCCCTTCCGTTCGGTGACCTGCTGCTGCGCCGCCTGGCATCCACGGGCGCGAAAGCGCTCACGCCAATGGCGCTCGAAGCCCGCGCGGAATGTTGGCGCCCGTTTCGAGGCTACGCGGTCTTCCACCTGTGGGCAGCCGCGCAACTTGCGGCAGCGCTTGACACCGTGCGACGTCCCAAAACGGCCGGTTCTTAAAGTTCTTCCTCTGTAAGGTCTTCCCAATCGCACATCGCGGTGAACGCTTGGTTTCAAGCGTTGCGCTGCGGCGCGATGGGGAGCCTTGAGATCAACAATTCAGGACGGAAGCGGTACTGCAGCGAACCCCAAATCCATCCGCTGCCTCCGCTTCCGCAAGAGGAGAATCGCATGCGTCCGATTTCGCAATTCATCTTAGCGATGGCCGGCTGCGTCGCCATCGCGCACCTGCACGCCGCAGAGTCCCCCGCGGCGCCGATGTACCGCGTGACTACACTGAGCGACCCCAATAATTCCATGAGCGCCAACGCCGCTGGCAATAGCATTAATGATCTCGGGATCGTCACAGGCAGTTACACCCTGACTAACAATGCGATCCACGCAAGCCTGTGGGTGTTTGGTCAACAGGTGGATCTTAAGACACTTGGAACAGGCACAGGCCTCAGCAGTCGGGTGCAGTGGCCCGTCAAGAATGTCCTCGGGCTGGTCTCGGGCATCTCACTCACGGATGCGTTGGACCCGAATAAGGAGGGATGGAGTTGCGGCGCTTTCCTGCCCAATGCCAATTTCAATGTCTGTTTGGGGTTCGTATGGGACCCGCTAACCCGGAAGATGCGACCTCTGCCCACGCTTGGGGGCACCAACGGCTTTGCGACCGGCACGAATAATTACGGGGAGACCGTAGGATGGGCCGAAAATACGGTGCACGACCCAACTTGTATCCTGCCCCAAGTCCTGCAGTTCAAACCCGTTGTCTGGGGTCCGCGCCGAGACGAGATTCGCGAACTTCCCCTGATTGGACAAGATGGGTCAGGGGCTGCCACCGCTCTTAACGACCGCGGACAAATCGTCGGTATCTCCGGCGATTGCGAGTACGCCGTGGGATTTGATTCAGCTAGGCATGCAGTGTTGTGGGAAGAAGGTGTCGCAACTGAGCTCGTGAACCCTTACGGGGCCGCAGCCCCGTGGTGGAACACCCCGATGATGATTAACGAGCGCGGCGATGTAGTCGGTTTTGCCGGAGTGCCTAACGATCCAAACGGCGATCTCACTCCGCCCTTTCGCTGGAGCAAGAAAGACGGGTGGCATTGGATACCGCTATTGCAGGGCGACATCGCAGGCGCCGCGACCAGTATCAACAGCGAGGGAGTCATCGTCGGTTACTCCAACGATGCTCAGGGCAACGCGCACCCTTGGGTGTGGACGAATGGCGTGACCACAAATCTCAACGAGCTGATCGAACCAGGCTCTGGCCTGACCGGACCGATCGCTCTGGCCTTTGACATCAACGACCTTGGAGAGATTACCGGGACCACGACGACGGGTCAGGCCATTATCGCAACCCCGGTGTGGAGGCGCTGAAGGAGGCAAGTACTGATGGGCTGGGATCGAGAAAAGCGACACCTCGCCGCTTCCTCGATCCCAGCATTCTCAAGCTCTGAGCTAGTTAACCTTAATCCGTGCCTTTGCAGCCGTGAATTGGACATTCATTCGCTTCCGATCCTCGTCCGAAAAATTCTCCTTCACATCTTTCCAAACATTGCTCTCTTCTTCCTTGATGTGATGCTCAACGAGTTCCTTCAGCACTTTGGCGACGGCCCGATGCTCTGCGGAGGCGGAAGCACCTAACGCTTCGAGCCGCTGCAGCGTCTTGCTCGCGAGCTCGTGCTCGACGTAGCCCTCATGGCCGTCGGTCTGGGCTTCCTTGTCACGAAGAGCAATGACCCGATCGTAGACAACCTTTTCCTCTGCCTTGGTGTGAGGAACGAGGGCTTCTTTGATCTGCCGAACCAAGCGGCTACGCTGCTCGCCACCTTCAGCGCCCTGAAGTTCTTCGAGCAGGTCTTTCACTTCGTCGTGCTCTTTTTTCAATGTCTCCAAGATATCGGTATCCTCCGCCGCGGCAGGCTCGGTAGTTAGTACTTTTCCCACTGCCTTCGTCGCTTTTCGCAGCTCACTTCGTACGCTCATGGAAACACCTCCTCAAAAAATCATGTTTCAGGACGACCCAATTCGCGGCCGTTGCTTTGGTTACCCAGCAGGCGGGTTGAGCGGTATCTTCATTGATTCGCCGCGCAGTGTTTGTAGGACGGCTAATCATTCTCGTGTCAGCGGAGCCCCCGGCCGCGGCACGTCATTGTCGCTTGAGTGCACGACGTAGCCTCGCCGGCATCGCTTCTTGGTTTGACGTAAGCGAAATTCGATGTTCAACCGCGCGTTGCACCGGCCGAGTGAGGAGACTCGAGCTCCCCAAGGCTATCCGACCGATACGCTGCGCCGGTAACTTCCTCGTTGGAGCGGCAAACTCCCTACGGGTGCGAAACTTGCGACGGAGATTCCATCTTTTTGCTAAATGGTTGGGGAATCTGTGGCAAATGCATCACCGACGTCACGACGCGAAATCTTGCAACTCACAGCCGGCCTAGCTGGCGGGTTACTTGCGGCAAAGGCCGCCTCGCCGGTTGAGCCTGCGCCCGCGGATCCCGCCAGCCCGCCGGATTACCCGAAACCGCCGTTTCCACAGCAGCAGCAGTCCTGGCCCGGGCTGACCTCGAAGATGACCCCGAGACCGGATCACGGAGAGACTAGCTACCGTGGATCCGGCCGCCTCGCGGGTCGAAAAGCTCTCATCACCGGCGGCGATAGCGGAATGGGTCGGGCTGCTGCGATCGCCTTCGCGCGTGAAGGCGCAGACGTAGCGATCAATTATCTTCCCGCAGAGGAACCGGATGCCAGGGAAGTCGTCGCTCTAATTCGACGAGCAGGTCGCGAGGCGGTCGCCCTACCGGGGGACATCCGTGAGGAGGCATTCTGCCGAAAGCTTGTCGAAGATGCGGTCGCCCAGCTCGGCGGTCTCGACATCCTGGTCAACAACGCCGGCCGTCAGATCTCCAGAGACTCGATTCTCGAGATCACAAACGAGCAGTTCGATGAAACCTTCAAAACGAACATTTATGCCAATTTTTGGATTTCGAAGGCTGCAATACCTCATATGAAGCGCGGCTCGGCGATCATCAACACCGCGTCGGTGAACGCCTATGACCCTGGAGAGAACATTATCGATTACGCGGCCACCAAGGGTGCGATCATGATTTTCACTAAGGGACTGGCAAAGCAGCTGGCAAAGCGAGGCATTCGTGTCAATGCTGTCGCCCCCGGGCCGATATGGACGCCGCTCCAGGTTACAGGTGGACAATCTCCGCAAAAGATTCCTAACTTCGGGGCTGATACGCCGATGGGTCGTCCAGGCCAGCCCGCGGAGTTGGCGGCAATCTACGTTCTTCTGGCGTCTAACGAGGACAGCTATTCCACCGGACAGGTCTATGGCGCGGTCGGGGGTCGGGGCGGACCCTAACAAGACCCGAATAGAAACCATTGCGCCCCGATGCGAAGCGGCGTGTCTCGGGTACCATCCGCGCAGTTAAGATTTGACGGGCTGGCGGTCGGCGGTTGTTGACGACGGGGACGCTCGCTAACTCCTCATTAGTCATAATGCAAATTGCACCGCCCACGCGGCCGGCAGCCACCCCCTAGAAACCGTACGAATGAAAAGAAGACCTCGGTGCGCTGCCGTACAGACTCCGCCGGGCGTACTCCTCATTGTGAGCGGTGCAAAAGTCCGTGCATCCGCGTGCCAATCATCGGCGCAAAGACGAAGGGCAAACCTCCGCAGCGGCGCTCCAATATAGGCGTAACCATTGGTCGAGGTTGTCAGAATAATCCCCTGAGGGTTAAAGATTGAAGGAATTAACGAGGCGAACCTATGCGTGGATTTAAATTTGTCGTGTTGGCTGCCGTTGCTGGAAGCTACTTTGCTGTCGCCGTTCCCACGGTTGAGGCTCAAGTAAGCGTCAGCATTGGTTTAGCTCCTCAGTGTCCCTATGGATACTATGATGCCGCTCCATACGGCTGTTCACCGGCCGGCTATTACGGACCCGAATGGTTTAGTGGCGGTGTCTTCGTGGGGGCAGGCCCTTGGTTCCATGGCCCTGAGAACTTCCGAGGTCACGTCAATAACGGTTTCCATCCTGAGCACGGTTACAGGGGGCCAATGCCAAGCCGCGGCGAGAGGGCCGAGCCATCGAAGCGTGTCGATAGCGCCCACTTCAATGGAAACGAAGAGCGGGATGGACGCGGTCACGCAACCGTAAGCGTACGCTGATTCGAGTCCCGATTTGCGGTCAGTCTAAATCTGGACGCACGCCGCCCGCTGGCGTCGCATCTTGAACGGCAGGCGTGAGCGTCGCTCACGCCTGCTTCCAGATAGGATTCGTCCAAAATACCTGGCAGTTCCCGTAGCTGGGCCGAATAGCCACGTGGCATGGCATAGCGCGACCAGAAATTGCACCCCTACCGTCCCCGCTGCCAATTACGGCGTCAGTTAGACTGATATGCAGGCAGCAACATTACGCGATTACTCTCTCGTAATGCTTCCAAGAACTGCAACCAGCGATCCGCATTCCATGGTACCGGCCGGGGATCCGTAATCCCTCTGATTGGGAGGCCATACGGTATCGGAAAGGACGCCCGGCTTGTACAAGCCTACGGAGAGAATCATGCGGGCCGAACTTATGCGAACGGATTTGCAGTCGTACAAAGGCGTAACCGCAATTCGTTCCGGGCACGATCGGTTCGCTCTTCAGACATAAGTTCAGCGGCAGGTAGTGCGCGCTTCTACAGTAACCCGCAATCCCGTGACCGATGACCGCCGTCCCAATTTGGAGACGCGCGGCCTACACAGCCATCCAAAGTACGTCGCGACCATCCAGTTTGAAAGGCAACACAATAGCCGGCGGACGTCGAGCAAGTCCGGGAGTCGCGCATTGGCGCACGACGCATGGAGCTCGAATTGTCGGTGGTGCGGCCCGTCGACAATAGTGAGCCATCCAATTCGTTTGGCGCTTGGAGCGCAAGCATTCCTAGAACACTGTGCCCGAGAAAACACCGCTCATCGAGCGCCGCTTTTTTACTCCCTCTTTTGAATGTCCATGACGCGTACGATCTGAGTCAACCCTTTGGCGTCACAGCTGCTTTCGCTATACTCAAAGCCACGTTAACCGCCAGCGTCTCTCTCGTTTTCCAAGTGTGATGGTACGAAGTAACGCCTCAGAGGGAACCGCCTCCCGACAAACAGGCATGTTTCGGCGACAAAAGCCCCCAAATCATCGATGAGCGAGACAATTTCCAAACGCTGCTATTTGCGTGTCGTCGCATACGCGGATAATCGATTAGCAAAGCCAGTATCACAGGCCTTCCGGCGCTTTCAATATCTGGCTCTGATGCTCGTGTGCTCGGCAGCCGCTCTTACTTTGTACGACATCGTAGGGGAGTCGAGGGAACCCACTACGAGCGCGACAACCGGCTGGCTGACATTTGGCACTCATAGCTATCTGGATTGGTTACTCACGCTAGCGCCTGCAACGATCTTGATGGTGCTGTTGGCGGAAGTTCGCCCGCAGCGGCGTATCACGCGGGTGATTTGGCTGAGCATAGGATTGCTGAGCGCATGCATCACTGGAGCCATTCTTAAGGACTATTTACTAAACGATGCTGATGCCGGGTGGATGATTGCCCATTGGCGACATGTGGCCGGAGGTACGGCCGCAGTTGCGCTGCCCGCTGCGCTTCTAATCACGCTCTACGAGTTTCACCTGCGTAGCATCGACGTCGCGGAGGCTGCCGTTAGAGTGCAAACCGACCGCAATACGAAGGCGGCCCAATTGAGCAAGGCGAGGCTGCGGCTACTACACGCACAAATCGAGCCGCACTTCATATTTAACAGCCTTGCTCACGTCCGTCGTCTTTATCAAATAGACCCATTGAAAGGGCGCCAAATGCTGGCCGCCGTGATCCATTACTTCGCGAGCGCCTTTCCCAGCCTGCGCCAGGAGACTTGTAGTCTCGAGCAAGAGGCCGCCCTCATTACCGCGTATCTCAATATCCACCGCTTACGGATGGGCTCCCGCTTTGCATACGAGGTGCTCTTCCCTCCAAACCTGCTCTCCCTGCAAATCCCCACCATGGTTTTATTGACGCTCGTGGAGAACGCGGTTAAGCACGGCTTGTCTCCATTACCCGAGGGTGGCTTCGTGCGCGTCAGCGCCATGCAAACTGGCGACTTACTCGAACTTCGTGTCGCCGACTCGGGGCGAGGCATGACGGAATGCAGCGGCTCCGGAATAGGGCTTGCCAACATTCGGGCACGATTACGTTCGTTATATGGAAGCTCATCTGTCCTCAAGTTATCGAGCAATCAACCGCGCGGCATCACAGCGACTGTTCGCTTGCCGATGCAGCTTCTCATTGCATGATCAACATGGACACTGGCCTAAGTGCACGTCTGACCGTTTTGCCGCAGCTTTCGCGGTTTTTCCGCGCCGCACTGAGCCATGCCACCCTCCCTTTGATTGTGCTCGCAGCGCTACTCGGAGCAGTGCGTGTCGTGCCAATCCTACTAGGGTATTGGATCTACGGCGACATGGGTCCACCGTTTCTCGCGTTGTATCGCCTAGTGCCATCGGAAATCGTAGCAGCATGCATGCTCGTCGCGGTTCTAGCCGCGGAAGAATGCGTGCGCAATGGCGTGCGGCGGCTGACAGCCTATATCCCTGCCGTGATGGCCGCAGCGCTCTTGTCAGGTCTTATTTCCGCGCCTCTAATAGTTCTCCTACACGATCCCAGGTTTCCAATAATGCCTGCTCATCGGTACTCTGGAACCTCAGGCATTGCTTTATTCATTGCCGCTGATGCGCTCGCTCGCGGTGGCCTCGCAGCGTTCATCTTTGCAAACCGGGAACGGTGGCTAATGTCAGTCCGCCACCTTCGCGAAGCGGAATTGGATCGAGCGCGCATCGAGCGGCAGCTTGCGGAGTCGGAGCTGAATGCGATGGAATCAATGCTGCCGCTAGCCGCGTTGATCTCCTCCCTCGAGGCCGTGGGCTCGCTCTATGACCGCGACCGAAGCGGTGGTGATCGTCAGTTAGCTGAAGTCATTGATCATCTACGGTCTGTAACCGCAAGCATTCAGATATGAATCGGCCCAAGCTCGTTATTGCCGAAGATGAGCTATTGCTGCGCACAGAGATCCGCGAGACGTTGTTGTCTCTGTGGCCCGAGGTTGAGATCTGCGCCGAAGTGGAAAACGGCTTAGAGGCGCTCGCCGCCCTGGACCGGCACCGGCCAGCCATTTTGCTGCTCGATATTGAGATGCCTGGAATGACCGGCCTTGAGGTCGCGCGGGAGGCCAGCGGCCGCGCGCACGTCGTTTTCATTACTGCGCATAATCAGCACGCCGTGGCAGCTTTCGAGCGCGGCGCGGTCGACTACTTGCTCAAGCCGCTTTCGTTATCCCGTTTTGCATTAACCGTTGAGCGACTTAAGGATAGGCTAAAGACGCCTCCAGCGGCACTGGGGCCTGTGCTGGAATGGCTGACTGCCTCCACTCCAATGACGAAACGCTACCTGCGTTGGGTCAGCGTCACGCGAGCCGAAGAGATTCAGCTCATTACCATGGAGGAGGTCTGCTATTTTCGCTCAACCGAAAAGTACACTGCGGTCGTGACCGCGACTGGCGAACATCTGATCAGTACACCGCTGAAGGTACTTTGCGAGCAGCTAGATCCTATGGTCTTCGTCAAAGTACATCGCGGAATCGTCGTTAATATGAATGCCATTCGTGGCCTGAATCGTAACTTTAACGGGCGTCTGGAAATCCGACTGAAGCAACGCTCCGAAGTGCTCCCAGTTAGCGCTCAGCACGCAGATTTCTTCAAGGAGAGATAAGAAAGCGCGCCCAGATACGGGGCGGCGATCCATACGAATGGCGCATGGCGACGCTGATATTCCATTGAAAGGATCGCTACCGACGATAACTCGGAAGTGGCCCACTGCCGGGCCGTCGCTACGATCACCTGGCGCATTTCTGCGCATCCCTGCTACGTCTAAGGCATAGCGAGCTTTTTTTCTTAGCTCCGGTGCTTGCAACAAAAGGGAACGGAAAACTCCTCCTCAGTTGGCCCAGTGCTTGTCTTTGACTTTTTGTGCGGCTGGCCACATTCGCGCTGAAATATGTTTACACCCCGGCTTTCAAAGTGTGCGAAGCATGCACGCTCCCTAAGCGCACGTCTTTCACACTTGGTCCACGTTTCTGGGGGCGCGTGTGAAAAGCATATTGATGGCACTCGCAACACTGCTCGCTGCTCCTAAGACGCTAATAGGCGCGCCTTGGTTGCAACGCTTCCGTCGACGACTGGGGACCGCCCGGGCAGTGCCGGAACTACAAGCAATGTTCGAGCACTCCCCGCATGGCAACTTTCTTGTAGACGCGCAGAACTTACAGATCCTTACTACGAACGCTGCACTCCGCCATACGCTCGGATTAAATGACGGTGAGCTGAAAGCCCTTACCCTCCAGCAGTTGTTCGCTCACGACGAAGACGCCGACACGCTAATCGCGCGCTTACGCGATTGCGATTCCCGCACACCCGTGCGAACCCAGCGGCGCGCCGCCAATGGGCAATTGCTTGATCTTGAGATCAGCGGCTACCCGATCGACCTCGGAGAGCGCCGTCTTCTTGCGTACACAACGCACGACGTGACCGTGCGTAGCAGCGTTGAGGCGCAATTACTCGAGAATCAACAGCGGTTGGATCATCTTGCGCATCATGACCAGCTCACGGGCCTGCCCAATCGTCTTTTCCTTGCGGCCCACTTGCCCGGGGCAATCGAAGCGGCACGGCAAAGCGGTCAAATCCTCGCGATCCTGTTTTTAGATCTTGATCGCTTTAAACATATCAACGACTCCCGCGGACATGAGACTGGAGACGCCCTTCTCAAAGCAGTGGCACAGAGGATTCGCTCCACAGCGTGCAGTGCCGACGTCGCCGTGCGCATGGGCGGGGATGAATTTATAGTCATACTTAAGGAAGTGACCAACACCACGCAGGTGAACGAGGCGGCCGAACGCATCGTGGACGCCCTGTCGCGTCCTTTCGTTATCAACGGCCGTCCGATTGCGACTACCGTGAGCATAGGCGTCAGTCTCTTTCCACGCGACGGCGCCGACATGGGCGAGCTTCTGCGCCATTCGGACACTGCCATGTACCAAGCCAAGGAAAGGGGACGCAACAACTGGCAGATCTTCAGTCCGATCATGGGACGGCGCCTTAAGGCCCGTATAGCAATCGAAAGTCACCTGCGCGCCGCGCTACAGCTGTCCCAGCTCGATGTCTATTACCAACCGATTGTCGATATCGAGTCGCAACGTGTCGTAGCGCTTGAGTCTTTGGTGCGTTGGAAACATCCAGAGTATGGCTTTGTGTCTCCGACGCGCTTTATCGGAGTCGCCGAGGAAAGTGGCCTAATAGTGCCCATCGGCGAGTTTGTCCTACAGCGCGTGCTCGAGGATGCGCGTCGCTGGCTCGACGCCGGTCGCACGATGGTTCCGATCGCCATCAACGTTTCCGCTATTCAGCTGCAGCGATATGACTTTGCAGGCCTCATCTCGAAAATGACGAGCGCGAAAGGCCTGAGGCCCACCATGCTGCAGATCGAGCTGACCGAGAGTGCTGTATTCGAAACTCTGGATGCGCGTAACGGTGAAACCAAAATCGACAGCGTCGCGAACTTGCGCAAGCTTGGCATTGATATCTCTATAGACGACTTTGGCACTGGATATTCGAGCCTCTCCTATTTGAAACACTGGAGCTTCGACTATTTGAAAATAGACCGCACGTTCGTCCGTGATCTAGGCACCGATATGAGCGATCTCGCCATAGTCGGCGCAATCATCGCGATGGCGCGCCATCTTAATATCCGAGTGATTGCAGAAGGAATCGAGGGTTGGCAGCAGTTAGAAAAGCTGCGGGAACTGGGGTGCTCTCTCGCGCAAGGGCATCTCTTTGCCAAGCCGACCCCGGCACATGAATGCGACCGCTTCCTGACCGGTAAGCCGATTGATCTGGCCAATCGTGACCGACGATTGGAACCAATAGAAGTGACCGGAATCAATCAACTTCAGATATCCGAGCTATTGGAAGGCGACCGGCAAGCGACCGGGTGACGGCGCTAATTCGTAGGCGTCGTGCCAAAGCCACGTTGACCGGCACGGCGAACCGGGCGCTCGGCTACGACAAGCGCGACTTATGATCGACCATGGACAGCAGGACCAGCCTATATGACTGGCTCTGGTCTTCGAAACCCAGCGAATGATCCGGGATTCGAGCGCAAAGAGAAGACTTCGAATGTATGGGACGGCATAAAAGGCGCCTTGCTGGCGGTTAACTGGGACACAGGTGAGCAGCGTCCTCGGCGAGTTCCTGCCCGGCTTTAAGGAGCACGCCGCTCAGGGCAGTAGCGCCACGCCGGGCCGATATGAATTGACACCTGGTTGATCGGTGACAAATCGGAGCGGGCTGGATTTAAGCGTTTTCCAGGACATAGACGCTGCGACTCGGAGTCAATTAGCGCACGGGAAAACGAGCAATTAGAAAAAGGGCCGTCGCCAGAAGCAGACGCCCCGAACCACGCTCTCGAAGTGCGCTAGGAGCGCGCCTCCGTGTTAACTTCCAAGCGGTGACGAACCTCCGTGATCGCCGCGCACATACGCCGCATGGGCTCAGCACTGAGCCCACGCGATGCCCGTCGTTCTTGGCTGCCGCGCTGTATCTGCTCGCTGCGGCAGGTCTTCTCCACGCGTCCAGCGCACGGGCGGCTGATCCGCAACCGTATAAAGTGGACATTGCCTCGACTGGAAATCGCCTATTCGATTCGACCCTCAAGGCAACGTCGCAGCTTGAGGCGTTGCGCAAGACGGTTCCCGTAGCCCCGTTTGCTCTGATCGCGCGCGCCCGCGGCGATATCGATCGGCTCAAGACGGTACTCGATAGCTTTGGCTATTACGACGGCTCGGTCGCTATCACGATCAATGACCAGACGCTCGATGAGCCGAGTCTCGGCGAGACCTTGGGCGCGCTGCCGAAGGGAAAGGACGCGCTCTGCAAGGTCACCTTCATCCTCGGGCCGCTGTACCACACCGGCCGCATCGAGATCGATGGAACGGTCCCGGACTTCGCGCGCGGCGAGTTGGCTCTCGCCTCCGGCGCGCCCGCGGTCGCCGCCGACATCCTTGCGGCGGGCGCGCGCTTGCTCACGACCCTTGAGAATAACGGCTTTGCGTTCGCCAAGGTCGATGCACCCGTCGCCTATCAGGACCCCGAAAACCACGTGCTGAACGTGAGCTTTCACGCCGTGACTGGATCGCGCGTCCAGATCGGTGCGATCCAGTTCGAGGGGCTGAAGCGCGTGCACGAAGGACTCCTGCGGCGGCGACTGCTGCTGCATAGCGGCGAGCCCTACTCCGCCATCGCGATCGAGAAAGCGCGCAAGGACCTTCTGACACTCGGCGTCTTCGACGCGGTCAGCGTACGCCTCGCCGCGGCGGCTGACCCGCAGGGGCGAGTCGGCGTCACGTTCCAGATGCGCGAGCGGCTGCGGCATGCTGTGAGCCTCAATACCGGTTACTCGAGCGATCTCGGCGGTAGCGCCGGTGTCACGTGGACCGATCGGAACGTGCGCGGAAACGCGGAGCAACTCGTTCTATCCGCCTCGGTGATCAATTTAGGTGGCACGGCCACCACCGGCCTCGGCTACGACACGAGCGCCAAGTACATCATCCCGGACTTCGCACATCGCGACCAGCAGCTGCAGTTTGCAGTGGGGGCCATCAAGCAGTCGCTGCAAGCGTACGACCAAACCGCAGAGACTTCCGGAGTGACCTTGAGCCGCAAGTTTTCCAGCGAATGGAGTGCAAATATTGGGATATCCGCGGCGCACGAGACCATCATTCAAGAATCGATCACGCGTGTGTACACGCTGTTTTCGCTGCCGTTTGGCGTCCTCTATGATTCGACCGGCCTCAGCTCGCCGCTCATCGATCCGACCCATGGACAGCGCGCCTCGCTCAGCATCGCGCCGACCCTTTCGCGCGGCGAGCCGAACACGACTTTCTACGTGACCCAGGCGAGCATCGCCCAATATCTTGATCTGCACCGCATCTTCCGCACCGAGCCGGGGCGAAGTGTCATCGCGGTGCGCGCCCTGGCGGCCAACGCCTACGGCGCCGGTGCAATCGATGAGGTGGTCAATGGTCAGGAGCTACGCGTTCCCGATCTACCCCCCGATCAGCGCTTTTATGCCGGTGGCAGCGGCACTGTGCGCGGCTATCGTTACCAGTCCGTGGGACTGCAGTTTCCCGATGGCAATCCGGTCGGCGCCACGGCCATGAGCGCCTTCAACCTCGAGTACCGGCAACGCTTCGGCACCGACTGGGGCGCCGCGTTCTTTGCCGACGCGGGCGAAACGAGCGACAGCTTGAGTCCTTTGGCGGGCATTCTCCACAGCAGGCGCTGCAGCTCGAGCCAACCATTGGAGGGCACGTCGCCCGTGCCAGGCAACGCGACCTGCTGGGCGGTGGGTGTCGGCGCCGGCGCGCGCTATTACACATCGATCGGCCCGCTGCGGCTCGACATTTCGATGCCGACCTACCGCCGCCCCGGCGATGATCGCTTCGAGGTCTACATTGGCCTCGGCGAGGCATTCTGATGCGCCGCGGCCTGCGCATTGCCTCCTGGATCGTCGGCTCGGTGCTGCTTTCGGTCGTGGCGCTCGTGGGAGCGCTCCTGATAGCGGGCAATACGTCCGGGGGCAGGATCTGGCTTGAGAACGTCACGGCCCGCGTGACTTCCGGCCATGTGCGCATCTCGGGGCTTGCGGGCTCGTTTCCGGCTGCCATTGAGCTGCAGCAACTGCAGCTCAGCGACGCGCATGGGACGTGGCTCACTGCGCAGCGCGTCGCGCTGCACTGGTCGCCGCTTGCCCTTCTCGCACGACACGTCGCGGTCGAAAGTCTCACCGTCGGACGGCTTGTGATCGAGCGTGCGCCCGTGAGTGAGCCTAAGAAGGAGTCAAGCACGCGCCTGCCGCTAATCGATGTCGGGCGGCTGTCGATCGCTGAGCTTCAACTGAGCCCCGAACTCACCGGACTGCGAGCGACCCTCGCCGTGCAGGGTTCAGCGCACTTGATATCTCTGAAGAACGCGGACGCGCGCATCACGGCGCGGCGCACGGATGGCCAGGGTGGCGATTACGAGCTCACGCTGCGTTTCGATCCCGATCGTATGGATGCCAGTATGAAGCTCAATGAGCCTGCGGGTGGCGCGCTCGCTAACCTGTTGCATTACCCGGATCTGGGCGCACTCACGCTCGTAGCAACTCTCTCCGGGCAACGCAGTGCCGAACATGTGGAAGTCAGCGCTCAGGCAGGACAGCTGCAGGCTCACGTCGCGGGAAGCCTCGATCTCAACCGCGAGGCAGCCGATGTCGCCTACAGCCTGAACGCCTCCGCGATGGCTCCGCGCCCCGATCTTTCCTGGCAAAAGATCGCGCTGCAAGGGCGCTGGCAAGGCACGGTGAGCGCACCGCACGCGAGCGGACGCCTCGAAGTCGTTTCGCTGCAAAGTTCCGGGGGTCTGGGACTGGCCACGCTCAACGCCGATCTGAACGCGGACGGCGGTGATCTCTCGGTGCACGCAACGGCCGAAGGGCTGATCCTGCCCGGGCCGCAGCCGCGACTGCTTGCCGATACACCCGTGCGCGTCGACGCGACAGTTCACCTGAAGGACGCCGCGCGCCCGCTGGAGGTCTCCGCGGATCACAGGCTCTTCTTATTGCAAGCCCGGGCCAATACCGCCGGAGCCCTCAACGCGAGCTTCGATCTGCGCCTGCGCGACCTCGCGCCACTCGCCGCGATCGCCCAGCAGAGCATTCGCGGCACAAGTGAAATCAAGGGAACCGTGAAGCAGAGTTCGGCGACGACGCGAATCGATTTGGACGCGCGCACCGAAGTGGCACCGGGGGCATCCTTGCCTGCGAAGCTCCTGGGAGGCGTATCGAATCTGCAGCTCGCGGCCGCCATGACGGAGCGGAGCATAAATGTGGAGCATCTTGCGCTGAATGCACGCACGCTATCGCTGTCCGTGGACGGCGGCGCGGAGCGCGGCACGACAAGCGCAGCGCCCGCACTGCAATCACTGCGCGCGCACTACGCCGTCAATCTGACGAACGTCGCCGCCCTCGCCCCTGCGCTCGCCGGCACGCTGAAGCTGAATGGCACTCTCGACGGGCCCATCAATTCCATGGCGGCGCAATTGCAGATGACCGCGGACTTGTCCATTCGCGGCTCGCCGCGCTCGGCATTCCAGGCGAGCATCAAGGCACGCGGCCTGCCCGCGCGCGCGAGCGCTATGGTCCAGGCGCACGGACAGTACGGCGGAGCGCCAGTGGAGCTTGACGCGTCGGTCGAGCGCGGTGCGGGCGATACATTCCACGTCAGCGTGCAGCGCGCGGACTGGAAAAGTGCACGTCTGCAAGGTGATCTGACGACTGTGGCGAACACTACGCCCGACCGCGGTAGCGGGACTCTGCGCATCGATCGCCTGGCTGACCTGCAGAGCCTCATCGGCACAAACATCGCAGGCAGCATCACCGGCAAATTCGCGCTTAAGAGCGCCGGGAGCCACACGAATGCGCAGTTGCAACTCGATGCGCAAAACATAGTCGTGGCGGAATATTCCGGCAACGCGCACCTTACAGCCTCAGGGCCCATCAATGACCTGTCCCTGCAAGTCGCGGTGCAATCGCCGCATCTCAACGGCGAGCCGGCGAGCGTCGATGCCGCGGCGCGCCTCAATGTCGCAGCTCGCGAGCTCGGCCTGCAGAAGGTGCAGGCTCACTATCACGGGCAAACTCTGCGGCTTCTCGCTCCGGCCCGATTGTCGTATGCCGATGGACTGGCAATCAGCAAGCTCAAGCTCGGAGTGCAGCGAGCCGTCATCTCCATTGATGGTCGCGTAGCGCCGGCTCTGGATCTGCGCGCCTCCGTGCACCAGCTTGATTCGGCGCTGGTCAGCGCCTTTGTGCCGGGAATCCTCGCCGCCGGCAGTCTCGATGCGGACGCACAGCTTGCGGGGACGTCCTCAGCGCCGTCGGGTCTCGTGACGGTCAAGGCGACGGGTCTGCGCTTCGCGGGCAGTGCGGTACGCGACCTGCACGCGGTCGATGTGCACGCCACCGCACACCTGAAGGACAACTCCGCACAGCTTGATGCTCAGTTGAGCGCCGGCGGCGCCTCGCAACTCGCGCTCGCCGGCAACGCACCGCTGGGCGCCGTCGGGGCATTGAATCTCAAACTCAGCGGCAAGCTCGATGCGGCTCTGGCTAATCCGATTCTTGAGGCCCGCGGCCAGCGGGCAGAGGGCGCGCTGTCGATCGATGCCACAGTGACCGGTAACCCGCGATCGCCGGAGATAGGCGGAACCATTGATCTTGCCCAAGGGGACATTCGCGACTATACCCAGGGTGTGCATCTGTCCGGCATCACGGCTCACCTCGTCGGCAGCCAGGGCACGTTGAAAATCGAGAGCCTGGTCGCACATGCATCGCCGGGGCAGCTGTCGGTGACGGGCACGATCGGCGTCTTGCAGCCGAAGCTTCCCATCGACCTGCAGGTTACCGCGCAGAACGCTCAGCCGATTGCCAGCGACATTCTCACTGCGAATCTGAACGCCGACCTCAAAGTAAAGGGCACGTTGCGCGAGCACATTGACGTATCCGGAACGATCGACCTGAAACGCACTGTCATCGGTATTCCCAATGGCCTGCCGCCGGATGTCGCGGTGCTCGATGTGCGCCGTCCGGGTCAAACGCGGCCGGCCCCCGAAAGCAAACTCTTGATTGCTCTTGACATCAACCTGAATGCTCCGCGGGACCTCCTGGTGCAAGGGCGCGGGCTCAATGCCGAACTCGGCGGCGACGTGCACCTGGGCGGCAGCACCGACGAACTGCTCGCCAGTGGCAGCTTCGATCTCGTCCGCGGCACTTTTGCGCTCGCGAGCAGTACACTGACTTTCAGCACGGGACGAGTCAGCTTCAATGGCGCAGGACTCAGGCACAAGATCGACCCGACTCTCGACTTTACTGCGCAGACAACGTCCGCCGATGCGACCGCCATATTGCACATCACGGGATTTGCCGATGCGCCGCAGTTCGACTTGAGCAGCACCCCGCCATTGCCCCAGGATGAGATTCTCGCGCGCCTCCTCTTCGGCGAGAGCGCATCGCAGCTCACGGTACTGCAGGTTGCGCAGATCGGCGCCGCGCTTGCGACGTTGGGCGGTGTCGGCGGCAGCGGGCCGAACCCACTCGTCAAGGTACAAAAAGCACTCGGACTCGACCGACTCTCGGTCGGCGGGGGAACCAGCACGGGTGCTGCGGGACAGACCTCCGGCGCAGCCGTCGAGGCGGGACGGTACGTATCCAACCGCGTGTTCGTCGGTGCCAAGCAGAGTACGACCGGATTCACGCAGATAGAAGTCGATGTGGATCTTTCGAAACGCCTGAAGCTACAGACGCGGCTCGGCAACGGCACGGCAACGACTCAGGGAACGACTCCGGACAACGATCCGGGAAGCACCGTCGGATTGATGTACCAGTTCGAGTATTGAGGCCGCTCGTCGATGTGGAGGTGCACACACTCGCACCGACGGGAACGTAATTGCCCCCGCGCACTCGAAGCCGCAATCCGGGTTGCTCGCAGCGTGTCACTTCGGCATGAGCGCCTATCGCGCGCAGCTGCCTGTCACTTCACCCGCGTGCTGCACTTGATGGGCGGGTAATTCATTCGAGAACCCAGTGCTGAACCTGTTGTGCTTCCAGGAAGCAGCTCGCTTGCGCGCCCTGCAACATGGCCAGTGTTGCCAGCAGGCCTGCTTCAGTACAACTGCTAGCGGCGACGGTCACCGAGCGCGGTGCGTTGGGCACGGGCCAACCGCTGCGCGGATCCAATATGTGGCCGTAGCGGACGGAATCTTTCAACAGGAAACGTCGGGAGTCCCCGCTCGTTGCAAGTGCGCCGCGCTCCAAGGTCAGCACGAGTGCGGCTTCGCGCTCGGCGCCGGGGCGCTCGATGCCGACCCGCCACGGAGCGTCAGGCGGGGCCCGATTGGTGCGCAAATCGCCCCCGAAGTTGATCAGGAAGGGGTCCGAACGATGCGCGACCGCCAGGTCGTAGGCGCGGTCAACGGCATACTCCTTACCGATGCCGCCAAAGTCGAGCTCCATATCAAGGGGGAGCAGGAGCTTGGGCGGTTGCCAGCGAAGCTTGTCGAAGCCGACGAGCGGCAGGAGCCTCTTGACCGCGGCCTGCTCCGGGACTCGGTCAGAGCCGTCGAACCGCCAGGCGCGCCGCAGCACCCCTGAAGTGACGTCAAAACGGCCGTCACTTAATTCATAGCAGTGCGCGGCAAAGTCCAGGAGCGACGTCGTTTCGGCGTCAACGCTAATCTCGTTGCCGCGATTACGATGGATCCACGCCAGCACGCTGTCGTCGCGATAGCGGCTGTATTTTTGCTCGACCCGCCACGCTTCATGCGCGACCAGCTCGCCGAGTTCCAAGGCGTGCTCGCGGTTTGATGTGTGTATGAGGACCTCGCAAGGGCCTGCCATCGCGCTAAAGGAAGCAGCATAGAAATTGCGGGTCCGCTCTTCAACGACGAGCGGTCCGGCAGGAGAATTTCGGGCCGTCTGTGCCACCGCTGCACACCTGATGATCAATAGCTGAAACCGATCTGAACCAGGATCGCTTTCAAATCCGGATACAGATCAAGTCCCCGGAGCGTGCCAGGCCCGGGAAGTCGGTTCTCTTGAGTCTGCTGATAGTATTCAATCCGAACGTTGAACTCCGAACTTTCGCGACCGAGCTTGTCGCGCAGCTTGATGCCGTATTTCAACCCGTAGGTCAACGCCTGCAAAGCGGCGAGGCGGGAATCCGAAGAGGCAGTAGATAGCTGCGGTGCGGTAGAGTCGAAAAGCCAGGGGCTGTAAAAGCTTGCAGCGCTCTGCCGATACCAGCGCAACGTCGGCTGCACATACTTATCGCGCTCGGCAGTCCACCATCGCAGGTGCAACTGGGCTGTTTCCGAGTGTATTCCCCAGTCGTCCGTCATGTACCGCAGGGACAATCCGGTGGAGCTTCGCTCCCAGGCGACGCGATTGTCCAGGTACACGCTTCTGCGCGTACGCGAGTCGGGACGATTTTCATAGATATAGCCGCGGACATCGCCGCTGGCGTCGATCACCGATATGATCTTATAAGGATCGTTCAGGTAGCCGGTGAACCGATCCAGGGAAAGACTGACTTCGGAGAGCCAATTACGGCTCATCACCTGCGTCAGATTCAATAGCAGGCCCGCACCGTCCTTACTCTGATTGCCGGTTTTTTCGAACAGCGCGTAACTGCTGAGTGGTACCGGGGTCCCACCGATCGGGTGCAGGGAATCGGCTTCATAGCTTGCACCAAAGGACACGGTCGTGTTCTTCTGGTTGAAGTCGCGCGCGATCGATGCATTGACTGAGCCGGAGTAGAAGTCGTCTTCGTAGGAGAGCTTCGCACCGAAACCTGCAGTGAGGAGGCGCTCCAGAGGCAGCGTCCAGTCGACGCCCAGTGCTGCGCGCAGATCGGAGTAGTGCGGATCCTCAGGCAGATCACCCGGGGCGGTGGTGTAAGAATGCTTGCCGCCCGTGAGACTTTTTCCTGAGGGTGATGCGAACGTTTGCGGCGTGCTGCTCGGCGATGCTCCGTTGGGACTCGCGCCGGAGAGAGCGTCAAAGGTGAGGTTCAGTCCGATGGATGCTCCATCGCCATAGGCTTTGCTCACGCTGACAACCGGTTCGACTGCCTGAACTCGACCATCTTCATGGTAGTACGCCAGAGCCGAGTCCAACGACCAATCAGTCAGAGCGCGTTGGACGCCGGTATTTGGTGCTTCCTCGGTCCGTCCCGCAGAGGCGCTCAGCAAGGCACAGCTCGCCGCAATGAGTCGGCGCCGTACCCCGCCCTCATCGCGCTTCAATTGCAACCGCAACCTCCGCCGGCAAACGAGCGACCGCCCGAGGATGCTTCCTTGCTGAAGTACAGGTGATCGTCGATCGCATCGTCGAGAACGTTACCGTTGAGCTGCATGTCTTGGCGGGAAAGAAGATCACGCTGCCACGGCTTGACGCCGAGCGAAACACATCCGCTTGCGAGAGCGGCGGCGCCAATGATCAAGAATAAACTCAAGACTCTGCGATTCACGTTGGCTCTCCGTGACAAATCACTTCTCTGCGAGCAGTTGTTGAATTTCCTTACTTCTAATTTGGCGGTCGACCGCTCGAAAGCCGATATGCGTATAGCGCTGCACGCCATGTCGATCGATGAGTACGCTGGTGGGCATGCCCGCGACATTGAATTGTTCGGCGAGCAGGCCCTGCGGATCGAATTGCACCTTGAAGTTCGGCCGGAAAGTCCTTAGGAAACGCTCAGCGTCGGCGCGATCATGATCGAGATTGACCGCAATGACGGCCAGTCCCTGCGGCTCGTAAGTGCTCTGCATGACCCGCATCCAGGGAAATGCCTCCCGACAGGGAGCACACCAAGATGCCCAGAAGTCCAGATACACGACACGTCCCCGCAATCCGTCGAGATCTAGCGAGGCGCTCGCGCTAAACGGCGATCCCGCCAGGCACGCGCAAGCGAGCAGGAGGAGAAGCGCCTGACGACGCGTCGCACTCATCGCCTGGGTTGCGCTCGACCGAAACGCCAAAGATTGTGCCAGCGATATCGCCGCACAAAACTCAAAATGATCTGCATTTGCGGCGCGCCGCGCGTTGTAAGGCTCGCGGCGTCATTATCGAGCCGAGTGTCATCGCAATTAATCCCATATCCTGACGAGGCTATCCCGCGCATCCCGACTCCAAGGGCATGCTTGTGATATTGAGAGTGCTTACTTTACGATGCAAAGTAATATGAGTCCAGCACTACTGACTCCAGCAAGTGGGGTCTAAACTAGTGGTCAGCTTGGCTACGGCGTCCGTCGCTCAATAGAATTCACCTGAAGCTACGAGCGATCTTGGATCTCTAGTGCCGCTCGGAGGCAGCCTTGGCTGGGTGGCGACTTTGACGTTGCTGCGGACGGCGCCATGCACAGGCTAACCTGAGCAGTTGTCGTCTCATCGCGGGGCCTCCCGATACTTCGTCTGCACTCTGACGTGCAAACGTGGATTAGATCACGGTGATAAGGGCGCCGGTGACTGCCAAGAACACGATGACTGCCCAGGAAGGCAGTCTCCAAAGGGTCAGTGCAAGAAAACCTGCAACTGCCAGCACAACATCTGCAGGCCCCCTGACGGCACCGGTCCAAACGGGATGGTAGAGCGCCGCGCCGAGCAGCCCGACAACGGATGCATTGACGCCGCGCATGATCGCCTGTGCGCCTGTGCGTCGGCGAAATTGTTCCCAGAACGGCAGTGTTCCGGTTAGCACGAGGAGGCCCGGCAGGAATATGGCGATTAGACTGGTAATCGCACCCAACACACCATTCGGTGATATAGCAACGAGCGTTCCGAGATAGGCTGAGAATGTGAACAAGGGTCCCGGCACCGCCTGAGCAGCGCCGTAGCCGATTAGGAACGTGTCATCACTTATCCACCCCGGCGCGACCACAGCCTCGTGAAGCAAAGGCAGCACCACATGACCGCCGCCGAACACTAGAGCACCCGACCGATAGAAAGCATCAAAAAGCGCCACGCTTTCAGAGCCTGTGATGCTGTGTAGAACCGGCAGGCCAATGAGGAGCACAAAGAATATCCCAAGCGCGGCGAAACCGACTGAACGTGATACGTGAATATTAATGGCTGATGCGGGAATTATCAGATTGGCTCGACACAGCCAGAAGCCTGCAATGCCCCCAAAAGCGATTGCAACGATCTGCGCGGCATAGGATGCGGTCGCCAGAACGATGAGGCCGGCCACCGCGGCAATGGATGCCCGCTGCCGATCGGGAGACAATACGCGGGCCATACTCCAAACGGCGTTGCCGACAATCGCGACGGCGACAAGCTTAAGACCGTGCAATAGGCCGAGAGCGGTCGGACCCTGCAGCGCATGCCCCAGATAGGCGAACAATACAAGTAGGATGGCCGAAGGCAGCGTGAAGCCTGCCCAGGCTGCGAAACCTCCGAGATAGCCCGCGCGCAAGAGCCCGAGGCAAAACCCGACCTGACTGCTAGCAGGGCCCGGCAGAAATTGGCAAAGCCCCACAAGGTTCGCGTACGCCGCGTCGTCGAGCCACTGACGTCGAACGACGAACTCATTCCTGAAATAGCCGATGTGGGCTATGGGTCCGCCGAAACAGGTAACGCCGAGCTTGGCGAAGATCCTAAGGACCTCGAAAGGCGAGCCCCCTTTTTCTTCTTCATTTACTGCCATTCGTAAGCCGAACTCATGGCCTATTGTTCTTCTATCTCACCGGTGCAGGATCGGCATCGCCGTGTACTGAAGGATTACGTGCCGCGCGCCCTCGATCGCATCACCATGCAATCTGCTTTTCATGGCACTTCAGCCTCGATCGTCGCCAGCAGTATCTTGCGATCATTCCAAGTGGCTGTGCGAACGGCGTACGCGGTGTCTGCCGGCGGATCGACTATAACATGCGCCGAAAAAAGGCCGATCGCGTGGTGACCACCCACATCTGAAGATCGTCAGC
>Ga0209006_10000937_pt1 | contig 27000 bp, 28 predicted proteins | sample JacPin_JW_Ref_O2_FD_188567 | JGI IMG/M metagenome (GOLD analysis project Ga0209006, IMG submission 188567) | Forest soil microbial communities from Algoma, Ontario, Canada - Jack Pine, Ontario site 1_JW_Ref_O2 (SPAdes) (version 2) | ecosystem: Environmental > Terrestrial > Soil > Boreal...
CTGGTCGCCGCCACGCCGGCGAGCGCCATCATCGGAATCTTCATGCTGCCCCATCCCTTCTAGTCCGGCCGCGTCGTCAGTACACCCGAAACCCCGCGATCCCTATATCCGCCACCCAACTCCTCGGATACCGGCAGCCGCAACGGGCGTCGCTCAGCTATCAGTTCCCGATGCAGACGCCCCCGCTGACGTATCCACGCCTGCCGGTGGCGCTCACGCACGCGGTGACATTGGGTGCGCGGTAGGGTTGGCACGATCTCATGTAGTTGTCCCAGTACCAGCCGACAGGGCAGTACGGTTGGGCCCAGGCCAAAGAACTGGTCGTGAGTGCCATCATTGACGTCAGTGCGAAGACGAATACGGCGACCGCGGCCCGGCGACGGAACCATTGCTTCATCCCAGACCCCCTTCTGTTGCCAATCCAGACTTTTCGCCGACCGCGCCCTCCTGTCAATGGCTACGGGGATCATTCGAGCCGGCACACCCTCACGGTGACTTAGCCGAAAGCCACACCACTCGACCAGAACACCGCGCTACACGGAGTCGTCGCACACGTGGACAGAGGTCACCGCCCCGGCCGGTCGGAGCTTGGCGTACAGACGGGCCTTCCTGAATATTGCCTGTACGTTGCTGCGAAAACTTAACGGACACGGCAAGTTTCGTAGGTAAAACCGCTTACCTATGGACGGCGGGCGTTGTTCCGCGCGGCTACCGGTGTTGGTCAAACATTCTGCGGGCTGTAGTCATCAAACCGCTTATACCTACGGCAAATCGGCCTAGTGTAGGTGTCTCGGGTTCGTGTAGACGTGCTCGTGCGATAGTGCCCAGAGGCAATCAAGCCTTGGGTGGAGGGACGGCTGCCGTTGCCTGTGTTCGATTGCCAGCCGCCCAGCATTCTTCATGACCGCGCAGGGTCTGAAACCAATGCGCCACTTAGCTGTTCGTTGTGGTGAACAAGTCGCTCCACCGGCAGTTTGGATGCCACGAGTCGGCTGTCCACCCGCTTAGCCTTAACCGGCTAAGCCAGAGCAGCCTGCTTGACATTGGGTGCACCGGGCGCTGTGGGCACATCAAATCCCGACGCCGTCGCACAACTGGCGATGGCGCTTGTGTAACCCAAGCTCTTTGGAAAGAGGTTCATCATGACTGATTCGCCAGCTGCACCCAACGGGCGGCAGTCCGCCGCCGCGTCTAACGGCGAGGCTGCCGCACGGGCGGCGTCTGAGCAGGACGCGGTGCGCCGCGACATCTTGCCCATTCCCGACTTCAAGCATGTTGGCTTGACGACCTATGACGCCAAGGATCCCGACACCACCTATCCGCCGATCGTTCCGCTGCGCCCGCCGGCGGGCGCGCCCAATGTAGTGATCGTGCTGCTCGACGACGTCGGGTTTGGTGCATCGTCGGCTTTCGGCGGTCCGTGCAATACGCCGACGGCCGAGCGGCTGGCCGCCGGCGGGCTCAAGCTCAGTCGCTTTCACACGACGGCGCTGTGTTCGCCTACGCGTCAGGCAATGCTGACCGGTCGCAACCACCACTCCGTGGGGATGGGTGGCATCACCGAGATCGCGACATCGGCACCGGGTAACAGCAGTGTCCGGCCAAAGGACAAGGCGCCCGTCGCCGAGACCCTTATGCTCAACGGCTATTCGACGGCGCAGTTCGGCAAGTGCCACGAAGTGCCCGTCTGGGAGGTTTCCCCGGTCGGTCCGTTTCATCAGTGGCCCACCGGCTCGGGCTTTGAGTACTTCTACGGTTTTATCGGCGGCGAGGCCAACCAGTACTACCCCGGCCTGTATGAGGGCACCGGACCGGTGGAGCCCGAAAAGACACCGGAGGAGGGCTACACCCTCACTGAGGATCTGGCCGATCGCGCCATCACCTGGGTGCGCCAGCAGAAGGCGCTGATGCCCGACAAACCGTTCTTCATGTACTGGGCGCCCGGCGCCGCGCACGCCCCGCACCACGTGCCCAAGGAGTGGTCGGATAAGTACCGGGGCAAGTTCGATGGCGGCTGGGACGTGGCGCGCGAGCAGATCCTGGTGCGGCAGAAGGAACTCGGTGTGGTGCCCGCAGACGCGGAGCTGACCCGACGGCACGACGAGATCCCGGCCTGGGACGACATGCCCGCCGAGCTCAAGCCGGTGCTGGCGCGCGAGATGGAGATCTACGCCGGATTCCTCGAGCAGACCGACCACGAGCTGGGCCGCATCGTCGACACCCTGGGGGACCTGGGCGTCCTCGACGACACGCTGATCTACTACATCATCGGCGACAACGGCGCCTCAGCCGAAGGCACGCTGCAGGGCTCCTTCAATGAAATGGCCATGCTCAACGGGATGCCTGACGTCGAGACAACAGAGTTCCTGCTGTCCAAGATCGACGACTTCGGCACACCGAAGGCCTACAACCACTACGCAGTGGGGTGGGCGCACGCGATGAACACGCCATATCAGTGGACCAAGCAGGTGGCCTCCCACTGGGGTGGCACCCGTAACGGCACCATCGTGCATTGGCCCAACGGTTTCGCCGACAAGGGCAAGACCCGCAACCAGTTCCATCACGTGATCGATGTCGCCCCGACCATCCTGGAGGCGGCCGGACTGCCCGCGCCGATCTCGGTGAACGGTATCCAGCAGGCGCCGCTGGAGGGTGTCAGCATGCTGCCCACCCTGCGCGACGGCGAGGCTCCCGAGACACACGAGGTTCAGTACTTCGAGATGTTCGGCAACCGCGGCATCTACCACAAGGGCTGGACGGCGGTGACCAGGCACAGCACGCCCTGGAAAATGAACGCTGCCCTGCCACCATTCGACGAGGACACCTGGGAGCTCTACGGCCCAGACGACTGGACCCAGGCCCACAACCTGGCCGCCGAGAATCCCCAGAAGCTCGCCGACATGCAGCGCCTGTGGCTCATCGAGGCCGTCAAATACAACGTGGTGCCGCTGGACGATCGCAGAGTAGAACGCCTCAATCCCGATCTCGCCGGGCGTCCTCAGCTGATCCGCGGAAACAGCCAGCTGTTGTTCCCGGGCATGCGGATTAGCGAAGCCTGCGTGGTCAACCTGAAAAACAAGTCACACACCGTAACCGCCAACATCACGGTGCCGGAGTCCGGCGCGACCGGGGTGATCGTCAACCAGGGCGGCAGCGTCGGCGGCTGGAGCATGTATGCCCACCAGGGCAAGCTCAATTACTGCTACAACTTCCTGGGCATCGAGCTCTCTAGGATCACTGCCGAGGAGCCCCTCCCCGCCGGAAAGCATCAGGTGCGCATGGCATTCGCCTACGACGGCGGCGGCCTGGCCAAGGGCGGCGACATCACCCTGTACCACGACGGCAAACCCGTCGGCGCCGGGCGCGTGGAGCGGACCCAACCCATGATGTATTCCTCCGACGAGGCGTGCGACGTCGGCTTCGATAGCGGTTCGCCAGTCTCACCGGACTACGGCCCCACCGGCAACAAGTTTTCCGGCGAGATCGAATGGGTGCAAATCGACCTCGGTGACGACAGCCAAGACCACCTCATCAAACCGGAGGACAGGCTCACGGTCGCAATGTCCCGGCAATAGCGTCAGACTCGAGCCGCGGTCAGCGTCGTGAAGAGCTGTCGCAGCGCTGTCAGCGAGTGCGCGGGCAGAAAGACGTCGCAGTACGGCATCGCCGCGGCCATCGATCCCGCCAGCGGCCGGAACTGAGCGTGAGCGGCGCGCGGGTTGAGCCACACCAGCAATTCGGCACGCCGCCGGACCCGGGTCAGTGCGCGCTCGAGCACCTCGGGCGGGTCGGTGTCCCACCCGTCGGAGGCGATGATCACCAGGGCACCTCGGAGCGCGCCGCCGTGCGGTGCGGACAGCAGCCCGGCAACGCTGCGGCCCAGATGCGTGCCGCCATAACGGTCGGTCACCTTGGCGTTGGCCCTGGCCAGCGCCACCTCCGGTGAGCGATGCGAGAGCACCGCCGTGAGCCGCGTCAGCGACGTGGAAAACGCGAACACCTCGGGGTGTATTCCGGCGCGTCGCAGGGCCGTCGCACGCATCAGGTGCAGGTAGATCGTCGCGTAGGGCTGCATCGACCGGCTGACGTCGCAGACCAGCACCACGCGGCGAGGACGGCGCCGCCGCCGGGTGCGCGCGAGGAGTAGCGGCTCCCAGCCGGTGGAGCGGGAGGCCTTCATCGTCTCGCGCAGGTCGATCCGCTTGCCGTGCCGGCTCACCTCACGGCGCATGCTGCGACGCTGCGGCCAGCGTCCCGTCGCCTGTTCCAGCCATGTCCCCAGCAGGCGGAGATCGCCCGCGTCGAACTGCTCGAATGGTTCGTCGGCGCGCGCGACGATCCGGCTTGGCAGCACGTCGGGTATCGCCACCGCCTTGTCGGGACGCTCTGCCGCGCTGATCACCGAGGGACGCGTGACCCAGGGAAGTCCGTCGGCGTCAAGCGGTGGGCCGTCGCCGGTCCGCACGCCCGGAACCGAGGCTGCGGGACCGCCCCGCTGCAGCCGTCGGGCCGGCGGCTCCAGTCCCGCTCCGGCATCACCGAACACCGCATCGAACGCGTCGTCGAACGCGGCCAGGTCGTCGACACGATTCACCAACGTCAGCCGGGCCGTCCAGTACAACCCGGTGCGGGAGCGCGGTTCCAGGTGCCGCAGCGCTTGCACGAACAGGCTCGGCCCGCTGGCTGCCACCGTTACCCCCGCGCCGCGCATCCGCGCCACCAGCCCGACGGCGAAGGCGGCCAGATCCACACCGGGAAGCAGCAGCGGGGCGGTCATCGGTGGCGACGCGATGACCTAGCCAGCAGGAACCCCAGCAGCAGCGCCAGCCCGACCAGCACCGCCGGGCCGAACTTCTTCATGGCTGCGCCGCCGGCCAGTTCGAGCAGGTCGATCGGCGGCGGCTCCGCTGCGGTAGCCGCGGTAGCGGCCTCCGGCGGCCGCGTTGGCTCCTGTTGTGCCGCGGGCGCTTCCGTCGGCGCCGGCTGCGCGGCGGGCTGCGCGGTGCCAGCCAGCTTGGCCTCCAACGACTCGACGAACTGACCGAGCAGCTTCTCGGACACCTGCTGCAGCATGCCGCTACCGAATTGCGCCAGCTTGCCGACGATCTTCAGGTCGGTGTCAACAGTGACTCGACTGTTGTTTCCGTCGGGATGCAGCTGCGCGGTGATGACGGCGGCCGCGTTTCCGGTGCCGCGCGCCTCCCGGCCGCGGGCATTGATGACGGCCCGGTGGTTCTCGCGGTCGAGGTCGACGAACTTCGCTTTGCCGGTGAACTCACTTATCACGGGCCCGACCTTGACCTTGACCTTGCCCACGTAGTCATCGCCCTCCCGGCCGATCAGCTGTGCCCCTGGCATCAGCGGCACCACCTGCGCCAGATCGGTGAGCACGTCCCAGGCGTCGTCGAGCGGAGCGCTGATCGTGAACTCGTTGGCGATCTTCATTCGCTGATTCCTCTCATCGGTGCGCCGGCGGAGCCGCTGTATTCGACGAGCGCCTCGCGAAGCACCACACCGTCGTCGGGTGTCTTTGCCAGCGCGCCAAGGGTGGCCGGCGTGTCCGGCGTGGCGAGGTCGGCGACGCCCAGCGACACCAGTGCGGCCACCCAGTCGATCGTCTCGGCCACACCAGGCGGCTTGTCCAAGTCCAAACCCCTTGCTGTGCCAACGAACTGAGTGGCCTGCTCGATGAGGGGCGCGGTTGCCCCCGAAACGGTGCGCCGAACTATCGCCGCCGCGCGGGCCGGCTCGGGGTATTCGATCCAGTGGTAGAGGCAGCGACGCCGCAGCGCGTCGTGCAAATCGCGGCTGCGGTTGGACGTCAGCACCGCGACCGGTGGGCGCTCGGCGACGAACGTGCCCAGCTCGGGCACGGTCACCGATGCCTCGCCGAGGAACTCGAGCAGCAGCGCCTCGAATTCGTCGTCGGCTCGATCGATTTCGTCGATCAGCAGCACCGGCGGAGTGGGACCGCGGTAGCGCAGGCACTGCAGGATCGGGCGGTCGATGAGGTAACTCTCGGTGTACAAGTCGGATTCGTCGATGTTGGCATGGCGCGCCTCTGCCAGCCGGATGGACAGCAGCTGCCGTTGATAGTTCCAGTCGTAGAGTGCCTCGCTGGCGGTCAGGCCCTCGTAGCACTGCAAGCGGATCAGCGGAGCGTCGAGCACCGCGGCCAGTGTCTTGGCCGCGGTCGTCTTGCCCACGCCCGGTTCGCCTTCCAGGAGGAGTGGGCGGCCCAGTGTGACCGCTAAGTAGAGCGCCGACGCCGTTCCGACGTCGAGGAGATAATCATGAGTGTCGAAGCGGCGGATGACGTCGTCGACGCCGGCGAAGACGGTCATCGCGACACCGACGCCAGCAGCCGCCGGTAGTCGTCCCACGTGTCGACGTCCGGCGGGACGGAGCCCTCGACCGGGAGCTCGTGCACCGCGAACCGGCCGGACTCGATCACTTTCCATACTCCCTTATCGCCATGCAGCCGGCCGAGCGCACTAAAAGTGCTGCGGTTCAACCAGAACGGATGCCCGATGCCGTCGTCGTACCGGCATACCACGATCGGCGCCGAACTTGCTTCGACAAGCCGTTCCACGGTTGTGAGCGACACTCCGGGTTGATCGCCGAGCATCAGCACGATCCCGGTCGCCTCAGCGCTCACCAGGGCGAGCGCGGCCCGCAGCGACGACGAACACCCTGAGCCGAAGTCGACTACGGTTACCACGTCGATGCCTTCTAGCGGCACAGCTTGCCGCACTGCGTCCGCCGCGCCGCCGATCGTCACGATCAGCTGGTCGAAGCCACAGGCCCGTGCTGCATCGACCGACGCGCCGAGCAGACTGGTATCGCCGTACGGTAGTAGCTGTTTCGGTGTGCCGAGGCGGCTGGAGCCGCCCGCCGCGAGCACAACACCCGTAACGGATCGCCCCGTCATCGGTCAACTTTCTCGGCTGCGAATGACGCATGGCATCCGGGGCTGCAGAACCAGTAGTCGTCGCCGTCGAGTCGCAGGTGTTCGGTGTCCGGACCGATCGTCACGGTCATGGCGCATACCGGATCGACCGCCGTCGCCGAAGGCGGGGGCTGGGTGGTGACGACTCGCAGACCGCCCACCCGGATACCGCGGATGAGGTCGGCAACGATCGATACCGCGATCTCCGCGGGGGTCTTCGCGCCGATGTCCAGTCCGACCGGCGTGTGGACGCGGGCCCGCTCGGGCTCGGACAACGTGAGCTCCGATAGCACGGCCGCGCCGCGAATTCTGCTGGCCACCAGGCCGATATAACCCAACCCCGCATCCAGAGCGGACCGAATCGCTTGGGCCTCTGGGCCGCCGTGGCTGGCGATGACCACGGCGGTGAGTCCCGCGAGGCCGTCCGCATCATCGCGGCGCACCTCGAATCCCACCACCGCACACACTTCTGCCAGCTTGTCGGCGATCGGCGTGGCACCGACGATTCCGACCAAGGGCGACGGAAGCCACGGCGCGAGAAATATTTCCAGTGCGCCGCCGGACAGGCACGGGTTGACCACGACGGATGCGCCGGGTGCATCCGGGAAGTGGGTCTCGCCATCGGGCAGCACCCGCAAAAGCACACTCTCGCCAGTCTGCAGCGCGCAGCGCGTGGCTTGGCGAACTGAGTTCTGTGCGCACTGACCGCCGACAAAGCCCTCGATTGTCCCGTCAGGCAGCACGATTGCCTCGTCGCCCGCATGCGCCGACGTGGGTTGTTGGGCTCGCACCACGGTGGCGTGGACGAACGGCGTCCGGGCCCGCACCAACTGCCCGGTACGCTCGCTGATCGTCATCGTTATCGGTCCTTAGATTGGCGGCGTCGGTCTGCCCTGCATCGCCTCCCACACGCGTGAAGGGGTCAGCGGCATGTCGACATGGCGAACACCGAACGGCGCCAATGCATCCACCACCGCGTTCACCACCGCTGGAGGTGAGCCGACGGTCGCGGACTCGCCGATGCCCTTGGCGCCGATCGGGTGGTGTGGTGAGGGCGTGACTGTGAAACCCGTCTCGAGATGCGGAACCTCCAGCGCGGTGGGGATCAAGTAATCCATGAGCGAACCGCCGAGACAGTTGCCCTCTTCATCGAATCCGATGAATTCCATCAACGCCATCCCGATTCCGTCGGCGATGCCGCCATGCACCTGGCCCTCGATGATCATCGGATTGATCCGGGTTCCGCAGTCATCGACCGCGAGGAACCGACGCACCTTGACAACCGCTGTTCCGGGGTCGACGTCGACGACGCAGAAGTAGGCTCCGTATGGATAGGTCAGATTCTCGGGGTTGTAGCACACCTGAGCGTCGAGGCCACCTTCGATGCCCTCCGGCAGGTCGCCGGCGCCGTGTGCTCGCATCGCGATGTCCTGGATGGTCACCGAGGCGGACGGATCGCCCTTGACGCTGAAAGACCCCTTCTCCCACTCCAGGTCGGCGACCGACGCCTCCAGCATCCCGGAGGCGATGATTTTGGCCTTGTCGCGGACCTTTCGTGCCACCAGCGCCGCAGCTGCACCTGACACCGGCGTCGACCGACTGCCGTACGTGCCCAACCCGAACGGTGTCTGGTCGGTGTCGCCGTGCACCACATCGATGTCGTCCGGCGGGATGCCCAGCTCCTCGGCGACGATCTGGGCGAACGTCGTCTCGTGACCCTGTCCCTGGGTCTGCACGGACAACCGCACCACGGCTTTCCCGGTCGGGTGAACCCGCAGTTCGCATCCGTCCGCCATGCCGAGCCCGAGGATGTCCATGTCCTTGCGGGGGCCGGCGCCGACGGCTTCAGTGAAGAACGCCATCCCGATGCCCATCAGCTGGCCGCGCTCGCGCCGCTCCTTCTGTTCTCGGCGCAGCGCGTCGTAGCCGATCATTTCCATGGCCTTGCGCATCGTGGTCTCGTAGTCGCCGGAGTCGTAGACCCAGCCGGTCTTGCTCTGGTACGGAAACTGCTCAGGACGCAAGAGATTTCGCAGCCGCAGTTGGGCGGGATCCATCCCGAGCTCATCCGCCAGACAGTCGACCAGCCTTTCCACGAAGTAGACGGCCTCGGTGATCCGGAACGAGCACGCATACGCCACGCCACCGGGCGCCTTGTTGGTGTACACCGCGGTCATGTGGCAATAGGCCGCGTCGAGGTCGTAGCTGCCGGTGAAGACGCCGAAGAATCCGGCAGGGTATTTCATCGGCGCGGCTTGGCCATTGAATGCGCCGTGGTCGGCCAGCACGTTCGACCGGACCGCCAGCATCTTGCCATCGCGCGTCGCCGCGATCTCGCCCACCATGATGTAGTCGCGGGCGAAACTGGTGCTGGTCAGGTTCTCGCTGCGGTCCTCCATCCACTTCACCGGCTTGCCGAGCAGCAGCGAGCCGACGATCGCGCAGACGTAACCCGAATAGATTGGCACCTTGTTGCCGAACCCACCGCCGATGTCGGGGGAGATCACGCGGATCTTGTGCTCGGGCAGTCCGGCGACCAGCGCGTATAGAGTGCGGTGTGCATGCGGCGCCTGCGAGGTTGACCACAGGGTCAACTTGCCGGTGACGGGATCCAGGTCGGCCACCGCACCGCAGGTCTCCATCGGCGCGGGATGCACACGCGGGTAGACGATTTCCTGCTTGACGACAACCTCGGCGTTGGCGAACGCGGCGTCAGTGGCGGCTGCGTCGCCGACCTCCCAGTCGAAGATGTGGTTGTCCGACTTGCCGTCCAGGTCGGTGCGGATCACCGCGGCCGACGGGTCCAGTGCCTTGCGCGCGTCGATCACCGGGTCCAACGGGTCGTATTCGACGTCGATCAACTCCAACGCGTCCCGCGCCGAGTAGCGATCCTCGGCGACGACGAACGCCACCTCCTGGCCCTGGAAACGCACCTTGTCGGTGGCCAGCACGGCCTGCACGTCGTTGGACAGCGTCGGCATCCACGCCAGACCTTTTTCGGCAAGGTCGGCGCCGGTCACGACCGCCTTCACCTTCGGATGCGCCTGGGCCGCAGTGGTGTCGATCTCGACGATGCGGGCGTGGGCGAACGGCGAACGCAGGATGGCCAGGTGCAGCATGCCGGGCAGCGCGACGTCGTCGACGTAGGTGCCGCGGCCCCGGATGAAGCGCGGATCCTCTTTGCGCAGCATTCGGCCATGCCCGCAGGGCTTTTGGTCGTTGTTGACGGTGTCTTCCGGGCTCGGGCCGGTGATATCGCGGGTTTCGACGGTGGTCATGAGCTGCTCCCGGCTTCCAGCAGCGGTTCGGCGCCCTCGCCGAATTCGACTGCGCGTCCATTGGCATGTCTGGCGGCCCACTGGATTGAGCGCACGATTGTTGTGTAGCCGGTGCAGCGGCAGATCTGCCCAGAGATGGCTTCGCGGATGGTCTGCTCGTCAGGGTCGGGTGTCCGGTCGAGCAGCGCCCGGGCGGTGATCATCATGCCCGGCGTGCAGAAGCCGCACTGCAGGCCGTGGCACTGCATGAACCCTTCCTGGACCGGGTCAAGCTTGCCGTCGGTTTCCATGCCTTCGACGGTGCGAATGCTGTGCCCGCTTGCCATCGCGGCGAGCATCGTGCAGGACTTCACCGGCTCGCCGTCGACCGCAACCACGCAGGTGCCGCAGTTGCTGGTGTCGCAGCCCCAGTGAGTTCCGGTGAGGCGCAAGTGATCTCGAAGGAAATGCACGAGCAGCGTGCGCGGCTCGACGTCAGCGGTCACCGATTCGCCGTTGACGTTCATTGTCACCTGCATCGTCAGGGCCTTTCTATGGCGCTTGCTAAGAGGCGCTGCGCGCCCGCTGGACCGCGGTACGCAGTGTTCGGGTCGTCAGCTCGGTGGCGAGGTGCAGCTTGTAGGCAGCGCTGCCGCGCATATCGGTTGCGGGCGCGCACGCTTGCGCGGCACGTCGGCCCGCATCCGCGAACACCTCTTCGGTTGCATGCCGGCCAACCAATGCTTCGCCGACCGCGGCCAAGCCGGGTGCGTCGGCATTGACGGCCGTGAGGCCGACTCGGGCGGCGGCGATCTGGTCTCCGTCGAGGGTGACGGCGGCGCCGGCCGCGGTGACGGCCCAGTCTCCGACGCGGCGCTCCACCTTGGCGTAGGCACTGGAACTATTGGAACGCAGCGGGATTCGTATCTCAACCAGTATCTCGTTGTGTGCCAGGGACGTTTCGTAGGGTCCGGTGAGGAAGTCGTCGATACCGACCTCGCGGATGCCCGACGGCCCACGGGCCACACACACCGCGTCGACCACCCGGCAGACAGTGGTCAGGTCCTCGGCCGGGTCCGCCTGGCACAGCGAGCCGCCGACGGTTCCGCGGTTGCGCACGACCGGATCGGCGATCACGCGCTCGGCATCCCGGAAGATCGGGCACACCGAGGCCAGCGCGTCGGACTCCAGGGCTTCGCGGTGACGCGTCATCGCGCCGATGCGCACCACCGACGGGTCGACAACGATGTAGCCGAGTTCGCCAGCCAAGTCATTGATGTCGACGAGGTACTCGGGGTTGGCGATGCGCAGTTTCATCATCGGCAGCAGGCTGTGCCCGCCGGCGACGACCATCGCCCCTTCCCCTAACTGGTCGAGCAATCCGATCGCGTGGTCGACGCTTGTCGCGCGTTCGTATTCGAAGGGTCCAGGCACCTGCATGGCAACGACCTCCCTGGGAGGGAAGTCCAGTGTCTGACCGTCTGACCTCGACGTCAATACCCAGTTAAGCGATCGCTTAACTGGCGCCGGGGTCGCTGACCGTGTGCTCGTGAGGGTCCTGCACCGAATGCTCGTCGTGGTGAATTCGGCCTTCGAGCTCGGCCAACGGACGCCCGCCGCCACCCCACCGGTGCGCGATGATCTCCGCCGCGATCGACACAGCGGTCTCCTCCGGCGTGCGGGCGCCCAGATCCAGCCCGATCGGGCTGGCCAGGCGGTTCAGCTCGGTGTCGGTGAGTCCCGCCTCGCGCAGTCGCGCGATCCGGTCGCCGTGGGTGCGCCGCGATCCCATTGCCCCGACGTAGCCCACGTCCGCCAACCGCAGCGCCACCTTCAGCACCGGCACGTCGAACTTCGGGTCGTGGGTCAGCACGCAGATCACCGTGCGCCCGTCGATGTCTCCCGCCTCGACCTGCGTCGCCAGGTAGCGGTGCGGCCAGTCCACGACGACTTCGTCGGCGGTGGGGAACCGCGACGGCGTGGCGAACACCGGGCGGGCGTCGCAGATGGTGACCCGGTAGCCGAGGAACGATCCCTGCTGCGCCACCGCCGCGGCGAAGTCGATCGCGCCGAACACCAGCATCCGCGGCCGCGGGGCGAAGCTGGACACGAACACGTCCATCCCCAAGCCGCGGCGCTGGCCGTCAGGTCCGTAGCTGAGGACTTCTGTACGGCCGGCCGCCAGCAGGCCGCGCGCGTCATCGGCGACGGCCGCGTCGGCGCGGTCCGAGCCCAGGGTGCCGTCGACAGCGTCGGGCCGGATCACTAGTCGCCGACCCACCCACTCGGCGTCGGGGTGCGCGATCACGGTCGCGACCGCGGTGGGGCGCTGCGCGGCGATGTCGGCTGCCACCGACTCCAGCTGAGGGAAGGTCCGCGGCGACACCGGTTCGGCGAAGACGTCGATGATCCCCCCGCAGGTCAGTCCGACCGCGAACGCGTCGTCGTCGGTGATGCCGTACTGCTGCAGCTGAGGCCGTCCGCTCTGCACCACCTCGTTGGCGAGCTCGTAGACCGCGCCCTCGACGCAGCCGCCGGAAACCGAACCGCTTACTGACCCGTCGGGTGCCACTACCATGGCCGCGCCCGCAGGCCGGGGCGCCGAGCGGAAGGTCCGCACCACGGTGCCGACACCCGCCGTGTCGCCCGCCCGCCAAATCGACATCAGATCGTCGAGCACCTCGCGCACGCCACCCAACGTAGGCTCGTTTCCGTGACACCGGCTCAGCTTCGGGCCTTTTCGGCGGTGGTTCGCCTCGGCTCGGTGCGGGCGGCGGCCGAGGAACTCGGCGTCTCCGATGCCGGGGTGTCGATGCACGTGGCGCAGCTGCGCAAAGAGCTCGACGACCCCCTGTTCGTCCGGGCCGCCGCCGGCATCGCGTTCACCCCGGGTGGCCTGCGGTTGGCCAGCAGGGCGGTCGAGATTCTCGGCCTGCAGAAGCAGACCGCGATCGAGGTGACCGAGGCCGCGCACGGGCGGCGGCTGCTGCGGATTGCGGCGACGCCGGGGTTCGCCGAGCACGCGGCACCGGGACTCATCGAGCTGTTCTCGTCGCGGGCCAAGGACTTGTCGGTGGAGCTCAGCGTCCACCCGACGAGTCAGTTTAGGAACCTGATCGTCAGCCGTTCTGTCGACATCGCGTTGGGCCCCGCGCGCGACGATTCGGCTCATTCCAACGGCTCGATGGTGGTGCAGCCGTTTCTGAAGTATCAGATGATCGCCGTAATGTCGCCGGACAATCCGCTCGCCGGTGTCGCGGCCACACCGGCGTTACTGCGGGTCCAGCAGTGGATGCTGGGCCCGTCGGCGGGCAGCGTCGACGGGGAGATCGCCGCCATGCTTCATGACCTTGCCATCCCCGAATCCCGGCAACGGATCTTTCAGAGCGACGCCGCCGCATTGGAGGAGGTTCGCCGCGTCGGCGGGGTGACGCTCGTGGTCGGGTTCGCGGTCGCCAAGGATCTGGCGGCCGGCCGGCTGGTGCACGTGCGGGGGCGAGGCCTTCAGACGCCGGGGGAGTGGTGCGCGTCGACGCTGCCGCCCGCCGCCCGCCAGCCCGCCGTATCGGAGCTGCTGGGCTTCATCACCACCCCGCGCTGCACTCAGGCCATGATCCGCGGAACCGGCGTCGGCGTGACCCGCTTCCGGCCCAAGGTCCACGTCACACTGTGGAGCTAGGGCTTATTTCGAATTGTCATTCGCGACAAATGCTTATTCCGTTGTGGTTGGCTTCTTGGTACTGGTAGCAGTGTCAACACCAGACAAGGGAGCGAGCGTATGTTACTGACGTCGTGCCGCGCACTCGTGCGCGTGATTTCGACCGGGGCGATGGCCGGGGCGATGTTGTTTGGAGGCGCGTCACTGGCGCTTGCCCAACCCACGCCCGCACCGCCACCTCCAGTCCCTGCGCCCGGCTGCACGGCCGCCGACCTGGCGCAGGCGTCGGGCACGGTCGGGACGGCGATGGCGGACTATATGTTCAGCCACCCGGACGTCAACAACTTCTTCACCAGCCTTCGGGGCAAGCCGAACCAGGAGATTCGCGGCGACGTCCAGGACTACATGAACGCCAATCCCCAGGTTCAGTCCGACATCAACGGGATCCGCCAGCCCCTCACCGACCTGAGGAATCGCTGCGATTACCAGCCTAATTTGGGTCAGTCATGAGTCATTGGATGCGGTCATGGACCCTCGCGGCGGCGACGGTTTTGGCGCTCGCCGGCGTCCCTGGGGCGATCGTCACTATTCGCGCACCCGGGGTCGCGAATGCCGACGTATGTGCTAGCGCGGGCCGCCGGGTATCTGTGAGTGGCTGCGCGAACCTCTCCGACGCAGTTGCGCCTTACGTTCCGCCGCCGGCCTACTACGCGCCCATGCCGTACGACCCACCACCGCCCCCGAACGTCAACGGGTGTGTGAGCTACAACGGCCGGTGGGTCAACGCCGCCGGGTGCAACTAACCCCTTCGCCCATCCGCGGCCAACGGCGTCGGAACTCGGGTCGCCTTCCGCTTTAGCGTCTTTAGCGTCAGCGTCTTTAGCGTCGAAATCCGTCGATGACGAGGTCCAGTAGACGGCCACCCTGGGCCCTGCCGGCCTCGCCCGGGCCCACCCGCCACAAAGTCGCGCCATTGGCGGGCGCTAGCAAGACCTCTCACGTCGACGACGCTATCGCTTCCCTCGACATCGAACTGACCGCCGACGAAATCGCACAACTGGAGGCTCCGTACACGCCGCGCTACGACTTCCAGGGCATCTCCGACGACGCCGAGCTGACCCGGATCATGGCAAGGCTGCCGGGTTTCGCTCACGCCGGCAATTGACCTCGGCAACGAGTCTGTACAGGAGTACGGCGGATCGCGCAGCCGGCCGCTACGGCTGCAAAACCAATTTGCCTCGGGTGTGCTGCTGCTCGAGTGTCCGGTAGGCGCGCTGCACGTCATCAAGTGCGAACACCCCCGCGATCGGCACCTCAAGCTCCCCGGCCGCTACCGCGGCGGCCAATTCGGCCAGCACTGCAGCGCTGGACGCGTCGGCGTTGCCGGCTCTTTGGACGCCGAACTTCTCCACTGCGGCGAAGTCGATGATGGTGTCAACTCGGTCGGGTGCGACGCCGAGCTGGTTGACGGCGAGTTCGACATAGCCGTCGCCGAAGAAGTCCAAGAACGCGACGATCCGACCCGACGGCGAGGCGGCGCGCAATCGGTCGGCGAGATCGTCACCGTAGTTGACCGGCACGACGCCGTGGGCGGCCAACCAATCGTCGTTGGTCGGCCCGGCGATGCCGAGCACTGTCGCGCCCGTGCGTCTGGCCAGCTGCACGCCGAGGCTGCCTACACCGCCTGCCGCACCCGCAACGGCGACGGTGTCGCCCGGCTTGAGCCCGACGGCCCGCACTGCGGCGTAGGCGGTGGTGCCCGCGACGTAAAGGCTGCCAGCGACCTCCCAGGACAGTTGCTTGGGCTTGGTTGTCAGCTGCTCGGCGGGCACCGCTACGAACTGCGCCTGGCTGGAACGCTTTTCGGAGAAGCCCAGCACTTCGTCGCCGACAGCAAATGTGTGAACGCCCGGCCCGACCTCGGCGACCACGCCGGCCAGGTCGCTGCCCTGACCGGACGGGAAGGCAGCCGGGAAGACGTCACGCAGAGCACCCGTACGGATCTTCGCCTCGCCGGGATTGATTCCGGCGGCCTTCACCTCGACGAGCACCTCGCTCTCACCGGGCACCGGACGCTCGACCTCGCGCACCTCGAGGACGTCGATACCGCCGTAGTGATCGAATCGCACTGCTTTCACGAGAACTACGATAACCACAGCCCGTCGACTATCCCGGCCTTGCCGGCTTGCCGGCTGGTCGGTGCCGGTGTGCTCGCCGAGGTACCCGGGCGGATGGGCCTATTTACGTAGCGGTTTGAGCTTTACGTAGCGGTTTGAGCGCGCCGGCCCAGGCTTCGAGTTGGTCGAACATGACCGCGGCGGCATCGTCATGTAGCGCGGCGGGCCGGAAGGCGGAGAAGTTCTCGAAGTCGGTGAACATCGAGAACGACAGCTGCTGGCGCACATGGGCGATCGACAGCTCGCTGCACACCGCCCGCAGGTGCTCGATGGCTCGCGCCCCGCCCAACGATCCGTAGCTGACGAACGCGGCGGCCTTGTCGTTCCACTCGGCGTAAAGGTAGTCGATCGCGTTCTTGAGGACCCCGGAGGTGGAGTGGTTGTACTCAGGCGTGACGAAGATGTACCCGTCGTAGGGGGCAATAGTGGCCGCCCACGCTTTCGTGTGCTCGCCGGCGTACTGACCCAAACTGGGCGGCATGGCCTCGTCGATGTGGGGCAGCGGGTGATCGCGAAGGTCGATGAGGTCATAGTGGGCGTCGATCCGAGCTTGCGCCTTGTCGAGGACCCAGTCGGCCACCGCCTTGCCGTTACGGTTGGGTCGGGTGCTCCCGAGGATGATGGCAATCTTCAACTCGCTCAAGGGATTTCCTTTCAAATGGGTTCGATCAGCTCGACACGGGACAGGGCTGGCGCTGGGCCTCATGCAATGTCCGCTCGTTATTGAACGTTCAAGTCAAACTAGCGCATAACACTTGAACGCTCAAGTGATGCTTCTTTACACTGCGATGATGGGAAGATCCGGACGGGGGGCTGACTCCGCCAATGCCGCCCCTCCTCGGTGGCTGACCGCTACGCAGCTTGAGGCGTGGCGGGCCTTCACCCTGCTGCTCGCGCGGCTCCCCACCGCGCTGGAGCAACAGTTGCAACGCGACGCCGCCCTCAGCTACATCGAGTACTACGCGCTCGCGGGCCTGTCGGAGGCGCCCGAGCACACGATGCGGATGAGCGAGCTCGCGGTGCTCACCAACGCCGAGCTATCACGGCTGTCGCACCTCATCAGCCGCCTTGAAAAGCGCGGGTATGTCCGGCGTGAACCCGACCCGACTGATGGTCGCTACACCAACGCGGTCCTCACCGAAACAGGCTACGAATGTGTTGTCGCCGCCGCGCCCGGCCACGTTGCGACCGTGCGCGAGCTGGTTATCGACGCACTCGACGACGACGAGCTCGATACCCTGCGCGCGATCGCGACCCGGATCATCGCCGGCATCGACGACCCCGGCCGGTGCTAGGTGGAGCCTGGAGACCGCGCGCAGCTGAGCTCGGCGGGATCGACATCGAGGAGTTGAGAAACCGATGACCACATCTGATCGGGATCCCAGTGCGACCGAGTACGACTACGACGCCGTCGCCCACGCCCTCGCCATCGGACCGGACTCCACCGCGGCCGAGCGCACGATCGACATCACGACACTGGGCGCACGCAGCGGCACCCCGCGCCGCATCGAGGTCTGGTTCCACCGAGTCGACGGTCGCTGGTATCTGACCGGCATGCCCCGAGCCCGCAGCTGGTACGCGAACCTGCGCGCCAATCCGCGGTTCATCGTGCATCTCAAGCACGGGGTCACGGCCGACCTGCCCGCGACCGCGGCGCCGGTCGACGAGCCAACACGGCGGCGGGTGATCACCGCGGTCCTCGACCTGCAAACCCAGCCCGACATCGCGGCGAGGGTCAGCCGGCGCCAGGACCTCGACGACTGGCTCGCGCGCAGCCCGCTGGTCGAGATCGTGTTCGACGAAGAGCGATTGAGGACGCCACCGTGACCTCATCCACAGGTTTGATCCGCGCTCGCGAGAAAACCTGAATGGTGTTCCGGCCGCAGCCTAAACGCGCGCGACAAGAGCTCGAAGCCTCCGTTCCTCTGGAGTTCCAACGTATTGGTCCAGCCAGGCGATCAGCATGGTCAGTAGCGGGGCGGTCAGTGGGAAGCCTTCACGTACCACGACGGCCAACATGCGTTCGACAGCCAGATGGTATTCGCCGCACCCCAATTGGACGAAAATCATGGTGCGCTCCCCACCGGTTAGGCAGGGCGAAGCGGCGTCGGCTAGCTGCCAGGCCACACTTGCGTCCGAGGTCATTGTTCCCAAATTCCGCACTAGCTCCGACGGCTGACGTCGTAGCGGTCGCTGTAGTTCACAAGGTCGGCGACGAGCGAGCGAAGCCAATAAATCCGAGGCAGTCGCAGTCACTGCACTCCATGCCCTCGCTGGGGATGTGATCGCCGTGACGGTGCCCGCAGCCCCGGCGCAAACATGGCTTCCCGTCGGTGATCCAGTCTCCGTATGTGGTGTTCGTCGGCGCTCCCAGACCGGCCGGTGCCGGTTGTCGGTTGGTGTCAGTCGCGGATAAAGCCCTTGTTGCACATCAGGAAATCGGCCAGGTAGCCGTTGTGCGGGATCACGGGCGTTGTTTCGTAGGTGGGATGGTGCCCGCTGTAGACATTGGTCACGGTGGGCTCGTTGATCAAGTCATCCAGCAGGTCCTCGTCGGTGGTGATGGCGTTGAGTACCAGGGAATGCCGCAGCGGTTTCAGCCCGTCTGTTCGTGACCACGGCGAGATCCACACGCACGGAAACGGCAGTTCAGTGTTGAGGGTGTCGATGTCGGGCCTGGCCAACAGGTGCACGGCTGGGCGCAATGCTGCGTATCCGTTGCCGAGGTCGGCGACCACCTGGTCGGCCCCAAGCACGGGGGTGGTGCCAGCGGCTTTGGAGGCGAGATGAGTGGCTATGGCCCGGGCCTTGGCGAGCGGCTGGGTCGGCAGGATGGCCCGTTCGTCGCAGGTGGGCAGCGGCGGGATCGTCGACAGGCGCTCGGCGATCGCGTGGGCGAGCGGGGCCGGATCGCCCTCGTACAGCACGGCCGTGGTGTTGACGCAGTCCATTCCGCCCAGGTTGGCGATCGAGTCGACGATGACGTCGAGGTAGTCGCGCCAGTCCTGCTCGGCGGTGATCAGGATCTTCGAGCGGCCGGGTCCGTTGGGAAATACCGTCGGGTCGTCTGCGTATTTGTCCACCACCTCCTGGCCGCCGTAGACCATGGACAGGTCGGCGGCCCGGATGAGCTCGTCGGCGCCGGCGTAGTCGGTGGGCAGATACACCACGTCCTCGTTGCGGAACCCGGCTGTGTGTAGCGCGTGGACAAGCCGGTGTGCGGTGAACGGCTCGCTGCGCGAGGGGCGAATCGCGAGCTGGTAACCCATCGCAAGCGCTTGCAGCCATAGACCGTTGACTGCGGGGTGGCTTCCGGAGGCGTGCACCGCGAATACCTGTCCGCGACGCGCCCAGACCGCACATCCGTACCACGTCGGTTCCTCGCGCCAGTCGCACACCGCGCCCACTGGCTGGGCCGGCAGCACCGAATCGAACGCGGCGGTGACCGCGTCAGCCACGCTGCGTGCGCCGGCCCGGGTGACACCGATCGGCAACCCGGAGACCCGGCTCGCCAGCTCGATATACTGGTCGAAGTCCAGCCCGCCGATCACCGAGTTCGCAAATATTTCAGCGGTTTTGGCCAGTGCGGCCTCGCGTCGCGCTGTCGGTAGCGGACGCACCCGGCGCTGTGCGGCGATGGTGCGCGTCACATACAACGGGGGCACGATGGTGCACTCGGCCACCGCCACGCCGGCGGTGTCAGTGATGATCTCGCGGTTGGGTGTGCAGTATTCACCGCTAGGCCCGAGCGCGTTGATAGCGACCAGACGAGGTGTACGGCTGGAAGATTGCGAGATTGTCGTGGTCATGATCTGCGCACCTGCAGGCAGGCTGCCGGCGCCGCGACAGGCGGCACCCGCGGCAAGTCGAGCACCGACAAATCGACAGCCATAATCAGACCTCCTCTCTGGGTAATGTACATCGTGCACCGATATACGAACAGTAGGCCTAACGATCGGCAGCGCTAGGGGTTGTGAGCCAACTCACTTCGTTCAGGCCACGCCGGGATCCAGACATCTACCCGCCATCGGCGGTAGCGTCTTATTTACCTGGTTCATTGGGCTATGCCCGTCGAGGTGACCTAATCCACCCTAGTGCCGGTCACCTGGTCTCCGACTGGGGGCATGCGCCAATCCAGCAGCACCTGACGCTGCATATCTATCGGGTACCGATGTAAATGTGATATAACACTGCCTGTGAAACAGTCGTCTCGCAGTGTCAGCCGGGATGACGTCGCCGAGGGGCTGGAGCAGGCGGCGATCCTCATGGTTCGGCACATGACCGAGGGGGCTGCCCGGAGCGCCACCATGACGCTGAGCGAGCTCAATCGGAAAGGACCGGCCCGGGTGACGACGCTCGCCGCGGCGGTGGGCATCGGCCAGTCGTCGATGACCGAACTGGTTCAGCGGTTAGAGCGGCAGGGCCTACTGACCCGAGTCGAGGACCCCGCGGACGGGCGCGCAGCTCTTTCAACGATCACCGACGCCGGGCGGGCGCTGCTGGACGACCAGCGGCGCTGTCGCCACGACCGGGTGGTCGAGCTGCTCACGGGTCTCCCGGCAGAAGACGAGGCCACGCTGACCCTGGCCATGCACGTGGCTCTGCCGATCATCCGCCGACTCATCGACGACGCCCAACGGTCCCCCGCGCGGGCGGACTGCGACACCCTCATGACCGAGCCGACATAGGCCGGGAGCTGCCGATCGGCGAACGCCCATGTATCGCGCCGGTATCAACGTCCAACACGGAGGCCCACCATGATTGCGACCACGCCGGTCATCAGAGATCCAAAGACGTACGCGGGGTCGAGATTCCGATGACGAGCGTGCTCAAACGGGCGTGGATACCCCTGGTTCTCGTGGTCGTGTTCGCGGTCTCGGGATTGGGCGTTGTGCGGCTGCATAAAATCTTTGCCTCCCAGGACCTCAACGCCAACGCCGGTGCCGGGATACAGATCGTGCAGTTCAACCCGAAGCTCGTGACCTATGACGTGTTTGGCCCCGCGGGGAGCACCGCGAAGATCGACTACTTCGACGCGGACGCTAACACGCACGAAATCGATGCGGCGCCTCTGCCGTGGTCGATCACGATATCGACGACCCTGCCCGCGGTCAGCGCCAACATCATGGCGCAGGCCGACAGCGATCAAATCGGCTGCCGTATCACCGTGGACGGGACCGTGCGAGAGGAAAAAAGCAGCGATGGCGTTAACGCGCAGACCTTTTGCCTGGTGAAGTCCGCATGACCGAGACGAGCAACAAGCACGCCAAGCGGCCCTTCCTCGCGCATTCCATCCGCGTGTTGGCGGTGCCGATCATCCTGCTGTGGGTCTTCATCGTCGTCCTCGTGAATACGATCGCCCCGTCATTGGAAGTGGTCGGGGAGGCACATGCGGCACCGATGACCCCCGAAGACGCCGCCTCAATGAAGGCGATGGCGCTGATGGGGCACAACTTCAAGGAATTCAATTCCAACAGCACGGTGATGATCGTCCTGGAAGGTCAGCAACCGCTCGGCGATGACGCTCACAAGTACTACGGCAGTATCATTGCGCAGTTGCAGCAGGATCCCAACCATATCCAGCACATTCAGGACTTCTGGGGGGATCCGTTAACGGCTGCGGGAGCCCAGAGCGCCGACGCCAAGGGCGCCTACGTCATGCTCAACCTGGCCGGTGACCAGGGCACGTCGTTAGCCAACGAATCCGTCGACGCCGTCCGCAAGGTCGTGGACCACACGGCGGCGCCGCCCGGGGTTAAGGCCTATGTCACCGGTCCGGCTGCGCTCACCGATGATTTGCATGTCATCGGCAACGCAAGCCTGGGGAAGATCACGCTGTTTACTCTCGCGGCGATCGCGATCATGTTGCTTATTGTCTACCGCTCCATCGTCACCACGCTGATCCAGCTGTTCTTGACCTTCGTCGGATTGGGCTCGGCTCGAGGAGTTGTCGCGGTTCTGGGCAGCCATAACGTCTTTGGACTCACGACGTTCGTGTCGAATCTCATGACGATGCTTGGCATCGCGGCCGCGACCGACTACGGGATATTCCTGTTCGGCCGTTATCGAGAGGCGCGTCGGTCCGGCCAGGACCGGGAAACCGCCTACTACACCACGTTTCACTCGGTCACCCCGGTTGTGTTGGGTTCGGGCCTGACCATCGCCGGGGCGACGTACTGCCTGAGCTTCTGCCGGCTGCCGTACTTCCAAACGATGGGCGTGCCGACCGCGATAGGAATGCTCGTCGTCGTGGCGGCCGCGCTGACGCTGGGTCCGGCCGTTCTTTTCGTCGGCAGCCGGTTCGGTCTCTTCGAAGCCAAGCGCGGGGCTAACGGCCGGCTGTGGCGGCGGGTGGGCACTGCGGTGGTCCGTTGGCCCGCACCGATCCTGGTGGCCAGCGCCGTGGTCGTGCTGATCGGCATGGTTGCCCTGCCCGGATATACGACGAGCTATAACGACCGGTACTACATGCCCCCCAGTGCCCCGGCCAATCTCGGGTACGCGGCTTCCGACCGGCATTTCACGCAGGCCCGGATGAACCCCGACATCCTGATGGTCGACGCCGACCACGACATGCGCAATCCGGCAGACATGCTTGTTTTGGACAGGGTGGCCAAAAACGTCCTGCGGACCCACGGGATCGCCATGACACAGGACATCACCCGGCCCTTGGGAATTCCAATCCAGCACAGCACAATACCGTTTCAGAACAGCATGCAGGGCCAGACGAGCAACCAGAGCATGCCGTTCCTGAAAGATCGGATGGCCGATATCCTCAAGATGTCCGACGAATTGCAGGTCACGATAGACACCCTGCAGCGCATGTACGGGCTTCTGCAGCAGGTCGACGCCACCACTCACGACCTGGCCCAAAACACGCACGATCTGACCGGCGTTACCGACGAGTTGCGCGATCACATTGCGAATTTCGATGATTTCTTCCGGCCCATTCGGAACTACTTGTACTGGGAGCCGCACTGCTTCGATATCCCACTGTGCTGGTCAACGAGATCTCTGTTCGACGCCTTGGACGGCATCGACGAGCTCACCGACAAGCTGCACACTGTTGACAAAGATACCCAAACCCTGGATTCGCTCCTGCCGCAAGTGGTCGCGCTGCTGCCGGTGACGATCGACACCTTGAAGACCACCCGCGGAATCACGATGACGTTGTACGCCACCTTCTCGGCAGTGCTCAACCAAATGGCGGCCATGAACGATACCGCGGTCGTCATGGGGCAAAGTTTCGACACCGCGCAAAACGATGACCTGTTCTATCTGCCTCCGGAGGCTTTCGACAACCCGGAGTTCCAGCGCGGCCTGAAAATGTTCTTATCACCCGACGGCAAGTCCGCCCGGTTCTTCATCACCCACCAGGACGATCCGATGACTCCGGAGGGAATCGCGCGCGTCGATGCGGAGAGGACGGCCGCCCAGGAGGGCCTGAAGATGTCCTCCTTGTCCGACGCCAAAATTTATCTCGGCGGTACCGCTGCGACCTACGCAGACATGGCCGACGGCGCCAAATATGACCTCATGATCGCGGCGTTGTCGGCCCTCACGCTGATCTTCGTGATCATGCTGATCCTCACCCGAAGTCTGGTTGCCGCACTGGTTATCGTCGGCACCGCCACCAGCTCGATAGCGGCGTCCTTCGGCCTTTCGGTGCTGATCTGGCAGGATTTGTTCGGGATCAAGATCCACTGGCTCGTGATGTTGTTGTCCGTCATGATCCTGTTGGCTGTCGGATCTGACTACAACCTGCTGCTGGTCTCCCGATTCAAAGAGGAGCTCCACGCCGGGTTGAAAACCGGAATCATCCGGTCGATGGGTGGCACCGGTGGAGTGGTGACCGCCGCGGGTCTGGTGTTCGCCGTCACCATGGCCTCCATGCTGGGCAGCAACCTGCGCATCATCGCGCAGCTGGGTTCCACCATCGCCATCGGGCTGCTCCTCGACACACTGATCGTGCGCACGCTACTGATGCCCTCGATCGCCACCCTGCTGGGGCGGTGGTTCTGGTGGCCGCTCCGAGTGCGCAGCCGCCCGGCGGGACCGCCCGTTGCGCGTGCTGCGGGCGCGCAGGGTTCAGCGACGGAGGGGGACGCGACCACGACACAGCCACTCGGGTTGGGTCCAGCAAGTTCCGGGGAGTGACAATGAGATTCGGGAAGCTATCACGGCTGGTGTTGGTCGCGGCGGCGGCGGTGGCTCTCGCCGCGCCGGCGCACGCCGACCCCGACACCGATTTCGCCAACCAGCTGCACACCTACGGCATCTACGGCCAGCGTGACTACAACGCGTGGCTGGGCAAGATCACCTGTGATCGACTCGGCGGCATCGACGCCGATGCCTACAAGTCGGCGGCGTTCCTGTCCAAGAACCTCCCACGGGGCAGCACCACGGAGCAGACGTGGCAATTCCTCGCCGCCGCTATCGCCACGTACTGCCCTGACCAGATGCCGGTTCTGACTTCGGCTGCGGGGCCGCGCTGATTGGGATGAGAGTCAACTCGGCGTGGAGATGGATGGATTCGCTGCTGCGACGAGGCTAGGATGCATGAAATATCATGCAACGGAGGCGCCCGACCGTCATCACAAAAGCGCCCCAGCCCTCAGCGTCATAGCTGTCTTTCGCCGCCGTCGACGAACAGCTCGGTCCCTGTCATGAAGCTGCTCTCGTCGGAGGCGAGGAACAGCACCGCGGAGGCGACCTCCTCGGGCCGCCCCACCCGGCCCATCGGCACGTTCGATGCCTCCACATCTAGCAGCGCCTGTTCCTGGCCACTCGGCGCCAGGCCCTTCAGTCCCGGCGTCTCGACTGGCCCCGGTACGACGGTGTTGACCCGGATGCCCCTGTCGACCAACTCGGCCGCCAACGTGCGGCCCAGCGAACGGATGGCCGCTTTCGACGCCGCGTACACGCCCATTCCGGGTCTGCCCCCGTACGCGGCGGTCGAACCGGTCAACACGATCGACGCGCCCGGTTTCAGCAACGGCAACACCTTCTGCAGCGTGAACAGGATTCCGGCGACGTTGATCTGGAATGTGTTGGTGAACTGTTCGACGGTCACGTCGGGCAGCGTCGCCAATTCGCCGCCGCCGGCATTGGCGAACACAACGTCCAGGCCGAGTCCACGGTCCCGGATGGCATCGGCGACCTTGTCGAGATCGTCGAGATTCGACACGTCGCTGCGGATGCCGGTTGCGCCCGCTCCGATCGACGTCACGGCGTCGTCGAGAGTGTTCTGATTTCGCCCCGTGATGAAGACGTGCGCGCCTTCGGCAGCAAACCGTTGTGCGGTGGCGAGGCCGATGCCGGAGTTGCCGCCGGTGACGAGTGCTGTCTTACCGGTGAGCTGACCCATCGTGATCTCCCTTGTTCGAGGTCGGCCGGATCGCCGCAGCCTCTTAAGCCAGTGCAACAGGTGAAATGTCACGTTATTCCTGTGCCGCTGCAGTGGGGCGAATCTCTGCGTTCGCGGCGACGGCTAACGCTCGGCCGGGCCATGACGTCTTAGGCTGCTTGCCATGTCGATCGACCGTGCCGCGCTTGTCGCGGGCAGCATCCGTCTTATCTCGGGTATCTCGTTTCTCGTCGACCCCGTCCGTGCGAACCGGCTCTGGGGCGATCCGGACGAGCCGGTGGCGACGGCGCGACTGCTATTGCGTTCGATGGGCTACCGCGACGCCCTGATCGGCGGGTTGCTTGCGATGGCAGCCCTACGTGGCCGAGACACCCGCGGCTGGTTCCTCGCGTCCGGTGGTGCCGACGCGGCCGATCTGCTCGGCGGGGTGAGTGTCCACCACGAGATGAAGCGCTCACAACGGCTCATCGGCCTCGGCGGCGCGGTCATCGGCGTCGGCGTCGGGCTCTGGGGCGCGCTGCGCAAGGGGCCGCGCGCTTACGATCACACCCTTGAACGGTTGTGAACCAGGAGAGAGGCGGGGAAGGCGGCACCGCCGTCGAACCAGTCGCCCGTCCGGCTCGTGTTCACATGGAGGACCCGGTGGGTAGGGCCGACAGCCGACCATGACGGGAAAAGGCGATGGGTGACGCCACCGAGGTAGTGCCGACGGGGCCGTGGATTCGCACAACGTCACCGGAGCAGTCGATTCACATAAGGAATGAGCACGATGGTCTCCGACGACCCGCGCGACTACGTCCTCGGCCAAGAGCTGAGAGTACGAATCTTGACCACGGGGGTCGAGACCTCCGGCCGCCACGACCTCGTCGACGCGTTCCAACTTCCCGACACCGCGACACCCGTGCACCTGCACACCCGTTACGAGGAACGCCTCTTCGTCTTGGAGGGCGCCTGCACTGTGTGGGTCGGCCCGGACACGATGCGGCTCGGCCCTGGCGACTACTGCGCCATCCCCCTGGACACCCCGCATGCGATCAAGGCCGGCCCGAACGGCTGCCGCAGCTTGTTGGTCACCTCGCCCGCCGGGTTCGCCGAGCTGATCGCTCGAGCGGCAACGCCCGCGCACCTGGCGGGACCCGAGACCGAGACCGACCTCGAGCGTTTTGCCGCGGTCTCGGCCGAGCTCGGCGACCAGATCCTAGGGCCGCCCGGCACCCGGCCGGCTGACCTGTGATCCGGCGGGTACTGCCCTAGCCGCTTTGATGAATGCTTCTAATTCATGCGGAATGTCGGGTCCGGTTGGTTGGTAGACGATTTCGGTGATGCCCTGCTCTGCGATAGAGGTGAGCCGCTCGGTGAGTTGTGCGCAGCCTTGCCGGGCGTGAGAATTCGTACTGGGAACGATAAATCGTACCGACGGACTGTGCGGCGATCCAGATTCACGATACCACCTTCGGTACGTTGCCAGAGTGCAGCGCGATGCTGAAAAGGCGTTGTCCAGACAAACGATAGATCTACATTCACCAACGAATTCGGAATATCTACGACTTATGAACGCAATAGAAGCGCTCTCGTTCATAAGAAGGAAGATC